>Ga0210387_10004914_pt1 | contig 10254 bp, 13 predicted proteins | sample IncBWC7OmetaG_FD_160108 | JGI IMG/M metagenome (GOLD analysis project Ga0210387, IMG submission 160108) | Forest soil microbial communities from Barre Woods Harvard Forest LTER site, Petersham, Massachusetts, United States - Inc-BW-C-7-O ...
ATATTCCCAACGTCGGCGCTGTCATCAACTATACCTTCCCACTGACGATCGAGGATTACATTCACCGGATTGGAAGGACAGGTTAGTCAAGTTTCCTGTTTACTTTTTTCGCATCGCTGAATCAGTCACAGGCCGAGGGGGACGGAGTGGTAAATCGATCACCTTCTTTACTGGGGATAACCACGAGCGATCGCTGGCTGGGGAGCTTGCTCGTGTGTTGCGTGAGGGCGGGTTTGAGTGCGAGGCGCTGAAGAAGTTTCCAATGACTATCAAGAAGAAGGAGCATAGTGCGTATGGAGCGTTCTTCCGAGATGATATACCAGTGCCCAAGGGCCCTACAAAAATAGTGTTCTAGTAGAGAGCCAGTAGATATTTTCAATTTTAGATCACGTTCTCTGAATGACATCAGCTCAGCCCCGATACCGTGACCTCCAGGAGTGCGGACCACAGCATCTACGGAATCCCCTAACAATCTTGACATTGCTTCGACATTTGCATCAACGCTACAGCACTACCTACAGTTCCTGACAATACTAGCTGGAAATTCTAGTTGGCAATTCTAGTATCTGATTCCTATATCGATCCCATCCGAGGGTGTGATATCTTTGGTATATTACAGTACATAATCTCCGCACTGCGCAACCTTTCTGGGCTTCCTTAGATCATCTTTGCCTCGAGCTCTCTCGCCTCATTATCTTCCATCTAATTCGAGTCGAAGTGCAACAACAGCACGATAACCATGATGGGCCTTTTCAACCAAGCTGGTGCTCATTTCCGTCACGCTAACGTCAAACCACGAGGTTCTGCCGAGGACGACAGAGCACCCTCTGACACTGAACCAGACGACACGTCGATCTTGTCCGTCCTCTTTACCCCTCCTCTTATGATTTCTTGCGATTTTGATTCAGACACCAGAGACGAGGATGAAGGATCTATCATCACATCCTTAATATCCCAACTGAGGCGAGTACTGTATTGTGACCGCCACACTGAGCCGCGTATTGACTTGGATGAATTGAACTTTGGTGTGGGTGCATAACGTACAGAGTTGGAATGGATCTCTCCAGAGTCACTTTCCCCACATTTGTCTTGGAGCCCCGGAGCATGCTCGAACGAATCACAGATTTCATGTCGCATCCAGATCTCATCTTTGGGCAAGTACTCGATCGTTCAGCATTGTCAAGCCTGTGTAACTGAGACCACCCAGAGCTGAGAATTGCAACGATCCTGAGGAGCGCTTTCTTCGCGTACTCCAATATTATTTAGCCGGGTGGCATATCAAGCCAAAAGGCGTGAAGAAGCCGTACGCATCCTCCTTTCTCCCCTCGTGAAATCAGACTCATCGTATCCTACTTCTCAGCTATAACCCGATCCTCGGAGAATTCTTCAGATGCCGGTATGATTATGCCAATGGCACACAGGGGTTTTACATCGCGGAGCAAGGTAAGTTTCCTTACCTATGGGGTGCGAAATTTCATACCAGAGCCCCGGATTAGTATCGCATCACCCGCCTATATCCGCATTTTTCTACATCTCACCGGCGAACCGCGTCAGTATCCTTGGCGAGCTTCGGCCAAAGTCCAAGTTCCTCGGGAACAGTGTCTCAACAACGATGGAGGGTGAGAATCGTGTGACACTCTTGGGTAGTCCAGAGGATGGCGGTGAGCGCGTTATACTTGTCAATTTCTTAGAGTCAGCTCCAGGTTCTGATTAAAACGACCAGAGTATATTATTACGATGCCAAATATGTACGCACGAGGTATCCTTTTTGGAAAGATGGTCCTCGAGCTTGGGGACACATGTATAGCGAAGAACGAAAAACACAAGTTGTACTGTGATTTAGAATTCAAGACGAAAGTATGAAGTCCCCGTTCTTCCATACCAGACCACCAGCATTAATTGCCTGGATGCCAGGGTTTCTTCTCGGGGACATACAACGCACTCGCGGGTCGGGTACGCCGGAATTCCACAGATATTGGGGAGGTGTCAGGGCGATGGAGTCATGTTATGGAATTCAAGAATATCAGTGTATGGATTGAGCCCTTTCTCACGTTCTTCTGGCCAATCGTCTCCGTTTCAGACGGGCGCCAAGCGCGTTCTTTTCGATGCTGTCAAAGACGGCCAGAACCTCTCCCCCAAGTGGGCCCCACCAGAGGACCAGCAAGAGCCTAACGAATCACGGCGGTGTGTCTTTGTCTATCTCTCTTCATCATCGATCCAATGTATAGATTGATATGGTGTACTTTTTGGTAGGTTGTGGGGAGATTTAACGCGGGCTATTTTATCTAAAGACATGGAGGCTGCGACAGACGCTAAGTCTATTGTGGAAGATGCGCAGCGAGAAGAACGGCGGAAGCGGGAAGAGAACGGGCAGAAGCACATCCCACGTTTTTTTGAACTGCGAGATGGGCGGTGGGTACCGAAACTCAAGTATGTCATCGATTTCCCCTGTCCGAATAAGTCTTTTGATTGAGAATATAATCATAGTGTCCCAAGTGATCCACAAGCTGCGATATCGGCAGTTCAGGAATGGATATGGTCTTCATCCCCACCTTCTTCGATAACATCATCTTCATCGTCTCCACATTCACCATGATTGATTTATTTGTTCTCGCCATTACTATGGACCTGTGCCATTACTCAAGTACTCACCCTTCCTTCCTCTGATGTTCGATGTAGATCAATATAATGCAATCCATTCCCGGGTGTACATGTAGTAACAAATGAGGGTATATGCGAAGAGCAGTAACGTGTTAGAATTGAGTCGTTTCAAATGAGAGTGAGGCCAACTGGAGAAATCCGATAGGATGTATCTGGAATATATGGATGAGATGTAGAATTAGGATGCGGTGATGTAGGAGGATGACATATGAAGGAGATAATTGAGAGCAGATGAGAACACGAGAGGTATTTTTAGGAAATGAGCATAGAAAATCGCCAAACTCCTCAGGACCACCAACCGTCGTCACCTTGCGTGGGAGCGAGGGAAACCGTACTCGGAGTAGGCGAAGGTATCGATGGGTAATACTGACGTCGGGCTTTCGGAGTAGCAGGGGTCGGATGTGAATATCGACTAGATGGATTCATACTGCTACTGCTGCTGAAGTTTGGAGCATGCATCGAATCCCAGACAGACGCTTGAGGTGGTGTATCACTACTTGTGCTCGATGTCTGGGATTGCATATACCTATTTGGTGTCACGGAACGACTATCGCCGTATATTGTGCTGGCACGTGAGTCTGGGCGAGGGGCATGTATGTTGCCATTCGTGATCTTCCGATACGCAGGGGGGACAGCGGTGGTTGGAGTTTTGACCGTCTTTGCCTGATCGAGTTCAGCTTGCAGACGTGTGACTTTGGCTTCGAGGGTGGCAACTTGGTCACGGATCTTGTTTTCCCGATCCTGCAGGTGAATAATGAGCCTTGAAGCAATAAAGTATTGTCGTAGGAACTCACTTTGGCTAAGCGGTCGTCAGCCTCTCGTTCCTCTAGTTGCAGGTTCACCAAGGAGTAGTCTGCGTCCAATTGAGCTTGCGTCTGTTCTGCCTGGTCCAGCTTTGTTTGTGTCTGTTCCAATTGACCTTCATATTCCTTCGCACGTCGCTCCCATTCGGCTGCGCGTTGTTGTGCCTGAGCAAGACTCTGTCGGGCGGTGAGTGCTGCCTTTTCACTATTTATTATTTTGCTGTCCTGATCTTTCAGGCGTTTTTGGAGTGCTGCATTCTCGCCTTCCAGTACTTTGCTGCGATCGCGGATGCGTCTCAGCTCTTTCACCTCCTCGTTGTCGGCTTGGCCTATCAACGTAGTAAGCATTTCGATCTGTTCGGACGCACGTCGTAGGTCATCCCAATGACTCTGTTGAGAAGAAAGATGGTCATGCTGCGTCTGGAGAACCGCAAGGGCTTGTATCGCTGTATCCTTGTCGCGGGACGCAAAGGTGACTTGCAAATCAAGGGAATCGACCTAAATAAACGGTGAAAGAATGAGAAAAAAATTGAACACGGAGAAGCTTGTATAACCTTGGACTTCAATGTCTGCTTCTCAGATACAAGTTCACGGTTGGTTTTTGCGAGTTCGGTAATACGTTCCTGATTAGCCTGTGTGGCGACATCGGAAGCTTGGAGTCGTGCGAGGGCCTGCGCAAGGGCGTCCTCCAGCTCCGAGTTTCTGGCATTGACACTAGCAGCATCCGTCGCCTTTTTGGCAGCCGACGCCTGCAACTCCTTTACCTGTACTCGCAATTGATCTCTGTCGCCCTCAGCGATGCTCAGTTTATCACTGAGCGCATCCTTTTCGACTCGGACTTGACCATGAGAGCCACGAGCCTTAGCCAATTGGATCTGGTAGTCAGTGTTTAATTTTCGCAATTCTTCTAATTCCCGTTTGGATGCTTCCAGAGACAATGCAGAATCTGGATGCGTGTCTGACATTGTGTTTGTCGTGACCGCCAAAGTCTCAGGTAAGGCGTTTAACCTGTCGAGGACATCCTTGTGAAGTGATAGTAGCTCGTCACTATTAAGGGTGAGGATCTTCTGACCGCTGGCGAGCTGTTCCACGGTAGCATTGATATTGAGTACGGTTTCGTGAGGCTGAGTGTCTTGGGGGGCAGGTCCATCAGGCCTTGAGCGACGTTCTGCCTCTGCTGCATTAAGCGCTTCTATCGCTGTAGTAAGCTTGGACGGAAGCTCGGACATAAGGTTCATGACATTCTTCTGTGAAGATGACAGATCACCATGTCGAGTGTAGAGAGCCTGCTGGCCTTCCACCAACGTACTGAGTGTAGTCGTAACATTTTGAATCGGTTCTAATAAGCCAGCGACAGCCTCGGTCACTTTACCGGTCACAGTCTCGACATTGAATGTTTTGTCTCGTACTGCGAGGCGTGAGTCAAGACGCTCTACAACGAGGTCTGCAACCTGCTCCTTGATTTCGAAAGCGTCAATGGGAGCAATGGCACGACGGACTTCAGTAGTGAGTTGAAGTGTGATGGCGTCTGTGTCAAAGGTGGGGGCAGGTGACTGAATGGGAGATAATAGAGGTAAAATCCTGTCCACAATGAGTCCAGCAGTTTCTCGCTTATCTGAGGCGAGGTCGATTAGCTGCGAAATATGAGGTTTGACAGCCTGGGTGAGTCGGTTGGTAAGGAGGTCGTAATCAACGGCTTCGGCACGGAGGGATGCAAGAGCGGGTGCCAATGCAGACATAAGCTCATCGACGAGGGCATGTCGTTCGCGAGCGGGTTCGACATGACCGATAGTTTCTAGCTGTTCAGATAGCTCAGATATAGCCTCAACGACGGCACTGACGGTCCCATTGCTTAGTTGCTCGATAAGCGGCTCCATGTCTTGGGATGTTTCTCCTGGGACTTGTGCCAGTCGCTGAACGATGCCGTTGAGTTCACGCTGTAAGAGGGCCCTAGACTCTGCCTGGCCCTGATTGATGACATCTTTGATCAACTCGAAATCCAGTTCTCCACCAGCATCCATTCGACTGTCCTCCAAACCGCGGGCTGCAGACTCTTGGAGTTGTGTCCTAAACAACGAAAGGACCTCCGCGATCATGTCCTCTGTCGATGTGTTCATAGATCGCCCATTCGTCGTCATGTTGGTAAGATCACGGCGAATGATTGAGAATTTCTCATCGAGAAGACCTGCAAACATTTCATATTGTTGGATGTCCGTTCGGCCAGAAAAGTCCATGGCCGGAATAGAAACGCCAGATATAGATGAATTCGCCGCACTATGAAGTGCATCAGGCAACGAAGACCGGCGTCTGGAATGGCGTGTTGAGAAGAAAACATCGTCCGTTGGGGATGTTCCCATATCTCCAGGGTCGGTCACGAGACGACTCCGAGATATCTTGTGTGAGATAGGAGGGACATTGAGATCGTCCAGTGAGGGTCGATGAGCATGCTCGAAGACCTCACGAGAACCGAGTCGTGAACGAACGGTCCGGCGAGTTCGCTCGTCTCCAGTACTTATCAAAGCCTTGAATAGCCCAGCAGGGACTGTATTCTGCGAAACAGGATGCTTGAAATCCAAGGGGATGGGCGCACGCTTCGGCTTGGAAGATGACATAGTGAAATCTTCCAATTGTGGGTCCCCATTCTCAGCCTTAGCAGTGCTATCGTCGTGAAGAGTATCCCCTGAACTCTCCGCCTGCGGGGTGAGAGAATGAGGTAAAGGAACGGTCTCCTTTGGGACAAATGGTAAGGTGGCAGAAGCTCCCGCAAACGTAAACGGCTCGGCGGATGGATTGAGCGAACTGTGACTGGGGGAGCCATGTTTTCCGGGCGAAGCAGCTCGTCGGATGCTCTGAGGAGATTCAGGATTAGGAGGGAATCTGAAGGAAGTCATACTGTCTCCTTCCTCAAAGGACGCGCTCGATCCACGGCGCTGCCTCTTTTCTCGACCTTGCTTCCTGGCAGGAGATGGGCCTACTGGTGGTTCAGGTAGAGGTCGGGCAAGTTCAGGCACAGGGAAAGTCATCTGCGGAACGCCAGGCGGAGGTCGGAAATTGAACCCAACTGGCATGAATTCTTGGGCAGCAGCGTTCAAGGGCTTGCCAAACGATGGCAGACGGGAATGCCCCAGTAGAGGTGCCTTTGGAGGTGTCTGAACTCCGTTACTGAAGGCATCGGGAGTCCAAGATACAGATGATTCACGAGGTGCGCCAAAGACGAACGGCTTCGCGAAAGGGTTCAACGAGTCTCGCCGTTGGCCAAGTGAAGGCTGTGGTTGATGGCTACCCGGATGGACGAAATGATTAGAGGGAGTACGGGAGTGTGCTTGCGCGGGATCGTAGGCAGATAATTGGCCTGAAGGCACACGAGAGTGGGGGAGTGGTGGAAGAGGACGTGGAGATCTTGCGCTCATGTTTGATGGTGGCCTCGAATAATACTCGCCTGACTCGACGCCCAAATAGTCCTCTCGCCGTTCCATGGGCATGTGCTCCTCCTCGCTGGGGTTGGAAATAATATCATCATCCCTGGGTCGAGGCAACATCATTGTGTTTTCAGGAGGACGAGGGAAGTTGGGCAGTCTTCTAGGCGTTTCAAGCTCCTGCTGAGCCGCTCGACGGCGCATACGACGGTTGACGCGCTGTTGACGAGCTCGCTCTTCGTCCGACGGGTTTGACCATTCGCCGATGCTCTGTACGGGTGTAGCTGTTGAGCTGTTGTTCCGCTACAGTCATAATCTACTCACCTCGTCATCTTCAGAAGTTTCGCCCATATACAAGTCTTCTGAGCCAGTCCACTCTTCAACCGCATCCTCCAAATCCATGTCTTCCTGGGTATCGTCCGGATCTGCATCGAGATCTCGAATGGGCCCCTCTAGGTCTGTTCGTGCATTAAGAACGTCATCCACAAGGCCACCAACAGAATGAAGAGACAAAGCAGCAGAAAGCCGGGAAACATGCCGCGAATGGAGCCTACTTTGTGAAGCAGTTGTCATTCCCTCCTGTTGTTCCCCACCCTCCCCATCGGTGTCGTCGGCATTGTCTTCCCGACTAGCGTCACCATCATCAGAAACGGGGCTAGTTTCGCCGTCCTGGTGTACAGCTAATTCCTCGTCAGCCTCGTCTTCCTCCGGAATATCGAGACCGAATCCTCTAGTGAAGTCGGGACGGCTGTCAGGTTGGACGGCAGAGAGAGGGGGTGCCAGAGATGAAACTGCGACAGGGACACGGCCTTGAGGCGCATGTATGCCTTCAGCTGGTGCAGGGGCAAGATCTGACGAAAATCTGGGGGACGAACGGTGAATGACCTGATCACCACCGAGAACCGCATTTGGTCCGAAAGGATTGTACGCCGGATTAAAATTAAGGAAAGATTGAGAGGGAGGCTGCGCAAGTGACATGCTGTGACCGTGTCTATTAGAGATGAAGCGTGGAGCCTGATGATTTGGGGATGGAGAAAGACCGAACGGAGGTTGAGGGGATGTTGACAATGAGTTCGCGGAAGATGTTGTCTGAGATTCTTGCAGCTTGTTCAGTTTAAAGAATAAGAGAGCCGGGTCCGCTGGAGAAGATATCTGGAGGATGAGGTCAACCAAAATGCAACACCACGTGTTCAACATGAGCCGGGCTTACCGAGGCAGCTCGAGCGTGCGGGGCGTGTATATGAGGTACAGTGCTACCCGAACCTCGCTCTACTCCTAGTCTCTCTAACTTCTCCTCGATGGCCTGTTGTTTCATTGCATCCCAAGCACGCTGTTGAGTGTCGCGTACAACAACAAATGCAAGGCAAAGGATCAGTAAATAATTAATTAACGATGAATATGGAATCCAGACCTTGCCGGGTAGGAAGACGTCAATGGTACCAGGTACGTGATGTCTCCAAGTGTCGGAAGGAAATAGATCCGCGGTGGTCAGCTCCGCAGATACAACCGCTTGTTCTTCGTATGTAAACGGGGCGTATAGGGGAGTTCGGGCCCACGATGGCCGTGTCCCTGGCTCTCCATCATCTCGAACAATAGTTTCCTTAGGTAAGTTGACCGTAACCTTTTTGGTTTTTAAAGGCACAATAGCAGGCGTGTCGACGACTGGCGGTGGTAGTGGAATGTGCTTCTTCGCGGGACCTCCTAGAATTGCTTTTGGTGGTCCTCCAATACTCAGCTGCCTCCTGTTTCTATTAGGAAACGGCGGACCACCCCCATTTTGACCAACGAAGGGTTGAGAGGGTCCTATCATCATCGAAGGGCGAGAGAAATGACCGCCAACAGGCGTCATAGGAAACCTATTCGGTGGTAGAATACCAGCCGCTGCCAATTGAGCAATACTCGCTTGGGCTTGATGGTGGGTTGGTCGACCTGGAGCAGGAGGAGGTTGCGGAGTGAAGTAGGGTTGCATAGGTGTCTGCATAGAGTTATTTATGGGAAGAGGAGGGTGAAAGCTATGTTGGAGTGACGTCGGAAGGGCGGGAGAATATGTTGGTTGTCCTCTGTCGAACGCGATAGGTTGCTGCATATTCAGCGGCTGCGGGATGTTTAACCGTGGCAAAGGTTCTCGATGTCGGGCCATGGCGAGATAGCCTCAAGAAAATAGGTGGGTGGAAGCGTGCTCGTGGAGGAACCCTGGCGAGCGCTGCTGTCCAAGTCCAACTGGAAAGGTATATAATTCTCCAGAAGGGTATCAAAGCACGAATCCCAGCGTCGGAGAGGCCTCCAGTAGCGGCGTTCAATGGAAGACAAGCCACAATAAATTTGAGTAGTGCCAGTGGGGAAGGCACGAACGAGAAATCAATTTACAATTTCAATGCCACCGTGACCCGTAACCACGTGCCACATTTGGACTAAAGGATCATATCGATTTTGTGTTTACCTCACTGCTCAAGTCATGCCAAAGACATGCTCGTTCCTTACTGCTGCTGTTGAACATTGAACCTTGAAAACAATTGAAGCCTAAGCGCTGAATCACAAGTTCCAATCGAATTGAATGTTCTTGCGGACTTGCACGTGGTTGATTTTGCAGGCTCATGTGATCATGAAATGCAACGCGATATTTCTGAAATTTTCAGGCCGACTTGGAGTCGAGAAGTCATACTAGTACTACGTTGTTACAATGTCATTCGGAGAAACAGTGGATAAAACAAGACAGCGAATGTGTCAATGGAAAGACCCTCTAATCGTCATCAACGAACAATGAATCATCACCCCCCTCGTCGTCAGACAGGACTTCAATATACTTCTTCGGCGCGCCTCGTGCAGCTCGTGCCAGAGGAGCAGAGCGAGCAGGAGCTTTAGGCACCTCGTCATAGTCCATATTCTCATCCTCATCCTCTGAATCGATAAACCTTTTCGGAGGCGCCTTCTTTGGCTTTGGAGGTGACGCCGGCTTCATACTTTGTGAGATCTTTCGAGGGGCAGGTTTCTTCAGCGCTCCAGAGGGTCCAGCTTTGTTGGAGAAATCAGTCGCCTCGGCCTGAACCACAGGCGCAGGTCTCTGCTTCTTCGTCGGTTTCACGTATAGGTCACTATCGTCTTCCTCGACTTCAGGACTACCAGAGCATAATCATCAGAAGTTGTAACAAAGTGTATGAGGATAGGATACTTGCCTCTTTCGCTTCTGCGTCTCCTTGGCCGGGGCCTTTCCTTTGCCCTTTGTTGGCGCAATCATCTCCACATCGGACTCATCAGTCTCGATGTACTGGTTCTTGACAGGCTGCCTCTTCCTCTGCGGGGGCTTCTCGACCACCTCTATGTCTGAGTCCTGATCAGATTCGACATCGGCAGGCTTTCTGGCAGTAGTTTTCCTC
>Ga0210387_10004916_pt1 | contig 10253 bp, 6 predicted proteins | sample IncBWC7OmetaG_FD_160108 | JGI IMG/M metagenome (GOLD analysis project Ga0210387, IMG submission 160108) | Forest soil microbial communities from Barre Woods Harvard Forest LTER site, Petersham, Massachusetts, United States - Inc-BW-C-7-O ...
GTGCCTCGCACACCTGTTCCCGCTAACTTTTCCGGGTTTTGCTCCCTATGCTAAACTCGCGCATTATCTGATTTTCATATTTCTTTCATGGAGTCAGCCACGTGAAGAAGCTTCGCTCGGCCTTTTTTCTCATCGTTCTCGCCTCAGCCAGTTCCATTACCATCGCGCAGCAGTCTCCCGCGCCACGACTCATCGGCGTTGACGACCTCTTCGACTTCCGCGAGGCTCACGACCCGCAAATCTCTCCCGACGGCCAATTCGTTGCCTATACCCTCAGCGCTAACTCTCTAAAGGACGACAAGTCTGAAACTCGGATATACATGGTGCCTGCCGCTGGCGGCGACGCCGTCGCCCTCACCGCCGAAGGCAATTCGTCGGAGCATCCGCGCTGGTCCCCCGACGGCAAATTCCTCGCGTTCCTGTCTGAGCGCAACGAAGGCAAAACCCAGGTCTACCTTCTGAACCGCCTCGGTGGCGAAGCTCAAAAGCTTACTGACACGATTCAGGACGTCGACGACTTCGTTTGGGCTCCCGACAGCAAGCGCCTCGTCCTGATCCTCCGTGATCCTTCTCCCGAAGAGCTCGAAGCCGCAGCCAGTAAGGGAAAAGAGGACGCCGCCGACAAGCCGGCGGCACCGAAAAAGCCCAAAGCCAAGTCTCCTTGGGTGATCGACCGCTTGCAATTCAAGGAAGACACCGTCGGCTATCTTGACCGCCGTCGCACCCACCTCTATGTCTTCGACGTTGCCGCCAAAGCCACGACGCAAGTCACGTCCGGCGATTACGACGACGACGATCCAGCGTGGTCTCCTGACGGCAAGTTCCTCGCCTTCTCCAGCAATCGCTCCAAGCCCGATCCCGACGCCACCTACAACTGGGACATATGGGTGGTTGCAGCCGACAACGCCGACAAGGGCGCGAACCTGACCCAAGTCACCACCGCTCCGGGCGAAGATCGCTCGCCGACGTGGTCGCCCGATGGCAAGTGGATCGCCTACTCGATGCAGTTCGATCCGAAGCTGTTCCAATACTCCACCAAGCACATCGCCATCGCACCCTCCACCGGTGGCGAAGCGAAGGTCCTGACGAAGTCGCTCGATCGCATGGCCACCACTCCGCGGTTCAGCCCCGACGGCAAGGGCGTCTACTTCATTGCCGACGACGACGGCACCCTGCAGCTCTGCCTCGTGAACCTTGCCGATGGCAAGATTACGCGCCCTGTCAGCGGCCACGTCATGTTGGATGGCTATTCGGTGGCGAAAGACGGCATGGTGGCTGCGAGCCTCTCCACCATGGACCGACCTTTCGAGATTTTCTCTGCCTCTGGCGGCAAGCTCACACAGCTCTCCCACGCCAACGACGCGTGGCTGGCCAAGTTCAAGCTGTCACCGGGCGAATACTTGTCTTTCAAGTCGAAAGACGGCACCGTTGTTCACGGGTACATGTACAAGCCCGTCGATTACGTTCCCGGCAAGAAATATCCCACCTTGCTACGTCCTCACGGTGGACCGGTGTGGGCCTACTACGCGGAGTTTCAGGATCTGGGCCAACTGCTTGCGGCCAACGGTTATGTGGTGCTGCTGCCGAATCCCCGTGGTTCGACTGGATACGGCGAGGGATTCTCGAAAGCCATCTTTGCCGATTGGGGCAATAAAGACTTCCAGGATGACATGGCGTTCGTCGACTACGCCATCGCTCAAGGAATCGCCGATCCTGACAAGCTGGGCGTTGGTGGCTGGTCCTATGGAGGAATCTCCACCGACTTCATCATCACTCAGACCAAGCGTTTCAAGGCCGCCATCTCTGGCGCCGGGGCGGCCGATTATTCCAGCATGTGGGGCCACGATCAATACCAACGGGACTATGTGACGGAGTTGGGCTATCCATGGGAGCACCGCGCCACCTGGGAACACGTTGCCTACTCCTCGAAAATCAAGGACGTGACTACGCCCACAATGTTTGTCGGCGGGAATATTGACTGGAACGTTCCCATCCTAGGCGGCGAGCAGATGTACCAGTCGCTGAAGGCGCTGGGTCGCGAGACGCTGCTGGTCGTCTATCCCGATGAATACCACGGCTTTAAGACACCTTCACACATCAAGGACCTGCATGAGCGTTACCTTGCGTGGTACGCCCACTACGTCAAAGCCGATGGCTCCCCTGCGCGGCCGCCGGAGCCGCCGGAGAAGCCTATCGAAGCGAAGCCCGTCAAAGCGGGAAACTAGGCACTCTCTCGGGGCATCGTCACCGCCGACTGTTCGTCGACAGGATGGCGCTCCGAGCATGCACGAAAATCCGCCTTGACCAGCTATTCAGCTCGTTTTCTAAACTCGCGCAGGTTTGCAACGGCCATCGCTGAAGCTGCTCCGCAATTGAGACCGGCCCTTTCCTTTTGCGATAGTCTCTACTTGCCGAGGCTTACCCCGATCACTTTGCCACTCACGATGATTTCCACGCGCCGGTTCAGTTTCCGCCCCGCCGCCGTGCTGTTGTCGGCGATCGGGTCGGCCTCGCCCAGTCCCTTGGACGTGATGGTATCAGCAGACAATCCCTGCGCAATCAAGAATTGCCGCACGGTATCCGCGCGCTCTTGAGACAGTTTCATGTTGAAGTCGGCCGCTCCCGTAGTGTCGGTGTAGCCCTCGACCGCCAGGTTCAGTCCCGGGTGCGCCTGAATAATACCCGACAGCTTGGCCAGCTTGAGTTGGGCATCGGTGCTCAACGCGTATTTGCCCGTTTCAAAAAGCACGTCGGCCATGTTCACCACCAGACCGCGTGGCGTGTCCGTCGTTTGCAACACGTCATTCAACTGTTTCAGCAATTGCGCTCGCAAAGCTGCTGTTGCGGCCTGCGCACGTTCCGCCTCTTCGGCCGCCGCTCGTGCTTTGGCCTGGGTGGCGGCTTGTTGCGCCGCCGCCTGCGACGCTTGGGCCTGCGCCTCCGCATGCATTTGCGCTTCTTTTGCCGCCGTCAACTCAGCTTGGCGCTGCGCCTCTGCAGCCGCTTGAGCGTCCGCGGCCGTCTTTGCCTTGGCCGCCGCCTCCGCCGCTGCCGCTTCCTTTTCTTTCTGGATGCGCTCCGCCAATTCTCTCTGCACCGCCAGCGCTCGAGCATCCTCGGCAAATTGGATCGTCTGCCGCGCCGCCGAGATCACCTGGTTCTTCCCGGAGTCCTGGGACAACGCGTTCTCGGCCATCTGCAAGCTGGCCTGTGCTTTGGAATAAACCTGCGGGGCGTACTGTTCCGCGCCTCGCGCCTTGGCGATTTCCACCGCATTACGCGCTTCGTACATATCCAGCGGCACCTTCTTCAAATCCAAGGTCATGCCCAGCGGGTTTCCCAGCTTGGCGTATTCAGCACGCTTCATCAGTTTGTAGCTGTTGTCAGGGTAGACCTTGCCTTTGGTTTTCTTGCGCGTTTCGTTCACCAGGACTACCACTTCGCTGGGCATGCGCACCGCATAATACGGTTCCGCAGTCACGATCAACGCAAACGTCTGCGTCTGTGCTCGTACGTCCAGTTTGCCCTCGCCGTTCTGGTTCAGCGGGATTTGCCCGAGATTGGTGGTCGTGCCGTCGGGCGTCACAGTCCACAATACGTAAGTCAGGAACTCAGCTCCGATCGAGGTGGGTTGCGGCATGCCGGTTACCTTGAGTTCGATCGAGGTTCCGCCCGTCTTTGCTTCCGCTTTTGCTTCACCGCTCGCTTGCGGGGCGGACGACGTTCCCACCATGTCGACCTTGATGCTGCCACCCCCAACGGGGTAGCCAATCGCGGCCACGGTTCCACTGATCACGTTCGCAGCCGGCTCCGGCTGCTGCGTCTGCGCGGCCGCTGTGGCTGCAATCATCGACACCAGCGTCATGCACTTCCAATTCCGTCTCATGTTGTTCTCCAATGGTCCGTTTGCCAGAGGGAGGTTCAGGCGGCTGGCAATGCGGTGAGTGTACACCAAATTCGTCCTAAGCGAGGGTGACGTCCCTCACCCGGGCTTGCCAGTTCTTCGCATTTCGAAGGCAGCGGCATGTTGTGTGCCTGTGGCCATCAGCTGCTCAATGCGCTTGACCGCTTCGATTCCACCGCGTGCGCCTACCCCCAGGCAATTCAGTGCCGCCGCCGCGCAGGCAAACTCCAACTGTTTTTGCATCGACCATCCCTGCAGCAGCCCGTAGATAAATCCCGCATGGAAGACATCGCCGGCTCCGGTAGTATCGACTGGCTCAATCACATAGGCCCGCGCATAGTGAAATGTTTCTCCGTCCCACACCAACACACCTTCTTCGCCCAGCGTCGCGCCCGTCACGCGGCAGCCAAATCGCTTGCGCACTTCCGGCAGCGACTTCCGCAAATCCTCGGTGCCTGTCAGGCGCCCCGGCACATCGCGACTGGTGATCAGGTAGTCGATGTTTGCAAGCAGCGCTTCTACGCCGGGATACAGCGCGTCCAGGTCCGCGATCACCGGGATGCCTGCGGCTCGCGCCCACTTGGCCGCGGTGTTCGCCGCTTCCGTGTCGTGCCCATCCAGGTGCATGGCTCGCGCGTTCCTGATCCAATCCCGTTGCAACTCCTCGGGCCGCAGCGCCAGGCGCTCGTCCCTTTTCCAAAGTACCGTGCGTTCGCCGAAATCATCCACCATGATGAAAGCCTGCTGGCTGGTGCATCCTGGTGTCGTGAACAAGTGCGCTTCTACCCCGGCCCTCTCGAATTCCGCGCGGTGCAATGCCCCGGCTCCGTCGTCCCCAATTTTCCCCACGTAGCGCGTGTGCAGTCCCCATTTCTGGCAAGCCACCATGGCCGTCGCGGTTTGTCCGCCCGGCAACACTTTGGCCGAGCGAAATTCCACCTTCGACCCGCGCGCCGGATAATGTTCCACCGGAATCAGCGTGTCCGTTGCGTTTAAACCCACACCCACGACGTCGACCTGAGGAATCTGCGTCATCCGCCTCCTTTCGCTGCCTTGCCTCGAAATGTCTCAATTAAAGTTTGTCAACTTCCAAATCGCCAGGCCGCACGTCACCAGCAAAATCAGCATCGCCGCGCCCAGCGCCAACGCCGGCCCCCAGTGAATCGACAACTCCGGCACACGCGCAATTCTGGCGAATCCCACAAACACGGCAGTCGCGCCTGCGATCAAGATCCAATCCACGGCTCTTCGTTTTGGCGGAACTTCGCCCGTGGCTTGCCGCCCATCCATTCGCGCTTGCACATATTCCGGCGCGACACCGTATCTGTCGCTCTCCTGCTGCGCCGCATCCTTCCAGCGCGACCGTTCTTTACTGGTGGCCGAGGAAAGCGCAATGGCTCCCACGCCCAGCATCATCAGCAGCGATCCGCCAATCACCTGTGCGTACGTCGCGTGTCCCCTGCCGTGCAATTCGCCAAATACCAGAATCCCCCACAGCATGCCCCACAACTGATTCGTGTTGGACAACGGAATCCCCCGGCTGATTCCCACGTACTTCGCCGCGTACTGCTGAAATAAGTCGCCGATCACCCAGATGAACCCGCCCAGCATCAGCCAGAACATCACACCGTGCGCGCTCGCCAACTCCTGCCACAACGGCCGCACGCCGAGAGTGCTGATCGCCAGCGCCGTCATCATCCCCAATTCCCCGAATGTAAAGAACGTTACGAACGACAATGGATTCATCCCCGTCAAGTACGCCTTGCGGTACGGGATGTACATGGTCCCCCACAAAATGCCTGCGCCCAACGCTGCCCATACCCCGCCCAACGAATGAGCTGCCGGTCCTTGCCCCGAAGACGCAATCGCCAGCACCGCCGCACCCACGCACCCTACCAACGTTCCGCCAACCACGCCAGCCCAGCGGCGCCAGCCAGCCTGCTGCAACTCATTGAAGAAAAGGAATCCCCACAGTATGCCCAGCAGGCTGTTCGAATTCCATAACGGAAACGCGATGCTCAGCCCGATGTCGCGGATCGCGTAAATCGTTAGCGTGTTCGCCACGGCCCACAAGCATCCGGCCAGCAGCGCCCACAGGATCAAATGTGGCGCACGCCCCACGTCCGCGCGAATCGAAGACGTTCCCAAAAGAAGCGCAGGCAGGCTCCAGCGCGCCAGGAACACTCCAATCACCATGATCAGCGAAATCACCACCGGCGAGACGCCGATGGTTACCAGTTTGGTGGGCGCCTCCGCGGCTCCCAGCCACGCTCCGGCCGCGAATCCGGAGAGTATCCCCAACAGTTGCAGTTTGCGCGCCCGTGTTGCGTCCTTCGCCGCACTTTGAGAGATAACCGCCCCCGGATTTACCATGCGCCCCCGAAATCAATCGCTATCGCACAAACTTCAGCAACAACAGCCCGCCCAACAGGACGAGCACCGGCACCCAGAAGTGCAAATCTGTCAGCACGCTCTTCAGCCAACTGCGCGGTTGTTTGTTTGCCGGATTCCCACTGCTCGGTGTGACCGTCATAGCCGGCGCGATTATATCTCACGGCCCGTTTTGCAACACCCCTCAGGCCATCGCGCGTGCCGCAACCCCCGGGCTTTGCCCTCGCTGCTTGCTCGCGATATCCTCCCTAGTTCGCCGGAGGAACTGAATGAATCGCTCATTGCGTGTCCGTGTGTTCGCATCGTTAACGCTTGCCTTGCTGTCTGCATTTTTCGCCGCGCAACTCGTCACTGCTCAGCAATACGATCTCAAGCTCTACTCCGAAATGCGTTGGCGCTGCATTGGACCTTTCCGCGGAGGCCGGACTGTCGCCATCAGCGGAGTTCCGCACCAGCCCAACGTGTTTTACATGGCTGCGGTAAACGGCGGCGTTTGGAAGACCACCGACTTCGGCAATACCTGGACACCGATCTTTGATGATCAGCCTTCCGGCTCTGTCGGCGCTCTTGCCGTCGCTCCTTCCGATCCCAACATACTTTATGTCGGCAGCGGTGAAGGCTTGCAGCGCCCCGATCTCGCGGTCGGCGATGGTATGTACAAATCCACCGACGCCGGGAAAACTTGGACGCACCTTGGGCTGCGCGACGCCCAGCAAATTACCGCCATCGTCGTCGATCCTAAAAATTCTGATCGCGTTTTCGTGGCCGCCGAAGGCCATCCCTACGGCCCCAACGCCGAACGTGGCGTTCTCCGTTCGCTCGATGGTGGCAAAAATTTCGAAAAGGTTCTATACAAGGACGAAAATACCGGCGCCGCCGATCTTGTTATGGATCCCGGCAATCCGCAGATTCTTTTCGCTGCACTGTGGGCCGCGCGCGTTGCTCCCTGGGAAGTTCGCAGCGGCGAATCCTTTGTGATTCCGGGCAGCGGACTATACAAATCCACCGACGGCGGCACGACGTGGCGCCCCATCACTAAAGGACTTCCGACTTCCGCCGAACTGGCTCGCATCGGCATCGCCATTTCCCCAAGCCGTCCGCAGCGCATGTATCTCACCGCGGAATCGACAAAAGATGCCGGGATCTACCGCTCCGATGATGCCGGCGAATCCTGGCAATTCGTGAATGGTGACCATCGCATCGGAGGCCGTGGTCCGGGCGCGATGGGCATCGTCGTTTCGCCAGACAATCCGGATTTGATCTACGTCGCGAACACCACTACGTGGAAATCCACAGATGCGGGAAAAACATATGTTGGCTTCAAAGGCGCTCCCGGCGGCGACGACTACCAGCGGATCTGGATCAATCCTGAAAATTCGCAGATCATCGCCCTCACCGCAGACCAGGGCGCGGTGATTAGCGTGAACGCCGGCGCAACGTGGAGCAGTTGGTACAACCAGCCAACCGCGCAGTTCTATCACGTCACTACAGACACGCGGTTCCCGTACTGGGTCTATGGTGCCCAACAGGAAAGCGGCAGCGCTGCCACCATGAGCCGCTCCGACTACGGTGAGATCACTTTCCGCGAGTGGAGCCTACCCGGCGTGTTCGAGTACGGCGACATTGCGGTAGATCCCAACGACCCTAATATTGTCTACGGTGCCAAACTGACGCGCACTCGCCAGGACATTGGTGAAGTGGCCGACATCGCGCCCGAGCCCGTTCGCCGCGGCGAATATCGTTACAACCGTACTCTCCCGGTGGTCTTCTCACGCCTCGATCCCAAGACTCTGTACTTCGCCGCGAACGTGCTCTTCAAAACCTCCGACCAGGGCCGCAGCTGGACAGTGATCAGTCCCGACCTCACTCGCGCATCCTATGAACTTCCGCCGAATCTCGGAGCCTTCGAAGCGGGGGACCCCGAAAAAGGCAAGCATCGTGGCACGATCTACGCCGTCGCTCCATCCTTCCAGGAAGCCAATACCATCTGGGCCGGCACCGACGACGGCAAAATTCACATCACGCGCGATGGGGGCAAAAACTGGAACGACGTCACCCCGCCGCAGCTCAAGCCTTGGAGCAAAGTCTCGATCATCGAAGCTTCACACTTCGATCCCGGCACTGCCTATGCCGCCATCAACAGCTTTCGCCTCGACGATCTCCACCCGCACATCTATCGCACCCGCGATTTCGGCGCCACGTGGACCGAGATCACCAGCGGTATCGCCGATAATGCGCCCTCCAATGTCGTGCGCGAAGATCCCTCGCGCAAAGGACTGCTCTATGCCGGCACGGATTCCTCCGTGTACGTTTCGTTCAATGACGGCGATTCCTGGCAATCGCTGCAGTTGAATCTGCCGCACACCTCCATGCGCGACCTTACCATTCATGGCGACGATCTGATCGTTGGCACTCATGGCCGTTCGTTCTGGATTCTTGACGACGTAAGCCCCTTGCGCCAGATGAGCGACGAACTCGCCCAATCCGCGGTCTACCTCTTTGCGCCGCAGCAAGCCGTGCGCTTTCGCTGGAACCGCAATCCCGATACGCCGCTTCCTCCCGAAGTCCCTGCGGGAAAGAATCCTCCTGACGGCGCCATCATCGACTACTTCCTCGCAACGTCCGCGACTACTCCGGTCACTCTGGATATTCTCGATTCCGCCGGAGCACTTGTTCGCCGCTACTCCAGCACCGACAAGCCGCTTCCCATGGAGGAACTTGCTGTCCACCATCCCATCCCCATGTACTGGGTTCGCCCGCGGCAAATTCTTTCCGCCGAAGCCGGCACGCATCGTTTTGTTTGGGATGTCCATTATCCTCCGCCGCAAGCGCTGAACATGGAGTTTCCCATCTCTGCCATCGTGCACAACACCCCGCTTCATCCTTTGGGTGCTTGGGCGCTCCCCGGTAATTACACCGTGAAGCTCACTGTCGATGGCAAGAGCTACTCGCGGCAACTGATCCTGATCATGGACCCGCGCATCAAAACCTCCGCCGACGACCTGGCCAAGCAACATCAAATGGAAATCGGCGCCGTCGCAGGTATGGACGATAGCCTGGAAGAATTGCAGCAAGTTCAATCGGTGCGTGCTCAGTTAAAAGAGCTTGCCGCCAAGGCGAAAGGGAAGCTGGCAGAACAGGTTGACGCTGTCGACAAGCAGTGCGCGGAGCTGCAAGGCGCCACGCAGAGCGGCTTCTTCGGCCTGCCTCCCAGTGGAAAGCGGCCCGAAACTCTCTCGACTCTCAATCAACACTTCGCCGCGATCCTGGCAACCGCAGATAGCGCCGATGCCGCTCCTACTACGCAGGCCACAGCCGCTTATCATGAACTCGACGACGCTTCCACGGCTCTCCGCAAACGCTGGAACTCCCTGAATGAGTCCGCTGTGGTTGAGTTAAATCAGTCCTTGAAGCACTCGGGCCTTCCGACAATCGATCCCAAAAAGCCGCAGACTGAAAAGCCAACCGATGATTCTGACGGTGACGACGAGCCGTAGGACTGCAGAGCTTGGCGATATCGTTGGTTCCATCAGCGATGAATCCGATTGGGAAGCCGCGCAAGATCCGGAGTCTGATAAGTGAGCCGGCTTCTTTTAGATACTCACATTTGGCTTTGGGCGTTTCTGGAACCTCACAAACTCTCTACTGCCGTTCATCAATCCCTCGGTGACTCGAAAAATGCGCGCTTTCTTTCCGCAGTGAGTGTCTGGGAGGCCATCCTCCTGTTGGAGAAGAGGAGGGTTAAAGTTCCGCAGGACTTCGGTCAATGGTTCGACAAATCAAAGCGAGAACTCAGTTTGACGGCGGTGGGAATGAGCTGGAAGGTTGCTCGCGAGCTTCGCTTCACATTGATTGGCTGCAGTGATCCGGCAGACCGCTTTCTTGTCGCGACCGCGCGGGCTTAATGACATGACGCTGGTCACTGCCGATGCGAGAATTCTGCGGCTTCCCAATCTAA
>Ga0210387_10004917_pt1 | contig 10252 bp, 6 predicted proteins | sample IncBWC7OmetaG_FD_160108 | JGI IMG/M metagenome (GOLD analysis project Ga0210387, IMG submission 160108) | Forest soil microbial communities from Barre Woods Harvard Forest LTER site, Petersham, Massachusetts, United States - Inc-BW-C-7-O ...
GAAGCTACCGAGCCGGATTTTTTTCCGCACGCGTACCTGGCGTTCGCCCACCTTGTGCAAGGCGAGTATCCGCAATATCTGACGGAGTCCAGGGAAGTTGCCACTCTGCTTCACGACGCGCAGCGCCTCGCTATCGTAGCAGCCGGCGAGAAGGGCTTTGCTCGCACCGGATCGCGCGGGATGTTGACCGCCATCCTAAAGGAGCAACAAAGATTGCGCAGTACTGGCCAGGAACAAGCATACAACTTAGCGGTGACTTGTGCCTTGTTAGGAATGAAGCAAGAGGCCTTAGACGACTTACAGAGTGCCTATCTGAAACGTGAGCCTGAATTTCTGAGATTGCGCATTGACCCGCTACTTTCCAGCCTTCACGATGAACCTCGCTTCCGAGAAATGCTCGCGCAAATCGGTATGCCTCCCCTGCCCTAGGTATTGTGGGACTTTGCTCCTGTTTACGACCGTCTGAACATGCTTGGACGTGCCGGCCTTCAATCTAACGGATACGGCCTACCCGCTCGTTGGTCCATCAGTCTAGATCGTAATCCGAAGGTGCGTGGAAATAGAGCCGCCAGGCGAGGGGCGCACAGGCGCGAGAGACACTTTCGTCCGTGAATCTCGAACACACGTCGCAAACGCGCTTGATTTCGAAGGATGGAAGCTTTAGTGTTCTGGTGATTTTAAGCCTGACCGTCGCGACGAAAATAAATAATGGAGTGCCCTCAGTGCCATACCGTCAACCCGCCAGCAGCTGATCACTGCTCCAAATGCAACACGCCATTTGAATTTGATGGCGCGACCATGGCCGTGTCCGCCACGCCGACTCCTGCATCCGAAATCGGAAAGAGTTGGTCCGTTGCGGCGGCGACTCCCGTCACCGGTGGATTGGCAGCATCCGGAACGACGCTTCCAGCGGGCACGATCCTCGGCACGCGATACGAGGTGTTGCAGCTCTTGGGCCAAGGCGGAATGGGGGCCGTGTATAAAGCCCGGGATCGAGAGCTCGACCGATTCATAGCCCTAAAAGTCATCCGCCCCGAGCTTGCGGTCCATCCGGACATTCTTCATCGATTTAAGCAGGAACTGATCCTCGCGCGCCAGGTGACGCATAAAAATGTGATCCGAATCTTCGATCTCGGCGAAGCCGACGGGATCAAGTTCATCACGATGGAGTTCATCGATGGCCAAGATCTCAAAAATGTGGTCACCGAGCAGGGGAAGCTAACGAGGGAAGAATCGGTCCGGGTGATGGAACAGGTTTGCTTTGCGCTCGAGGCGGCGCACGCGGAAGGCGTCGTACATCGCGACCTGAAGCCGCAGAATATCATGCTCGATAAATCGGGCCGGGTATCGGTGATGGATTTCGGTATCGCGCGCTCGACAGAAATGGGGGGGATGACGCAGACCGGTGTCCTGCTCGGCACGCCTGAATACATGTCGCCGGAACAGGTGATGGGCGAGCACGTCGACGCGCGCTCGGACCTCTTCACGTTGGGCGTTATCTTTTACCAGTTGCTTACCGGCGATATGCCTTATAAGGCCGAGACAACGCAGAAGGCGATGTTCAAGCGAACGCGCGAACTGCCGAAAGCTGCGATCGAAATCGACCCTACGGTGCCGAAGTTTCTCAGCGACATCGCGGTCAAGTGCCTGCAACTCGATGTGACCTTGCGGTATCAGAGCGCGCGCGAGATGCGCGAGGACCTCGAAGCATGGCACGGTGGCACCCCCAAGACTGTGACGATCGCGACTGTGCCGCAGCCGGCCGCGACCCAATCGAGGAAATGGCTGGTGATCGGAGTGAGCGCGGCCATCATTATTCTCGCCCTCGCAGCTTTCATTTTCCGCGAACGATTATTCTCGGGTTCTGCGTCGAAGTCGGCAGCGGGCCCGCCCGCAATGTCGCTCGCGATTCTTCCCTTCCGAAACGCTTCAGGCGATCCATCGCTCGATTGGCTTGGTTCGAGCATGGCCGAGATGTTGAGCACCGACGTGGGGCAGTCGGTCCATCTTCGAACCGTCTCCTCCGAGCGCGTGGGGCAGATTTTGAAGGATTTGCGAATTTCGCCGGACACGGCGCTCGATGCACCGACGATTCAGCGTGTGGCTGAGTTCAGCAATGCAGACACGATCGTCTCGGGACAGTACGCCAGGTTTGGAGACCAGATTCGAATTGACGCGACGGTTCAAGATCTGAAACGAGGGCACACAACAAAGCTCAAGACCGAGGCCGCGAGCGATAAAGACATTCTCTCCACAGTGGATCACTTGGCTGCGGACATTCGCCAGAAACTCGATCTCTCGAGAAGCGAGGTCAAGGAACTACAGGCGCAGTCGTTCAAGCCATCTTCTGCTTCGCTCACGGCCCTTCGAAATTACAGCGACGGACTGCAACTTCAACGCCAAGGAAAAAATCTGGAAGCGGTGAAACTGTTCGAGGCCTCTACGAAGGAAGATCCGGAGTTTGCGCTGGCCTATTCCCAGCTCGCTCGCGCCTACGAAGACTTGGGCCAGGACAACGAGGCCGAGCAAAATTCGCGAAAAGCCGTTGCGCTGAGCGACAGACTTCCCGAGGTGGAGAAGTACCTGATCGCTGCGCGGAACGACGAAATTTTGAACAATTATCCGAAAGCGATTGAGGCGTATCAGAGCATCGTGAAGGTCGCGCCCGACAACGCCGACGTGTTGTTCGACCTCGGCCGGCTGCAGGAAAGTTCCGGCGCCTTTGACAAGGCCCGCGAGACTTTTGCGAACGTGCTGAAGCTCGACCCAAAGCGCGTGGACGGCCTCCTCGCGATGGGCCGCGTGGAGATCGAAGCAGGCAACGCACAATCGGGACTCGATTATTTGAATCGAGCTCAGAGCATGGCGATTGAGGTGGGCAATGACGAAGTGAAAGCGCAGATATTGCAGGCCATTGGTGTCGCGTACTCCGTATTGAACAAGCCGCAAGATGCGCTCCAAAGCTTTCAGCAATCACTGGAAATCAAGCGCCGGCTGGGTCTGAAGAGGGGCATCGCCGACAGCTTGGAGATGATCGGGCAGATGGAAGCAGCGCTGGGAAAGAACGATGCGGCGCTCAAGGATTTCAACGAAGCGCTACAGGTGCGGCGTGACATCGGGGATAAGTCGGGCACCGGCGACGTTTTGAACGATATCGCCCGCTTCTACAACGACCACAGCCAGTTCGATAAGGCACTGACGCTCTTGAAGCAGGCCTTGCAAATTCAGATGGACGTCGGAAACGAAAACAGCGAGGCGCTCGCGTTGAGCAACATCGGAAATACGTATCTGCTCAAGGGGGACTATGAGGACGCGCGAACCTATTTCTCGCAAGCCCTCTCGATTCGTGAAAAGCTCAACGTGCCAACCGATATCGCTGACACGCTGCACAATCTCGCTGAAACTTCGATGAGGCTCGGCCAGTATAACCAGGCCGTCGATCAATATTTGCGCGCGCTCGACCTTCGCCGCAGCGCGAACGACAAAAGGGGTGGCGCGATCGAATCCGCGAGCCTGGGAGTGCTGTTCGGCTACCAGGGGCGCTACGGCGCTGCGCTCAGCTCGGAACAAGACGCACTTAAGACGATGCGTGCCATCAACGAAACCGGCCAATGGTTAGCTGAGGTTTTGATCGATTACGGGCGAGCGCAGGCACAAGTCGGCAGTAGCGACGACGCACGCAAGAGTCTTAACGAAGCGCTTACGATTGCACGAGACACAAAAGATGAGATCCAGGTGGCGCAAGCGTTGAACGACGAGGGCGACAGCTATTCTTATCAGGGAGATTATAAATCCGCCGCGCCGATTTATCAGCAGGCGCTGCAATCGGCGTCAAAGACGAGCGATCGGCAGCTGACTTTGCTGTCGAAAGTCAGCCTGGCAAAACTTGCGGTGAAGCAAGGCGGCGCGGGATCGGCAACGACTAGCCTCAGTGCGCTGTCAAACGACGCAGACGCGCTGGGGCTGAAATATCTCTCTGTGGAATGCTCGGTGTATCTTGGAGAGGCGCTGATAGCCGCTAAGAACTATGCGAAGGCGCGAGACATTCTGAATGGCGCGCTGAATCGGAGTGAAAAGCTGGGGCTTCGCGCGCTGCTGGCGCAGAGCCAATATCTACTCGGCCGCGACCTGCAGCTCTCCGGTAATGCAAAAGAAGCGGCGAGCCATTTTGATGAGGTGCGCCACATTCTTGACGAGATCAAGAAAGAAGCGGGGACCGATAGCATCACAAAACGGAGCGACCTTGCTCCCGCCTACGCAGAAATCGCGAAGTAAACGGTGCACATATTCCCTGCTGGAAAGTTCAGTGCCGACGGTTTCACAAAATGGCAGACCTGCACGGAACTTCAAAGTCCGTGCAGGCCTGATCTTGTATCTGCGATGACTGAACAATAGTGAATTAGGATTTGTGTCGAGGGGTCCTCGCGTTCAGCGTCGAAATCAAGTCCATCGCCGACGGAGGCACTGCCGTGTCATGCGCGATCACGATGTCTTTCGCGGGAATTTTTGCTCCGTAGATTCGTTCGTTTGCGTCATTGTCCGGGCGAATCGTCGAGCCCTCAAGGGAAATACCCGCAAAGACGCCCCGTGCGCGCGAATAACTTAGGATTTCGGCACGCATCGAAGCGTCGGTTTCAGCGGAAGCGTCTCGTCCCACCGGTCCGGCGGCTACCGAAGCATCGCCACCAAGTTTCACTTTGCTGCTAAGGATGCCGTTCGCGCCGCTGTCGTTCATTACGAGCAGGACGAAATCAGTCGCCTGGCCACCGATCTGAAAACCAAAGCTCCCTCCCTCAAGAGCCATCATCGACGGCGCACCCCAAGGGCCGTTAAAGTTGCCACCGCCTCGGCAGGTCATCGCGCCGCGGCCGTAGCTGGCCCCCACAACAAATGCAGCCTTCAAAACTGATGGAAAAACAACGACGCAGTCCGCCTTATCGAGCAGGTCCTGCGGAACGTCATCGGGCACGTTCAAAATTTCCGTCAGGACAGTTCCGGAGTTCTTCAGCCGATCTTCATCTTTCTCTTTATCGTCGGCTGGCGTGCTGAACGCCAGCAAAAGAAGTGCGATCGTAATAGACGCGAGCATCCTGCTATTCATTTTCATAAGTTCTCCTGGAGAGAGCTTAAGTAGCTTTATTGTGAAGCGGGACCCCTAGTTGCCGGTCGTGCCGCCGCGCATGAGGTGCGAAAGTAGCGTCACGACGAAGATGATGAGGAAAACGAAAAAGAGAATCTTTGCAATTCCGGCGGCCGCAAACGCTACGCCGCCGAATCCCAAAAAGCCTGCGATCAGAGCGATCACCAGGAACACCAAAGCGTAATAAAGCATCGTCACACCTCCGTGTTACTCGCTTCGATAACTTATTTCTCGCAGCGAGAGTCAACCATCTGAAGTGCGACCTTACGCTTGAAGATAAAATCAATACATACGCCGAAAGCCTTAGAAAACCCGCGAATTTAACGTAGGAGGCTTTAGCAGGAAGGAGAGATCGTAAACTATTGGAATGGATTGGGTTACGCGACCAGGCCAAAATCGGCAGGAACAAGCAAGCGCGGCCGGGAGCTAACTCAACTTCCCAGCCGCGCCTCTTCGATTCGAACGATTGCTCAGCTGCTACGGTTACTGGCGAGCTGGTGAAGTTTTGTTGAGCAGGTTAATCAGCGAATCTGCGGATGCCGGAGCTTTTTCGCCGCCTGCAATGATGTCATGGGCGCTGATCGCCTTACCATACACAGCCTTGTTGGCGTCGTCGTCAGAGTCCATCGAGGCGCCTTCCAAGGAAACGCCAGCGAAGAGCCCCTTCGTGCGCGAGTAAGTGAGAACATCGACTTTCATCGCGTCGGCGTTGTAGCCGTTCGCAGCAGCGCCCGTGGGACCTGCAGCGGCAGCCGCGTTCGCTCCGAGCTTCGTCTTTCCATTCAAAATTTGCTCGGCGCCCCGTTGGTTCATGACCACGAGGACGAAATCAGTCGCGGTAGAACCGAGTTGCACTCCGATGCTGCCCTGATCGAGCTTGTACATCGCCGGCGCGCCCCAGCTGCCATCCATCTTGGCGCCGTTTCGGCAAACGAGCACACCCCGGCCATAGCTGCCACCAATGCCGATGGCGACTTTCTTGACGCTTGGAAAAATCACGACGCAATCGGCGTGATCGAGAATACTGTGAGGCAGTCCACTGTCCCCGGAAAGTATGACCTGCATTGCCGTAGCGGAATTCGCAAGCCGTTCATCCTGTTTTTTCTGGGCGAATAGCGGTGAAGCAACTGCCAAACACAATGCGAGCGTAACGAGTCTTTTCTTCACGGTTTGTCCTTTCAAAATTGAGAGTTGTTTCTGAGCCGAAGCTCGGAAGCTAGGTCTTCAGGCCGGCGTTTTCGTTGGACTTCTCGGGCAGGTGGTATTGTACACCGGCTTGGCTGGTTTAGGGCGGACAAGTACAGATATCGCTACTTCGGCAGGCTGCTCCGTTTGGTGTAGACTCAGCCGTTCAATTTGCCAGAATCGCTCAGGCGTGCCAGAGGAAAGGATGATGGAATGCACAAACGGATTGCGATTGCTCTGTTGGTCTTCGGCTATTTGGCGGTGGCAGGAATTACTCCTGCGCAGGAGCACGGGACACGATTCGAAATTACTTTTCCGTCATCAGCGCACGCGGACTCAATTACGGGTCGCGTCTTCGTGATGCTCGCGAGAAATAACGACGTCGAGCCTAGATTCCAGATCGGACGCACCGGCGGTCCATTTTTTGGGCGCGACGTCGAAAAGCTCGCGCCAGGCGACAAAGCGGTCATCGACAGCAACGATCTCGGATCGCCGATCGAAAACCTGAACGATCTTCCGCCTGGCGATTATTTCGTGCAGGCCATGATCAACGTTTACTCCGAATTTAAGCGCGCAGATGGACACGTATTGTGGATGCATGACGACCAGTGGGAAGGCCAGCGGTGGGAAGCATCGCCGGGAAATCTGAAGAGCGAAGTGCGAAAAGTTCATATCGACCCGAAAGCAGGAAACACTCAAACAATCAAGCTCATCGCGTCTGAGGTGATTCCTTCGATTGAGGTTCCGACAGATACGGAATGGGTGCAACGCTTCAAAATTCAGAGCCCCTCGCTGACAAAATTCTGGGGGCGGCCGATTTTCATCGGCGCGACGGTTCTCTTACCAAAGGATTATGCGCGCGAAACAATTAGCTATCCCGTGGTCTACGAGCAAGGGCACTTCGATCTCGCAGCTCCGCTGGGGTTTCGCACCGACGCCCCTACGGAAGAAGAACTCGCGAAGGCGGGCCCGCGTGCGCGCTTTCTGAAGCGCGGTTATGAACTCTACCAGGCATGGATTACAGACAATTTCCCACGGATGCTTGTGGTCACGTTTCAACATCCGAATCCATACTTCGACGACTCGTACGACGTAAATTCGGTGAACGTGGGGCCGTACGGCGATTCCGTGATGCAGGAGCTGATTCCGGAAATTGAGAAGCGCTTTCGAACCATCAAAGAACCATACGCCCGTATTCTCGCGGGAGGCTCCACCGGCGGATGGGAAGCGCTTGCCTTGCAGATTTTCCATCCTGACTTTTTTGGCGGCACGTGGGGATATTGTCCGGATCCTGTTACGTTCACGAACGTGGAAGGGATCAACATCTACAAAGACACGAACGCTTTCTACAAGCAGTATGAATGGAGGCGCGAGCCGACCGTCAATTCCGTATATACAGACGAGCGCATCAATCTCACTTCGGAACAGCGGAATCATCTCGAACTCGTAGGTGGCACGCACGGACGCTCCGGCGAGCAGATTGATATCTGGTCAGCGGTTTTTGGTCCGCTCGGAAGCGACGGCTATTTCGAACCGCTCTTTAACAAGCGCACCGGCGAAATCAATCCGCAGGTGGCGCAATACTGGAAAGACAATTTCGATTTGCTCGAGTATTTGAAGCGCAATTGGGCAACTGTCGGTCCGAAGCTGGTCGATAAGCTTCACATCTACATAGGAACGATGGACACATACCAATTGAACATCGCCGTAAAGGAGCTCGAGGCCTGGATGAAGACCACTGAAAATCCTCACTATGAGGGATTTTTTGAGTACGGCGTCGGCGAACCGCACTGTTACACAGGACGACTCACGAGCGCCGAGCGATTGGTGGAGATTGCTGATTTTATCGCGAGTAAGCGGCCTTATGTGTCGGATGCTCCCTGGTGGAAACACTAAGAGGCGGAGCGAATATTCTGTTCTGAAATCATTCCAGAGAGCGAGCATGCAGAAACCAATCGTGGTGATGGGAAGCGTGAATTTTGATCTGGTCGCAACGGCGGAGCGAGTGCCGCTACCGGGCGAAACGCTGACAGGGATCGATTTCGCGACGTTTCATGGAGGCAAAGGAGCGAATCAAGCTGTCGCGGTTGCGAAACTTGGATATACGGTGAGCATGATCGCAAAGGTGGGCGACGATTCGTTCGGGCCGGGGCTGAAACGCGCGCTCCAAAAAGCGGGAGTGAACGTGCGGGCCGTCGAAATGGTGAAAGGATCGTCTGGCGTAGCGCTGATCAATATCGGACGCGACGGACAAAACAATATCGTCGCAGTGCCGGGGGCAAACGGAAAGGTGACGGGCCGGGACGTGCTGAAAAACGCGGCGATGTTGCGGAAAGCCGGCATGATTCTCGCGCAGCTCGAAATCCCGATCGACGCGATGGCCGCCCTTGCCGGGTTCGCGCGCAAGAATGGCATCCCGCTCATGCTCGACCCGGCTCCAGCGCGCGAATTGCCTGCTGAATTGCTGAACAGCACAACGTGGATTACGCCCAATGAAAGCGAGACTCGCATTCTTTGCGGATTGCCAAACGATGAGCCAGTGACTCCTGCGACGGCAGCACGTTGCGCTGCGCTTCTGATGGAGCGCGGGCCGAAAAACGTGGTGATCAAGATGGGGTCGCAAGGCGCCTACATTGCGACGGCTGAGGGAATTCGCGAGATGGCGCCGGCGTTTCACGTGAAGGCTATAGACACAACAGCGGCCGGCGATGCATTCAATGCTGGTTTCGCAGTGAGCTTGATGTCTGGCAAGGGCCCACTTGAGGCGGCGCGATTCGGCGCAGCCGTCGCGGCGATTTCCGTCACCCGCAAGGGTGCGCAGCCGTCGATGCCATCGAGACGCGAGGTCGACAAGTTTTTGAAAGACGCTCCGGCTGCCTAGAGAGCTTCAGAACGTGAGTTTCAAACCGAATTGAATCTCGCGCGGATCGCGCGCGCCGCTCACCGAACCGAACCCGCCGTCAGTTCCGGAGGGTTGTCCCGGCGCGACGGTTTGGAACGTGGTGATTATGCCGTTGAACTGAGTGTGGTTCCAAGCATTGAAAAACTCCGTGCGAAATTGAAGCACCGCGTTTTCGTCGGCGAGCCATCCGGAATGACGGCCAAACCACGGGATATTGAAATCCTTCATGACGGAAATATCCCAGTTGTTGATGCCGGGGCCGCGAACGATATTACGAGTGGCGTCACCGAAGCTCCCCAGCGCAGGTTCAACGAATGCGGCAGTATTGAAATACTGTCCGATGTTGCGATTGCCGCGTGAAAGATTCGGATTCCCCACCTGATCCGGCCGCTGGCATTCGTAGACGCCCGGTCCATCGCCCGTACCTGCAATGTCTGCATCGAGGCAGATGTTGTTGGGCAAGCCCGAGCGGAACGTAGTGATGCCCACCACCTGCCATCCAGCAAATGCAGTTTTCTTGATCAAGCTATCAGAATGCTCGAAGAAAGGCAGTTGCCAGATGTAATTGGCCACGAATGACTGAGGCTGGTCCTGATTCGAAACGGCCCGCTCTGCGCGGGGGTCGAAAGCATTTTGAATCGGTCCAGTGCTGGCTTCGGTGTCCTGGTTTATCGTGTCGCTCAAACTCTTGCTCCACGTATAAGCAGCTTGGAACTGAAGTCCGTGGGTTAGACGCCGGCTGAACATCACCTGAAGGCTGTTGTAACTGGCTGAGCCTTCGCGTTCGTTTAGATTGATGATGCTGTAGCCAACGAAAGGCCGGACGGTATCTGGATTCTGAATGCCTTCTGCGACTGCCAGGCGGTCAGCATCGGGAACCTGATTGATGTTTTGATTGCGGCCGATGTGAATCTGGTGGCTGCCAACGTAGTCGACTTCGAGCGTGGTGTTCTTTGACAAGAGATACTGCGTGCTCAAATTGTACTGGTAACTCGTCGGTGTTTTGTAGAATTGATCCTGCGCGC
>Ga0210387_10004919_pt1 | contig 10251 bp, 6 predicted proteins | sample IncBWC7OmetaG_FD_160108 | JGI IMG/M metagenome (GOLD analysis project Ga0210387, IMG submission 160108) | Forest soil microbial communities from Barre Woods Harvard Forest LTER site, Petersham, Massachusetts, United States - Inc-BW-C-7-O ...
TCGAACCCAACATCAACGTCGCCCGCCTGAAGGCGGCCGCTACAAATTCAACGACAATGGCGACTGCAAGACGCCAATCGGGAGATTGGCGTTCCCAGGCGAAGACGCTGCGAACGGCGAATGCTGCTTCGTTCTTGCGCGGGACAGGCTATCAGCGAATGAGTTGGGCTACAACCATTCAAGTAGGCTCGATGGGCGAGAGCGGGCTTGCGCGGCGGGTTTAGCCATCTTGGTACTGACGGGCTATTGTGGTGGGCGGAGGGGTACGGCAAACTGGGTGAGGTCGAACATGTTTATATCAGCGTTCATTCTCGTGATCTGCTCCGCAGCGATGATTCAGTTCGCCGTGTTTAGTTGGCGGGCTGGGTTGCTGCGGACTATAGCCACCGAGCCAGTCGGTGACCAAGCCGAGCTGACGGCCGAGATCTCCCGTAATCTGCTGAATGGAAAGGACTTCGCTGACGTTTCCAGTTTGCAGGGGCTTTGCCCGGATTTGAAGAATGGGCGCGTTAACCTGCGGTCGGTGCGGGTCTATTACAGCTTCCTGAAGGCTGTAAACCGATTGGGTGATTTGATTGTGGCGCCGGGTGCGAATGGGTTTGGTGGTTGGACAAGCCGCGAGATGGCTCTGTGCACGCAATATACCGCCGCGGTGTTGTCGCAGCGTTTGCGCAGCAATCAAGAGTTAGCGGCTGAAGTCCGGTCATACTAACGCGCCGCTAGTTAACCCAATTTGCAAATCAAGAATCTAGAACCATTTTCCTACCTAGGGTGTGGCCAATCTCACGTAAAATGCGCCGAAAATGAGCGAGCCTCCACAGGCAGTTGAGGGCACCCTACGCCTTGTCAGAACAGTGCACGGAATCCTTCTTTTTGCGATGTTCATGTAGGTGTTAACGGTCGAGAAAATCTTGCCGCACCAACCTCGGAAGCTTGATTCTACGTTTGTGACTGCAATTCTGGTATTGAGCGTCGCCATCGTCGGAGCGACGGTGTATATCCGGCTGAAAATGGTGGGCACAGCGCTCGATACTCTGCGTTCCACGCCTTATGACCCGATCGCGCTGGCGAGGTGGAGGAAAGGCGTCGTGTTGAGCGACGTGCTTCTCGACGCGGTCGTATTGTACGGCTTTGTCTTGCGATTCCTAGGCGGCACGGCGCAGCTGTGCTTGCCGTTCTACGCAGCCGCTATTGGACTGATGATCCTGTGGTGGCCGCAGCGCCCCTAGGTCGTGATTTGATTTTGGCCTCCCGGCGTTCTCTTGACATTCCTCGTTCTGTCCTACCAGCCAGTTGCCTGATACGCCATGCGGGGCGGGTATTTCCCATCGGGGGCGCGGGTTTTCATGCCTAAATATTATGGGTGAATCCAACAGCTATTAGGTGTGTGCCGACCGAAGGAGGCGCCATGAAGTGCCGCGCCAGATTTACTAGTTTGCTCGCATTCATAATTTTGGCCCTCGTCCAGTTCTCCGCATGCTCCGGCACACCATCCACGTTCAACAAGGTGACAATTTCGCCCAGCGGAACGATGTTCCTGGGACAGGGCGGGACGATTCCCCTGATCAGCGCTACGGTATTAAACGATACGAATCTGAATGGCGGCGTGACGTTTACGTTGCTGCCGGTGGGAGTGGGATCGGGAACGCTGACGCAGTTGAGTTCCACGACGGCGAGCTTTGCGGCACCGGGGGTAGTGACGGCCGAGACAATTGTGATGATTACGGCTACGTCTGTGGATTTTCCGAAGCAGTCAGCGACGCTGACGGTGAAGATCGAGCCGCCGCCGATGATCACGACGACATCGGTGCCGGATGCAACTTTGGGTGCGGCTTACACCGCGCCGATCACGGCGACGGGCGGAGTGCCACCACTGGCTTGGAGTTTGTCATCGGGAACGCTGCCGACGGGATTGGCTTTGGGTTCGAGCACGACCGATACGGTGAACATCACCGGCAAAGCAACGGCGGCGGGAGCGTTCACCTTCACTGTGACGGTGACGGATGCTACCGGGGCTTCCAGTACTTCGGGACCTTTGCAGATTGTGGTGAGCAGCTTGGCGCTGACGACAACATCGCCGCTGCCATCCGGGACGGTGGGCGTGGCTTATACCGGCGTGCAATTCGCGGCGACCGGCGGAACACCTCCGTACACATTTTCGGTGGCGACTGGATCAAATCTGCCACCGGGTCTGATGCTTGATGCTGGTGGAGACCTGACGGGCACGCCGACGACGGTGGGCAGCAACAGCTTCGGCATCAGCGTGACCGACAGCGGGACACCGGCGGCAGTGATCACGAACACGTACACGCTGGTGGTGAATCCGGTGCAGAATCTGACGCTGCTTACCGGGCCGTATGCGTTCAGCTTCAGCGGGTTTGGCGCTGGCGGATACGTCGCGGCATCCGGAGCATTTACCGCGGATGGCAACGGAAATATCACGAAGGGTGACGCGGACTTCACGACGCTGCAAGCGAACAAGCTGAACACAAACTTAACCGGGACGTATACGTTGGGAGTGGACGGCCGCGGGACGGTCACATTCGCGAGCGTGGCGGGGACGCCGACGTTTGCGTTTGCGATTGATACGGGCGGCTCAGGGCACGGGCGGCTGATTGAGTTTGATGGAACGGGCACGCGAGGTTCCGGACGTCTGGAGGCGCAGACCGTAAGCACGTGCGTGGTGGGCTCAACGACCACGTACATCGGAAACTTCGCGTTTGGCGGAACCGGATTTACATCGTCTGCGGGTGCGTCTGGCGCGGGACCGTTGGCATTTGCCGGAGCAATTACGGCAGTCCCGCCGATCGCGCCGAACACGGTAGGGAGCCTGGGACCTGGGGAAATGGACGAAAACGTTCCGGGATCATTCCCATTGGGCAGCGCGGGAGGCGATCCGATTTCGGGTAGCTACCTGTCTGGCGCCGATTCCACTCACTGCGTATTTCAAATGAGCGCGTCCATTGGCAACCTGAATTACGACGTCTATCCCGTTTCTGCGATCGAGGCTTTTCTGATTGAGACGGATACAGCGACGAATCCTTCAAGTCCGTACGTAAGCATTGCGGATATGAAGCTGCAGATTGGACAGCCGTTCTTTGGCACCGTGATTAATAGCCCGATGGCGGGCGGCGTCAGCGGCACGGTGCTGAACGTGCCCTATGTGTCGGTGCTGCAGCTGGTTCCGGGAGGGGCGAACTTTGATCTATCGCTCACGGACAACGAAGGCGGGATAGTGAGCGGGACAGCGGGAACTCCGCAATCCGTTACATACAGCAGCGATCAGTTCGGTCGCGTGTTCACGGGACTGGTGATCAACAGCGCGTTCGAGCCGGTGCTGTATATGATCGACTCGCGAGACGCGTTCGTGATGGGCCAATTGGGTGGCGCGCCGATTCTTGGCGAGTTAGATGCGCAATCCCAACCCGCGAGTTTCACGCCTACATTCATCGCTCAAAATACGTCACTGGTGGAAGGAACTTCGGCGCCGGCGGTGAGCGCGGATCGTGATTTTTCCGGCTATCTGATGTTTGATGGTGCGGTGGTACCCGCGACGGTGAACGGAACGCAGGATGAAAGCACTTCATCGGCGAATACGTCGGCGGAGACGGTGACGGGGACGTATGTGCTTTCGAACACTGGCGCGACGGACGGGAGCGGGACGGTTACCTTGACTTCGCCGGCTGCATTCACGGGGGCGTTTTATATTGTGTCGCCGACAAAAATGGTGATGATCACGACTACTGCCGGGGATGCGAAACCGGTTTTGGTGATCATCGGGCATTAGTTGCGGGCGGTGGGCGCTACAAATTCAGAAACAAGAGCCAATTCAAAAGCTAAGTCAAGGGCGCCCACCTGAAAGTGGCCGCTACCCTTCGATCCCGCACTGCGGGATCTCAGGATGAATCGCGCTGTGGCGCGATTCACAAAGTCAAAAGCAAAACCTTCGAGGTCTATCCCTCACGATTGATGCGATGAGTTCTGGCGCATCGTTTACTAATTAATATGCCCAGCGCATTAGGACCGCGCCGGTGGTGTAGCCGGCGCCTACGGCGATCAGGAGGACGAGGTCGCCTTTGCGGAGGCGTCTTTGTTCTACGGCGTCCATCATGCCCAGGGGGATGGTGCCAGCGGTGGTGTTGCCGAAGCGGTCGATGTTCACTAGAACTTTCGAGTCGTCCACTCCTAGACGTTCCTGCATGCCGCGAATGATGCGCAGATTGGCTTGATGCGGCACGACCAGGGCGAGATCTTTGCTGGTCAGTCCATTGCGTTCGAGGATTTCGACGGCGAGCTCGCTCATGCGGCGCACGGCGTATTTGAAAACTTGCGCACCTTCCTGATGGACGAAGTGCATGCGGTTGTCAATGGTTTGTTGCGATGCGGGATGCAGGGAGCCGCCGCCGGGCATGTAGAGGTTGCAGCCGCCGGAACCGTCCACGTCGTGGATGAAATCCAGGATTCCTTCGGAATCGGAGGCGGCGGGCTCGATCAAGACGGCGCCGGCGCCATCGCCGAAGAGGACGCAGGTAGCGCGGTCGGTGTAATCGAGAATGGAAGTCATTACGTCACTGCCGATGACCAGGACTTTTTTGTGGGCGCCACTGGCGACGAATTGCGCGCCGACGGTGAGGGCGTAGAGAAAGCCGGAGCAAGCGGCGGAGAGATCGAAACCCCAGGCATTTTTCGCGCCGATACGATCCTGGATGAGGCAGGCGGTGGCGGGGAAAAGCATGTCGGGAGTGACGGTGGCGACCACGATTAGGCCGACGTCGTCGGGGCTGACACCGCGGGTGGCGAGAACTCTGCGGGCGGCTTCGGCGCCGAGATGAGAAGAGGCTACGCCGGGGTCAGCGTAATGGCGCTCGCGAATACCGGTGCGGGTGCGAATCCATTCGTCGTTGGTGTCCACTCGTTTTTCGAGATCGAGATTGGTGACCACGCGCGGCGGAACGTATCCAGCCACTCCGGTGATTTTTGCGGCGATGCGTCGGCCCATGCATATCCCCCAGGAAGAAAGAAAATAGAGAATCGAAAAGAGTAGCTGGCGATTGTATGCAATTCGCGGCGGGTGTGACAAGGGAATGTCGCGGTGGGTGTTGGGTCAGTTTCCTGTTAGAGCTGCGGGCTCAACCGGTGGATGCAACACCATCTGGTCGGTTGATACGAACCTATTCCCGCCAGAGAAGCGATGCGCTTGGCCATACCCAACGGGAAAGAGCCGAATCGGAATCTTTGGTGAGCGTGTATTATGACTTCCGCGGATCGCGATGCGCTTACCCCTAAACAGGCAGACAGCACTGGTTACCGGCGCGGGAAGCGCCGAGGGAATCGGGTTCGCGGTGGCGCGGCGACTGCAAGCCGCGGGGGTGCGCGTGGTAATTACTTCCACGACGGATCGCATTCATACGCGCGCGCGGGAACTCAACGGCGACGGCGAGGAAGCGCTTGCCTACATTGCTGATCTCACCGTCGAAACGGACGTGCGGAGATTGACCGATGCGGTGCTCTCGCAGGCTGGCCGCATTGACATCCTGGTGAACAACGCGGGCATGGCGCAAACTGGCCGGCCGACGGAAAGCAGGCGGCTGGTCGACACCACGTTCGCGGAGTGGCAAAACCAGATCGCGCTGACATTGCACACTGCCTTCCACATGACCCGCGCGGTGTTACCCGGAATGATCCGGCAAAAGTACGGCCGGATTGTGAATGTCACGTCGGTGACGGGACCGCTTTCGAGCAACCCGGGTGACGCGGCTTATGGCGCGGCGAAGGCGGCCATGGATGGGATGATGCGCGGAGTCGCGCTGGAAACAGCCGGCGATGGGATCACGATCAATGGCGTCGCTCCGGGGTGGATCGCGACGGCGGCGTCTACGCAGTACGAAAAAATCGCTGGCCTGCATACGCCGCTGGGGCGTTCCGGCACACCGGACGAGGTAGCGGCCGCGGTTTGTTTTCTGGCTTCGCGCGAAGCTTCCTACATTACTGGACAAGTTTTGGTGGTTGATGGCGGCAACATTCTTCAGGAGAACAAGGGCGGTTGAAGCGGATGCCGCGTCGCGTTATCGAAAACTGATTGGCTTCGTATCATTCGTATCCGTAGAGGGCTTCCCTGCCAGAGCTGGTGGCGCGGCGCGGTTCGCGATCGAGAGAGTATGCATCGGCCTGCTGTTCAAATTTTCGATAAATTCGGTGGACGGTGGAAATCGGCGGTTCCGCGGAATGTTTGTATTCGCCACACATTTAGTTATCCGGTTGGCGCACGCTCGGAGCAATATCGCCTACAATTACCAAGGTAGAAGTAACAATTATGCACTTTGACGCGACGCAATTTCTGATTCTTGGATCGTTCGGAGCCTTCGCACTCTGGGTGTGGAGATTTTCGTCCGTCCTGCGGAAGACGCCGAGAGAGATGCGCGCCGCGGCGCTGCGAGGGTCGGCGAAGGCGATGGGTAGCGAATTCTGGGAGCGGGGGAACCCGTACCAGAACGAACTGGCGGAAGAGTTCGCGATTGCCGCAAACACGGTCGTGCACACGCTGCAGTGGCCGAATCCTCACGTGCAGATTTTTTCGTTTCAGGAAGTTCGGCAGGGCAGCAAAGGGCGGAGGTATTACCTGAACTGGGTAGGCTACAGGTTTAGCGAGCGTACGTTTCCGCGGTTCGATTTGAAACCGACTAGCACGGTGTCTTTCTTGCGGCGCGGATGGTGGAGAAAAATCTCACTGCCCGGCCAAATCGAATTCGAAAGCCGCTTCACGTTGACGGGAGAGAACCGCGCGCTCCTCGAGCAATTCTTTACGCCCGGCCGCTGCTCGGCAATTTTGTCGCGGCAGTGGCCGCGCGAGATCAGCACGAAAGCGGGCGGGCATTGGGTGCTGGCGCATCGCGAGACGATCTTCCACGCGACGAGCGAATCCGATTCCGAAGCGGTCGTGGCGAAAGAAATACGAGAAGTGGCATCGGTGGTAGTGGGAATGCTGCCACTAGCGGAGGCGCTGACGGATGAAAAACTCGTGGAGCAAGCACCGCGATTTGTGGGGCTTTCTGAAGATCGCTCAGGAAGTGAACGGCCTTGGTGGGACCGAGTGGCGTTTGTGCTGTTGGCGGCGGTGATCGCCTCTGCGACCCTATTCTCAGCGTTCTATCTGGGGGCGATTTGGGAACGGTTTGACAGAGTCGTTCTGAGAACAGAGGCGAGGCGTTACTTGTTTGCGGTTGTGTTCGTTTGCGTGCTGTGGGCAGCGGGCGAATGGCTGGTTCGTTTCTACCGGCGGACGAAACAACGCGCAGCAACGCGGCTTGAGGAGCAATTCTCGGCCGGTTTGAACAGACCTTGAAATAGATTTGGTGGCCGCGTTAGCGACAAAGCTTGCGAGTTCTCCGGGGCAGGCAGCGGGCACGGCATGCCGTGCCCCTACGATGACTGAGGAAGGATTTCGAAGCGGTAGGTGATTTCGGCGGTTTTGCGAAGCATGGCGGCTACGGAGCAGTATTTGTTCTGGCTTAGTTCGATGGCGTCGCGGACTGCTTTTTCGTCCAGTTGACCGGAGAAGCGGTAGAACATTTCGATTTTGGTCCAGACGGAGGGAGGGTCTTGGGCGCGTTCGCCGGAGATTTCGATTTCGAGCGTGGCTAGTTTCTGACGTTTTTTCTCCAGGATCATCACTACATCTACTGAGGTGCAGGCTCCGAGGGCGCCAAGGAGCATTTCCATGGGGCCGGAGGCGGTGTTGTGTTTGCGGTCGGCGTCGAAGGGGACGACGTGGCCGGAGGGCATCGTCGCCAGGAATTCCTCGCGGGCTACCCATTTGATTGTTGCTGTTTGCATGGAAGGACTCCCGGTGAAATTTAGGATACGAGACTCACGGAATAAACTTTAGCGGGGATTGGGTGGGGCGTCCAGTGGTGTAGTCGTGCGTTCGGAGTTCGCTGGCGCGGGAAAGTCTTTGCTAGGAGGTTAGGTTGTCGGAGTCGGAGGCGCCTACGGAGGCGGCTATGTGTTGTTGGGGGGCGCGGCGCATGGCTTCTACGAAGCTGCGGACGATTTCTGGGTCGAATTGGTTCGCGGCGCAGCGTTCTAGTTCGGAGAAGGCTTCTTCGGGGTTACGCGCTTTCTTGTAGGTGCGCTCGGAGGTGATGGTGTCGTAGGCGTCGGCGATAGCGATGACGCGCGCGCCGAGGGGAATCTGATCGGCGGAGAGGCGATCGGGATATCCGGTGCCGTCGTAGAACTCGTGATGGTGGCGAACCATTTCGCGGATGCGATTCATGGCGGCGAGAGGCTCGAGAATTTTCGCGCCCAGCTCGGTGTGGGTTTTCATGGTGGTCCATTCGGTGGCATCGAGCGGGCCGGACTTATTCAGGATGGTTTCGGGAATGCCGACTTTGCCGATATCGTGCAGCAAACCCGCGAGACGGATTTCCTCGACCTCGGACTGATTCATGCGCAGGGCCTGCGCGATCATCACGGAATAGGCGGAAACTTTTTGCGAGTGGCCCTGGGTGTAACGGTCTTTGGCGTCAATGGCCAGCGCGAGCGAAGTAACCGTATCCACGACCGCGGGCGGAACGGGATCGCCGGCGTTGGCATCGCCATGTTCCATGAGCGAACGAGTGAACTGTTCGAGGCGGCGATAGATTTCGTCGAAGGCGTCGGGGCCGGTGGAGAACTGGCGCTTCAGCGTGACGCCGAGATAGGCCTCGAGGACATCTTTTTTCCAGCGCTTGGTGTCTTTGGGATCGCCTTGCTCGGCGCTGGAAACGGAATTTCCGCCCTGATGTTTCGAGAGGTACATGGAGGAGTCCGCGACCTGAATCAGTTCCTGCGGAGTGGAGCCATGCAACGGGAAGCCGGCGATACCGAAGCTGGCGGTAATATTTTTGTCGCGCAGGAGCGGATCGGCAGCGACCCAGCCGCGGAGCTTGCTGGCGAGTTGGATGGCCTGTTCGACGCTGGTTTCGGGCATGAGGATGACGAATTCATCGCCGCCGTAACGCGCGACGACATCGGAGCGGCGGCAATTTTGTTCAAGGATGTGGCCGACGCGCTGCAGGACGACGTCGCCTTCGAGATGACCGTAGAAATCGTTGACGAATTTGAAGCGGTCGAGGTCCATGAGGACCAGGGCGAAGGGGCGGTTGGCGCGCGTGGATCGCTTCCATTCGGAGGAGAGCGCTTCCATCAGGAAGCGGTGGGTTTTTACGCCGGTGAGGCCGTCGGTGATGGCCTGTTCCTGAGCTTTCTGGAACGTGACGGCGTTGTGCAGAGCGCCGGCAAATAAATCGGCGAGGGTGCGGAGGAGGCGAACCTCCTCCTCGGCGAATTCGCAGGGTTTCGAGGATTCGACGTAGAGCACGCCGAGCAGGCTTTCCGCGTAAGTGACGGGGAGAGCGATGGCGGAGGCCGTCCCCGGGAGGACCGGGGTGGGCGAATCCGGGCTGACTTTCGTGACTGCGACGATCTGGCCGGAGCGCGCTACCTGCCCTACGAGTCCTTCACCCAGGAGAATGCGGCGACCGAGGGCACCGCGACGCGCGCCGGCCTCGGCCTGAATCTCGAGCTCTTTGGAGGAGTAATCGAGAATGGCGATGCCGATGTGATCGTAGGTGAGCGCGTTTTCGATTTCTGTGGCGATCTTGGCGAGCATTTCTTCGGGATTCAGAGTGGTGATGGCGTGGCTGGAGACATTATTGATCAGCATTAGTTGTTTCGATTTCTTCTGCTCTGCGGAGAAGAGGCGAGCGTTTTCGATAGCGACCGCCGCTTCGCTGGCGAGGACGCGCAGCAGCTCGACGTGGCCTTCATCGAAAGCGCGCTCCTGCGTGCTGTGCACGGCCATCACGCCGACGGCCTGGTCATACAAGATGAGCGGAACCGCGCACATCGAACCGGTCTGTTGGTTCGGCTCAAAACCGAGGCGCGCGGTTTCTTCCGCGAATTGTTCGCGGATCAGCAATGGTTGGACGGTGCGAATTACATGCTCCGCGAGGTGATTGCCCGTGGGTCGCGTTCGTTTGGGCTGGCGCACGCTCTCGATGACTTCGATTTCGAAGCGAATCTGTTCCGATTTGCGATCGTAGAAGGCGATGAAGAGGCAGTTGACGTCGAGCAAGCGCTGCATTTCGGAATAGATGCGTTCGAAGAGCGCGTCGGGTTCGAGGGTGGAGCTCAAGGCGCGACCGATTTCGTTCAAGATGTGGAGTTCTTCGCTGCGGCGCGCGGTCTGTTGAATCAGATAGCTATTTT
>Ga0210387_10004920_pt1 | contig 10250 bp, 11 predicted proteins | sample IncBWC7OmetaG_FD_160108 | JGI IMG/M metagenome (GOLD analysis project Ga0210387, IMG submission 160108) | Forest soil microbial communities from Barre Woods Harvard Forest LTER site, Petersham, Massachusetts, United States - Inc-BW-C-7-O ...
AGGGCGTTGGTTTGGGAGGATGTGGGGTGAGAGGCTGCTTTCGCCATGCTTGACGTTCAGATGATGGGCTTAGCGGTAGGGGCGTATCACCTTTGACACTGGTATATCTCTCAAGAGAGCTCCGTCGTCAATTTGGTGCTTGTCACCTCGAGCCAATGCAGGAAAGAGGCTTGGGGATGCAGTTTACCTCTAACCACCCCCTGTCTTGGTCCTCACCTCCATCGCCACCGGCGCTGTTCCCCTGTACGTGATCTCTTCAGTCTGATCGCGCAACGCATAACGTTGGACGGTAACAACAAACAGTCAAAATAGGGCCTTGCGCTCGTCAGCGAGGTGTTGGAATTCTTCGAGCAGGCAGGGAGGCGAGGGTGGATAGTTGGTCTGTGAGCGTAAATATTAATGGTTTATTGGAGGAGATGGTTTGGGAGGTGAAGAGGGTGAGACAGCAGTGGGTTTGTTGGAGTTCGGGGTGTGTTTCGCAGAGGATCCTAGTGTTGTTCGTAGATTCCACAATTCTTCACTTGTCCCTCGCTACTACTAGTACCGAATTTCAGTAACCGAAAGCTCAACCACATTAATGTCGATGAGAGTGCTGAGCGCGCCTTTTCAGCCTCGGCCCCTCGGCCAACCAGTTTCCTCGTTGTCCCCGTTTCTGCTTCTTCTCGCTCAACCACCTCCGATCCCGTGCATCACTTAATCATAACTTGAATATCCTTCTCGCGCGGCTTTGTTCGGAGCTCGGACTTTGTTTTGAGACTGAACAGCTCGCGTTCCGAGTTGCTTGTGGGATGTGGCAGATGTTGAGCGTCGGTGAGCAATAGTGGGAATAGAAAAGGGCGCTCGTGCCACGAGAGTAACTCGGAGAGTTTGCATGTACATGTGATTATCATGATCGAGTGATCATTCCAAGGTGTCATCATATCGTATTAAGCTATTGCATCACGTGCCCCTGAACGGCATAGATAACGTTGGACGATCCCTGGAAACTTGTTTATCAAGAACCACTAGGCAAGTCTCACAATGTCCAACACCAATCACGATGGTCTCGCTCCGGAGGTTCGAAATTGTACTCGCTTCCGCATCTTGGTCATGGGCAGAAGGAATGCAGGCAAGACAACCATACTGCAGAGAATAACGGACAGCGAGGACGGCGTGGTAGTGGTTCATGATAAGGATGGGAATACGGTACAGCCCTTTCCCGTTGTATGCAATTTGGGTTTGCGAAAACTTATCCTGTTTGATAAGGTTGATGCCTCGATTTTACAGGCCACGGCGGAGGCATGTACTTATCTCATATGCGTACTTCACAGCCGGACTCACTATATGTATTTCTAGAGTGGAATGAGTGACATCGAGAATGAGATCACATTTCCAAGCAATCCTGGCTTTGTCTTTCATGACTCCCGTGGAATCGAGGCTGGTTCTATCTCCGAGGTCCACAGGTTGAAGGCCTTCATTGCCAGCCGAGCCGCCAAGAGAGAGTTGGAATATCAGCTCCATGCCATCTGGTATGATTTCACTAGTATTTATGTCATCCGCTCATCCCTACTTTGAAGGTATTGTCTTCCAGTTGACAATGACAGACCACTCTCTGAGGGGGAGATGAGGTTCTTCGAAAGTGGTACAGGAGCTGGTAAGCTATGTCAATGCCCAACTCCATAGCAGGTTATAACTGATGTATTGCATTCGAAGTTCCGATCATTGCCATTTTCACCAAGTTTGAATGGCAAATTAGCCATGCTTATGGGAGGCTTCTAAAGGATGCCAGGGCCGGGTCTGGATCGGAATTCAATCTGAAAGAAGCAAAGTCCAGCGCAAGGATAAAAGCACCAGTTGCAGCTCACATTTTCTTCGAGAGGAACATTCTCAGCCGGATCAACTTGGTACAACACCCTCCCACCAGCTATGTCTGCCTTCAAAGTAAGTTTCACTACAGTTTTCATAAACTTTAAGAACTCAAACTGAAAATCCTGATAAATGGAAGAAATGAATTACCCTCATGCTGATTGTACTGAACTCACTCGGAAAACAGCAGAGGCAATTAATAATGAGGTGTTAGAGCAACTGTTTGCAGTGGTACAGCAAAACAATGTGGATGTTTCAGTGCATGCAGCCATGAAATTGTGAGTTAGTAGTAGTAATTATTTGTCAAGTTGTACTGAGCCTGGGACAGCATGATTAGAAGTTGCAGAACATTTTTGCTTCCAGAAAAAGCCAAGCTATGTACAGCTATGTTAAATTTCTTCCCACATTGGGTGAGTGCTTGCACTGCAAATGTTTGGTCAAGCTTCTAACTTGAGTCACTTGATTTCAGTCTGTGCGTGGCCAGTTAACACTTGACAGTAGTAATGCCTTTTGCAATACTGACCACAGCATTTGTGATCACCATTTCCTAGCCAGTGAGTGATAGATTGATGCTCTTTACATTTTGTTGCATTGCTGACCACAATATCTGGGACCTCATTTTCTAGCTGGTGAGTGATGCATTGATTCTCTTTCATTTTTCTGTGTTGTTGATCAGTCATTACAACATTTGGGCCCACCATTTTCCAGAATGTGAGTGATGGATTGATGCTCTTTGCATTCTTCTGCATTGCTAACCACAACATTTGGGCCCACCATTTCTAGCGGGTGGGTGATGGATTTATGCTCTTTGCATTTTGTCTGCATTGCTGACCACAGTATATGGGACCACCATGTTCTAGGCAGTGAGCAATGAATTGATGCATCTTTTGTATTCCTCCACATTGCTGACCACAAGATTTGAAACCAATATTTTGTAGTGGGTAAGTGGTGGTGTTCTTTGTATTTTTCTGCATTGGTGACTCAGGACTGTAATATTTTGGACCACCAATTTTTAGCGGGTGAGTGATGGATTGACACACCTTGCATTTGTCTGTGTTACTGACCATAACATTTTTGTGACCACTACTTTATAGTATGTGAGTGATTGGTTGAAATTTTTGTATTTTTCTGCATTGCTGACCACAACATTTGGAACCACCATTTCTAGCGGGTGAGTGATAGATTCATGCTCTTGCATTTCTGCATTACTGACCATAACATTTGGGACCACCATAGTGGGTGAGTGATGGTTTGATGCTCTGTGCATTTTTCTGCATGGCTGACTACATTTGGAACTGCCATTTTCTAGTATGTAAGTATCAAGTAGCTCTGTATTCTTCTGCATTGTTGATTACAACATTTGGGACTACTATTTTCTAGTATGTGAGTGATGGATTGATGCTACATGAAATTTTCTATATTGCTAATCACAACAATTTGGACCATTATTTTCTAGAATGTGAGTGGTGAATTGATTCTTTTTGAAGTTTGTATTGTTCTGCATTGCTTAACACAATGTTTGGGCCTGCCATTTTCTAGAATGTAAGTGATGGATTGATTTTTTTTTGCATTGCCAACCACAACACTACCAACATTTCTAGAATGTGAGTGATGGTGATGCTCTTTGCATTCTTCTGCATTGCTAACCACAACATGTGGGACCACCATTTTCCAGAATGTGAGTGATGAATTCATGCTATTTACATTCTTCTCACAACATTTCGAACTACCACTTTTAGCGGGTGAGTCATAAATTGGTGCAAATTGCACTCTTCTGCATTGTTGACAACAACCTTTGGGACCATTGTTTTATAGACTGTAAGTTATGGATTGTTACCCTTTGCATTGCTCACCACAACATTTGGGACCTTTTATAGTGGGTGAGTGATGGATTGATGCTCCCTGCATTGCTTATCATAACATTTGAGACCACCATTTTCTAGCAGGTGAGTGTTGGATTGAACCGCTTTCAATTTTTCTGCTATGCTGACCACAAATTTTGTGATCACCCCATTCTAGTATGTGAGTAGTGGATTGAGGCTCCTTGCATTTTTCTGCTGTACTGACACCAACATTTGTGATAACCACTTTCTAGCATGTGAGTGATGGATCAATGTCTTACATTCTCCTGCATTTCTGACCACATTTGAAACCACCACTTTCTAGTATGTGAGTGATGGATTGATGCCCTGCCTTCTTCTGCATTGCTGACCATGGCATTTTGGGCCACCATTTTATAGTATGTGAGTGATGAATTGATGCTATTTGCCTTTTTCTCCATTGCTGACCATAACATTTGTTTTCTAGAATGTGAGTAATGGGCTAATACTCTTTGCATTCTTCTGCATTGCTGACCACAGCATTTTTGGCCACCATTTTATAGTATGTGAGTGATGAATTGATGCTATTTGCCTTTTTCTCCATTGCTGACAATAACATTTGTTTTCTAGAATGTGAGTAATGGAGTGATATTCTTTGCATTATTCTGCATGACTAACCACAACATTTGAAACCACTGGTTTTTAGAATGTGAGTAATGGATTGATGCTCCATGCATTCTTCTGCATTGCTGACCTTCAACACAACATTTGGGCATGCCATTTTTTAGAATGTGAGTGATACATTGATGTCCAGTGCATTCTTCTGCATTGCTAACCATATCATCTGGATCCCCCATTTTCTAGGATGTAATGCACTGATGCTTTTCACATGCTTCTACATTACTGACAACATTATTTGGGGCCACCATTTTCTAGAGAGTGAGTAGGTTGTTGCTCACCACATTTTTCTGCATTGCTGACCACAACATTTGAAACAACCATTTTCTAGGATGTGAGTGGTGGATTGATGCTCTTTACATTATTCTGCATTGCTGACTACAACAATATTTGGGAACACCATTTTAGCGGGTGAGTGATGGATTCATGTTCTTTACATTCTTCTGCATTGCTGACCATAAAATTTGGGACTTTTATTTTCCAGGATGTGAGTTGTGGATTGATGCCTTTTGCATTAATGCTGACTGCAACATTTGGAACCATCAATTGTAGTGGGTGAGTGATGGATTGATGCTCTGTGCATTCTTCTGCATTGCTAAGTAATTATCACAACATTTGGGACCACCATTTTCTAGTTGGTAAGTGATGAATTAATGCTCTCAGTATTCTTTTACATTGTTGATCACAACATTTTGGATCACCATTTTCTAGACTGTGAATGACCAATACTCTTTACATTTTTCTGCATTGCTGATGATAATTGGGACCACAATTTTCCAGGATGTGAGTGATGGATTGCAGTGTTTGCATTCTTTTGCAATTTCTGACAACATCTTTTGGAACCACTATTTGCTAGTGGGTAAGTAATGAATTAATTCTTATTACACTGTTGTACACTGCTGATTATGATATTTGGCTACCATTTTATAGCATGTCAGTAATAGATTAATGCTTTTGACATTCTTCTGCATTTCTGACCATCAAATTTGAACTTTTTCTCTAGGATGTCAGTGATGAATTCATAGTCTGTCCATCATTCTGCTGAACTGAAATGATCCTTTGTCATCTAGTTGGTAAGGCTTATATTCATAAATTTACTCTCCTTTATCTCTGAATAGAGTATTGTCTAGGATGTAAGTCTAACCCATTCCCTTGCCTGCAATTTTTATATCTCAATTGTTATATTTCAAATTCATTTTGAACAGGTGAGCTTCTTTTGCCACCACAGCACCTGCATTTCACTGACTATTCTTCACAGCCTGATGCCAAAGAACCTGCTCTCCTTCTCTTTCAAGCATCATCCTCTTTGGTAATCTTTTAACAGGCTAAGGATCATTCATGATTCACAGTCATTTATTTTAGACAAATTTGTCTGGCTCTAACACACTTCAGTATTTGGCCACAAGTGTTGGTAAGTGAAAATATATGGTAATGTTTTGTCACTAAACCATAACTATAGTAATGTGTATCATTGCAGAATGTGTGTTTTGGCAGAGGAAGCCTCCATATTCACACATTCAAACTGCAATTGATGCATATGCAAGACACCCTATGAGGAAAGTTGTTGTTCAGGAAACCAAGAGAGCCTATGGCCTGTGGGAAGGCCCATCTGAGGCAATGCTTAATGCACTTCTTTCCATTATCTCAGTGCACCGATTGCGGGTAAGTAGTGATTCAAATTTTATTTTAAATTAGGCTTATCAGAGAGTGTCAGTTGTAGTGCTTATGATGTAAGTTGATCTGAGAATGGCTTTCTCTTCCAAAATTTTTATACTGATGAAAGGTTAACATTAGTATCCTACACAGTTGATTCCAGCCTGTGACTTCCCTTCCACTGTATATATTTTCTTGCCTTTTTCTCAATATCTTTTAAATGACAAGACCAGATGTCAATGATCAGTGGTGCCACAACTGCAGTTAATGTAATGACCACAAATCCCATTCACAGTTACTTATAATCACTTTTGATCATTGCCAATCTTGCAACTTTATTGGAATAGTTATGATCAACAGCTGCACATATCAGATATTATGTACTTGTGTCATTATATATTCCTAGACATCACTTATATATCACAGGTGGCTTGATACAATACAGTATATATTGGACTATCACAAACCAAGCAGTACATAGATGTAGCCTCACCTCAGGCTAGCTGAGGGTTTCTCTTTGAATCCTCCTTGTTAGTCTGCTCGACTTGCTTTTACATCAATTGTTGGTAGTACAAATCAGACACAGCATAAGAAGTCATAGTAAATACTGTTGCTGTTGAAGTAATCACTCTGATTCCAGTGGTGGTACAAGATGAATGAAATCAAGGGGAAAATGAAAACATATAAAAGAGGAGCAAAGAAGTAAACTAAAAATTTACCAATTCATACAACAATAAGACTCCTTGCAACTTCAAACACCCACATGAAGAAATGGTATCCATTGTTGGAATTGTGCCCCTCCATCTTGCAGTTTCTGGACAGCAATATGTAGGGCCTCTGCAGTATCTGTGACTTTGGCAGACCTTCCATTTGCAAACAGCCATTGATATACAGTTTCTGCCATTTTAGGGCCATCTGAATCCATTGTGTTCCACAAAGTCCCAATTGCAGCATGGAATCCTGCAAAAATCAGACCACCTGCAAGATGCATTGATTCATTAACCAGGTTGGCATCCCCTATTGCAGTTTGACAGGCAGATATGAAGACAAATTCAGCATTGGGAAGTGAGCTATTCAGGATCTGTTGAAGCTCCAGTGTGCCATCATACAGAATTAGACCACTCTTTAGTGGCTCAGCTGGATTCTGCTGGCCATGGCAGGCTAAATGTAACCATGTGGAGCCAGTGAGACAAGAATAAACTTTGTCAAGGGTTGCATCTTTGCCCAGAACAGTATCTATTTCTTTATTTCCAACAATGGATTTGATCTTGTTGATTTCAGAAATAACAGATGGAAGGTGGAAGTGTGGTTTTCCCAGAACATCAGAGACACCAATTGCTGTGACTTTAACTGTGTTACCATCAGCTGCTGTGACTTGTTGCCTGTTATTTGCTTTAATAAGAGCACTCAATGTGGATGTGTATGACTGGATGAATGGGGTGGATTGTGCAGCAGCATGAAGGGGAAGGCATGTGAAAGAACCTGTTGGACACCACCAGATTCGCCCATTGTTGATTCCATTCTAAATACACAATATCAATACCAGACATTATTCCGGTTAAAGAAAAAAACTCACTGCATGAAGATTATCAAACACTGGTGAAACAACCATCTTCCAGAGCCATAACAGAACAGCCTGGAATATTGGCTGTGCATTCTCTTGACTTGTTGTGACAGGGCGGCCTTTACGATATCCACCTTGTTCTCTTGATGGAATGTGACACATATGCAAAGCCATTCTCAGATTATCAAGTTGTTTTTCAGCATCTTTCTGTGAAGCACCAGAAAGATGTACATTCTGTATAGGGCTGTGAGGAGATATAAGAATGATGGCATCACTCTGGGTCACTGTAGAGTTGATGATGACAACTGGTCCATGTTGTGCTGCTAGGCAAAGCTTCTGATATGATGGTGGCAGCAGGAAGTCTTCAAATCCTGCCTGATTCCTGACCTGCCTGATTAACTTGTCCCTCTCTATTGCAAGTCTACGGTGATTGTCTGCTTTAGCAGATGTTGAATTTCCTTTCTGTATTGCAAAAGATTGGACAGCACTATCCTGAAGCTGAATGGAGACTTGTTTCAACTTCTGGGCAAGATGTGGGAAATGAGCATGAAGTTCAGTAAATTCATCTCTGAGTTGTAAAAGCTGTTGGTATGTTATTGCTAAGCCCTGTTCAAGCAGCTCAACTGCACGCTCATGATTGCCAAATTTCATACATGCTGCTGCACCCTCAGCTGTAAGTGTATTTATATTATGCTTTAGCAAGGCCTCATGACGCACAGCAATAGCATTTCCTATCCAGACAAGATCTGGCAAAGTTGAAAGTGCCTTAGAGTATGCATCCACACATTCTGACAGGTCATTTTCCTTGGCAAGAGCAGCCCACATCTTTGCTGAAGTAATTAAAACTTGAGGATTTGCTGTCTGAGGCTGGGTGGAAGCACGAAAATAGAAAAGTGCACAATGAAGATCATCTAAATTGCCCAGTCTTTGAAATTTTTTAGTGTAGAATGATGCCAGGCTGTGTTGAAAAGCAGCCAGACCAGGATGACCAGGGGGTGTTGCAGCAACAGCTTCATGGTTGTACTTTAATGCAGAATCAAGGTCATCCAAATTACCCAGTCTTTCAAATCGTTTAGCAAAGGACATTGCCAGGCTTTGTTGGTGTATAGCCCAATCAGGGTGATTAGTGGGTGTTGCTGCAACAGCTGCCTGTTTGTACTTCAATGCACACTCAAGATCATCTGGATTGCCTAGTCTTTGAAACCGATCAGCATAGGACACTGCCAGACTTTGTTGATGACCAGCCAGATCAGGATGACCAGTGGATGTTGCAGAAACAGCTGCCTGGTTGTACTTCAATGCAGACTCAAGGTCATCCAAATTCCCCAATCTTCGAAATCGTTCAGCATAGGAAACTGCTATGCTGTGCTGGTAACCAGCCAGCTCAGGATGGCTGGTGGGTGTTGCAGCAACAGCTGCATGGTTATACTTCAATGCAGACTCAAGGTCATCCAAATTCCCTAGTCTTTGAAATCGGTCAGTGTAGGAATTTGCTAGGCTGTGTTGGTAAATAACCAGATCAGGATGACTATTTGGTGTTGCCGCAACAGCTGCCTGTCTGTACTTCAATGCAGACTCAAGATCATCCAAATGGCCCAGTCTTCGAAATCGGTGGGTGTAAGACACTGCCAGGTTTCCTTGATGAGCAGCCAAATCAGGATGATCATTGGGTGTTGCAGCAATAGCAGCATGGCCATATTTCAAAGCAGACTCAAGGTCATCCAAATTGCCCAGTCTTTGAAATCGGTCAGAGTAGGATGTTGCCAGGCTTTGCTGATGACCAGCCAGATCAAGATGATCAGGGGGTGTTGCACTAACAGCTGCATGCTTGTACTTCAATGCAGAGTCAAGATCATCCAAATGGCCCAGTCTTCGAAATCGGTGAGTATAGGATAGTGCCAAGTCTCCTTGACGACCAGCCATATCAGGATGACCAGTAGGTGTTGCAGCAACAGCTGCATGATTACACTCCAATGCACATTCAAGGTCATCCAAATTGCCTAGTCTTTGAAATCGGTGAGAGTAGGACAATGCCAGGCTTTGTTGACGAACAGCCAAATTGGGATGATTAGTAGGTGTTGCAGCAACAATTGCCTGCTTGTACTTCAATGCAGACTCTAGATCATCCAAATTGCCCAGCCTTCGAAATTTGATATCATAGAACATGGCCAGGCTTTGTTGACGGCTTGCTAGATCAGGATGGCCAGTGGGTGTTGCAGCAACTGCTGCCTTGCTGTACTTCAATGCAGACTCAAGGTCATCCATATTTCCCAGTCTTTGAAATCGGTTAGCATAGGACACTGCCAGACTTTGTTGGTGAACAGCCAAATCAGGGTGACCAGTAGGTGTTGCAGCAACAGCTGCCTGTTTGTACTTCAATGCAGACTCAAGGTCATCCATATGGCCCAGTCTTCGATATCGATCAGCATAAGACACTGCCAGGTTTTGTTGACAAGTAGCCAAATAAGGATGACCAATGGGTATTGCAGCAACAGCTGCATGGTTGTACTTCAATGCAGACTCAAGATCATCCAACCTGCCCAGTCTTCTGAATTTGTGAGTGTATGATATTGCCAGGCTTTGTTGATAACCAGCCAGATCAGGATGGCCAGTAGGTGTTGCAGCAACAGCTGCCTGTGTCAGGGGACCTCCATTCCCAACCTATATACCTATCCTTCCCTCTCTTTAGT
>Ga0210387_10004922_pt1 | contig 10249 bp, 10 predicted proteins | sample IncBWC7OmetaG_FD_160108 | JGI IMG/M metagenome (GOLD analysis project Ga0210387, IMG submission 160108) | Forest soil microbial communities from Barre Woods Harvard Forest LTER site, Petersham, Massachusetts, United States - Inc-BW-C-7-O ...
TGGCATGATGTGCAGCGGGCGAGTCGTAGCGGTCCCACTCTGCCGCGGCGAAATCATGCTCTCGGTCGTGCAGACCTGGACTGACACCAGCAGCGCGAACAAGCTGAAACGGGCAGTCGAGAGCCTAGAAGAGATCCCGTTCTCGACCTACTGCGACCGCCTCACGCGCTGAGTGCTCCGGAGGCGAGCTCTTGCGGGTCGATGGTCCTCTCGTGCAAGCGAGGGATTCTTTCATATTGGGGAAGAGTGTCTACGCGCTTGCGTGGCTTCCGAGAGCGCCGGCCGGGGCGTAGGCCTGTCTGATGAACAACGCAAACCGAGTGGTCATCGTCACGGGCGCGTCGCAGGGTATCGGAGCGGGTCTTGTCGCGGGCTACCGCCGACTTGGATTCGGCGTCGTTGCCACGTCGCGATCGATTGCACCTTCGAAGGATGAGCGCGTGCTGGCGATCATGGGCGACATCCGGGATCGCGCAACGGCGCAGAAGCTCGTCGCGGCGGCCAAAGAGCGCTTCGGGCGTGTGGACACACTGGTCAACAACGCCGGCATTTTCTTGGCCAAGCCGTTCACCGAGTACACGCAAGAGGAGTTCGAGGCGGTGACCGCGACCAATGTCGCGGGACCTTTTCACATGACGCAGAGCGTTCTTGCGGAGCTGCTCTCACAGCAGAGCGGGCACATCGTCAACATCACCGCGTCGCTCGTCGATCAACCGTTGGCTGCAGTCCCCGCAGGCCTGGCAGCCCTGACCAAGGGCGGTCTGAACGCGCTCACCAAGTCGCTTGCGATCGAGGTCGCGAAGAGGGGAGTGCGAGTGAACGCCGTTGCACCCGGCATCATTAAAACGCCGATGCACGGACCGGCCAGATACGACTTTCTTGCTAAGTTGATGCCCGTGGGACGCATGGGCGAAGCACAGGACATCGTCGACGCGGTTCTCTATCTCGAAGCCGCGTCTTTCGTCACCGGTGTGGTCTTGCACGTCGACGGGGGCGAGGCGGCAGGCGTTGGCTGACCATGAAAGGCCCGCATTCGCTGCCTGGCTCGACGGGCCGCCGCGACGGGGCCGACTGATTCTTCCGTATTTTGGAAGAGTGTCTGCACGCTTCCGCAGCTTCCGGGAGTACCGGCCACGGGCGTATGTCACTGGCACACCGCAGGCGTGAGTTGACCGTCGGTCGGCTCGGCGCTTGCCCTGACAATATCGGTCCGGAACAGGACAATGAAAATGATTCGCAAGAGCATGACGGAGTGGCAGGGTGACGGTCCCCACGGCAAACGTTCTCTGAGCACCGAGAGCGGCGCTCTCCGCGAGCTGCCCTATTCATTCAAAACGCGCTTCGAAGCCGGCGGCGCCGCAACGAACCCCGAGGAGCTCCTCGGCGCGGCGCATGCGGCATGCTTCGCCATGACCGTAGCGTTCGTACTGACAGAGGCCGGTCACGCGCCGAAACAGCTCAAAGTCGCTGCAGCCGTCGAGATCTCCAAGGTCGGCGCGGGGTTCTCCATTACGTCCATCGCACTCGAGCTCGAGGCGCGCGTCGAGGGCCTCGGCAGCGACCAATTCCGGGCACTCGCCGAGGCCGCAAAGACCAACTGCCCGGTATCGAAAGCGCTTTCCGGGACTCCCATCTCTCTTAGCGCACGGCTCGCCTAGTAGGCTTTGCTCGAACGCGCTCCGGGCGGCAAGCAACCAACCAACGGAAAGAGGTCACGCATGGACTCACGCTTGTTGATGACGATGCAGGTTGCATTGGCCGACCCGCAGAAGCTCGGCCTGGTGCCTCACGGCACTCGGGTTACGGCACCGATCGCAGCTGGCCACTTCGAGGGTCCGAGACTACGTGGAAAGGTGCTGCCTGGCGGCGGCGATTGGACGCTCCTTCGAGCTGACGGCGTCCTAGAGCTCGACTTGCGCGTTACCCTCGAGACCGACGATGGCGCTCTGATCCACATGACGTCCTTCGGCCTTCGTCACGGGCCACCCGAAGTGATCGCTGCGCTCGCGCGGGGCGAGAGCGTGGACCCCACGACGTACTACTTCCGGACTACACCGCGCTTCGAGACCGGCCACCCCAAGTACGCGTTCTTGAATCGTCTCCTCGCCGTGTCGAGCGGCGACCGGCGCCCCGGGGGCCCCATTTATACCATCGACGAGATTTTATGAGGCTCTCGTGCGCCAGCGACGAAGAAGCATCCTCGAGCTCGCCGCGTTTTCTACGCTCGTCGGATGCGTGCGGCAGAACATCCTGGCTCCTTCTCCCTCAGCCACTAACAGGAGAACCTCCATGCGTTCGCGTCCTCTGCTGACCCTTCGCTTGAATACGGCGTCGACGCAGACCATCGGCGACTGCCCTCACGGTACTCGTCTTACATTCCCCATCACTGGAGGCGTGTTCGACGGTGACAGGCTTCGCGGTAAGGTGCTTTCCGGCGGGGGCGATTGGGTGGTCAAACGCGCCGACGGTGTGCTCGAGCTCGACTTGCGCATCACGCTGCAGACCGACGATGGCGTCCTCATTCACATGACCTTCGAGGGCATTCGTGACGATGGTGCGTCGGGCGCTCCCTATTTTCGGACGCTGCCGCGTTTTGAGACCGCCGACGCCAAGTATTCCTTCCTGAACCGGTTGCTTGCGGTTGGCACGGGGGAGATTGGCCCCGATGGGCCCGTGCACGTGATTGACGAGCTCCTCTGATGAATCGAGTGGTGAATCGGCACCTCCGACGACGGTCCCAGGCTCACCTCGAGTTTGCAAAAGCGTCTTGAACTTCGCAGCTGCGGGAGAGTATTCATCCGCGAGATGAGAGAATTCCCGTCCACCGGCGCGAAGCTCCAGGATTACGAGGCCTTCCTCGCGATCGTTGACACGGGGAACTTGACGCAAGCTGCGGCTCGCCTTCGCCGGTCGCTGCAATCAATCAGCCGCTCGCTTTCGGCGCTCGAAGTGCAGGTTGGTGTTGTGCTCATTCGGCGCACCACCCGCGTGGCGCAGCCTACCGAAGCGGGCCTCGCCTTTCATCGACGCCTGAGCGTGGCGTTTCGCGAGATCGCGCTGGCCGAGGCCGAGGTCGGCGACAAGTCGGAGATGTTGAGCGGCACACTGCGAGTCGCGGGCTCCGCCTACTTCGTCGGCCACTACGTGGTTCCGGCCATTCGAGAGTTCTCGCTGCAACACCCGGGTGTGAAGTTCGACCTCCGCATCTCTGAAGAGTTCACGGAGCCAGTCCGCACGGGGGTCGACCTCATGATTCGGATCGGGCACCTTCCGCCTTCACCGATGAAGTCGCGCAAGATAGCGTCGCTGCGCTGCGTCGCGATCGCTTCGACCTCGTACGTCGTAGCGCGCGGTCGACCAGAAAATCCAGCGGATTTAGCGCGGCATGCTTGTATCGTTCGCACGTCCGCCCAAGATGCTCGAGCGTGGACCTTCCAGGCTCGAGACGGAACGCCCCTCCGCGTCCCCGTCCAGGGTGTATTCGAAGCTGACAACGCGTACGTGACGATGCGCGCAGTGTTGGCCGGGATGGGGATCGCGGTGATGCCGTTCTACCACGCGCGCGAAGCCGTCGAGACTGGGCTAGCGGAGATCGTGCTCGATGACTTCACGCTAGAACCGACTACGGCTCATGCGATCTGGCCGTCCGGCTCGCGAACGCCGTCGCGCGTGCGACGGTTCGTCGACCTCTTGGTCCAACGGCTCAAGAAGGAAGTCATCTGACGAGAGCCGCGAGATGTCGGGCGAAATTCTTTCCACCCTGATCGAGCTTCAGGCAGCGGGAACCAAGCCCGCTGCCTCCGACGCGCGGCCGTTATTGAAGGTAAGTCGAGAAGACGAAGTCGTTCCCCTTCTCGGGCACGTGGCAGGAGAAACATTGTTTCACTGAGTCGTCGACGATGGGCTTCGCGGGATCACCACCTGGCCAGGCTTGGAATCCCCAGCCGCCCGTCGACGCGTATTTCTTGGAGTCCTTGCTCATGACGGTAAGGAACTTGCGGGGGCCCTGGTGATAGGCACCGTCGTCCACAGAAAACTCCCTGACATCGTCCACGAACACCGTACCATCTGGGTACGCCGCCGAGCCGCCGCGCTTCAACCGATCAAAGCCAACCGGGTTCACGTAGATGAGGTGGACACCGGTAATGAGCCCAGTTTTATTAGGCTCTTTCGTAATGAGCATGGAATTTACCAAGTACCCATGCTGGAAGTCCGTCGGAATCTTGGGCCCATCTTTGGTGCTCGCGAAGAGCGTTCCGGTCGCGACGAGTGCGCCTACGAGCGCTGTCGGTATGACCAGCCGCGGCTTCCACGTATTGAAATGCTTCATGGCTTCTCCTGTCGTGCTGTCGGCTACTGCCCACGACGTACGCGCGCTTTGAACCATGCGGTTCTCGACCCACGCCTGCGTCCGCAGACCAACGAACACGGGAGAGACATATGCCGGCGCTCGTAGCTCCGGAAGACGTGCAGGTGTGGAGATACTCTTCCAAGGGTTGGAAGAATCCACCATGCAGCGGCAGCTTCCGCGTCGTCGGCGTGGTGCCCGTGCTCCCTCTGTTGCCACTAGCCGAGATCGAAGTGACACGCGCGTGTGACGCGCGCCTTCACGAGGCCTTTGGGCAGAGCCCCTGCTGCGCTGGCTCGGCTGGCTCGCGGCGTCAGAACTTGCTAGCTTATGCCGACTGGAACCGCTTTCAGCCACGGTCCTCTTCCTCCTCGCAGTTGAAGGGTTCGCGCCTGCACTCGCCGCGTTGATCAAACCCCTGGTGATTTTGATCAACGCGCCGGCTTGCGGGAATATCAGTACAGCCACTGCCCTTCACAGGATCCCAATGCGTACCATACCACTTCATTTTTGCGCTCTGACCGTCGCGTTCGCTCTCAGCGGCTGCAGTAGCTCGAGCGCGCCCCCCGTTCTGGACGGTGAAAATGGGCTAGCTGGTTCGACCATGAATGGCGGCGCAGCAAATGCCAGCGCAGGTGGAGCAGCGTCCGCGGGAGCAGCGAGCGGTGGCTCGAGCGCGGCCGGCGGTGCGAGCTTGGGCGGCGCGACGGCCACGGGCGCTGGCGGTGGCACAGCGGGTTCCGCGACGGGCGGCACGGCGGGTTCCGGGACGGGTGGCACCACCGGGTCCGGCGGTGCGGCGACGGGCGGTGCCGCGGGCGGCCTAGATTGTTCGGCGATGATGCCGACCGGTGGCACGCCGCACACTGGAGCCATGGCCAACGGCTCCGCCGACGGCCTCGGCTATGGCATCTGGTCGAACGGGAGCGGTGGAACCATCACCGTCTTCAACACCGCTCACGCGTTTAGCGCGTCGTGGAACAACGGGGGTGATTTCCTGGCCCATCTCGGCCTGGATTTCAACGGCGCCAAGAGTTACACGGCCTATGGCACGATCACGGCCGATATCGTCGAGACAAAGACGGGCAGCGGGGGCGGCTACTCGTCCCTCGGCATGTACGGGTGGACCCAAAAACCCTGCGTTGAGTGGTACATCGTCGACGACTCGTTCAACAAGATGCCGACGCAGAAGAGCAGCGTCACGACCACCATTGACGGGGGCACGTACTACTTGATCACGAACTCGACGAGCGGCACTGGAGGCAATGCTTGCGAGGCGGGTCATGCTGGCCCTTGGACCCAGATGTGGAGTGTGCGCTCGACGGCTCGCCAGTGCGGAGCGATCACCGTGAGCGACCACTTCGCGGCGTGGACGAAGCAGGGCTGGACGCTCGGGAACCTGACTTCGGTTCACATCAACGTGGAAGTCGGCGGTGGCATGGGAAGCATCGAGTTCCCCGTGGCAAACGTGACGACGTCCAGCAACTGAGTGCTGCTCGGCGAGGCGGTTCACGAGCCTTCGCTACGGCGGGGCCCGCGGCGTGAGGGCTGGCTGTCCGGCCGCGCCCAAGTGTGTCCCCGCGAGCTCGCTCACCGCACGAATCAGCTCCGGGAGCTCAATCGGTTTCGCGATGTGCCGGTTGAACCCCTCGACGAGCGCGCGTGTCCGATCGGCCTCGCGCGCAAAAGCAGTGAGCGCAATCGCGGGAATGGTGCTTTTCGCAGACGGCAGCGTTCGAATACGCCTGATCAGCGCGTAGCCGTCCTCACCCGGCATACCGATGTCAGACAGGATCACGTCGGGTGTATATGTTTCCAACGCCGCGAGCGCTTCCGCGGCGGTGCTCGCTAGGCGCGCCTCCATGCCCTCGCTTTCTAAAAGATGGCCAATGAGGTCTCTCGCGTCCGGGTCATCCTCGACGACCAACGCGCGAAGCCCTCGTAGTTCAGAGGCGTCGCTCTGCAGGGGGATCCCCTCCCTGACGCTAACAGGTGGGACCGGCGCGCCCGCTCCGGCCCATTTGTTTATTGGCAATCGCACGGCAAAAGTTGCACCCTGGCCTGCTCCTTGGCTTCGCGCCTCAATGACACCGCCGTGAAGCTCGACGATGTGGCGGGCAATGGACAGCCCAATACCGAGCCCCCCGTAGCGTCGCGCGACGCTGCTGTCGGATTGGCGAAAGGTATCGAAAACGTGAGGCAGAAAATCTGCTGTAATCCCGGCGCCGCTGTCTTGCACGAGGAGCTCCACGTCTGCGTCGATTGGGCGAAGCGCGATCGCTACCGTGCCGTTTCTGGGGGTGAATTTGATGGCGTTCGTCAAAAGGTTCCAAACTACCTGTTGCAGTCGGTCGCCGTTGCCGCGGAGCACGGCGGTCGAGTGCTGAATCTCTGCCTGGATCTGAATGTCCTTGGCGTCCGCTGCAGGGCGCACACTGTCGATCACCATCTCCACCAGGTTCGCGAAGTTCACGTCTCCTAACTTGAGTTGAACCTCTCCGACAATCACTCGGCTGATATCGAGTAGGTCGGCGATGAGGCGATCTTGGGCCTGAGCATTCCGCTCGATCACGGTGAGCGCGTGCTCACGCTTTTCATCGGACAGGGACCCTTCGCGCACGAGACGAATCCAGCCGAGAATGGCGCTCAAGGGTGTGCGAAGTTCGTGCGAAAGCATGGCAACGAACTCATCCTTGGCACGCGTGATGGCCTCGGCGCGCGAACGCTCCTTCTGGGAAAGGTCGTAGAGTCTGGCGTTGTCGATTGCGACGGCCGCGCGGCGCGCCAAGTCGATAGCGACGGCCAATTGCGCCTCGGTGTAGTGCCTTTTCGAGTCGCTGTATGAGAGGGTGATGGCACCGAACAGGTGGCCTTGCACCCGGAGGGGGAGGATCAACCACGAGCAAACGTCGAGCGCGCGAAGCAGTGCGAGGTGTTCGGGGCCTTGCGCGATCGCCTCGAGCAAGTCCGTATTCACGTCGGGGACGAACTCGGGTTCGCCCGAGCGTGCGACGTGCGGATAGCCACAACGCGCGTCGCTTGGGAACGGAAAGCGTTCGTAGATCTCTCTCACCAGTGCGATCTTGGATGGGTCGGTGTGCGCGACGCGCATTTCGTTCGCGGGTTGCCCGTCGAGTTGGACCGAGCACCAGTCGGCCAGGGTCGGCACGATCAGCGCCGTGAGGCGGCTCAGGGTCGAGCGATAGTCCAAGGACGAAGAAAGTAGCTGCCCCGCCTCCGCGAGAAACTCCAGATTCGCCTTTTGTGCACTCAGCTCCTGGTCACGGAACCTGCCGTATTCCTCGGCAGCTTCCGCAACTCCGACGCTCAGGCATTTGGCCAGAACGTCGAACTCATCGAGCGAGAATTGGACACCCGCGTGCTTGGCCGTCTGAACGATGCAGTGGCGCAGGATGCCGTACTCGCGGATCAGCGCATTCATATCGTAGCCTAAGCTCCAGCGCTGCCCGCCATGCTCGCGAGCGGTTCCGCTCGTATCGATCGCGTCCTGACTGAACCGTACCTCCTCGACACGCAACAGTTCACTGACGACATCGTCGAGAAATTTCGGGATGTGGTTAACCAGCAGAGGACGAGCCACGTCCGGTGGCGAAAGTTCTTTCCGGCGTACTTGCGCAACGAACCTGGCGAGGATTTCGTCTCGCTGCTCCCCGAGCACCTGCGCCAAGCTCGGGCTGCATTGGGCGTCGGCATTCTTGCCACGGGACGCAACGATCATGCCCGCGGATCGTCGGCACATTCTCGCAATATAGCGATCGACAGCGAGGCATCTCGCTACGCCCGACAAAAAAATGACGCCGCAGCATTGAGGCTCCACGCCCAAGTCGAGAAGCAGGCGTTCTTGTGAGAGCCAGGCTCCTCCTTTTGCATGCCGTCGCGCGGAGCCAAAGCACACGAAGGAGCGCAGGATGACCGAAGCCGCAAACACGACACGTATTAGGGCGGCGACCAAGTTTATTGCGCCTTTGCCACGGAGGACATCGAGGCGGATCACGCCGCCCTGCGTGCTCGGGGCGTTACGGTGGAAGGCATCGCGCGCAAAGGGAAGCGCAGGACGGGGCTTATTTCGCTCGAGGTCAGCGTCGGGGATCCCGTGCAGTTCTTCTTCCGCGATGTCGACGGCAATCGCTTCCTGATCGTCGAGTCGCCAACGCGCTGATCTCGTCTCCGCGAGTCGCCGATTCGATCTCGGCGACGTCTTCGGTTCGAATGAGCACGACGATGGACGAGCGCCGTGCGTGAGCGCTATGCCGTGCTGCAAAGTTGCCACAGCGAGATTGTATGTAACTGCGCACATCCGCTCAGCGATGTGGAAAGAGCCTGTGCGTCTCGCGTGCGGTGCAAGCGAAAGTCAGGCAGCATCAGATGTTTGGATGGAAGCTCGGGAAGTAGATACGGCATACGCACCTGCTTCGCTGGACCAAGCGTTGCCGCCGGTTGGTGTCCTGATCGTCGACGACCGAAGGGAGAACCTGCTCGTTCTCGAGTCGGTCCTCGAACCGCTCGGTCAACGGGTCGTCCGAGCGCAGTCGGGCCGCGACGCACTCCGCGCCGTCGTGGGCGAGAAGTTCGCGGTCATCCTGATGGACGTTCGCATGCCCGGCCTGGATGGTCTGGAGACCATGCGGCTACTCCGCCAGCAGGAAGGTCGCCGACGCGTACCGATCATCTTCATCAGCGCGGCGGAGGAAGAGGAGCAAGTCTATCGGGACCACTCGGCTGGCGCGGTCGACTACATCAGAAAGCCCATCAATGCCGACGCCCTCCGTTCGAAGGTGTCGGTGTTCGTTCATCTTCATCAGCACGAGCTCGCGCTCGAAGCCGCGCACGCTGAGGTCGAGCAACGCGTCGCCGAGCGGACCGCCGAGCTTGCGGAGGCGAACAGCGCGCTCGCGCGCGAAATCGTGGAAAGGAAAGCCGCCGAGCAGCGCCTGACGGAGCTGGCGTTTCGTGACAGCCTTACCGGGCTCGCGAACCGCTCGCTCTTCATGGTTCATTTGGAGCGCGCGCTGGGGCGGTCGCGGCGCCGCCCGGGGGAAGCCTTTGCAGTGCTGATGATGGACGTCGATCGCTTCAAGGTGATCAACGACAGCTTGGGGCACCTCGCCGGGGACGCATTCTTGGTAGCTCTGGCAGGCCGCCTCACCGAATGCGTGCGCGAGGTCGACAGCGTCGCGCGATTCGGCGGGGATGAATTCGCGATCCTTCTCGACGCCGTCACCGACGTTAAGGACGCCACGCGGTTGACCGAGCGCCTGCTCAGAGCGCTGGATTCCGCGTTCGTGATCGACGGCAAGGAGATATTCGCGTCGTTGAGCATCGGCATCACGATGATGGGCCCGCGCTACACGCGTCCCGAGGAGCTGCTGCGAGACGCGGACACGGCCATGTATCGCGCAAAAAAAGCAGAAGGTGGCGGTCGATATCAGGTCTTCGATGTTGCAATGCACGCGAACGTCGTGGCGCAACTTCACTTGGAAGGTGAGTTACGACATGCGCTCGAGCGCAACGAGTTTTGCGTGCACTACCAGCCCATAGTTTCGGTAGCTCGCGGCCAAATCGACGGAGTAGAAGCCCTCGTACGCTGGCAGCATCCCGAACGGGGCCTCTTGTGTCCCGCGGACTTCATCCCACTCGCTGAGGAGACCGGGCTCATTCGTCCACTGGGACGGTGGGTTTTCCGCGAGAGCTGTCGGCAGCTCGGCGCGTGGCAGCGCGTGGGGTTTGACGCGCTCGTGATGAGCATCAACGTCTCTGCCCGCGAATTCGCCGATCCCGAGCTGACGGACCAGATTGAGGTGGCAGCCACAGATGCGGGGGTCGCCTTTTCGGACATCGCCGTGGAGCTCACAGAAAGCGCGGTCATGTCAGGTGTCGGTG
>Ga0210387_10004923_pt1 | contig 10248 bp, 11 predicted proteins | sample IncBWC7OmetaG_FD_160108 | JGI IMG/M metagenome (GOLD analysis project Ga0210387, IMG submission 160108) | Forest soil microbial communities from Barre Woods Harvard Forest LTER site, Petersham, Massachusetts, United States - Inc-BW-C-7-O ...
TTGACGTTCATGTAGCCGCCGCCGTTCGTCCCCAGCATCTTGATGGCGATCTGCGAGGCGATTGGCCCCTGGGCGATTGTCTGGGTGGCGCCCTCGACGGTCTTGGCCGCCGTGTAAGGGAGAAAGTTCTGCGGGATCCCCTGGAACATCAAAAATACGGCATAGATGATGGCCGCCGGCAGGAAGAGATAGAGGGTCTGACGAATCACGTCCCGCCAGAAGTTCCCCACCGTGGTGCCCGACGAGCGCGCCAGGCCCCGCACCAGCACGGCGGCGATCCCGATGCCGACCGCCGGTGTGGTGAAGTTGTGCAGCACCAAGGCCAGCATCTGCGACAGGTAGCTCATGGTGCTTTCGCCGCCGTAGCTCTGCCAATCGGTGTTGGTGGTGAAGCTGGCGGCGGTGTTGAACGCCAGATCGGGCCGGACGGGACCGAGCTTCTGGGGGTTGAGCGGCAGCAGGTGCTGAATGCGCAGCAGCAGGTAGGTGACGAACATCGTCACCGCCGTGAAGAGCACCATCGAGACGGCGTAGCCCTTCCAGGTCTGTTCCTTGCGCGGATCGACCCCCAGCACGCGGTAGCTGACCCGCTCGACCGGACCGAGCGCCCGGGCGAGCCAGGGCTCGCCGCCGACGTCGGGGTCGAGAACCTTGACCAGGTAGACCCCCAGCGGCTTCGTGATGAGGACGAATCCCGCGACGATGAGCGCGAGCTGAACCCAACCGGTGGCGTCCATCAGAAGCTCTCCGGGCGAAGCAGCGACCAGAACAGGTAGACCACCAGACCGAGGGCGATCACCGACACGACGGCGGACTCCATCTCAGAGCCTCCCGCAGGCCGCCGTGTAGGCGAGCGTGATCGCGAAAAATCCGATCGTGACGACGACGAGCAGGACGTCCAACATGGCAGTGCCTCCAGGCTCGCAAGAAGCCTCACAAGGAGCGTTGAAGAAGCGTTGCAAGAACCGCTGAAAGAAATCTTCGACTCGCCTTCTCGCTTGAGCACCGCTCGTGCCAAGTCGGTCCGCCGGGGCCGAGCCCGCGTCGATCCGCGCCTCAATGGGTGAACGAGAGCGCGCGATTAACAATGTGGAAACAATGCGAGCGCCGAATCGTTGCGGTTTGCGGAAACCAAGGCCGGCCAAATCTCGCAGGTCGCAAGTCAGCGCTCCAAGCGCTTTCGGATCCGCCACAGCGTGCTGGCGTCGATGCCCAGGATGGTCGCCGCCTTACGGAGGTTCCGCACCCGGCCGATCACGCGCGCCACGTGCTCGCTCTCCAGATCGCGAAGCTTGACGTCCTCCCCCAGCCGCACCCCGCCGAGTCCGTTCATCACCTTGAGATCGGCGAAGGCCTCGGCCTCCAGCAGATCTCCGGGACAGAGCAGGAGGGCCCGCTCGACCAGGTTGTGAAGCTCGCGCACGTTTCCAGGAAACGGGCACCGCTGCAGCAGCGCCGCCGCTTCCGCAGACAGGGCCGGGGCGCGCCGGCCGAGGTCGGTGCTCAACGACAGGATGATCCCCCGCGCGGCGGGCAGGATGTCCTCCGGCCGTTCGCGCAGCGGCGGCACCCGGATGTCGACGACGTTCAGCCGGAAGCAGAGGTCCGCTCCCAGGCGGCCGCTCGCCACCTCCTCGTCCAGATCGCGGCGGTTCGAGGAGATCAAGCGAGCCGCTGGACCGCGAGAGGCCAGGGCGTCGAGCAGATGGACCAGCTTTGGCTGCAGCGGGGCAGCCAGCTCGCCAACTTCATGAAGGAAGATCGTCCCGCCGGCCGTCGTCGCCAAAGTCCGCACCGGGAGCTCGTCGAGCGAGGCACAGGCCAGGGTCTCGAACCGCTGCTGGCGGCGTGGGCTCTGTTGATGAGCGAAGCGCGCGAGATCCAGGACCTCCGTTCCGAGTTCGCCCCGCAGCACGATCGGGGCGTCCGTGCGGGCCGCCGCCAGCAGCGCCTCCACGGTTCGCCGCATCGAGGCGCTCTGGATCTCGAGCGGGAGTTGCGACGGCGGATCAAGCACGGACATCGACCTCCGGGCGCCCAGCGTTTCAATCGATCTCTTGCGATGCCCGTGCCAACGAGGGGGGGACTCAGGTCGACGGAGATCCCCGGCCGCGAACGCCCGCCGTGGGACGCCGCGCACCTGCCGCTGCCTGCGGGCTGCAAGCTGCAGCGCCGCCCGCGGCGGCAACCTGCACGTTTTGGTGGCGAACCGGGCTCAGGAGCGATCGAGCGCGGTCATCCAGCCGTGCTTGTCAGGCTCGCGCGCGTACTGAATGGCGGTGATCGCCTCCAGCAGGCGGCGCGCGATCTCGCCCGGCTGGCCGCCGTTGATGACGACGTCTTCGCCCTTCCAGCCGAGCGTCCCCACCGGCGTGATGACCGCGGCGGTGCCGCAGCCGAACATCTCGCGCAGCGTTCCGCCCCGGTGCGCGCGCAAGAGCTCCTCCATCCCCAGCGGCCGCTCGTTGACGGTGAGCCCCCATTCGCGCAGGAGCGTGATCGCCGAGTCGCGGGTGACGCCGGCCAGGATGCTGCCGCCGAGCGGCGGGGTGACGATCTCGTCGCCGATGCGGGCCACCATGTTCATGGTGCCGACCTCTTCCAGGTAGCGGTGCTCGTGCGCGTCGGTCCAGAGCACCTGATCGAAGCCGCGCGCCTTGGCGTCCTCCGCCGCGCGCAGGCTGGCGATGTAGTTCGCGCCCGCCTTCACGCCCCCCAGGCCCCCCACGGCCGCGCGCACGTACTTGTCCTCGACCAGAATTCTGGCCGGCGCGAAGGCTTCGCCGTGGTAGGCGCCGACCGGCGAGGCGATCACGAAGAAGATGAAGCGCTTGGCCGGACGCACGCCGAGGAACGGCTCGCTGGCGATCACCGTCGGCCGGATGTAGAGCGACGTCCCCGGCGACGAGGGCACCCACTCATGATCGGCCTTCACGAAGGCGGTGATGGCCGCGCGCGACAGCTGGGGGTCGACCGGCGGGATGCACAGTCGGTCCGCGCCGTCGTGCAGCCGCTGGCAATGGCGATCGATGCGGAAGAAGCGGATCTTGCCGTCGACGCCGCGGAAGGCCTTGAGGCCGTCGAACATCTCCTGTGCGTAGTGAAGCACCGCCGCTGCCGGGTCGAGCGCCAGCGGGCCGTAGGGGACGACGCGCGGATCGAACCAGCCACGCTCGGCCTCGTAGTCGACGATCGCCATGTGGTCGGTGAAGGTGCGCCCGAACACCAGCTCGCTGTCCTTGGGACGCGGCTTCGGCTGTTCCACCCGATGCAAAGAAAACGGCGGCGACGACATCCGGTGAGGATATCGCGCCGCCGTCGCTGGCGCTAATGGGACCTGTCGGTGCCGCTTATAGGCTGAGGACGCCGGTGCGGATCAGATAGGCCAGGCGCTCGCGCTGGTCGTTGTCGAGCAGCGCGTGCAACCGCCCGAGCGCCGCCGTCACCGCGTCGCGCAGCCGCTCCGCCGTGGCCACCCGCAACGCGGCCGACTCCTTGGCCCGCGTCGCGTCGAACGTCGGCCCGGCCACCGCGTCGGCGAACCCCGACAGCGAGCGCCGGCGATCCACCTCCCCCTGCGCGCGCTCGGTCTTCAGATCGTCGAGGACCCGAGCCAGCTCCGCCACCTGCTTCTCGTCCAGCTCCAGCTTGTAGGCCAGGAACCGGAGCGGCCGCCGGACGCCAAACGGGCCTCCGCCGAACCCCTCGGCCTCCTCGTCACCACCGCCGCCACCATAGCCGTGGCCATGGCCGTGTCGGCCGCCGTGCCGCGACTCACCCGGGCCACAGCTCCAGCCTGCGCATCCGCTTCCATTCTCTGCTGCCCCTGGCTCTTGGCGCGCGCGCCACCAGGACATCACGTGTCCGTGCATGTTGCTTCTCCTTCTTCCTTTCGCCGAGGCCTTCAGCTCCCGGCGGGCTTTACCGTGGGCGATATGCCTCACGGATGTCTCCAAAGCATAACCGCCGAAGGCCGACGGTCAATGGTAAACAAGCCGCATGCCTCGCTACTGGCTGATGAAGTCGGAGCCCGAAGCCTTCTCCATCGACGATCTCGCGCACGCGAAAAATGGGACCACGCGTTGGGATGGCGTGAGGAACTATCAGGCGCGCAACTTCCTGCGCGATGACATCTCGCTCGGCGACGGCGTGCTCTTCTATCACTCCAGCGTCGACCCGCCGGCCGTGGTCGGCACCGCGCGCGTGGCCCGGGCCGGCTATCCCGATCCAACTCAGTTCGATCCCAAGGACAGCCACTGCGATCCCGACAGCCCGCGCGACGCCCCGCGCTGGTTCGCCGTCGACATCGCGTTCGACGAGAAGTTCGCCCGCCCGGTCACGCTCGCCGAGCTGCGCGCCGACGAAGCGCTGGCGGAGATGGTCCTCCTGCGCCGGGGAAGCCGCCTCTCGGTGCAGCCGGTGGCGGCGGGCGAGTGGAAGCGGATCGTCAAGCTCGGCGCGCGCAAATGAACGATGCGGGGCCGGGCGGCGTGCACCACGTCGCCATCGCCGTCCGCGATCTGGACCTGCTGGAGGCCTTCTACACGAGGGTGCTCGGGCTGCCGGTCCTGCGGCGCTGGCCGATGGCGGGCCCTGACCGGGGCGCCCCGCGCGATCGTTCGGTCTGGCTCGACCTCGGAAGCGGCGCCTTCCTGGCGCTCGAGCGCGCGGCGGACGCAAAGGTCGCGCGCCAGGGCGCGGCCTCACCTGACCGTGCCCTGGGGTACCTGATGATTGCGCTCCGTATCACCCGGGCGACGCGTCCCGACTGGGAGGCCCGGCTGGCCGCGGCGGGCGTCGCCGTCGTCGCCCGTACCGCCTACACCCTTTACGTCGCCGACCCGGAGGGGAACCGGGTCGGGCTTTCGCACTGGCCCGACGCGGCGCAAGATCCGACCTTGCCGCCGGCGCGGACGACGGGCTGAGCTTGCCGTCGATCACCTACCTGCCGGCTGGGACCCGCGTCGATTGCGCCGCCGGCGAATCGGTCTTCGAGGTCGCGCGGCGCGCCGGCATCAACGTCACCACCGCCTGCGTCGGCAAGGCGACCTGCGGTCTCTGCCGGGTGAAGGTGATCGCCGGCGAGCAGCACCTCTCGCCGTTCAACGCCGCCGAGCGCAAGCACCTCGGCAACGTCTACTTCATCAACAAGCTGCGCCTCTCCTGTCAGGCGCGGCTCGGTGAGGGGGATGTCGTGGTCGAGCTTCCCGCCGCCCCAGGTTGATCGCGTCCAAGGTCGATCGCGTGACCGGCTGAGCCTTCCCCCTCCGGGATCCGGCGCCACCTTCAATCGGTGGCCGTGGCGGTGGCGAGGCGTCGGTGGGCCGGATGGGCGCTGGCAGCTGTGATTGTGCTGGCCGTCGGCCCGGCGCGCGCGGACGGCGCCTTCCCCGACGGCCAGAGCGTGCTCGTGCCGGCCGATCGCCCCGAGGAGATCCTGCTGGCCACCAACTTCGGGGTGCTCACCTCGGAGGATGCCGGGACGACCTGGATCTGGGCCTGCGAGCAGCCGGCCAACAGCTACGGGCGCCTCTACCAGATGGGCCCGGCGCCGGCGCATCGGCTCTACGCCATTGCGAACGGCAACCTGGTCTTCTCCGACGACGACGCCTGCGGCTGGCAGGTTGCCGGCGGCGCGCTCGGCGCCGAGCTCTGCGAGGACGCCTTCGTCGATCCGACCGACGGCACCCGGGTGATCGCCGCGGGCCTGGCTTCCGGCACCGGCGGCGCCGTCTACACGGTCTTCGAATCGACCGACGGCGGGGCGACGTTCGGGCAGACGCTCTACACCGGCGCGCCGGGCGACCTCATCACCGGGCTGGAGATCGCCGCCTCCGATCCGATGACGATCGATCTCGCGCTCGCCAACGGCACCGCCGCGGCTCCGACGCTGGCCCGGTCGAGCGACGGCGGCGCCACCTGGCAGCTCGCCGACCTGACGGCCGCGCTCGGCGCCGGACAGGTGCGGATCGTGGCCATCGATCCGACCGACGCCGATCGCGTCTGGCTGCGCGCGCTGGGCGCCGACGGCGACGCGCTGGCGCTGGCCACCGACGGCGGGGCGACGGTCGCCGTGCCGCTCTCCTTCGACAGCGGCGGGCTGACGGCGTTCGTCCGCACCTCCGCGGGGACGCTGCTGGCGGCCGGAACCATCGCGGACGCGCCGGTGCTCTTCCGGTCGACCGACGGCGGCGCGACCTTCACGGCGCTGGCCAATCCGCCGCACATCCTGGCGCTGGCCGAGCGCGCCGGGACGGTCTATGCCGCGACCGACACCACCTACGAGCCGTCCGCCGAGGTCACCTCGACCGACGAGGGGACGACCTGGCAACCGGGCCTTGCGTTCACCAACGTCGCGGCCATCGCCCCTTGTCTGAAGGGCGTCTGTCAGACCGATTGCGCGGCGCGTGCCCAGCTGAAGCAGTGGCCGGCGGCGGTCTGCACCGCCGAGGTGACGGTGATCGGCGCGCTGGACGGTGGCGTCGTCATCGACGCCGGAACACCCGACGCGGCGGAAGTGATGCCTTTCCGCGACGGCGCGGTGGTGGTCCCGATCGACGCCGGCGACACGCCCCGGCTGCCGAACGGGTGCTCCTGCGCGACCCCATCGGGCGGGCACTCAGTCCCCTGGCTGGTGACGGTGCTCCTCTGGGTGCCGCTGTTTTCGCGCCGCCGCCGCGGCTAGCGGAAGCCCGCTAGGTGCGCCGGACGCCCAGCGGCGTCCGGGACTGGCTGCCGTCGGGATCGGCGTCGGCGTCGGCCTTGGCGGCCTTCTCGCCGAGCTGCTTGGTTTGCTGGTTGCTCGCCAGCGCCAGCGCGCTCGCCATCATGCTTTGCGTCTGCGCGGCGGTCGGCGCCGCGGTCGCCATCCCCAGGTCGATCGGCACCGGGAAGACGATGGTCGACGAGGCCTCGCCCGCCACCTCGACCAGGGTCTGGTAGAGCCGCAGCTGCAGCGCGCCTGGGTTGCCGGCGATCATTTGCGCCGCCTGCGACAACTTGGCGGCCGCCTGCACCTCGCCCTCGGCGGCGATCACTTTGGCGCGCCGCTCGCGCTCCGCCTCCGCCTGGCGCGCCATCGCCCGCTGCATCTCCTTGGGGAGCTGGATGTCCTTGATCTCGACCGCCGAGATCTCCACGCCCCACTGCTCGGTGCGCGTGTCGAGGATGGTCCGGATCTCGCCATTGATCTTGTCGCGGTGGGCGAGGATGTCGTCGAGGTCCATCTTGCCGAGGACGGCCCGCAGCGTGGTCGAGGCGAGCTGCAGCGTCGCCGGCATGAAGTCCTCGACCTCCAGGATGGCGTGCGAGGGCGAGTTGACCGAGGCGTAGACCACGGCGTCGACGCTGATCGTGATGTTGTCGTGCGAGATGATGTCCTGCGGGGTGATCTGGATGGCCCGGGTGCGCGTGTCGACCACCCGTATCCGATCGATCCCGAACGGGAGCAGCAAATTGAACCCCGGCGAGGCCAGCGCCTTGCGGGCTCGACCGAAACGGAAGACCACGCCGCGCTCGTACTCCTGCAGGATCTTCGTCCCGGTCAAGAGCAACATCAACCCAGCCGCCACAGCCGCCCCAAACGCGATCGTGAACATGCCGGAAATTTACCACCAGATTCCCCGCCCGGCGGGGAGGCTCAGCCTTGAGCGGTCGGGGGCCGAGCGCTTCCGGCCAATTCCCGGCCCCGGCGGCCGCCGAAGAAGATGAGCAGCGCGAGCGGCCAGACGCAGCCGATCGCCGCCTGAAACACCGGGATCATCACCACCGTCGCGTGCAACGCGATGGCCATGTCGGCCGGCGACATTCCGGGCGCCTGTTTGCCGTTTTGAATCATGAACTGCTGCAGGAGCGGTGCACCCAATCCGGCCAGCTGTCGGGCCGCGACGATCGCCAACGGGAGCCGAGCGAAATGAACCGCCAGCCCGGCCACGCCCGTGGCCACGGCCAGCCGGCGCGCCTGCAGATCGCCGAGGAAGATGGCGGCGGCGGCATAGAGCGTCAGCAGGGCGGTGCCGATCGTGAGGAGGACGTCGATCCGAAGCGCCTGCCGGTGCCGGGTCGCGATTTCAGCGCCGGCGGCGTGGACCTGCGCCATCGCCTCGCTTTGACCCGAGGCCCGCGCCAGGTTCTCGAGCATGGCCGCCGTATCGACCGCCGGCTCGCGCCAGCGCGACAGGCCGTCAATCAGCGATCCGCCGCCGAAGAACAGCATGGTGGACGCCATGACGACGAACCTCATCCGCCGTCGGCGGGGATCTTGGACCTCGGTCATCTGGAGCGAACCATATGCCGAGACCCCGAGCGTGACAAAGGGCGTCTCTTGGCCCAAAGTCGTGCGCCAAATGCACCATCTGCTCGACCTCTTCCATAAAATTTACGACGTTCAGAGGTTGGTCCGCGTCGGCGGGCTGGCCGCGCTGGCCGCGGTGGTGTTCGCCGAGACCGGCCTGCTGGTCGGGTTTTTCCTCCCCGGCGACTCGCTGCTGGTCACCGCGGGGCTCTTCTGCACCAGCGCCAACGGCGAAGCGCCGCTGCTGAACATCGTCACGCTCATCCTGGCGGCGACCGTGGCGGCGATCGTCGGCGACACCGTCGGGTACTGGATCGGCGCCAAGTCCGGCCCCAGGATCTTCAGCCGCGAACAGTCGCTGTTCTTTTCACGCAAGCACCTCCTGCGCACCAAGGAGTTCTACGAGCGCCACGGCGGCAAGACGATCATCATGGCGCGCTTCATGCCGTTCCTGCGCACCTTCGCGCCGGTGGTCGCCGGCGTCGGGCAGATGAGCTACCGCAGGTTCGTCAGCTTCAACATCTTCGGCGGCATCGCCTGGGTGGTGAGCATGACGATGCTCGGTTACTCGCTGGGCAGCATCTACCCCGGGATCACCAAGCAGATCGACAAGGTGGTGGTCGTCATCATCGTCGTCTCGCTGATTCCCGGGACCATCAGCTACCTCATGAACCGCAAGAAGACGCCGCCCTCGGCGTCGCTGGCCGCTTGAAGGCCGTCAAAAAATCGAAGGCGGCCGCGGCGAGCCCGCCGGCGCGTCCATTGCCCAAGGTCGCGTTTCCCAAGAAGGCGCAGCCGCCGACGCCAGCGGAGTTCGCGGCGCGGCTGCCGGCGCCGGTCGGCAAACGCTTCGAGGCGGTGCGGGCGTATCTCGAGAAGCAGGAGATCGCCGAGGACTTTTATTACTACGGTCCGCGCACCGGCTGGGCGTACCGCTACCTGCAGGGCGACACCTCGCTCTGCTCGATCATGATTTTGAAGGGGCAGCTGGTCGGGATCATCGCGCTCGACGCGGCGGCGCAGGCGAAGGTCTCCTGGGCCGCGCTCTCCGACGTCGGCAAGCGCGCGCGCAAGGTCGCCCACGGCACGCCTTCGCTCTTGTGGCTCGACGTCCCGCTCGACGGGACGGGGGCCATGGACTTCAAGAGCCTGCTCAAGGCCAAGCTCGCAGGTTGAAGCCCGCGGGCTGGAGCCCTCCGGTTGAAGACCGCGGGACTGAATCGCCGCGGCCGGCGCCTCGGCCGCTGTGAGGCCCTGAGCCCGTGTGGGCGATTGCGCGCCGCAGAAAGCGCGCCCACCGGATTTTTTTCTGCCTGCTTCCGGACGGACCGCTCGACCTCTCCCCAGTCCCCACCGCTTTCGGGGGCGACCCACAGAGGAGGCTGGTGATGACGCGACAGATGCGATGGGTGAGTCTCGTGTCGCTGGGCGTGGCCCTGGCGATTGGCGCGGTCGGCTGTCTGGGCGACGAATCGAGCGACGGCACCTCGGTCTCGATCGGCGCGCTGTCGCTGGGCGACGCCCTGCCGGGAACGAACGCCGCCACCTTCGCCGCGGCGAAGGCGAACTTCGAGAACACCGAGACGCAGGCCGACGGGCTGGGCCCGATCTTCAATGAACGGAGCTGCTCCGCCTGCCACTCCGTGGGGGCGACGGGCGGTGCCGGACAGAACGTCGAGCGGCGCTACGGCACGCTCACCAACGGCGTCTTCAATGGGCTGGCCAACACCGGCGGCTCGCTGCGCCAGCTGTTCGGGATCGGCGGGTTCACGCCCAGCCCGGGGCTCAACTGCCAGTCGGGCGCCGACGCGAATCCGGCACCCGGCGCCACCATCTTCGCCGGCCGCGTGACGACGCCGACCTTCGGCGCCGGCCTGGTGGAGCTGATCCCCGACGCGACCATCCTGGCCATTGCCGCCGCACAGCCGGCCGCCATCCGGGGCGTCGCCAACTTC
>Ga0210387_10004924_pt1 | contig 10247 bp, 9 predicted proteins | sample IncBWC7OmetaG_FD_160108 | JGI IMG/M metagenome (GOLD analysis project Ga0210387, IMG submission 160108) | Forest soil microbial communities from Barre Woods Harvard Forest LTER site, Petersham, Massachusetts, United States - Inc-BW-C-7-O ...
AACCGTTCTACGACTACCAGCCCGGCGAAGAAGCCGGCCTGAAGTCCGCAACCTTCGCAGTCAACGGCGAATACGCCTTCGGACTCCTCCAGGGCGAAATCGGCGTCCACCGCCTGGTCCGCATCTCGCCCTTCGATCAAGCCAAGCGCCGCCATACTTCCTTCGCCAGCGTTTTCGTCTCGCCGGAAATCGACGACAGCATCGAAATCGTCATCAAGCCCGAAGACATCCGCATCGACACCTACCGCTCGAGCGGTAAAGGCGGACAGCATGTGAACACCACCGACTCAGCCGTCCGTATCACCCACATCGCGACCAACCTCGTCGCCAACTGCCAGAACGAACGTTCGCAACACAAAAACAAAGAACGCGCCATGAGCATGCTGCGCTCAAAACTCTACGAACACGAAATGGAGAAAAAGCGCGCCGCCACCAAAAAAATCGAAGACTCGAAACTCGACATCGAATTCGGCTCGCAAATTCGCTCCTACGTCCTGCAGCCCTACCGCATGATCAAAGACCACCGCACCAAAACCGAAGTCGGCGACGTCGACCGTGTCATCGACGGCGATCTGCAACCCTTCATCCGTGCCTACCTGCTGGCGCGGAGAGGAGAGAAGCAGTGACAACGTCCGCCAAAAAACGCCCAACGCAAAGGACGCCGAGTGCGCAGAAGAAGATAAAGCTCGGCCTCCGTTTCCTGCGGGCATTCGATTTCGCGGCTGAAAATCACAAAAACCAGACCCGCAAGGCGTCCACGATCCCCTACATCGCCCACCTGATGGGCGTAGCGTCTCTAGTCCTCGAAGCCGGAGGCGACGAAGACCTCGCCATCGCCGCCCTGCTGCATGACGTGGTCGAAGATTGCGGCGGCGCGCCCATGCTGCAAGAAGTTCGCCGCAAGTTCGGTGACCGCGTCGCAAGAGTAGTTGACGGCTGCTCCGATGCTGACACTTACCCCAAGCCCCCGTGGCGCGAACGCAAAGAAAAATACATCGCGCGCCTCAAGAAAGAAAACGCCGACACGCGCCTGGTTTCCGCCGCCGACAAGCTCAACAACGTGCGCTCCATCCTCAGCGATTACCGCGCCATCGGCGAATCTGTCTGGTCACGGTTCAACGGTGGACGCGAAGGCACACTTTGGTACTATCGGACTTTGCGGGATGAATTTCTCCGGCACAAACCCAATCGCATCACCCGCGAATTGGAACTGGCAGTGACCGAACTAGAAGCGCTGGCCGAGGGCAAGTCGATTTCCCGCGACCGCACCTCGCAACTCGCACTCGAGGCCTGACGTCATGGCTCGCACCATCGATCAAATCCGCGCGTCGAAGCTGCCTTCCAACATGATGCAGTTCGCCGCCCGCGGCGCGCTCCAGGTCCCAGCGGCCGAGAACATCGAAATCCTCGTCCACCTCGCCCGCCATAACCCGATCTTCGGCCCCGTGGCTCGCATGACCCTGGCCGGGTGGGACGAGAAATCGTCGGTCGCCGCGGCCGCCGACCCTCAAACCACGGTTGAAGTGCTGGAGTACTTCATCTCTCCCGATAATTTGCGTCCGCCCCTGCTGCCTGCGTTGCTGGAAAATCCCTCCCTTCCAGTCCATCAGCTGGTCAGATTCGCGATCGGCGCTTCCCGCGAATCGATTGCCGTGATGCTGAAGAGTCAGCGAGTCCGGGCGCAGCACAACGTGCTCGACAATCTCAAATCGAATCCATTTCTGAAGAAGGAAGAAGCCGAAGAAGTAAAGAAGTTGTTAGCGGAACTCAAGGCCCCGACTCCGGCGAAGACCCCCGCCGCCGTGGCCGACCCTCCAACAGCTGCGTCGCAAGTGATGCCGAAGGAAGACGCTGCGGCCATCGATCCCGCAAAGACTTCGGCACCAGCGCCATAATCTGCGGCGGTCTCCGAGAAGGCCGACGAATGGGGCGACGACGAAGCTCTCGACGCCTACCTCAAAGAGCACGCGCAGGACATTGCCGAGGAGGGTGAAAAACCGTTTAAAGCCATCGGCGGAATTCTCGAACTTCTCGGCGAGGACTATTACCCGGTAACGGATGAAGCGGACGCGCCCGCCCCGGCTGAGCCTGAGGCGCCCAAGCCCGTCGCCAAGCCCAAGCCAGTCCCTGCCATTCGCGAGAACGCGCTCCAGAAAATTAACCGCCTCGACGTGAAAGGCCGCATCCAGTTGGCCTTGAAAGGCAACAAAGAAGAGCGCTCACTGCTGATTCGCGACGGCACCAAGGTCGTCGCGCTCGCCGTACTCGAAGCTCCCAAGCTTTCCGACGGCGAAGTGGAAAAATTCGCCAGCCAGAAAAATGTCCTCGAGTCCGTGCTGCGCCAGATCCCGCTCAAACGCCGCTTCATGAAGAATTACAAAGTCGTGCGCAATCTTGTAGCGAACCCGCGCACCCCTCTCGACCTCGGACTGGGCCTGATGAAGCACCTGCTGTCAGCCGATCTGAAAAATATCTCCGGCAACAAAGATGTTTCCGAAACCGTCCGCAAACTAGCACTGAAAATGTACAAACAGAAAGAAGAGCAAGCCAACAAGAAGTAAGTCGAGTCGGCCCACGCTTCCATGGCATCATTCGATCCCATCGCCGACCTGTTACAGCGCGCTAAGACCATCGCCGTGGTCGGCCTGTCCTGCAATCCCATGCGCGCCAGCCACGGCGTTTCCGCCTACATGCAAAGCCACGGATATCGCATCATCCCAGTAAATCCGCAGATCGACGAGTGTCTGGGTGAGAAGGCTTACGCGTCGATTCTGGACGTGTCCGAGAAGATCGACGTCGTCAATATTTTCCGCCGCCCGGAGTTTGTCGAGGAAATTGTCGACCAGGCCATCCAACTCAAAATCCCCGCCATCTGGATGCAGGAAGACGTAATCCACGAGAAAGCCGCCGAAAAGGCGCGCCAGGCCGGCATCTTCGTGGTCATGGACCTCTGCATCCTCAAGGAACATCGCGCCAGATTCAGGTAAAGCCGCGATTGCGGGCAATGCTGTCGGGAACAAAAGCGGCTCAGGCTGCGCACAACTCACAGAACCAGATAGACTCCTGTCACACGAGGAAATCCATTGAATCCCGACGACGCAGTCACACTCACCGAAACCGTCCCACCCGCGCAGCCCCCGACTCTCCGCTGGATATTCATCGGCAAAGATGGCCTCCGCGCCGGCTGGAGCCTGCTCATCTTCGTCGCACTCCTCGCCGCCTTTGCATTCAGCGGCAACCGCATCGCCCACATGCTTCATGCACCCGGCGGCCCGAAGCCAGGATCGGACATTCCTCCATCCTTCTTACTCGTCGCTGAGTTGATTCCTTTCCTCGTCGTTTTGCTCATTACCTGGATCATGTCGAAGATCGAACGACGGCCAAACTCGAGCTACGGCTTCGGCGGCAGCCGAAAGCTTCCTCACTTCTTCGCCGGCCTGGCCTGGGGGGTGACCTGCCTGTCGCTTCTCGTCCTGACACTCTGGAAGACCGGACTTCTCGTCATCGATAGCCGCTTGCTCTCGGGCAGCGATATTCTTCGCTACGGAGCCATCTGGTTGTTCGGCTTTCTGCTAGTCGGCCTGTTTGAGGAGTACTTCGTCCGCGGCTATCTTCAATTCACCCTGTCCCGCGGGCTCGCCGGCCTCTACCAGTCGGCCTTCAAGACTCGCCACAGCACAGCGCTCGGCTTCTGGACCTCGGCCGTCCTTTTTTCCATTCTGTTCGGCCTCGGGCACGGCAACAACGTTGGCGAATCTCCGATCGGACTCCTCTCAGCTGGTCTGGCCGGGATGGTTTTCTGTTTCAGTCTGTGGCGCACCGGTTCGCTCTGGTGGGCTATCGGCTTTCACACCTCGTGGGATTGGGCGCAATCGTACCTCTACGGCGTCGCCGACAGTGGGATGATGGCGGAGCACCATCTTCTCGCCACGCACCCCGTGGGTCGGCCCCTCCTGAGCGGCGGTGCCACCGGCCCCGAAGGCAGCATCTTCGCTATTGCCATTCTGTCGCTCATCTGCGTGATCATCGTGTTCACGCTGCCCAGCGTCCGCAACGCGAGCACGCCGCAGAGCCCTTAGTCCGTATGAAGCATAGTCTGTGTGGGGCGGACACTCCTCTCCGCCGCTTTTGATCTTGAATCTGTTGCGTTTGACTTTGAATCCGCAACTGAAAGCCGAGCGCCATCTCACTCCCCGATCAGCCGCCCGAGCGCCGCCGCTTAATTTCCTCCAGCCGCTCGCGAATGCGCTTCTCAATCCCCTCATTCGTAGGCCGGTAATAAACGCGATCCCGCAGATTGTCAGGCAAGCACTGCATGTCGGCGACCTTGTCGTCGACATCATGAGCGTACTGGTAGCCCTGCCCGTATCCGAGTCCCTTCATCAGCGACGTAGGAGCATTGTGCAGATGCAGCGGCACAGAATCGGCTGTAGTCTGCTCCACGTCTTTCAACACATTGCCGTAAGCCGTGTAAAGCGCGTTCGACTTCGGCGCCGCCGACAAATACACAACAGCCTGCGCGAGCGCCAGATTACCCTCCGGCATCCCAATGAAATCAACCGCGTCGCGAGCCGCCATGCACAGCGCTAGCGCGTTCGGGTCGGCCAGCCCAATATCTTCCACCGCCATCCGCACCACCCGCCGCGCCACATACAGCGGATCTTCTCCAGCCTCAAGCATGCGCCCCAGCCAATACAGCGCCGCATCCGGATCGCTGTTGCGCACCGACTTATGCAGCGCAGAAATCAGGTTGTAATGTTCTTCACCGGACTTGTCGTAAAGCAGAATGCGTTTCTGCAGCGCATCCCGCACAATCTCGTCCGTAATCTCCCGTGGATTCTCCTCGACTCCGGGTGCCCCATTCTTGCCCTGAGCGGAGTCGAAGGGTCTCGCGTCCTTTGCGAGAAGCGGGGATTTTGCCAGCCCCGCCGCAACTTCCAGGACGTTGTAAGCACTCCGCGCATCCCCGCTGGTATAGCTGGCAATTTTCTTCAACACATCGTCCGACGCAATCAGATTCCGTTCGCCCAGTCCGTGCTCGTGATCAGCGAGCGCACGCCGCAACAACATCACAATCTGCTCTTCCGTCAGCGGCTTCAGCACATAAACCCGGCAGCGCGACAGCAAAGCAGAATTGATCTCGAACGAAGGATTCTCGGTCGTCGCCCCAATCAGACGAATATTCCCTTTCTCCACATGCGGCAAAAACGCATCCTGTTGCGCCTTGTTGAAGCGATGAATCTCGTCAATGAAAACAATCGTCCGTGTTCCGTACTGCCGCGCCCGCTCAGCATCCGCCATCACCTGCTTGATTTCTTTAATCCCCGCCAGCACCGCAGAAAATTCAATAAACTCCGCCTTGGTCAGGCTCGCGATAATCTTCGCCAGCGTAGTCTTGCCCGTCCCCGGAGGCCCCCAGAAAATCAGTGAGCCGGTATCGTCACGGTCCACCTGCGTACGCAACGGCTTGCCCGGACCAATCAAATGCTCCTGCCCCACATACTCGTCCAGCGTCCGCGGACGCATGCGATCCGCCAGCGGCCGCGTCGCATCGGCCGCGCTCCCGGCATTCGGAATAGGCTGGAATAAACTCATGGATCTCTCGTATCTCGTTGTGACTCTCCCTTTCAGCTTAACTCATGGCGCAGAATGCGAGGAACAACAGCTCCGTCGATCGGGAGAACCCGCGGGGCGATGCCGGGTAGTAGGTCAGTTTGAGCAAACATCACGTTTGTCATTCCGAGTCGGGCTGAAAGCCCGGCGAGGAACCTGCTGTTCGTCGGGCAAACAGCAGGTTCCTCGCGCAATAAGACCACGGAATGACAATTTCAAACTGACCCACCACTCGAAGCCGCACCTGGCTTGACGCAGCGTCAACCATATTTGACGCCATCCCCCTCAGCCCCTACCATTCTTTCAACCCATGATCGGCGAAACCGTATCCCATTACCGCATTCTCGAACAACTGGGCGGCGGTGGAATGGGAGTTGTCTACAAGGCCGAAGACACCGAACTCGGCCGCTTCGTAGCCCTGAAGTTTCTACCCGATGAGCTCGCCAAAGACCCGCAAGCGCTCGAGCGCTTCCGGCGCGAGGCCCGCGCAGCGTCTTCGCTGAACCACCCCAACATCTGCACCATCTACGAGATCGGCAAGACCGGCGAGCGCCTGTTCATCGTTATGGAATTTCTTGACGGCGCCACGCTCAAGCACCGCATTAACGCTCAACCGCTCGATAAGGAAGTGCTGCTCACGCTGGCGGTCGAGACCGCCGATGCCCTCGAAGCCGCACACTCCAAAGGCATCATTCATCGCGACATCAAGCCCGCCAACATTTTCGTGACCGCACGCGGTCACGCCAAAGTTCTTGACTTCGGCCTGGCCAAGGTTGACGCTGGAAACACAAGTTCCACTTCCGGCAACACCCAAACCCGCACCTTCGATGGCCCGCAGCTCACCAGTCCCGGCTCGACCCTGGGCACGGTCGCCTACATGTCTCCAGAACAGGCACGAGCCCGAGAACTCGATGCTCGTAGCGATCTGTTCTCTTTCGGCGTCGTGCTCTATGAAATGGCCACCGGAATCCTGCCCTTTCGCGGGGAGAGTTCTGCCGTCATCTTCAAAGCCATACTTGACGCCCAGCCCGCCTCAGCCCTGCGTCTGAACCCGGATCTGCCCTCGGAGTTAGACCGCATCATCAACAAGGCGCTAGAAAAAGACCGCAACCTGCGCTACCAGAACGCCGCAGACCTGCGGGCGGATTTGTCGCGCCTGAAGCGCGATTTGGACTCCGGACGGTCTTCGGCAGCAGAAATCGAAGCACCGGAAAAGACGTCCTCGTCCAAAATCGCAGCCACAGGAGCTTCGCGCTGGCCTCTTTGGATTGGCCTCGCCGCACTGCTGGCCTTGATTGCCGTCGGCGCGTACTGGCTGCGGACAAAGAACGACGCGAACAAAGTCTCCTCCATCGCAGTTCTCCCTTTCGTAAACGCCACCGCCGATCCCAACAACGAATACCTCAGCGACGGCTTGACCGAGAGCCTGATCAGCACGCTCTCGCGCCTGCCCGGGATGAAGGTCATGGCGCGCAGCACGGTCTTCCGCTTCAAGAATAGTCAGGACGATCCCCAGAAAGTCGGCCAAACCCTGCAAGTCGCCGCCGTCCTGACCGGGCGCATCACGCAGCACGGCGCCGAACTCGGCATTCACGCCGAACTCGTCAACTCCGCCGACGGCAGCGAGATCTGGGGGTCGCAGTACACCCGCAAGCAAGCCGACATCACCCAGGTGCAGAGCGACATCACGCGCGATATATCGCGAACCCTGCACGTACAGCTCAGCGGCGAGGAGCAGGAGAAACTGGGCAAGGCCGGAACCAGCAACCCGGAAGCCTACCGCCTTTACCTGGAAGGCCGCCAACAATGGGCCAGCCGGACGCAGCAGAGCCTGAAAAAGAGCATCGAACTATTCCAACAGGCCATTGCTGCCGATCCGAATTACGCGCTGGCCTATGCCGGGCTGGCCGATACCTACAGCGTCGCTCCCAGCTATGACATCGGCATCGATTCCAAACAGGCCATGTCTCTCTGCGACGAGGCATCGCTAAAGGCCGTGCAGCTCGACGATTCCCTCGCCGAAACCCATACCGCGCGCGCGATCGCCTTGGCCTTTGCCTGGCGCTGGAGTGAGGCCGAACCCGAGTTCCGCAGGGCCATCGAAATCAATCCCAACAATGCCCATGCCCACTATTTCTACGCCTTCACCATGCTCCTGCCGCAGAATCGCGTCGACGAGTCACTCGCGGAGTTTCGCACCGCGCTTTCGCTCGATCCTTTATCGCCGATCATAAATACGAACTACGGTTGGACCCTGATGGCGGCGCACCGCTACGACGAATCTCTCGGGCAATTTCAGAAAACGCTGCAGCGTGATCCCAATTTCGGCCCCGTACATTTCAAATTTTCGCATCTGTATTCCTCAATGGGGCGATACGCCGATGCCGTGGGCGAAACACAAAAAAGCACGCTCATCAAGAACGAACCCCGACCGCCCGATGCGAAAGGATATTGCGCAGCCAACGAGTCAATCAAGGGTGCCGACCGCGACATTTCCTCAGCCGTCGCCTGCGCGGCCAGCGACCACGAACTGGCACTTCGGTTGATGGAAGTGGCCTACGAAAACCATGACATGGTCGGCGAATTCATCAAGAGCCCGGAATTCGATCCGCTGCGCTCCGACCCGCGCTACATCGAAACCATGCAGAAAATGGGCCTGAATCCGTAGAAATCGAGTCGCCGATGGAAGCCGCGAAGCGGCGAAAGAATGCAGCCCATGGCGTAAGCCATGGGGATAAGTGTTGGCTGGTTCAAGCCCCGGAGGGGCGAAAGAAAAGCTACGACGCAGACGCCGGCACACCGTGTGACACAAACTGCAACTCCAGTTCAGACGGCAGCGCTCCGATCTCGGCCGCGTACCGATAAAACAACTGCAACCCCTCCAGGCACCCAGCGTCGAGTTTGTAGTGAATATTCTGGGTCAGGTAGCTGTGAACATCGCCCTCGCCAATCTCCAGCCGCGGAGCCCACTCGCGAGCAATCTGGTTCAAACTGGAAGGCTCCAGCCCATGGTCGCGCGACGTCTGAAACACGGCCGGCAAATCCAGTGACGGACTCGCCTCCGCCAATGCGTCGTTGCGCACCGCCCAAAACGCAAACACAAAAGGCTTGCCCGTGTGGCGAATCCATTCCTCCGCCAAGTCCAGCGTGTGATAGCGCCTGCGATCAATCTTCAGCGCCGGATCACCAATCACCAGCCCCGCATCGTGCCCGCCCAGCATTTTGTCGATCTCCGGCGCCATCGAAGTGAACGTCCGCCCGCCGCCCAGCCACTTAGCGAATAGCACTTTCGTCAACGCCACCGAAGTCAGCGACGAAGTATCCAGCGCCACTGTCCGAACATCTTCCATGGGAACTTTACTGACCAGCAGAATCGACCGCACCTCCCGCCGCGAAGCAATCGCAACGTCAGGCAGTATCTGCAGCCCAGGAATCTCGGAATAAGCCGCCGCCGGAATAATCCCAATGTCAGCCGTCCCCTCGGCTAAAGACCGGGCGCAACCCGAAGGCAGGGTATAGGAAATATCAAACTCGCGGCTGGCGCTATGCTCCAACCCGCCGCGTTCAAAATCCCACATCAGCGGGGCAGTATTCAGGTAGGAAATGGCAGAAATGCGTAAACGTCTCATTCTGAAGTTCAACCACTTTCTTATTTCGGGACTTTCCACAATTTTAACAAACCCATTGTGACGCATGACCTTGACTCTGCTCTTCGCACCTGATTACAGTCCGCTCGGAGACCATCGTGTCCAATGCCGTCGTATCCCTTGCCGCAACTCATCTTCTAGAATGGCTGTCGATTTCGCTCACCCCAGGCCTCGGCCCCACCAAAGCCCGCAAACTGATCGAGCATTTCGGTTCTGCCGAAGCCGTCTTCCGCGCCACCTTGACCGAACTCGAAAGCACCGGCATTCAAGCCGTGTCCGCACAATCGCTAGCCACCGGCAAGTCGGCCGAACTGGCCCGTGAAGAAATCGCCCGCGCCGCCGCCGCCGACATCACCATGGTCTCCCTCGACGACCCCTCATTCCCACCCCGCCTGAAAGAAATCTACGATCCGCCTCTGATCCTTCGCGTCCGCGGCAATCCGGAGGTCCTCACCAAGCCCGGCATCGCTATGGTCGGAACCCGCCATCCCACCCCCTATGGCTCCGGCATGGCCGAGCGCCTCGCCTGCGACCTCGCCGCGCAAGGCCTGGTCATTATTAGTGGCATGGCTCGCGGCGTCGACACCTCGAGCCATCGCGGTGCAATCACCGCCAAAGGCAAGACCATCGCGGTCTTCGGCACAGGCGTCGACGTGATCTATCCCAAAGAAAATTCGCGCCTAGCTGAACAGATTCTCGCTCTCGGCGGCGCGCTGATCTCAGAATTCCCTCTGGGCACTTTCGCCGCACCGCAAAATTTCCCCATCCGCAACCGCATCATCAGCGGCATGTCAATCGGCGTCCTGGTCGTCGAGGCCGCAGAATATTCAGGCACGCGTATCACCGCCCGCTGCGCCCTCGAACAGAATCGCGACGTTTTCGCTGTGCCCGGCAATGTCACCAACAAAAATTCCTGGGGACCGAACACGCTCATCAAACACGGCGCCAAGTTGGTAGCAACCTGGGAGGAAGTGTGGGAAGATCTCC
>Ga0210387_10004925_pt1 | contig 10247 bp, 7 predicted proteins | sample IncBWC7OmetaG_FD_160108 | JGI IMG/M metagenome (GOLD analysis project Ga0210387, IMG submission 160108) | Forest soil microbial communities from Barre Woods Harvard Forest LTER site, Petersham, Massachusetts, United States - Inc-BW-C-7-O ...
GAACTCCGGATGGATGCGTCTATTAATGCCGAGGCCTTCTACAAAGCTAATGGCTTCATCTCCGAGGCCGTTGGCGAGCATCCGATGCCCTCAGGTCGTCGAATGGCATGTGTCCGAATGAGCAAGGCTCTTTAATCTTTAATCCGGCCGCGCTCTACTGTCCATGCGCAGACACCACACGCTTACGGTACTGCGCGAGTTGTGCTGCGAGTGGATTCGAAATGCGATGTTACGGGCTTTATATCAAAGGCCGACATTTTGGCTTCGCGTGCGCGTCTCGCAGACTTCTTCCCTGCTGACCTTATCCCAAAGATATTGTGGTTCGCCGAGACCCCACAAAAATAGTGACTAGCATGCGGCCGGAGGCCGTGAGGCCTCGAGGAACTGCGGCTGGCCGAATGGCTCCAGGTTCAAATCGAGCAGAGGTTTTTCTCTGTATTAACTTATTGTTTTTATTATAGTTTTTGAGAAATTGGTAGCGGGGGCAGGATTTGAACCTGCGACCTTCGGGTTATGAGATAGCGGTCAGGCCAGACAAGGAGTTCTTGCGGATTTTTTTGATTCATAACTTATTGATCCTTAACAAACTCGCTCGCGGGATGTCCGTTGCAAATCGACCCCAGAGCACGGAAAGGCACAACAAAGCAGGACTCACTTCCACAAAACTCCCGCAATCTCATGGTGCCCGTTTTGTAATCTATCTGCTGGTTAAAAACCAGGAGGCCGGGACCTTCGGCTTCTCATAAGTCGCCGGGCCGATCCGCACTTCGTGGAATCCAAGGAATTGCCCTCACCCACTTTTGAGCAGCCGATACTCGCGCTTCGCCTGCAACAGCACAGGCAGATCCTGATCAGCGTCCTTCCAAAAACCTAAGACGAACTCGTACGCCTTGGCTGCCTCGGCCGCGCGCCCCTGTTCAGCCAGAGATCGTGCGAGTCCTAAGTAAGCGAGTGGAAAGAGTGGCGACGCGGGATCGGCGCCTCGGTGCTCGATGAGCTTTTGAAATTCTCGCTCTGCCGCGTCGCCAGCGTGGGCCTTCAAGTACGCCAGGCCTCGAATATAGATGGGTGTCAAGGCGGCCTGTCGACCCGCTTCATAGGGTATTGCGGGCCGCATCCATTCTGTTACCTGCCCGGCCGACACAGACCCGGCCAAGGCCAGCGCTGTGTGAATCGTGGGCGCAAACACGCTTACATTAAACGTGGAGAAGGGAAATTTCCTGTCTATCTGCTCGGTGAGCGCCTTGACCGCTGCAGAATCTCCAACTCTTGCGTAGACCAATGCGATCGACTCCAGCGCCTCTTCGTCGCTACTCAGCTCCGCCGCGCCGCGAGCATGCACCAGTGCTTGGGCCGGGAGCCCCATTTCGAGATCGAATTCTGCTTCGCCGGCGAGGACCGCCGCCGCATACCCCGGCACTCCCTGAATTTGTGCGCGACTGGCCAACTTCTCAAAGGATTGCGCACTCTCTTTCACTCGTCCGCGGGCCTCATCCAGCTCGGCTTCGATATATGAAACTTCCAATTCATTCGGATGCTGGGCCGCCCAGGCTCGTTCGCCCGTCATCACGGTTTCATCACCACTGATAAGAGCCGCGCCGAAAACAACCGCGTGTACAATTTCCCCGTCACGCCCTCGACGCACCGCCTCCCTAGACAGCTCGATAGCCTCGGCAAGCCGGTTCAGACCGAGCAATGCAATGGCCCGATTGGTATAGCCGAAGGCGTGCCCCGGCTCTAGCTCGATCGCCCGCGCGGCTGCGTTGGCGGCAAGATCGAAGCGGCCGAGCAGATTGGCGTCATTTGCCAGACCATTGTGCGCACGCCAATCATTCGGATAGATATCCGCCCATAATTTAAACACGCTCGACGCCTTCTCCATGTCTTCGGTAACCACATCGAAGTAGCGCGCGGCGATGTAGAGCCGCTCCGGCTCTGTAGCATGCGCACGAAGTTCAAATGCCTTCTGCAAAAACTCCGCGGCCAGATCGGTTTCTCCCATGTTCGAATAGCTAGAACCCAGCTGAGCGTAGGCAATCGCAAAAGTCGGGTCCAGCCGGATGCTGGCTTTGAAGGCGGGGATCGCATCGATGTTGCGGATTTGCGAGCGCAGATCCATGCCGAGTTGGTAAGCCTTCAAAGCCTCGAGCGAATTCGTCGTGGCCTGTAGCGCCACGACATCATATTGCTTCAGTGACTCCTTGGATTCACCAAGCCGTTGGCGCAGGCCGACGATCGCCTTGGCCAAAGATGTGAGAACATTTTCCTTGGCGGCGACGGTAAATCGGGATGTCGCCAATACGCTGCCGTCGGCGCAGCGACTGGCCACAAGATTGAGAAGATACTCGGCTCCAGCGCGCTCTATGGACCCGTTGATTGCAGCTGCCGCGTGCTCACGCTGGCAAACTTGGCGCAACACCCCCGGTTCCATTGGATCATCCGGAGTGCGTCCCAACCCCTGCAGCGCCTCACCGATCCTCTCGTCGGACACCATCGTCAGGTAGGGCGATTGCGCGAGATCGATCACGGCGGCGGTGCGCAGTGACCGGTCGAAGCTTGCATCCCCGGTCGCGTTCGAAAACTCACCGACGATGACCGCTGCTCGTTCCGTCAGGTGAATCGGGCGGTGCGCCACCCAATACCAGACCCCGGCCCCTAACATCCCCGCCGAAACAACCAGTCCGATCCATCGCGCAACGCGCGAAACGCGCTTCGGCGAGTCGCCACCCTTTGCCGTGCCCACCGACATCGGGGGCGGCGGCGCGCCGAGCGAGGTCAATTTGGATGATGCATTCGCGGGATGATTAACCGTGCTCACCGGCGCAATAAATTGATAGCCACGCCTTGGCAAGGTTTCTATAAATCGCGGACTATCGGAGTCGTCTTGCAGCGCGTGGCGCAGTTTGGCCATCGCCACATCCAGGCTCTTGTCGAATTCGACCAGCGTTCCGTGGGGCCAAAGACTCTCTTTCAATTCCTTGCGAGAGACTAGGCGGCCTGGTTGCTCCAAGAGCGCAACGAGGAGACGAAAAGGCTGATCTTGTAGTTTGACCTCCCGCCCCTGCCTCAGCAATTTTCCCGAAGCCGCATGTGCTTCGAATGGACCAAACTGGAAAGTGCGGCTCATGCAGGCCCATTCGTCAGATAAGGTAAATCGCTAGCACATTGATGGTAATACAGTTTCCGGTTAAGGAGCGGTTTGCCGACAAATAGGTTGACCCGTTCCTTGAGCATTGCAATAAGGCTACGCCACTGGCCGGTGCTATTGCACGACAAAGAGGGCAGCCGTGAAGAGCGATCAAAAAAAGGGCCGTCACAAACTCGACATGACAGCCGTTTTTGTGCCGAAAGGTGCTGTTGTACCAGCGGCCATGTCGGCCGGGCTGTGTATCACGGCTTTCTTCAACCTGATTCCTGCCGTATGGGCAGCCGACGATTCAGCTGCGTCAGGTCGCGCCAATTTGTGTCGATTGCTGACCAAGGCCGAGGTCAGCCAAGCCCTCAAGGTCACGATTGTGCGTGCCGAGGCACTCGATACAGAACAGACCGGTTGCGAATTTTCGATGCACGGCTCGCTCGCGGATGCTTCAGCGGGACACTACGCACAACTCGCAAAAAGCACCGCGGCGGCCCACGGCTCGGCGATCGACGGACCGACCGAAAAACTCCTCGAATCCTTCGGCAAGGGAGTCTTTCAGGGGTCTGACGCCGAGAAATCCTCGACCGCCACGGCGCGCCATCCCGGGGAGATTCCGGTCTTCGCCTTCGCCATTCAGCCGGGCGACGCGGAAGAGCAGATGCGCATCAGTCGCCGCTCCATGGCGGCATTGTCACCGCAGGGCATCAAAACCGTCGTCGGACTGGGCGATGAGTCCTTTGACAGCGGCGGTGCCATGCTCACGGTGAGAAAAGGCAAGACAATGATTCAGTTCACCTACAAATCCTGTACTTGCACGACCAAGGACGTCATACCGCTCGCCCGCAAGGTCGTCGCCGCGCTATGAAGCGGAACACTTGGCTCGTCGCACTTTTTTGCGCTGCCGTTTCAGCGCAAAGCGGGGCCATTCATGCTTTGGCGACCGCCGGGTCAATGGACGACGTGCCGGGCAGTTTCGCTCGCGGCGCGACTCTCGCCGCCAAGTGTCCCAAGCCGCCGGGTATTTCAGCGTCTGCACCCCAGCCGATGCACGTTGAGATGGTACTCGTCGATACCTGGCGCAGACCCTCGGGCGACGTTGAGGCCATCACGCATGTAATCCCGGCAGATGATGGCGTGCGAGCCACCAATACCACCCGCGGATTTTCATCAGACGCCGACACTGAAGGCAGACCCTCCGCCGCGAGTCGAACGCTGTGCGCCGCGGATCTTGCGGACTCGAGCACCTACAACACAGGATTTGGGGACGGCTACCCGGAAATATTCCCCGGCACCACGGAGTTTTCTCTTTCGACTGCGACCATGCGCTTACTCCGGACCACCGGCGAGGCGCCGCTCGACTACATCCAATACGAGTTCCAGTCCTCGTCAGGCTTTTGGGTGCCGTTTCAATTCAGCGGCACATTGCGCCGTGTCGAACCAATCGATGTGCGTTATCCGCTGATCGTTGACGGTGAACCCGTGACGCTAGCCGCCCTGCATGCCAAGGGCGTATTCGAGTTCTCGGGCCCGGAGTCCTTGCGGGAGCAAGTTCTGCCCGAAAAGATCAAGCAAACGGCTGAATTCTACCTGCTCGACGACGAGAGCAAGCCGATCTCCCTGCTGTTCAAGTTCGGCCCACAATTCCAAATTCAAGTCGTCAGCATCAGCTATCCGACTCGCCCGCAAGCGAAGGCACTCGAGCAACAACTTCTCACCGCCAAACATGCGGTTGTCTATGGCATCTATTTCGACTTCAACAGCGATCGACTGCGGCCCGAGTCACAGCCCGTACTGCAGGAAATCGCCGAAGCGATGCTGCATAACCCCGACTGGAAGCTCACCATCGACGGCCACACCGACAACATCGGCGCCGACGCCAAGAATCTCGACCTTTCCCGGCGCCGCGCAGAATCCGTCCGACGCGCGCTGGTCGAGCAATATCATCTGTCCGGCGTCCGCATGTCTACGACCGGCTATGGCGCGTCGCGGCCGGTGGATTCGAACGACACCCTTGCGGGGCGCGCCCGCAATCGGCGCGTCGAGCTGACCCGACAGTGAATACCCCACGACTCAAGCCGCTTTTCAATGGCCATCGAGGCCAATAGACGAGGTCTCAATCCATGAATAAATCTCTCTCAGCTCTGTTTGCGGCATTTCTGTTCATCCCATTGCTGGCGTTGAGTCAGAACGCACAGGCACAGTTCACCCTGAGCGAGGCGAAGGAGATCGCCGCAGTTCCGCTCACCGTGGACAAAGTCGAGAAGAAATATCGCGTTTCGATCGCGCTGGCGCGTCAAAACAGCGCGGCTACCGGAAGCCAAGCCAGTGGCGATAAGACTCTCGACGATCAAATTCGCACACTGAATCTGATGCCGAACTTCGAGAAGCTTTGCCGCAGCGAGGGACTCTCAGTGCGGGAGTACGCCCTGATTACCACGGCCATCAATACTGCCATGTATCCAACGAATAACGCCGCTTATCGGGCACACATCGCCAGGAATATGAGCGATCCGATGGATGTGGCCGCTCCGCCAGATCATGTGCAGTTCGTCCAAGAGCACCTGACCGAGATTCAAGACTGGATGAAGCAGGTCTCCGCCGCGTACAAGGCTGCAAGGGCCGGGGGCAAATAGCATGGGCGCACGGCGCGCGGATATCGGGTTCGCCGGCGTGATGTTCAGCGTGGTTTTCTTGTCGTCCTGTCACAAGGCATCCGCCCCTGCACCCACTCCGGCGCCCACGCCGCCAGCGGCCTCGCAACCCGCTGCCGCCGCCGTTCCAGCGGACCCTGATGCAACCGACAGCATGTTCGATACAAAGGCGAATCCTAACGCGGCGGTGGGCGCGTTTCTCGATCCAGGCAAGCTGTCTGCGACGGAGTGCAAGTTCGGCGTTGCGCCAAAGAGGGACCCGCGGGTTCAGTACGCGAACGATGTGATCCTCATGGAGCAAGGCGATCGTGCCATCAAGAGCGTCGGCGGCGATGGTATGACCTGGACGTTCGATGCCAGCGCCCCTCAGGTCAGCGAATTCAGTGAAGGCAAGATTGTGTTCGCCACTGGGCGAGCGGTCGGCCGCATCGCACAGCTTCGCATCAACGGCGGCGAAGTCACGGTCAAGCTGGCGCCGGTGCAAATCAACGAGGTCGTTCAAAACGGTCATTTCATCATCGACAGCGACTTCGACCCTAAACAAATGATTACTTATGAGGCGCCGGATTTCCCAGGGTTTCTGAACCTGAAGGCGGCGGAGGCCAAAACCAGCACCCTGAACCCGTGGCTCGACGAACCGTCGCGGTTCCAGTACGCGCAGTTCATTCCCACCGCCGAGCAATTGCCCAGCGGCCTCGGCCAACTGCAGGTGCCGAGTCTCACCCCACCACCGCTGAATACGACTGCCCCGACGATATCGGTCAGCGACTTCACCGTGCACCCGATCATCGGCTCGGACGCGTCGATCGGTTTGGCATACGACTATGATAAGAGCGCCTTGCACGTTCACGCGATGGGCAAGCTGGCTCTGAACAGCGCCCATATGAAATTCGCGCTCGACATCCAAAATTTCAAAATTGTGACCTTCGGCATGCAGTTGGACGGCGCCAGCTCGATTATCCTGTCGCTGCAGTCCTGGACCGACAAAGAAGCATTGGTAAATGCCGATGCAGTCGTCGTCCCGCCTGTCGACTTTTCCCTGCCAATACCCGTCGCCGGTCTGCCCTTGGCGCTGACCATTCACACCGCGTTCCGGCTCCAAAGCCAGTTCCGTGCGAAGCAATCCATACTCACGGCTTCCGGAGAGTACACAACCAGCGGCTCGTTGTTCATCGGAGTGAAGAACGGCGTCAAGCAGCCATTGAGGCCCCTATCTGACACCAAGGCCAAGGTACAACTGGCTGACAGCATTCAGGGAGTGTCGGTCGGCATCAATTCCATGCTCGTGACCTTCGCGGTGAAGCCCATGGTCGGTATCGGCGCCTTCGGGTTCAACACCGGCGTCTATGTCAGCATCACCTTCAACGGCAGTGTCATCAAACAGTCCGATATCGCGCCGCCTCGGTGTCGGGCGGGCTACATGAACGGTAGGATCGATTCGGGCGTCGGTTACCAGCTTCCAGCCGCGTTTGTGAAGATCATCAATGGCGTTTTATCGGTATTCACCCGGTACAGAATCGAGGGAAGCGGCACCTTGATTCCAGGTCCCGATGGCGAGTTCATGAATCTGCCGGCCGAAGTCCCTACGGGATGCCTCAGCGGCAAGACTGCGTAAGCCGCGTGCCACCAGCAATGACAAACGCATCCCGGAAATCGTGAAACAACGCCTGCAACATAGACGGGAAAATCATCGATGAACGCCATCGTTCGATCGCAACGCCGCCGCGACCACCGTCTGTACCTGGGTGCCAGCCTCATCTTCCTGGCACTGGTTTTCTGGACATTCGCGCGTACCTTTTATCTGAAGCCCTTCTTCTCTACGCCTCCCTTGTCGACGCTGCTGCACATTCACGGCGCGGTGATGAGCGGGTGGGTGCTGTTGCTCGTTGTTCAAACCAGTCTGATCGCGGCTCATCGTGTCAGTTGGCACCGGCGGCTGGGTGTATTCGGTGCCGTTTGGGCCGCGTTGCTGGTAATTGTCGGATCAGTTACGACGCTACATGCGGCCGCGCGCGAAGTGCGCGCTCACACGCACTTCGCTGCTAGTCAAGTCGTCATTACGAGCTTGGACTTGCTTCAGATGCTGTTTTTTGCGTGTTTCGTCGCCATCGCGATCTGGCAGCGCCATCACCCCGACTATCACAAGCGACTGATGCTTCTGACCATCGCCTGCATGCTACCGGACGCGCTTGCACGGCTTCCGGTCAGCTTCATGACCAATCAGCTCATCTTGGCGGGAATGGACGGGTTCATCGTTATCTGCGTTGGAATCGACACGCTTTGGCATCGTCGATTGCATCCAGCCTTCGGTTGGGGTGCGTTGCTGTTCGTGGGCGCATTTCATCTGGCTCTTTACATCACGCGAACGCGAACGTGGATTGCATTTGGCGAGTCGCTGGTGTCTTGACGAGCCTCGGTTCAGTCGCATCTATTCGTAGCGGCGATCGCGAGCCGAAGCAGAGATATTAAACTAGGGGAGATTATCGATGAAACAAGGGTTGGTCTTCTTCTTCATTCTCGTCACGTTTTCGGGCAACGGCGTTGCGGCATCTCATCAGCCCCTCAAGTCAGATCCGGTTCTGGCACAAGAAAAAGCCATTGCAGCGCAAGTCGAGGGTCGCGCCCAGATCCACGGCTTTGAATTGAAAGCCAAGGCGCCAAAGATTCGAATCGACGCCGGTCCCACTCTGTCGCACTACGGAACGGTGAAAGACAATGTCGTGCACGAAGAGCATTGGGAGAAAGTACCGGCGCCAGAACAGGCGAGCTTCAACCATTGGGCGACCTACACGACCGACGAACCGAGTGGCAGGGCCCTGTTCGAAGACATGTTCTACCGCTTCTTTTTTGTGCATGAGCTTGGGCACTGGATGCAGATCCAAGTCTTGGACCAAAGGCATGATCCGATGGCCGCGAGGGCCAGGAAAAGCTCAGACACCGCCCGCTGGCAGTTAGAAACGGTCGCGAATCGCATCAGCGTCGCTTGGTGGCGCGAGCATGACCCGCAATACCTCGCCAAATTGGTAAATGACTTTCGGGCCATTGAAGCGAAGCTCCCAAATCCCATCCCACCCGGCGAGGCGCCGCAACACTTCTTCACACGCGAATACGACAAGATTTCCACCGACCCGGATGTCTACGGGTGGTTTCAACTTCAGATGGTCATTCTCGTGTACGACGAACAGCCGGCACTTAATTTCCAACAAGCGATAGACACGCTGCCGGCCGAGAACTATGACAACTAGCACTCCGAGTCGAGAAGGAACACTGAACGCGCGTTCGATTGCAGTGGAGTCTGGAGGGAACAAGCTATGACATTCATCCTGCTACGGACAATTGCGGTGATTGCCGGGTTATTGGCGGTAGCCGCTGCCTTGGCTGCCGCAATCCTGGCAGTCTATTATGGCGCTGTTTTCATCGCCCAGACTTCAATATTAACTGTTATCGCACTGGTTGCGTTTGCCGCGATCGCGTGGCTCGGAATCCGCCTTGGCGCAGCGCTGTGGCGCTCGGACAAGGCCGCACGCTTCGCTTCGATTTCCGCTGGCGCCTTGACCTTAGTCTTTTTCATTGCCTTATACTCAATGATCCTGCGCCCGATACCGTTACGGTACACAGACGCCCTACCCGCAGAAAACGGCAAGTATTGGCACTTGCCTACCGGTTCCACCATCTCCTACCAGGAACTCCTGCCGCCAGTAGGCGTTGCCGTAAAACCCGAACCGATCGTATTTTTGCACGGCGGCCCGGGCGTGCGATTTATGCCGTGGGATAGTCCGATCTATGGTGCCTTCGCTGCTGACGGCTTTCGCGTGTATCTGTACGACCAGGCAGGCAGCGGCGCTTCGGCACTTCTGCCCCATAGCAAGGATTACACCATCGAACGTTTCGTGGAAGATTTGGAGGCGGTTAGACTTCAATTGCACGCCGACCGAATGATTTTGATCGGTCATTCCTGGGGTTCCCTGTTGGCGGCGAGCTACATGGCCAAGTATCCGACGCATGTCAGCAAGGCGGTGTTTCATTCTCCCGCGCCGATTTGGCCCGGTGCATCGAGCACCCTTCAATTGGACTCCGCCGACATGAGTCGCACCGACTTTCGAGGAGGTTCGCTTGCGCTGAGCGACATCCCAATTCGCCTGCTCGCTGGATTGTTTCTCCTGGAGCGAAATCCCGATGCCGCTGACCATCTTCTTCCGCAACGCCAGGCGCAGGAACTCATGGTGCCCGTAATCATCGAGACCAAGGGCACTGTGGTCTGTAAAGGCAATTCCAGCAAACTTCCGCCGCTGTTCGCCGGCATCGAGGATCACTCCGCGAATCCCGGGTTCAATCCTTACGTGAATGAACGCCTGACAGATCAAACCAAAAGTGCTCAGGGCGACCCCCATGCCGCACTGCGCGGCAATCGAACCGCAGCCATTCTGCTCTTTGGGGAGTGCAACTTCGTACCCTGG
>Ga0210387_10004926_pt1 | contig 10247 bp, 11 predicted proteins | sample IncBWC7OmetaG_FD_160108 | JGI IMG/M metagenome (GOLD analysis project Ga0210387, IMG submission 160108) | Forest soil microbial communities from Barre Woods Harvard Forest LTER site, Petersham, Massachusetts, United States - Inc-BW-C-7-O ...
CAGCGTCGCGTATCGGACCGCGTGGCGCTGCGCCGGAAGGTTGCGTCGCATCGCGAGCGCGGCGATTTCTCCGGCGAATAGCACCAACGTCGCCTTGACGATCACGAGTCCTGCAAACTGCACGGCGGCATTCACGATGCGCCTCCATTTGTGCGGGCCCGTTGGATCAATGCTTCCAAGCGGTCGAGATCGGCGTCGTTCAGTTGCTTCTCGTACATGCCCAGCATGGCGGCGACGGCCGAGGTCGCCGAGTTGTCGAAGAACACGCGGACGAGATGTTGGGCGGCTGACTTGCGGACCCGCTCGCGGTTGACCGTGGCCATGTACACATAGCGCGGCCCGTCCTGCTCGTGGCGTACGTGCCCCTTGTCCTCCAATAGACGCAGCATCCCGCGCACCGCCGAGTAGCTCGGCGGATCAGGGAGATCGCCTCGCACATCGGCGACCGTCGCGCGTCCGCGGTGGTAGAGGATGTCCATGATCTGCCGCTCGCGGTGACCGAATTTTTCTGGTGTGGGCATACGGACAGTATGCTAATACACTGGCAGCATGTCAATACACTAGCATAGGGGCTTGATTTCCGTGCCGAGCACGGCGACTCTTCCACTCACCTGGTGACTGGAGAGTCCGCATGGCGCGAACGCCCGCCGAGCTACTGCAGGGCACGGTAGACATCCTGATTCTCCGCGCCCTGGCTTGGGAGCCGATGCACGGTTACGCGATCTCGCGTTGGTTAGATGAGCGCAGTGGCGGCGTGCTCGGGGTCGAAGGCGCAGCCCTGTATCAGGCGCTCCATCGCATCGAGCATCGCGCGTGGGTTACCGCGTCGTGGGGCCTGTCCGAGAACAACCGCAAAGCCAAGTTCTATGCGCTGACCAGTGCCGGTCGCGCGCAGCTGCGGGCCGAATCGGTGGTGTGGAAGCGCTACGCAGATGCGGTGTTCAAAGTGCTGAGCCCCGCCTGATGCCTCTCTTCCGGTTGCCGCGCCGCTCGCGCGCCGCCATCGCCCGCGAGGTGGACGCCGAGCTCGAGTTTCATTTGGCGATGCGGGTCAGCGCATTGACCGCGCTCGGCCTGAGTGCGGACGACGCACGCCGACAGGCAGTCGAGGAGTTCGGTGACCTCGAGCGCACGAGGGCGTACTGTCGTGCTGTCGACGCGCGGACGGAGCGGGCCGTCCGCATGGTCGATCGCTGGGCGGAGTGGCGGCAGGATGTGCGCTACGCCCTCCGCACACTCCGCCGAAGCCCGACCTTCACCGCCGTCTCGCTGCTCACGCTGGCGGTCGCTATCGGCGCGAACACCGCGATTTTCAGCGTCCTGCGCGCCGTCGTGTTCGCGCCGTTGCCGTACGGTGCGCCCGGTGCCCTGGTCCAAGTGTCCGAGAGCCGGACGCAGAACCCGAACGAGCCGCAGCCCATATCCCCGCCGAACTTCGTCGATTTTCGAGCGCGGCAGCATACGCTGTCGGATCTCGGCGCGTCCGCCGGAAGCGCGTTCGCGACCTGGACGCCCGAACACGCGGACCCGGTGGCGTTGACTGAGCTGGCGGTCACACCGAGCCTGTTCCACGTGCTGCAGGTGCCGCCGTTGCGCGGTCGTACGTTCGCGACCGGCGAAGACACGCCGGGCCACGATGGTGAGATCGTCGTGTCCTACGCATTCTGGCAGCGGTGGCTCGGCGCCGATACGACGGTCATCGGTCGGCCGATCACGCTCGATGGTCGGGCCTACACCATCATCGGCATCATGCCTCGTGGCTTCACGATCGTCGGCTCCGAAGAGATGTGGCGGCCGCTCGACATGAGCGATGACCTGGCACACGCCGAGCGCACGCGCAAGCAGCACTATCTGCACGCGGTCGGCCGATTGAAAGCCGGCGTGACGCGGGAAGCGGCCCGCGCGGACCTGATCGCGGTCGCGCGACGACTGGACGCGGAATATCCGGACGCGAACACCGCCCTCTCCGCTATGGTCGTGCCGCTGCACGATGCGGTGGTCGGCAGCCTGCGCCCCGCGCTGTTGTTGCTCCAGGGCGCCGCGGTACTCGTGCTCCTCATCGCGTGCGCAAATCAGGCGAATCTGACTCTGTCGCGTGCGTTGGATCGGCGCCGCGAGCTGGCCGTCCGCTCGGCACTCGGCGCGGGACGCGGGCGTCTCGTCCGTCAGCTCGTCACCGAGTCGGTCGTCCTAGCAGCGGCCGGTGGCGCGCTAGGGTTTGGCCTCGCTGCTCTCGGCGCGCATGTCCTCCTCGGGCTCAATCCCGACTCGATTCCCGCGATGTTCTCCGGCGGTCTGGACGGCGGGGTCCTCCTCTTCAGCATCACGCTTTCGATCGCCACGGGCGTGGGACTCGGTGTCGTGCCCGGACTCGTGGCCGCGGCGGAAGGCTCGGCGAGGCGCTCAAGAGCGGCGCACGAGGAACCAGCGGCAGGAGCGCCGGACGCATCGGCCGTGCGCTGGTCGTGACGCAGGTCGCACTCGCCGTCATTCTCCTCGTCGGCGCCGGGCTGTTGATTCGGAGCTTCGATGCGCTGATGCGTGTCCGCATAGGATTCGCGCCGGATCATGTCCTGACGGCACGGCTGCGCACCGTTGGGCCGCGGTACGATTCCGCCGCAATGATCAATCGCTACTACGACGGCGTACTCGATGCCGTGGCCCGCACGCCGAGCGTTGTCGCCGTCGGCGCGATTCAACTGCTGCCAACGGAAGACCACTGGACCACCGCCGTCCGGATCGAGGGCCAGCCGGTCGACGAGGGGCGGCTACCGGACGCAGGATTCATGACCATCCGCGGCGAATATTTCGCGGCGATGCGCATCCCGCTGCTCGCCGGACGGACGTTCGACCCATCCAATCGACCCGCCGACTCGAACACCGTCATAATCAACGACGCGGCGGCCAAGCGATTCTTCCCGAAAGGCGACGCGCTTGGGGCGCGGATCCGCATCGGTCCCGACCCCCATGGCTCATGGCTGACGATCATCGGCGTCGTTGGCGACGTGCGCGACGAGGCGCTCGATGTCCCGGCCAAGCCCGCGCTGTTCCTGAATCACCGCCAGAACACGTGGCTGTCATCGCTTGCCATCGTCGTCCGGACATCGGGCGATCCAGCAGTCGTCGTGCCGGCGTTGCGTCGCGCGGTCAAAGCCATGGACCCGACGCTGGCGGTGCGCGATGTGAGATCGCTCGACGACGTCGTCGCATCGAGTCTCGCGCCACGCCGCTTGGCACTCGGCCTCGCTACTAGCTTCGCCGCGGTGGCGCTCCTGCTCGCGGCGCTGGGCATCTATGGCGTCCTTGCGTACACCGTCGCCGCACGCACGCGCGAGCTTGGCGTTCGGTTGGCGCTCGGCGCCACACCGCACGGAGTCCTGCTGCTCGTCGTGCGGCAGGGCACGGTCTGGGCTGCCCTCGGCCTCGCCCTCGGCGGCGTCGGCGCGATCGCGTTCGGACGATTGCTGGCGGGCATGCTCTATGGCGTCGGTCCCATGGACGCCGCGACGTACGTGTTGGTCGTGCTGACCGTGCTCGCGGTGGTCGGCATGGCGTGTCTGGTACCGGCCCGGCGCGCGACCCGCGTCGACCCGCTCACGTGCATTCGAGCGGAGTAGCGCTTCGCTTCGACCCGATCTAACTCGCTCGCCGCTTGGCGTAGGCGCGCCGCGCGCGCTCGCGGTTGCCGCAGGTGGCGCTCGAACACCACCGGCGCGTTCGACTCGGGCTTTCATCGACAAAGAACCAGCCACATCCCGTGCCACTGCAGACACCGATCCGATTGATATCGTCAGACGACATCAGGGCGCTCAAGGACCAGAGAATGGGCCACAGAGGTTCCCGAATGTCTCGGCCGACGAGGTCATGAGCATATCGCGAACCGTCGCGAATCAATGGCGGCTGCGACGGCACTGATGCAAGCAATCGGTTCACTGTGCCGAGCGGGGCGCGCGCTCCTGAGCGAGCCGCCTCGGCGATCGCCCAGATCTCCGAGCGCAACGCGTAGGCGTCGTCCATGGCCGCTCGCAACGACGCGGGAGCGCGCGCGCGGCCGAGTCGTCTGACCGCTCGTCGAGGCAGCATACCGCGTTGCTCGCTCCATCGGAGGAGCGAGCCATAATCTGGAATGAGCTCGACCGGGGCATCGGACGTCCGCCAATCCAAGGTGTTGGCGAAGTCAAGACAGCCTCTGCCACCGAAGAATTGCGCCGACGCCCGCTCGACATCGCGCGACATGGTCTGTATATATAATGCCCATGAGCATTACAATCGAGACCGAACCGAGCCCATACGCGGCGCTGCTGTCCGAGGCGTCATGTCTTGCGCAGTCATATCTCGATGGGATCCACGAGCGCTTTGTCGGCGTCAGCGATGAAGCCCGGATCGGCATGCGCCGCTTGGGCGGAGAGTTGACGGAGGCGGGCGAGGACCCGCACGAGGTGCTGCGTCTCCTCCACGAAGCGGGATCCCCGGCTACGACCGCGAGTATGGGCGGGCGCTTCTTCGGCGGCGTCGTCGGAGGGTCTCTGCCCGTCGCCGTCGCCGCACATTGGCTCGCGGGTGCGTGGGATCAGAATGCCTGTCTCTTCGAGATCTCTCCGGTCTCGGCGTACCTCGAGGACATCGTGCTCCCGTGGATCGCGAAGCTCTTCGGGTTGCCTCCGAGCTGCGGCGGAGCGCTCACCACGGGGACGCAGATGGCCGACGTCACCGCGTTGGCCGCGGCGCGACACGTGCTGTTGGCCAATTGCGGCTGGGATGTCGAGCGGGATGGACTCTTCGGGGCCCCGCCGATCTCGGTCGTGGTTGGAGAGGAAGTTCACGCGACCATGTTCAAGGCACTGTCGTTGCTCGGCTTCGGGCGGGATCGCGTGATCACCGTTCCCGCGGACGGGCAAGGCCGCATGCAAGCGTCGGCCATTCCCACGCTGCGCGGTCCGGCGATCATCTGCGCGCAGGCCGGTAATGTGAACACCGGTGCGTGCGACCGTCTCACGGATATCTGCGATGCCGCGCAAGAAAACGGCGCGTGGGTGCACGTGGACGGCGCGTTCGGGCTGTGGGCTGCCGTCTCGCCCCGACATCGGCATCTCGTCGAAGGGTTGGATCGCGCGCACTCATGGGCAACGGACGCGCACAAATGGCTCAACACTCCGCACGACTGCGGGATCGCGTTCGTTCGAGATCGCGCAGCGCTCGCTCGCGCCATGGCGATTTCAGGCACCTACTATCCTGATACCGCCGAACGCGATCCCATGCGATGGGGGCCTGAGTCGTCGCGGCGCGCCCGGGGTGTCGAGCTCTGGGCAGCGCTGCGAACCCTGGGTACCGCGGGACTCGCGGAACAGATCGATCGGACGTGCCGTCATGCGACTCGCTTCGCGCAAGGGCTCCGCGCGGCTGGCTACGCAGTCTTGAACGACGTACCGTTGAACCAGGTCCTGGTGTCATTCGGATCGGATGCCGTGACCGACCAGGTCATCGCGAAGGTTCAGTCGCTCGGTGTGTGCTGGTGCGGAGGAACTGTCTGGAAGGGACGAAAGGCCATGCGCATCAGCGTGTCGTCGTGGGCGACGACGGAAGAGGATGTGGATCGCAGTCTGACATCGATTGTGTCGGCCGCGCATGATGACATCGGCGGGCCATTCGTGCAGATTCCCACTCCATGACCATCCCACTTGCCCTGGCCTTTGCGGCCATCGCGGCCGTGTCACACGACACCGAGCCCACCGTCTTTACCACGCCGCTCGAGCCGTTCAAGATCTCGGGCAATCTCTACTACGTCGGATCGCAGGACCTGGCCGCCTATCTGGTCGTCACCCCCGACGGCAACATCCTGATCAACGCCAATCTCGTGTCGTCCCCGGCACAGATTCGGCATAGCATCGAGCAGCTCGGCTTTCGCTGGGCCGATACCAAGATCCTCCTCAACAGCCAGGCACACTACGATCACACCGCGGGCGCGGCCGAGGTGCTGAGCGAAACCCATGCCCGGTACATGGTCATGGACGGCGATGTCGAGGTCATCACGACCGGCGGCACGACCGACTTCAATGCGAGGCTTCCGCACTTTCCACCGGCGCACGTGGATCGCACGCTGCACGATAACGACACGGTAACGCTCGGCGGTACCACACTCACCGCCCACAAGACCGCCGGTCATACCCGCGGTTGCACTACGTGGACCATGCAGACGCATGATGGCGGCCGCACGCTCAACGTCGTCATCGTCGGCGGCTGGTCATCGAATCCCGGCGTAGCGCTCGTCCCCAGCCATGACAAACCCACGGCCTACCCTGGCATCACCGCGGACTTCGACCGAGCCTTCGCCACCTTCAAGGCGTTGCCCTGCGACATCTTTCTCGGCGCGCACGGCGTGTACTTCGACTTGCTCGCCAAGCACGATCGGATGGCCACCGTCGGATCGTCCGTCTGGATCGATAGGGATGGGTACGCCAAGGCCGTGGCCGAGCACGAGGCCGACTATCGGCAAGAGCTCGCGCGCCAGCAAAATCCGACGTTGGGTAGCTAGCAGCGCTCCCGCCACAGGCGCACGGCTTCCTGGCCGAGAATGTCAGGAAATTCCTCCGGCCAAAAGAGCTTGGCGCCTGCCACGCGGTGCACACCGCGCGAGCCCGGAAAAGTTCTATCGAGGTAGTCCGCGTCCGCCGGAGAGAAAATGGTGTCGGCCATGCCCCAGACGATCCTGAGCGGCACGTCGCTGCGCGGCAACCCGATCAACGGATTGGGCGACAAGCCTAAAGCGTAGGCGTGCAGGTGTGCTTTCCGGCTGGGCGAGCTGACGAGTGGCCACAGGTAGCAATCGATTGCCTCGTCGGTGGGGTGCGAGGAGTCGGCGTAGCACTGGCCGCCGAGGCCTTGCGCCGAGCGGGCGAGTTGCTTGTCGGCGAGCCATGGCACGAGCCAACGATCGGCGAAGGTGCCCTCGCGGGCCATTGCGATGACAGGAAGCACCGCGGCAGGCGGGCTGTCGGGCTCCACGTCGCAATTGGTGAGGAGCAGCGTGCGGACGCGATCCGGGTAACGAGTCACGAAGAGCTGCGCGATGGCTCCGCCGCTGTCATTCGCCACGAGGTCGACGCGCCGAATGGACAAGGCATCGAGGAAAGCGGCCAGCATCGAGACCTGAGCAGGTGGCGTGACGCTCTGGCCCGGCGCGACGACCGTGTAGCCGAGGCCCATGAAGTCGGGCGCCACGCATCGGCGATAGGCCGAGAGCCGGTCGAGCGCGCCGCGCCACTGGAAGCCATTGAGTGGAAAGCCGTGCAAGAAGAGCGCGACGTCACCGGCTCCTCGCTCGACGTAGGCGATGCTTCCGAACGAGGTCTCAGCGAAACGTCGCGATGCGTGGAAGGTCGCGGCGGTCATGGGCCGCGGGAGGCGTGACAGGCAGGCCGTCACCACCGTCGTCGCCGCGGTCTCCAGAAATGTTCGTCGATTCATGGGTGAGGTCAGTGGCGAGTGGCGGAGCCGTGCCATAGTAGATCGCCCGCGTGATCGCCCGGACGACGGCGAGGACGGCGATCAGCCCGAGTAAGAGGACAGCCGCCCAGATGATCACGCGTGGCATGTCAGTGATACGTATCTCGGACGAGAGCGGATACGTCTCAGCGCACGACGTTCAGCGCGACGACCGGCGTCACGGTGCGAGTGGTGTTGCGCCCGATCTCGATCGCGCGCGCGCCGACGATGATGCCGACGCCCGCGTTCCAGTTGTACTCGACCGCCGGCGTGAAGCCGACGGCCGCGCTGGATCCCGTATGCCGAGTAGCGCCGCCGCCGACTACGCGCGTGTCGCCGTTCCACCCGTAGTTCGCGTCGAGCGCCAGCACCCAGTTGCGCGTCAGGCTGTATTCGCCGGAGAGATCGACGAACGTGGATGCGCCGGGAATAGCATCCCCGCGGAATCCCGTACTCGTGCCGTAGACGCTCGCGTCGGCGATCGGCACGCGAGTCGACCACACGGACTGTTGGACGTCGAGTCGCGCGCGTACGATGCGGCCGTTCGGCATCCAAAAGTACGTCTGCGAGTAGAGCGCCAGCGTCGTTGTGTACGCACCGGCACCAAATCCGTCGCTCGTCCGGTCGTATTTTCCTGTCGGAAACGTCTCCTGGATGAGAACCGACGTCGTCGGTACCCAGCTTCCGACGTGGAACTGCGTGAGCCGATATTGAGCCTGTGCGGTGAGGTCCTCGAACCCTACGCGCGAGGCGTCATACGCGACGATCGGAATCACGCCGACCGAGACTCGGTCGATCAGACCATAGATGAGATACGTGCGCGAGGTGAACGTCTGCGAGTGAGCAGCAATAACGTCGTACACGTAGGGTTCGAACAGTATGTGCCCCGCCGGTAGCGTCGCCGCGCCGGCCGCCTGTACGGAACCTGTCCACCACGCATCGCCGAGCGACTCCTGGCCGCCGCATGGCGGCGTGGCCAGGACGCCGAGTGCGAGCATGGCGAGCCACGTGCGTTGCATCACGCCGTCTGAGCGCGCGCCGCGGCTTCGAGCGCCTGCATCGCGAGTATGTACGGTCGCGGCCCGTGACTCACCCGCGCGACACCGATGGCGGCCAATTCACGCAGGGTCGGAGTCCGATCGCCGACCATGATGTTGACCGGTAGCGGCGAAGCCTCCACGAGCTGGAGGATGAGCGCTTTGTCCTCGAGCCCGGGCGCGAAGATGCCATCTGCGCCGGCGGCCGCGTATGCGCGCGCACGCGCGATCGCGGCGCCAATCTGGTCTTCGCCCGGCTGCAGGAATACGTCGGTACGCGCGTTGATGAAAAACGCGGCATCGGCAGACTGCCGTGCCTCGCGGATGCGCGCACACTGCTCCGCGATCTCCCGGAGGCTTCCGTCCGCGGGATGACTATCCTCCAGATTGCACCCGACCGCTCCCGCCTGGATCGCCAGCGCGATCGTCTCGCCAACATCCGCGTATCCGCTCTCGAGATCGACGGTGACCGGCAACTCCGTCGCGCAGACGATTCGGCGCAGATTGTCGATCACCAGCTCGATCGGGATGCGCTCGCCATCCACGAACCCATGGGCGGCGGCAACCGACCAACTGCTCGTGGCGATCGCCTTCGCGCCATTCATTGCCACGGCCTTGGCGCTCCCGGCATCCCAGATGTTGAACAGCACGAGCGGTGTGCCGCTCGTGTGCAGCGCCCGGAACGCTTCCGCCGTCATCGCTTCGCCGACCGGTGTGCTTCCTTCAACTTCACGGCGCACGCGTCGCAGCAGACCTCGACGGACTGACCGCCGATGGTGACCTGGACCGCGCTCGCATCGAGCGCGCAATCGCACGCGGCACATGTTCTCTCTGGCATGGCCAGAGTATGCCCCGCCGGAGAAGTAAGCGGCTATCGAATTATTTAGCGATCGAGCGCCGTGCGCCGAAACCGTGCCGGCGATCTCCCATACATCTCGCGGAACGCCGCGGAGAAATGACTGTGGCTCGAGAAGCCGAGCTCGAGGCTGAGCGCGGTGAGGTCGTCGTACTGCTCGATGAGATCGAGCGCTCTGGCGAGTCGGAGTCGCAACTGGTAGCGGTAGAGTGGCACGCCTTCCACTTGCTGGAAAACCTGGGTCAGATACACGGGCGACCCTCCACCGACCTCCGACGCAATCTCGGACAGCGTCCAACGCCGCCCCGGCTCACTGGCCAGCACGAGCTTGGCCCGGTCCACGAGTCGCTGGCGATGGACGCTGGATCCCGGCGCGCGGGTCGTCCGGCCAACGGCTCGCCGCATGAGCGTCAGCGCGAGACTCTCGGCCTCCAACGGCTCCGCGACGCCCTGGCGAAGGCTGTGCCGCAGCAACATGATCAACGCCTGCGCCCGCGGATCGATGCGCAACCGGTGCGGCCGGAACGCCAGCGCGGCGCCGCCGGCGAGGAACGCCCGCGGAACCAGCTCTCGCAGCTCCGCCTCATCGATAATCAGCGTCAAGCTGGCATCGCCGCCCTGCACCGGGTGGCTGACGCGATATCCCTCGCCGACGTTGAAAAACAGCACCTGGTTGGCGTCGGCCACCGCCTGATCCCCACCGAGATGGCGGACGTAGACGCCCCGATACGGGAACACCAACTGTGTCGCCGTCGCACACTCTTCAGGCGACACATCCCGGTGACTCCCGCGGCAATACACGTCGCGGATCGTCACCGTCGGCGTGCTCAGCAGGGGTTGGACGGTGAACTCCGACATTCCCGAAATATGCG
>Ga0210387_10004930_pt1 | contig 10241 bp, 6 predicted proteins | sample IncBWC7OmetaG_FD_160108 | JGI IMG/M metagenome (GOLD analysis project Ga0210387, IMG submission 160108) | Forest soil microbial communities from Barre Woods Harvard Forest LTER site, Petersham, Massachusetts, United States - Inc-BW-C-7-O ...
CCTCGGGTTTGCTTTGCCCGAACCCATAGCGCTCAGCAAGACACGGCTCGTGGCCTTCGGGTTGGTCGGAGCAGGCGTGCTCGGAGCCGCATTTCTATTCGGCTACTTGCCCAAACACCACGCGCAGAGTGAGCTGGTCGAGAGTTCACACGTGGCCGACCAGGCCGCGCTGCGTGTCGAGGTCATCACCCCCAAAACGCTGACCAGCGATCACGCGATCGTGCTCAGCGGCAGTATCCGTCCGCTGGAAGAGACCACCATCTATCCGCGTGCCGATGGCTACATCCAGAAGTGGCTGGTGGACATCGGTGACAAGGTCAAAGAGGGTCAGACGCTGGCAGTGATCGAAACGCCGGAGCTCGACCAACAGCTCGATCAGGCCCGCGCGCAGCTTGCTCAAGCGCAGGCCGGTGTCACACAAGCCGCCGCGAATCACGAGTTTTCCAAGGCGAACCTGGAGCGTTTTCAACAGCTCGTTCCCGCTGGCGTCGCTAGTCAACAGGACTTGGACAAGGGCCAGGCTCAGTCGGTCGTCGACGCCGCGGGCGTGACCGTCGCCAAAGCCGCCGTCGCGGTGCAAGAGGCAAATATGCGTCGGCTCACGCAGCTGAAGTCCTTCGCCAACGTCGTTTCGCCTTTCGCCGGTACGGTCACGTCGCGCACGATCGATCGCGGCGCGCTCGTTAGCGCCGGCAATGCGACGCCGCTGTTCAAGGTAGCGATCACCGACCCCGCGCGCGTGCTGATTCAAGTGCCTCAGGATGTTGCAGCAGGCATCAAGACCGAGCTCGAGGCCAAGGTCACCGTGCGCGAGTTCCCCGGGCGCGTGTTCGCGGGTACAGTCGCTCATTCGGCCGGCGCGCTCGACCCAGTGACGCGCACCATGTTGGTCGAAGTGCGCGTGCCGAACTCGAAGAACGAGCTCTTGGCGGGTATGTATTCGGAGGTCGCGCTGACTCTGCCCTCGAGCCACCGCGTCTTCGAAATCCCGGCGACGGCGCTGATCAATGATGCGAAGGGGCTACGCGTCGCGGTCGTCGATGCCGAAAACAAACTCCATTTGCAGCCGATTGCGATCGAACGTGACGCCGGCGCGACCGTGCAGGTGTCGAGCGGCCTGACGGCTGAAGACCGCGTCGTGAAGATCGCCAGCGCCGAGCTCGCGGATGACAAGGTCGTAGAGATCCGCAGCAGCGCGGCGCCCAAAGCGAGTCACTGAAAGCCCGTGGATGGCGTCGGCAACGGCGCCGTCCCGACAGTGATATGAGTTTGGACCGTGACCTCCGCACGGCGTGCGACCCTCGCGCAGACCTTCTTTCTTGCGGCCCTCGCGATCGCCGTGATCGTCGCTGGTTCGTTTTGGCTGTTTCTGCGTGACTCCCGGGCTTCGATTCTGGATTTCTCGGAACGCCTTCGTCTGACCGCGGCCGAGCGCGTCGAAGGTAGTGTTGCTCGCGCGCTCGGGACTGCGCAAGACGCGCTCGGCGACGTTGCTCGGTCGTTGCGCGTCGGCGCGTTGCGTCCAGATGATCTCGCTGCGCTCGAGGTCGCGCTCTACACGGAGCTCGCGAACTCGCCGCGCTTGGCGGAAGTGACGTTCGTTCGAGCGGACGTGCTCGGCTACGATCCGGTCGGAGAGGCCGAGCTCGCCCCTCGCGGGCGCTTCCAGCTTTCGGCATTCCGAGCCGCCGATGGTGGGCTGGTGACTCGGCTCTCTCGTCAGACTGACACCGGCTTCAGCTTGCAAACGCGCGATCGCAAGCCTGACGCCGCGTTCGACGCGACGCCGTTCGTCGATCGAGGTATTGGAGATGACCCGACCGCGCATGCCACGTTCAGCGTGCCGATCACCCGGCAAAATAGTGGGCGAATGCTGTGGAGCGATTTGCACTATTCGGAGCTCGACGCCGGACAACCGAAGCCGCGAGTCGTGCTCAGCGTGCAGCAGTCGGTCGTCGACGCCTTGGGCCGCGTCGTGGGCGTGGTACGCATCGGGCTTCTGACGACCGACTTGGACGCCATTTCGCGGCTGAAAGTGGATCCGACCGATGCCAACGATCCGCACCAAATCGCGCTGCTCGCGGTGTCCGCTGCAGGCGCGCACGACGCGCGCCTCGTTGCCCGCATTGGCCCCAAGGATCGCATCGAGCTCGTGGGTGACGATCTGCGCGTGACGCCGGATCATCCACCTCCTGAAATCGCAGCGTTGCTCGCGAGCCCGCTCGTGCACGGCTTGGATCCGAAACATCCGAAGGCCGGAGGCGAGCTTCGGGTCAACGGCCAGCGTTACCTAGCGACTTTGCGAGAGCTCTCGGTTGCGGCGGGGGGGACAGAGGGCTGGCTGGTTGCGGTCGTGGTGCCCGAGGCACACTACACTCGCGATCTGGTTCGCTTCGAGCATCTGTTCTTGCTGGTGTTCGGCGGCACGCTGGCGGCTGTCCTGCTGATCAGTACGCTCACGCTGCGCATCGTGCAACGGGGGCTCGGGCGACTGGTCAGCACCACTCTGCGCATGCGCGCGTTCGACTTCGCGCCGGACGCCGCTGGGAGTCGTCTGCGCGAGATCGATGAGTTGATGGTTGGGTTGGAGCGCGCCAAGACTGCCGTGCGCGCCATGGGCAAATACATCCCGCTCGACTTGGTGCGGCGGCTCTATGAGCGAAATGAGGAGCCCCAATTGGGTGGCGAGCTCCGTTCGCTCTCGCTGATGTTCACCGATATCGAGGGCTTCACGAGTCTTGCGGAACAGCTTCCGCCGGACCAACTCGCGAGCCACCTCGGTGACTATTTGGAGGCAGTGACGTCCGCGGTAGAGGCAGCTTCCGGCACGATCGACAAATACATCGGCGATGCGGTGATGGCGTTTTGGAACGCGCCGACGGACTTAGCCGACCACGCCAAACACGCCTGCGCTGCGGTTCTTGCGTGCAAAGAGAGCACGGCCAGGCTGTACGCTTCGCCTACTTGGCGCGGCTTACCTCCGCTCGTCACGCGCTTCGGGTTGCATACGGCGGAGGTCATGGTGGGCAACTTCGGCGCGCGCTCCAGACTCAGCTACACGGCGCTCGGAGACGGCGTCAATCTCGCCGCGCGCCTCGAACCCTTGTGCAAGCAGTATGGGGTCACCGTGCTCGCCAGCGAGGCGATCGCTCGAGCTGCTCGCGATGAATTCGTGTTTCGACGCGTCGACAGGGTCGCGGTCAAAGGCAAAGCTCAGAGCATCGATGTCTACGAGCTGCTCGGACATCGCGGCGCTGCGATCCCGAATTTGGCTCGGGCGGAGCGCTACGAGGCCGCTTTCGAGGCCTATCTCAAACGTGATTTTTCGAGCGCGTCCGCATTACTTGCATCAGTCAAGGACGACCCGCCGAGCGCCGTGTTGCACGCGCGTTGCGAGCAATTCCACGCCGCGCCGCCGCCCGCGGATTGGGATGGCGTTCACGTCGCGGTCTCGAAATAAGCGGATTCCCCCGCCGCCTCGACCGACGAAGGCGAGCATGATACCCGTTTCAGGTTGGGCATGTCGTGAGGTTGTCGACCCTTGACGGAGAGCTGCGATCGTTAGGGGTCGTGGCGAGGGAGCAGGCATGGCGAATCAGACTTTCGAATTCTGGAACAAGCAGAAGGTGGAGCTGTCGGCCGAGGGCGTGCTGTCCTGGCGTCAACTGCTGAAATTCGAGGTGGCGCTGGGGAGCGTCCGCTCTTGTGTGGTCAAGGCGCGCACGTTCACGGAGCTCTACCAGCTCGAGCTCGTGCTCGACGGCGGCGGGCGCGGCAAGACGCGGATTCTGAGCGCCATCGCCGGCGATCCGGCGTTCGAACAGCTCGTCTGGACACTCCGGCAACGGTTGTCGCCCGGCGCTGCTTTTACGGATGGCGTGTACGCGCCGATCACGGATTTTCAAACCGTGCGCCGCTACGACGTAGGAGCTCGCGTGATGGGCAGGACGCTCCCGCGTTGGGGGTTCTTGCTGCTGCTGTATCTGCTCGGCTTCATGGTCGTGCCGTTGCTGCTCGCGGTGTGGATCCAAGTTGCTGGTCGCTACCGCATGACGACCGATGCCGTCGGACTAACCGTGGTTCGGCTCTTGAAGCGCCAGGTGCCGTGGACCGAAATGCGTTCGGTCGAAGCAGTGCGGGTCGTTCAGTATCAAAACGGTTTCAGGAGCGGGACCAAGCTGCGGCTGCATCTTCACCACAGCGGGGGGCAGCTCAAACTGTCAATGAATCCGGTCGAGGGTGAGCAGCTCCTGCGTGAGCTGGCGGCTCGGCACATCCCGATCTCCATGAACGGCTGACCGCGACGGAGGCGCGCTGTCGCCTAGCGGCGCGACGCGCCTCGAGCCCACTGTTTCCCAGCAACTTCTTGCGTTCCGACCGAGTGTGGTAAACGAGGACGCCGTGAGCGTCCTGTCCACCTCGCGCCTCGCCGCGCGCCTCGTCGCGTTGTCGGTGAGCTTGTCGGCGCTGCAGAGTTGCGCTGCGACGACGCACGGAAACGGTACCGTGGGTGGCGTCGCCGGCGCGGAAGGGACGCGCGTGGAACGGCGCGAGGTCGATCGCCACCCGCCGATTAACTTGGTCGTTCGACAGGGCGATCCGCTGTCCGCCGTGGCGTTTGCGAGCGCTCAGGATTCTGGCTCAGTGGCCTCGGTGGCGCTGTCCGCGCTGCTCCTCGCACGCCTGCGCGCGCACGGCGTGAGCGACGTGGTCAGCGTGCCGACAGCGCTCGGTGTCGAGCTTGCGGTGCTTTGCGCAGATCCGGCAGCCGCGCGCGCATTCATCGATCAAATCAGTGCCGGGCTCGGCACGCCCATCACAGACCACGACGACGCGCTACCGGAGATCCAGGAAGCGCTCGCGGCGCTACACGGCCGAGCCTTCACGGGCCGGGCTGAAGCCGTCGTCGCCGAGTGTTCCGGAGAGCTCGGCTTGGCTCCTGCAACGGCGCTGCCCGATCCGTGGACGCCAACTGGGCGTGCCGAGCTCGAGAAATACCGGAAGTTTGCATTTGCGGCGCGAGCCAGCGCGTTCGCCGCCCTGGGCTCGAGCGACTTTACGGACGCGGTCGCCAGTGAGCTCGGCAAGGCGGTCGCTTGGCCAACCGGAGAGGCCGCTGAGGACACCTGGCCCGCGACGGACAAGCTGGACGTGGACGCGACGGAGGGGCGGCGACATTTGTCGGTCGCGTTGCGCGTGAGTGACGCCGACCGGGCGCTGTCATCGCTCGCCAAGCTGACGGCGACCGACGCGGACTTGAGCCTGCGGTTGGGCACATTTTTGCCGGGGTTCAACGTCGATCGCGTCGCGTTCTTGGCTCGACCGCGAGGCGCCTGCCTGCGCGTAGATCTCGCGATCTCGGACGGCGACCCGGGCCCGTCTTTGAATGCGGCAACCCAAGCCGCCAGCATCGTCAGCGAAGAACTGCGGGGGGCGCTCGCTTCGGGGGCGGAGCCGGAGCGCGCGCTCGACAGCAGCATCATCGAGCCGAGCGATCCGCGTGAAGCCGCAGCGCGCGCCGCGTGGCGCGGGCTCACCGGGCGGCTCGAGCCCGGTCCGGAGCGACGCCTGGTTGCGCTGTCCGTGCATCCAGCGGAGCGGGCGGCGTTCGACAATCTGAGCGTGGCGCTCAGTGAGTTCGAGACGCGTCCGGCGCGGGCTGCGATCGAGACACGCGTCCATTCGGAGCCCGGCCAAGGTGAGCTTTGGCTACTCGCGGGAAGCCCGTGCGGCACGCTCAACGAAAGCAATGAGGATGCGGGCCAGACGGCCTTGGCCTTGACGCTCGCCGCGCAGACCGGGGCGATGGACGTAGCGCTCGAGCCTTGGCTCACGGCCGACGCGGTGGGTTTGCTTGCGCATTCTGCGCGAAGGCCGAATGAGGGCGCCCTGCAGCAAGCCGAGCGCGTGGCGCGGGCATTGGCCCGGGCGCTCACGGAGCGCGACGCGAGCGGCAGCGCGCTGGCGACAGCGCAAGGCGAGCTCTTTGGGGCCATCGGCGGCGAACCGCACCCGGGCTATGCTCGCCTGCTCGACGCGCTCTCCCCCGATCACAGCGCGTGGCTCGAACCGCGTGGTACCTGGGCTGCGCTCGCACAGGCCAATCGTGATTCGGTTGGGGCACGCGGGCGTGATCTGCTGCGTGGCCCGCTGCGCGTCGCGGTCCTGGCAAATGAGGACGACGCGCAGGGCGCCGCGGCCGTGCACACCTTCGAGCGTTGGCTGGCTCCCTGGCGAGACGAGCCACGCCGCTGCCAAGCCACCGCTGAACGCGCCGCACACGCCGGAGAAATCACGCTCGCAATCAGCGGCGATGCGAACGGCGAGAGCGCATACGTGGGGGTGCCGTTTCCGTCGCGTTTGAAGTTCGATCGAGAAGCGGAAGCGGTTGCCGAGCTGCTCAACGCTTCGAACGGCGCGCTTGCTCGCGCCTTGAGCGCCAATCACATCAGCGCCTCGGCTCACGCGAGCGTGATCGGCGGAGGTCGCGTCGCGGCGCTGGTCGTCGAGATTCACGCCAGCGACGACGAAGCCCGTCGCGCCACGCTAGAAGTGCGACGCGTCTTGGAGCGGCTCGGTCAGAGCGCGCTCTCCGCCGAAGATCTCGCGACCGTGCAGCGCTCGGCCGAACGCCGCGCTCTGGCAGCTTCGCTCGATCCGCGGCGCCGAATCGTCGATTTGTGGCGCGGAACGCCGCTCACGCCCGCTCTCAGCTCGAACAGCGTGCGCGCATTTCAAGGCACCTTGAGCCCGGCCGCCCAGGTCGTGGTCTACGTAACACACAAGGATTGAGCGCATTTCTGGTGCTCGGGCGAATGGATTTGCCGCGCTCGCTGACCATGTTAGCGGGAGGGCAATGGCAAGCCGACAAAGCGTTCTGATCCTCGACTACGGCTCCCAGTACACGCAGCTCATCGCGCGCCGAATCCGCGAATGCCACGTGTACTGCGAGATCCACCCGGGGACCTTGGCGCTCGATGCGATCAAGAAAATCTCGCCCCAGGCGATCATCTTGAGCGGCGGGCCGCAAAGCGTGTACGGCGCAGACTCGCCCAAGAGCGATCCGGGTTTGTTCGAGCTCGGTGTGCCGGTGCTCGGCATTTGCTACGGCGAGCAGCTCATGGCGCTGCAGCTCGGCGGCAAGGTCGAACCGAGCAACGAACGCGAGTACGGCCCGGCCAAGCTGACCATCTCCGAGAACTGCGGCATCCTGTCGGCCTTTCAAAACGGCGAAGAGACCGGCGTCTGGATGAGCCACGGTGACAAGCTCACCAAAATCCCCGAGGGCTTTAGGGTCATCGCCACGAGCCCGAACGCGCCGCTGGCGGCGATCGCCAACCCCGAGCGCAAGCTGTACGGCATTCAGTTTCACCCGGAGGTGGCACACACTCAGCGCGGCGCGGACGTCCTGCGTGCATTTCTATTCGAGGTCGCCAAGCTCGAGCCGAGCTGGACTCCGGGCTCCTTCGTGGACGAAGCGGTCAGCAAGATCGCCGAGCAAGTCGGCGCGAATGAGCGCGTGATCTGCGGCCTGAGCGGCGGTGTCGATTCCTCGGTCGCCGCGGTACTCTGTCACAAAGCGCTGGGTGACCGGCTGGTGTGCATCTTCGTGGACAACGGCTTGTTGCGCCAAGGCGAGTTCGAGAGCGTCGTTCAAACGATGCGCCAAAGTTTTCACCTCAACCTAATCCCAGTCGACGCGCGCAGATTGTTCATCGACGGCTTGGCCGGCGTCACCGACCCGGAAAAAAAGCGTAAAGTCATCGGCAAGCTGTTCATCGACGTCTTCGACGAGCACGCGAACCGCATCGAGAATGCCAAATATTTGGTACAAGGCACGCTGTACCCGGACGTGATCGAGAGCGTGAGCGTCAAGGGTCCAAGCGCCGTGATCAAGAGCCACCACAACGTGGGCGGCTTGCCCGAACGCATGAAGCTCAAGCTCATCGAACCACTGCGTGAGCTCTTCAAAGACGAAGTGCGCGCGGTCGGCGAAGCCCTCGGCATGCCGCACGACGTGCTCTGGCGCCACCCGTTCCCAGGTCCGGGCCTAGCGGTGCGTTGCCTCGGTGATCTGACGGACATCCGGCTCGACGTGCTCCGTAAAGCCGACGCCATCGTCGACGAAGAGCTGCGTGCGGCCGGCCTGTATTCCTCGGTCTGGCAAGCGTTCGCCGTGCTCTTGCCGGTGCGCAGCGTCGGCGTCATGGGCGACGACCGCACGTACGAGGAAACGTGCGTGATTCGCGCCGTGCAGTCGAGTGACGGCATGACCGCCGATTGGGCCCGCCTACCGCACGAAGTCCTGGCCAAGATGAGCGCGCGCATCATCAACGAGGTCAAAGGCATCAATCGCGTGGCGTATGACATCAGCTCCAAGCCCCCGGCGACCATCGAATGGGAATGACGCGCACTGCTTCACCCCAGGGGGTGAAGTCGGAGTCCGCCTGGGCCGCGCTATTCCGCAGGCTCACGCCGTACGTGGCGCTCACGGCTGCCGCCGCGCTCGCCGTGCTCTTGATCCTCTCGCTCACGAGTTGCGAGCCCGGTGTTGGGCGGCCAGCCGTCTCACTGAGCATCGAGCACAGCAAAACCTCACCCAGCGACGCCGCCGTCTTAATCGACGAAGAGTACATCGGCCCGCTCGGCTACGTCTCCGCGCGCGGCGTTCGCCTGCCCATCGGCAAACACCGCATCACCGTCGAAAAACCGGGCTACTTTCCGTGGGACCGCTTGGTCGAAGCCGATCGCGACCCGATCCAGCTCAACGTCACCCTCGACCCAATCCCAGACTGAAGCGCGCATTGCCTCGGTCGACCCAGTCCCGACCGTCTCCAGAAGGGCAGGTTTGATGGTCACCCGTCGCCCCGCGCCTCGTCGCAGCCTTCGGCGTCGCGTTACGGCTTTCCGCTTGTGACCAGAAAACTCGCTGCTATATTCCGCCTCCCTTCGGGGTGTACCTCAACCTGGTAGAGGGCCGGCTTTGGGTGCCGGCTGTTGCAGGTTCAAATCCTGCCACCCCGACTAAGAGACCAGCGCACGCGACTGAACCCGGCTGCGACCCGGGTTCAAATCCTGCCACCCCGACTAGTTCAGCAGCTCACGCGACTGAACCCGGCTGCGACCCGGGTTCAAATCCTGCCACCGGCCTCGCGACGAGCGCTCGCTATGAGATGGCTCCGCGCGAACGAAGCAGCATGAGTGGGCGCTCGCGTTTCTCGTGTAGCTCGCCGCGGCAAGCGGATGCACCTCGCTCGAGCTCGCGGCAGACGTTGGGCCGATTCTCGTAGATCGAGCACACGAAACGCTGGTTCGTTACATCGACGACGAGCGCAGCGCAGTGTCCGTCGTACATCCTCATGTGGCAACGGTGTCCGTCGAAGATAGTCAGCGCGCCGACCTGAGAGCCGAGCCGCGCGTGGTCGGAGCCATCGACCCGCACGTACGTCGCGAGCTCCGAGAAGCAACAAGTGCCACACGCGAGACATGGCGGAATGACCTCCACGGTCAAGTCGAGGACCTGTCGCGCCCTGTCCCCATTGCATGTCTAGACATTCCTAGAACCGTTGTGCGCCTAAACTCCGCCGAGCACAAACCGCCGCGGCTTACCGCACTCAATAACGGTGACATCGAGGTGCCGCCGTGTCGCCATGCCCTGCGTATTGCGTGCGCGCGTGTTTCCCAACGTCGCTGATCACGTTTCACTCCGTCGAGGTATTGATGTGTGAACATCATCGCGCATCGCCGCAGGAAAGCCCGCTCGCCGCGTGATAGTCTCGTGCAATGTCTGAAAGCTGGAGTCAGAATTCAGTCGCGACCAATCGCGCGGTACTTCGATGATGCAGCAAGTGTCGGGCACCGCGACGCAGATCCGCGTTGGCTACGAGCTCCGCTACACGTTCCCACAACCGACGCCGATGATCTTGACGCTGAACGTCCATGATTCACGGGCCTCGGATCTGCTCCAGCCGGATCGCATCAGCACGAGTCCGTCCGTCCCGGTGACGGTTTATCGCGATGGCTTCGGCAATTGGTGCAGTCGTCTCGTCGCGCCATCGGGCAGCGTGCTCATCTCTGGGGACACCGTCGTCAAGGACTCGGGCGCGCATGACGCCGTCTCGACGGGGGCGCAGCAACAAGCGGTCGAAACTCTGCCCGCCGACGCGCTGGTATTCCTATTGGGCAGCCGCTACTGCGAGACGGATCGACTGAGCGAGACCGCGTGGCAATTGTTCTCCTCC
>Ga0210387_10004931_pt1 | contig 10240 bp, 13 predicted proteins | sample IncBWC7OmetaG_FD_160108 | JGI IMG/M metagenome (GOLD analysis project Ga0210387, IMG submission 160108) | Forest soil microbial communities from Barre Woods Harvard Forest LTER site, Petersham, Massachusetts, United States - Inc-BW-C-7-O ...
GCTCCCCAGTTGGCGGGCGAGCGCGCGGTACTCGTCGCCCATCTTGATAAGGGTTTGGTGAAATTCCGGGCTCGGGTTGATGCCGTGGGGACCAGAGTTCCTCCAGGCCGAGTTGTAGAAGCTGTTGGCGGCGATGATCAGCGCGTGGCTCGCCATGCGCAGCTCTTCCTCGCTTAGCATCAGCTTTTCTCCTGTGGTTTGCGTCGGTCCAGGCCGCGGACAAAGCGCTGGACCTTGGCGATGTGGTCGGCGAACGGCTTGTCGAGGCGCAGCTCGCGCAGCTCGTCGGCTGTCGCCGCGCGCACGGTCAGGTCGGCGTTAAAGGCGAGGATCTGGGCGCAGTTGATGCAGACGCACAGATCGCCGTCTTTTGGGGCCGCGTCGGGGGTTTTGGGGTCGCTCGCCATCGCGCCGTCGAGGTGGTGACCACAGAAGGGGCACGGCGTTGCCGGCACCCTGGTGTCGCGCAGCTCAACCACTATGGCGGTCCTGATCGTTGATCGCCCGGTCGATCCAGCTGAGCATTCTGGCGAACCCGATATCGGCAAGGATGACCCGCACCGGGACGATGTCGGGGCCGCAGCGCCCGTCGACCTCGACCACGCGGCCTTTGACGAGGTTGGCGAACTCGCGCTCGTCGAGTTTTACAAACACGGGGTGTGCCATCCCGCCTCCCTGTTTGGGCGATTGTTGCATACACCATCATGACGGGCAACCAGCCATGACAGCAAACCCGCCCAAGTGATCGATCCGCCAGAAGGCACTATTCGACTGCCCCATAACGGGTGGAAGCCGCGGTATTACCAGCGTAATCTTTGGGAGTACTTGGAAGGCCAAGGTAAACGCGCAATAGCCATCTGGCACCGCCGCGCCGGCAAGGATGAGGTTTGCCTGCACTGGAGCGCCATCGCGGCGCACATGCGCGTTGGCGTGTATTGGCACATGCTGCCTGAGGCCAATCAGGCTCGTAAGGCGGTTTGGGACGCGGTCAACCCGCATACCGGGCAGCGCCGGATCAACGAGTGCTTCCCGCGCGAGCTGCGCGAGAGCACCCGCGAGACCGACATGGCGATCCGCTTTAAGAACGGTTCGCTATGGCAGTTGGTCGGATCGGACAACTACAACAGCCTTGTTGGCTCACCGCCGGTTGGCGTGGTGTTTAGCGAGTTCGCGCTCGCCGATCCGAGTGCCTGGGGCTATTTGCGGCCGATTTTGGCCGAGAATGGCGGTTGGGCGCTGTTCATCACCACGCCGCGCGGGCGCAACCACGCCTCGACCTTTTACGAGGGCGCGCGCCAGGACGGCACATGGTTTGCCGAGCGGTTGCCGGCGACCGATACCAACGTTTTCTCGCTCGACCAGCTCGAGGTCGAGCATCGCGAGCTGATCAGGGAATACGGCCAGGACGACGGCGAGGCCCGCTACCGGCAAGAGTACCTGTGCTCGTTCGATGCCGGCGTGATGGGCTCCTACTACGGCACGCTGATGGAGGCGGTCGAGAAGGAAGGCCGCATCTGCAAGGTGCCGCACGAGCCCACCCTGCCGGTGCACACCGCGTGGGATCTGGGGATCGGCGACGCCACCGCGATCTGGTGCATTCAGCTCGTCGGCCGCGAGATCCACGTCATCGACTACATCGAGAACAGCGGCGTCGGGCTCGACTGGTATTCGCGGGAGTTGGACAAGCGCCCGTGGAAGTGGGGCGAGCACATCCTGCCGCACGACGCCGCGGCGCGCGAGCTGGGCACCGGAAGAAGCCGCGAGGAGGTGCTGCGCAGCCTGGGGTTCCACCGCACCCTGGTGGTCCCGCAGCAGCGCATCGAGGACGGCATCAACGCGGTGCGGATGATCCTGCCGCGGTGCTGGTTTGACGCCGAGAAGACCCCGCGTGGGGTCTCGGCGCTGCAGAACTACCGGCGCGCCTGGAACGAAGCGTTGCGCACCTATAGCGACCGCCCGCTGCACGACTGGACCTCGCACGCCTGCGATGGGCTGCGGACCTTTGCCATGGCGAACATCCGCAACGCCGGCACGCCCAAGCCGATCAGGTACCCCGATCTCGCGGTGGTGTAGGGATGATCGCACGCTGCCTCGCGCTCTGCGCGCTGCTGACCGGGTGCGCCAATATCGGCGAGACGGTCGGCGGTCTCTTTACGCTGAACCCGTCGGCCCGCCCGGTGGCGCGCGGCGTCGATGGCGGGGTGGCCCGCATGGTCATCACGCTGTGCCCGCAGAGCAAGGAGAGCCTCACCGCCGCCCAGGCGCTCCTCAGTCAGGTGCTGCAATCGCCCGCCGAGACGGTCCTCGCCAATGCCGGCGGCACCGCTGAGATCGACGTCAATGCCTGCCCTTGGGCAGCAATCACCCAAGACCAGCCTGCCAACCCAGCGACAAGGAGAGCGCGATGAGTGATTACGCAAAAGCCATCGAGAAGGCCCAGCTCCTCGACTACCTGTTCTGGGATGGGGTCGTCACCCAGGCTGAAATCGATACCGTTGCGCAAGCCCATCTCGGCTGGCCGACCCCCGAGCAGCAGGCCGAGAAGCTGAAGCAGGCTGACGCCTCGGCCAAGGCCGACGCCGCCGCTGCAGCGCCCAAGCCGCTCAGCTTTGACATGCCCGAACCACCCGAGGGCTACGTCAAGACCGGCGAGAAGCCGCCGGCTGCGGTGGCCGAGGAGGAGCACCGCGACCCGCCGCAGCCGATGCCCCCACCGCCCCCGCCAATGCCGGCGCGCCCGTCCCCGCCGACGAGCCACACGAGCACTGCCGCCGGAAGGCGTGACCGGTGAGCGATTACGCTCGCGCAGCCGAGTACGCGTCGCTCCTGCATTTCTTGTTCTGGGACGGGGTCGTTACCCAGGACGAGATCAACGCGGTGGCGCGCGCCAATTTTGGCCTCCCCGAGGGCGACGACTATCCCATGCAGCCGCCACCGGACGACTATGTGCCGCCCCATCCCCCGGTCAACGTCGACGTGCCGCATGTCACCGGCACTCCGGCGGTCGACAGCGTGCTCAACTGCACGAAGGGTAATTGGGACGGCATGGAGGGGTCGAGCGGCTACGCCTACCAGTGGAAGCGCGGGGCTACGAATATCGGCACCAACAGCGCCGACTACACGGTGGTCGCGGCCGACCAGGGCAACGACATCACCTGCGTGGTCACCGCCAGCAATGCCCACGGCTCGACCGCCGCGCCGCCGTCCAACGCGGTCTCGATCCCTGCCCCCCTGGAGGACAAATGACCAGCCTCGCCGACGCCCAGCGCATCCGTGACCTTGAGGAGCGGGTGCGCGTGGTCGAGGAGGAGCTGTTGACTTTTAAGTCAACCCTCGCCGTCGTGCGCGACCGGCTGGACGCGCTGCAGGAAGAGCCGGTCGAGCCCGCGCCACTGCCGCCACCGCGCCCGCCGCCGAGGAGCAGCACCGGCGCCTTCGCCAAATGGCAGGCCCAGCAGGCCGAGGCGCAGCGGAAGGCCCAGGAGGCCGCTTTAGATGCCTGACGGCGAGCTGTTCCCGTCGCGCGGGCTGCCCGATGTGCCGCGCCGCGACCGCAACAAGCTCATGCCGCAGGATGAGCTGAAGGACATCATCCGGCGCGAGCTGAACCAAGCGTTGGGCACCGAGAATGGCAAGTTGTCCAACGAGCGCATGGAGGCGATGGGCTACTACCAGGGCGTCGAGTTTGCCGACCCGCCGCCCGGTCAGAACCGCTCCAAAGTGGTCATGCTGACCGTGCTGGAGACCGTCGAGTGGGTGCTGCCGGCGTTGCTGCGGATCTTCTGCGCTGCGCCGCAGATCGCCGACATCAGCCCGGTCAAGACGACCCAGACGCCGCCACCGCCTGCCCCCGGGCAGGCGCCGCCGCTCGATCCCGAGGCCGCCGCGACCCAAGCCGGCACCTACGTCAACCACATTTTCAATGTCGACAACCCCGGCTTCCTCATCCTGCACGACTGGTTCAAGGACGCCTTGTTGCAGAAGGTCGGCTGGGTCAAGCGCTGGTGGGACGAGGGCGAGGTCCGCGAGACCAACACCTTTACCGGGCTCACCCAGGAGGAATACGCCGCCAAGCTCAACTCGCTCAACGACCCCAATAGCTCGTCGACCGTCGAGGTGCTCGAGGAGCACGAGTATCCGGCGCCCACCCCCTCTGGCATGAGCGAGGACGCGCCCAATTTTGGCTCGCCGATGCTCTACGACTGCAAGCTGCGGGTGACCCGCAAGCAGGGGCGCATCAAGGTCGCCAACGTGCCGCCCGAGGAGGTGCTGTTCTCGCGCCGCTGCAACCGCGATTACCTGCCCTATATCTGCCACCGCAAGCCCACCACGATGACCGAGCTGCTCGAGCAGGGCTACGACAAGGAGTGCCTGGAGGGCGTCGCCTGGACCGACACCGACGACTACAACGCCGAGCGGCTGCAGCGCTATAAGCCCGACGACGACTTCCCCTACACCAATGACCGCACCGACCCGCCGATGCGCAACTACTGGGTCGAGGAAAACTACGTGCGCGTCGACTACGACGGCGACGGTCTCGCCGAGCTGTGCAAGGTCGTGACGGTGAACCGTGCCGCAACCATCCTCACCAAGAACGGCAAGCCCGACATCGAGGAAATCGATGAGGTGCCGCTGGTGTACTGCTGCCCTGTGCCGATGCCGCACAAGCTGGTGGGGATGTCGGTCGCGGATCTGGTCATGGACCTCCAGAGGATCAAGTCGACGCTCGTCAGGCAGATGCTCGACAACATCTACCTGACCAACAATCCCAGACACTTGGTGGTCGAAAGTTCAGCCACCGACGAAACCTACGACGATCTCCTGACCTCCCGGCCGGGCGGCATCGTGCGCGCCCGCACCGCCGACGGGGTGACCCCGCTGGTGACCCCATTTGTTGCCGAAAAGGCACAGGGGCTCGTCGAGTACATCGACCAGACCGCCGAGATCCGCACCGGCATCAGCCGGCGCAACCAGGGGCTCGACCCCGACGACCTCAACCGCACCGCGACCGGCATCAACCTGATCCAGCAGGCCGCCGCGCAGCGCGTCGAGCTGATCGCCCGCATCTTCGCCTTTGCGGTCGAGAAGCTGGTCGCCGGCATCCTCGGCCTCGTCAAGAAGCACCAGCAGCAGGAGCGCATCATCCGGGTGACCGGGTCGTATCTGCAGGTCGACCCGGCGCAGTGGAAGAACGACATGACGGTCTCGGTCGATGTCGGCCTCGGCACCGGCAATCGCGACCAGATCCTCTCGCACCTGATGAACATTCTCACCGTGCAGCAGCAGATCGTGACCGCCCAGCAGGGCATTTCGGGTCCGCTGATCTACGGCAAGAACATCTACGACGTGGTCACCCGCATCAGCCAGAACGCCGGCTTCCGCGACAGCTTTATCACCGACCCGACGGTGCCCCCACCGCCCTCGGTCACCGGGCCGCCGCAGCCGCCCAAGCCCGACCCCGCGGCGCAGCAGCAGCAGGCAATGGCCCAGGCCGAGATGCAGATCATGCAGCAAAAGGCCCAGCTCGACGCCCAGCTCAGCCAGCAAAAGGCCGCCCAGCAGGCCCAGATTGCCCAGACCAAGGCGCAGGCCGACATGGAGCTGGACCGCCAGCGCGCCCAGTCGGAGATGGCGCTCAACCAGCAAAAGCTCGAGCACGAGAGCCTGCTGCAGCAGCGCAAGATGGACAACGATGTCGCGCTGCAGCGGCTCCAGGCGCAGAACGACCTCGAGATCGAGCACGTCAAGGCGAGCAACGCGCACACGCTGGCGATGCATAAGGCCAGCCTCGCGCCGCAGCCGGCGGCGGCCGGCGCATGAGGTGGTGGTGGCAAGCCGCGGTGCCGGTCGACGAGCCGCTGCTCCATGTCCCGCCGTTGCCCATCGACGATGTCATCCGGCGCGGCGATCAGGCCTCGCGCCTCCTGCAAGACCCGGTGCTGGCCGGCGCGTTTGCCGAGATCCGCCAGGACGCCTACCGCATGTGGCTCGACAGCCAGCCCTCGGAGAACGTCAGGCGCGAGGAACTCTACCGGATCATCCAGGCGCTCGAGCTGGTGCGCGGCAAGCTACGCGCCTACCGCGGCGCCGCCCGGCTGAAGGTCGCCGAGCGCGAGCAGGAAGAGGCGCGCGAGGCAGCCGAGGCCTAAGGCGCAACGCGGAGCCACGCGCAACAGGCGCACAGCAAGGGCACTTCGACGACCAAGACATCGCTGAACTGTACGGGCGCGTTGCAATCGTCACAGTTGCCCGCCGCAGCATTGCCCGGCTCGCGCGGGTGAATGAGGTCGAGGCGTCGCGCAGGGACGACGATCTCACCGTTGAGTACCAGCGGCACGCTGAAGCGAAAGGAATAGCGCGCCCGCAATTCAGCGATGCACCGGTATTCGAAAGCGATTGCGTCCCGTTTGTTGCGACCCCTCAAGGGGTCTGGGTTCATCGCGGGGCGCGGCTGAAATCGATTTGCAGCGGGATGCGCAGGCCTTTGTTCATCGCACGCAGGACGCCCTCGGCGCAGGACCGCTCGCTGCCGTTGCCCTCCAGCATGATGAGGCCGCGGATCGAGGTGTGCAGCGCCTCATAGCCGACATGGTCGAGCCGCTCGACCCAGCGCTGGTCGCTGAGACTTTGCTTCGCCGGCATGCGGCGCTCGAGGCTCACCATCCCGCGCAGGAGGCGCGCGGTCAGCGCGTATCCGTTGCACACCCGGGCGACCACCGGGAACGCCCGCTCGGTGGCGATTGGGTTGGTTTGGATCAGGCGGAAGAACTCGGCGACGCAACTGATCGAGGACGGCCCAGCGGGTGCCGTGACGCGCCGGCCGCAACTCTCGGCGAGCCGGTTGGCGGCAATCGCCACCGGGTCTTGCGCGATCATCAGCGCCTTGAACTGCTCGGCGAGGCTGGGGAACTTGCGCTCGGTGTTGGCGGCCAGGAAGCCGATTGCCTCGTCATGCACCTCGTCGAGTTCAAACGACAGGCACGGCAGGTCGGTGATGCTCGCGACCAGCTTTGAGGCCTCCCAGCGATGTTGGCCGTCGATGATGAAATAGCGGTGATCGCCGCGGTGGCTGACCTGCAGCGTGCCGCATGACACCCAGGACCAGTTGGCCGCCATCCGCGCGATCCGCTCGGGCCATAGCCGGCGCTGGTAGGCATGGTCGACGTGGAGCTGGTGCTTGTCGATCCGCAACAACTCGCCGGGCTCGTTTTTGACAGGGACGTAAGCCTGCTGCCAACGACCGCCGCGGCGTAGCCCGGCTGTGGTGAGAACGGTTTGTGCGCGCGGCGTCACGGTGTCCATGGCTGGGGCCTCCCTGTTTGCGGGCGGTCGTCGGGACAAGCCGCCCTTGACCAAAAGGATAGGCGTGCTCGTTGGCGATGCCAACAAACGATTTGCGTCTTTACTCAAACTTTAAGGTCACCCCCCTCATGGCCGGATCACAAGCCGGTGAGAGTGGCGCCACCCCCGGCGCCGCTCCGCCACCGCCTGCGCCTAACGGCGAAGACAAATCCTATACCGTTACCGACACGCGCTCCGCGGGCGAGGCGATAGCCGGCCTGCTGTTTGGCGCGGACGAACCCGCGCCGCCGGCTCCCCAGCCGGCTGGCGACGACACGAGATCTGCCGGCGAGGCCGGCGATACCGGAGCTGATGGAGATCAGCCCACCGGGGAAGAGGGCGGCACGGACCAAGGCGAACAGCAACAGGCTGCCATCGTCGCGCCCGCGTCGTGGAATGCTGAAGAGCAGGCCGAGTTCGCGAAGCTCCCACCCACCGTGCAGCAGACGATTGCCCGGCGGGAGAGCCAGCGTGAGGCAGTGCTTACGAGAAGCACACAAGAGGCTGCCGAGAGCCGCAGAGCCTTTGAGGCCGAGCGCGGGGCAGCGGTGGCCCAGCGGACTGAGTACCTGCAAGGCCTGCAGAAGATGCTGCTCCTCGCCGCTCCTGAGGCGATGGCGCTCAACAACATCGACTGGGTGCAGGTTCAAGCGCAATCGCCGGCCGAATACACCCGGCTGCAGGCGATGCGGGAGAGCCTGAGAACCCGGCTATCTAGCATCGAGCAGGAGTTTACCCAGCGGCAACAGGAGCTGAACGCTCTCCAGCAAAACGGGCTCGCCGAGCACGTCGCGCGGGAGGCGGTGCAACTCCGTGAAAAATGGCCCGACTTCGCCGATGAGGTGAAAGCCGAGCCGTTGCGCCGCGACCTTGGCGTCTACCTACGCGACAACGGCGGGTTCACCCCCGAAGAGATCAGCAAAGCCTACGACCACCGGCTCGTCCTGCTCGCCACCAAGGCGATGCTCTACGACCGGCAGCAGGCTGCGCGCGCGTCGGCCGACACCAAGCGCAACAACGTTGCACCCCGCGTTCAGACCCCTGGGACGACCCAGGATACCGACCGGGGACCGGGCAAGCGCATGCAGGAACGCATCAACCGACTGGGCCGCACGAACAGCGTGCGCGACGCCGGTTCGCTCATCGCCGAACTCCTCTAACGCCCGCTCGCGCCGGGGTATCCCCGGAGAGCCAACATGGCTTTGATCCCAAACACGTTCACGACCTACAGCGCAATCGGTCTGCGCGAAGATCTGACCGACATCATCTACAACATCAGCCCCACCGAGACCCCGTTTATGACCGGGGTGGCGCGCGGTAAGGCGACGGCGGTTCTGCACGAGTGGCAGACCGACGCGCTCGAGCCGCCAAATGGTGCCAACGCCCAGATCCAGGGCGACGACATCAGCGCCTTTGACGCGGTCGTCCCGACCGTGCGTCTGGGCAACTACACCCAGATCAGCCGCAAGACGGTCATCATCTCGATGACCGAGGAGGCTGTCGACAAGGCGGGCCGCAAAAACGAAATGGGCTATCAGGTCGCCAAGAAGGGGAAATCCCTCAAGCGCGACATGGAGACCATCCTCTTACAGAACCAAGCGCGTGCCGTCGGTTCATCTACCGTCGCACCGCTCTTGGGCTCGGTCCTCTCCTTCATCCACACCAACACGCAGAAGGGGACCGGCGGCGCCGACCCCACCGGCAACGGCACCAATGCCCGCACCGATGGCACCCAGGCACCGTTTACCGAGCTGATGCTCCAGGCGGCGCTTGCGTCGGTGTGGAACAACTCGGGTGACGAGCCCGACGAGCTGCTGGTCAACAGCGAGCAGAAGCAGGTCGTCTCGCGGACCTTCACCGGCAACAACACCCGGTACATCAATGCCGATGAAGAGAAGCTGGTCGCGAGCATCGATGTCTACGTCTACGACTTCGGCTCGGTCGAGGTGAAGGCTGACCGCTTTATGCGGTCGCGCGACGCCTTGATCATCAACAGCGACCTGTGGGCGGTCTCCTGGCTGCGGCCTATCGCATTGGTAGACCTCGCAAAAACGGGCGACAACGAGAAGAAGCTGATGGTCGGCGAATACACCCTGGAGGCCCGCAACGAGGCCGGCTCGGGCGGCATCTTCGACCTCAGCTAACCACCCCATCCGCGTCTCCTGGGGGACACAGCGAAGCGCGGTATAGGCGAGCCGTATCCGGCGCAGCCCCCTCCCGGCTGACCGGTGCGGCTCGCCGCCCTTTTGAGGGTGCGCCATGCCCGATATTTCCGACAACACCAATTGGTTTGAGACCGACAACGCCAACGACCGGCCACCGCCGGCCGGGTGGCCCGAGGGGCAGATGCCCTCGACGGTCAACGACTGCGCGCGCGCCATGATGGGCGCGATCAAGCGCTTCTGGGACCGCATCAACCCCAGTGAGCCGACGATCACCCCGAGCGGCGCGCTGTGGCAGTACAACACCACTGACGTTGCCTACCCGACCGCCTATGTCGAGGGCGAGATCTACTCGTTCCTGGCCGGCGCTGCCGCTGCCGGCGCCGATCAGTTCCAAGTCAACAGCCTCGGCGCCAAGCCGATCTACCGGGCGACCACCACCGGGCCGATAGCCACGGTCGCCAACGACTGGGTCTCGGGCGCAATGCCGAGCGTTGCCTATCGCACCGACCTCAACGCCGGGTCAGGCGGCTGGCTGCTGCTCAGCAGCCCCTACCTGCCGATCACCAGCGACGGCGCCGGGGATATAAACTTCCCGGGCAATGTGACCTTTGCCGGCAATGTCGGGGTCACCGGCGCGCTCGCGGTCACCGGCGGCGTCGTCTTTACCAGCACGCTCGCGGTCGGCGGCCATGTCGGGCTCAGCGGCGGGCTCGGCGTCGTCGGCAGCGCCAGCA
>Ga0210387_10004932_pt1 | contig 10240 bp, 4 predicted proteins | sample IncBWC7OmetaG_FD_160108 | JGI IMG/M metagenome (GOLD analysis project Ga0210387, IMG submission 160108) | Forest soil microbial communities from Barre Woods Harvard Forest LTER site, Petersham, Massachusetts, United States - Inc-BW-C-7-O ...
CAGGAGTAATGGAGCCAAAAGCAGTGCTAAGGTAGTCAGTTTTATGGACACCTCTGACTCCTCGCGTGTAAAAGCGGACCGTGGCCACAATCATAGATGACTTGCGCCAGAGGGTGCAACTCGAGCGGCGACTGGTCGGGCGGAGTGCATTGCCAGCCATAGCTCAACAAAAAGCTGCAGCCGATTCACAACTAGCCCAACAGCTGGAAGCCATCGGCATGACCAGTGACGAGGATTCAACAAAGGCCCACTTTACGGAAGGCAGTCCATTGAAAAATGGATTGAGGGCTTGTTCCAGAACGTGCGCTTTAGCAACTATCTAACCAAAGCCGATCAGACAGCTCCTCCAATCCTAAGCAAGGCGGGCAATGAGGCTTGGTGGTTCGGTCTCGCTGGCGCAATCGTGATAAGCTAAGAAAGCTTGGAATGCCACCTTCCGGGCTTTCACCCCCGTACCGAGGTATCGACTACGTCCCCCTTGGGGAATACTTCTAGGGGCGGACAAATATGTAAAGCGTGCCTGTACGCCGGGTGGGCGTATAGGTGGTTTGTTTCCGCAGGATCAGGACAGCTAGTCCCAACAGCCGCGTTTGTCGTCAAAGGCCGGTAAACGGGCGCTCAAAAATCCTGCGTGCCGCCAATGGGAAGCAGGTGCAAGGTCAATCCCTTCGACTGGAATTTCTCTTTGGCAGTGGCATGGTCAATTTTGATGAGCGGGAAGGTATCGTAATGCACGCCCATGACGTCCTTGCATTGGAGAAGGTCAGTGGCACGAATGGCGTCATCAATATCCATGGTCAAAATGCCGCCGATGCACAGGACGGCAAATTTGAGTTTGGTGGTTTCACTGATGAGTTTCATATCCAGCGTGAGCGCGGTGTCGCCGGAGTAATAAAAATTGGCATCCGCGGACTCAACCACGAAACCGCCGGCGCTGCCGCCGTAAGTACCATCGGGCAGGGAACTGGAATGAATGGCATTGACACATTTCGCCCGACCAAAATCTGATGAATAGGTACCGCCGGGATTTAGCGGGCACGTGTTTTTGACACCGTTTTTACCAAGCCAGGAAATCACTTCAAAATTGGAAATCACGGTGGCACCCGTTTGGTCGGCGATAGCGGCGGTGTCGATGAGGTGGTCGTAATGTGCATGAGACACTAAGATATAGTCGGCCTTGATTTTTGTGATATCCACCGCTTCGGCGAGTGGGTTCTGGGTGATAAATGGGTCAAACAACAGGTGTTTTCCATTGATTTCGGCGACAAAACTGGAGTGGCCGTAGTAGGTAATTTTCATGCGATTCTATTTCCCTTTGATCTGGGCAATACCGATGACAAGCGTGAACATTTGGTAACAACCACCGGCAATTCATGTCAAACTTTCCCTCGAATCCTCCCTTCGAGCAGGACCTTGAGTCGTGGTCGAAAAGCTTCGTGCTTGCGATCTTTTCTCCTTCCAGGAGGATTCGGATTTCCTTCGGCGGAAATCGGCGAGACGCGGCTCAGGCTACAGCGGACGAATGGAACTTCGGCATTTGCGGTATTTCATTGCCGTCGCGGAGGGAGGCAGCCTATCCAACGCTGCTGAACGGCGACTGCATACTGCCCAGCCATCCTTAAGCCGGTAGATAAGGGACCTCGAAATTGAACTCGGCGTAAAGTTATTGGAGCAGCACCCCCTTGCTTAAGCGGTTTCTGTCTCGTGCTAACGAAATCGTTGAACACGTTTCTCAAAAAGAAAATTTACTAAGCGCCAAAAGAGGAGAATCGGTGCGGCTTAAATCGTGATCTGCGGTCACGCGCGTACTCAAGCAAATACAGAAGCGTGACGCCGATCATCAGGGCACGTTTTTCAGCGAACACGATTGGTTACGAGGATAAAACTGTGGATAGCGTGCCAGGCTGAGTAAGCGCAAGCTTGCCTTGGATCATGGTGAGTTGGACCATCGCCTTGTTTCGGAAGGGAAGTCCGTCCGGGAAATCGCGTCGGTTTTTAATGTCCATCCGGCAACGATATATCGACTGGCCGTGGTCCAGCGCGGAGGAATGGCGTCGTCTGTAATTCTGCTGTTTGAACGGGTAATACCGAAGGGCAAAAGAATGACATGCGTTTTGATCGAGTCTACTTCGTCTCAGCGGGCGGTGCTGGAGTTACGTTAACGGTCAGCATTCGGATCTTCCAATCATCGCCCTCACGTCGATCAATCGTCGACCAGTATCCCTTCATTTCTATAAGATCGCCGCTCTCCAATTGAATAGTCTCACTCCATTCTCCATTTTCCCATACTTCATTACCAGTCGTACCTATAGTGTGGGGGCAGCCTTGATCGGGTATTCCAACATGCTTTTTAATTTTCAGCTGCTGGAAAAGGTCTTCGTACCATTTCTGGATGGCCTCCCGACCGTAGACCGGACCTGTATCGGTCACAAAAAGCCCGTCTTCCGTAAAGAGGGCGGCAATGGCAGCTGCGTCGCTGTTCCCAGAGGCCTCGTTATAAGCCAGAGTAATCGCGAGAATCTTTTGAGCTGTCTGAGGGTCAACGGTAGCTTTTTGTTGGGCAACTTCTGAGTTAGTTTTCATTTTTCTCCGGGAGGGATTGAGGATTGTTTATGATAGCAACCCTGCTGCGGGTCTCTGAGCCGCCGGCAAGAAGCCGGGTAGTCGAGAATAGGGCGATCAAGGTCTCCAACCTGACATGCAAATTGCACGCCTTTTCCGGTCCGTTGTCAAATAAAAATGCGATATGCCGCACACGTAAGCAGTAAATAGCTTCGCGTTCCTCCTCACTGGCTTAGTATGTTTACCAAAAACCAGCCAATCTCGGACTGCGAAGCCAATACTCGATTCGCCTATACATCTTGCGGCCGAGGTAACCGCCGCCACCGAACGTTTCCGCCGGTGACTCGGACGATCCCTGCGCAGAATTGCGCGAAAACTAAAAACTAGCTTGCGCATGACAGCGAAGCCAGGGCACTGCCGCTTCAGAGTGTCGACTATCTGCGCCTGCTGGCTAGTCAACTCGGCACGTACCTTGCTCAACCGGTTCTGACCGTCCGATATTCCGTTAACGGAATACTTCCCCTTTCGTGCGTTGACCCCAACAACGCTGCCATCAGCTAGAAAGGCAAACGTCCGAACGCCTTCAACCCGGCTCCGGGAGTTTCGTCGGATTGATGATTTCCACGACGCCTCCCAAGTCGCGGACGCGGGCGGCAAAATCGGACGTGCCACCCGGCCCATCGCCAGTCGGCTTCTCATCCCAGACGAGAACCGAAAACAAGTGGTCAGCCGGCCCAACCTCGACGCGCGCCGTGTTGAGCATCCAGAGATTGCAGCGGCTGAACACGTCGAGATCAGCGGGTGGTTTGCCGAGTCGGCTGGTCTGGTCAGCCACTTCGCAGGTATTGGCGAGTTGATGAAATCGCTGTACCCAGTTGTTCCCGGCGAAGGCGACCGACTTCGATACAAAATCCGCGCGCGGCAACGCCAGCATGAGGCGCACGGAAGCGCCTCGTCGCTGGCACTCCTCGGCAAGGAGGATGTCGCTGCCGCACGCCCCGCCGGAGATGGCGAGATCGCCTTTGCCGACACCCCAAGCCGCAAGCAGCCCGGCGATCTTCTCCCGCACCGCCGCCTCCTTGCTGGCAGGAAAGCGCGCCTTAATCCGATCGGATTTATCGATCATGTGGCCGCTGCAGACGACCACCTTGCCGAAGGCAGGAAGCGGGTTGCCTAGCTGCGTGAGCTTTCTCTCGAGCAGCTTGACCACGGGTGCGACTGCCTCTGCGCGAAACCCAAGCCCCTCGAAAAGCCGAAGCTGGCCGAGCATGGATTCGATTTCGAAATAGGGGGCTCCGGGCGCGTTTGCCGCCTGTTGATATCGTCGCAGTGCCTCGGGCGCGTTGCCACGGATCAGTTCGAGCTCACCCAGCGAAGGCGCCGCCCAGGCGAGTTCGTTGGGATTTTTCAACCCCTGGCGGGTGGCGACGCTGACCACGGAAATAAGTTCGGCCAGATCGCTGACGCCGGAATCTGCCGGGAGCGCGACGGTCTTTTCGGCGAGAAAATCGAGCAGCGACTGGAGGGTAACGACATTGATGCCGTTGTAGTAGTTGCCCAAATCCTGCCGTAGCGCGCGCTCGTAGCTGGCGATGGCTTTTGCGGCGATGACGGCGTTTTCCATCGCCACGCTTTGCCGTTCTTCTAGTGTGGCCTGGTCCTTCCAGGCGACCCGCCAGAGGTCCTTATAAACGCGCCCGAGCATCCCTTGCGCTTCACCATCGCCCGGACGCGCGTTGACGAGCGCGTCGAGGCTTTCCTCCGCGTTGGCGGAGCGGCCGAGCCGGTTATCGACCAGCGCCAGAAAGGACCGCGCCTCGAAGTTGTCGCGATCCATTTCCAAGAGCTCCTCGAGCACTCCTCGCGCCTGTTCGAAGCGGTGCAGTTCCACGAGGGCGCGGGCGCATTGCCAGAGCAGTTGCTTGCGGTGCAGCCGTGTCGGCATATCTCCGGCGAACGTGAGAATGTCCCCGGGGTGGCGCTCCTTGCGCGCGACTTTCACGCGCTGGCGCCAGTCGTCGGAGAGTTTTTGGAAGTAAATGGACCGCGCGGTGCTGATCCCGCTCCAGTCCACGGGCTTTAGCCCCTCAACCATGCTGTAAACGGGACTGCCGATGGTCTGTTCATCCTCGGCGATTGCATCACGCAAGGTCGCCGCGAGCTGGTCGACCTCCGTTTTCACCTGCTCCTCCCATGCGGCGTCGCGGGTTTTTTGGTCGGCGATGAAGAGCTGCCCGTTGTATTTGAACGTTCGGTCGGGCGCCACGTCGAAGGGTCGATCGCTCCAGCCCGCGTGGATACTGATCACGCCGCGCGGGGCGACGCCGTGCCGGACGCCGAGTTCGTAGAAGACATTAGCGTTGAGGATCGAGATATCGGCGAGCACCAAGTCAGCGGTGACTAACTCGAAGAACATATCCTTTCGGATATCGCCTGCTCCTTTCTCGTCGGTGGCGCGGAAAGGGACACAGCCCGCCTCGCGCAATGCCGGGGCGAGCAACTTTTCGTAAACCGCATCGAAATCGACCTTCAGCGATTCGATCGCGCCTTGTCCCTCGGCGGGGACCTCGACCTTTGGTTTCTTCGGCACGTCTTTCTTTCCGAAGGGCATTACCACGAACACACGACGGAGAGCATTGGAAGCAGGCACGCTCTAGAGCCTTAGAACTCAAAGACTAAGTTCGCAATGATAAAAGGGAGAAACTGGCAACTGCCAACACCGCCCCGTACAGTATCTCAGGCGACGAACTAATTTTCCGATCATCTACCCCGATCTTCGGCTCGACGACAAAGTTGCAACACATCCGGTTTCGCCTCGGAAGGCCAAGACGCGGTTTTGCACCTGCAGTCGGAGGCTTAACGTACTGGATTGCCCGTTTCGTGCGCTGACCAGTACCGTGGTCAAAACTTTGCAAAGCTTCTATAGTGAAGAAAATGTTACAGAAATTCTATATTTATTGCTTGTGAATCGCCCGGCTTGTAGCTAACCAAGATGAAGGTGGAAAAGTTGGACTGAACCAGGGGTTATTTTGGGGTGAAGCCGGTTTTCCAGACTCTCGAACCAAAAACACGAACCACTGGTGATCTTCATATGGCACATGCACACCTAACCGCAGCGCCGGTCGCACAAGCAGTCAACTTACAGGTAATAAGCAGGGATCAAGGCGGAGTCGACGTTCAGTACACCACCTTTGACACCAACAAGCCAAAGACCTACGGCAACACTCTCTACGTCTGGGAGGCCAGTGGTCCCATTATCCCGTGGAGTCAGCCAGTGGTCGCCTCCACCCCGATCGACAAAGATCAATACCTCTCGACTCAGAGGTTGAAGTTTGATTACCAGGTCAGTCTCGGGTACATCATTGGCTACGCCACCGCGAGTGATCCAAACGCAATCTGTGCTTCGGTGTTTATTCCGCCAGACAACGGCGAACAAGATAGTCCTCACCTAACAATCAGCCTGACGACTTTCGCCAACAATTACGTGAAAATCAATTATAACGGGTTGGCCGACTACAATCCTTCTATAAATAAGAACTGGATCGGGCTTTGGAACCAACCCAGGGCTGGTTACGACGGCAACCCAATCGCAAAGGCGGATGTGCCTTATCCCAACTCCAGCGGATCCGCTACGATCGTGGGGACAAAGATCGTGATTGGGGCGACCTACACGGTCGGTTACTACATGGCCGCGCTCCAGCCGGGCAAGTCGTCCCTGGCAGCACAAGTCACCTTCAATACCTGAGTTTTAGTCTCGTTCAGGCACCTTGAGCCATCACCCTGCCGGGGGGTGGTTCCGAGGGGAGACGGGTGCCGGATGGTCACAGACGCAGAGGGAACCGCCGGCACGGCCAAAGACCGAAAGTTTAGGGGCGTGCATACTCCGCAAAGCCCGGTGCCGGAACCGGAACAAGGATTGTGTTGATCGGTGATCCTCGAGGATCCAACCAGGCGGATTTAGCATTTCCTTATGGTCGAATTCAATCAATGTGGAAACTCCGCGCTCTATATCGCCAGCAGTAACGAGGCTGGAGCCGGTTGGTGGGGTTTTGCCATCACCGCGCAGATGGATAATCTGCCCAGCAGTCCGATTTCCTTAGAAGCTGCTCTAGGAAACGAACAGTGGAAGGGCAGCTTGGTTTACGTGGCGGCGGGCGCCACGAAGATCGCCGACAATGCAGGGAAGTTCATCGATAAGATCGCCGAGATCCTGAGCCAGGTGTTCAACGATGGTGCGATCATTTTTCTCCCATCTGGTGAGATCGAAAAGATCCCTCTGCTCCCGGACACGATCATCCCGCTGAAACGCGACTCCGGACTCGTCGCGCCAAGGCAGGCATTCAACGTAAGGCTGACCGGGGACCTTGCCGTCGGAGTGGATGCCGACATCAGCCCTCTGGTGACGCTTAGCGTCCCAGCAAACGCTGAAAACAGTTACATCCTTTTCACTCCGACCAACAACACTCCCGCAGTAACTCTCGGCGGGTCACTGCTGCCAGGCGTGGGAATTCCTCCCGACCTCACGGCCAGACTCTGTTTCGCCGGTCCCGCGAACGGAGCGTTTACCTTTTCCCTGCTGATCAACGAGCCGTCGCTCAATTCTGCGCTCAACATGGGTTTTCAGGTGCTGATCCCAAAACCGAACAGCCAGCAGAAAATGAATGGCGCGAACACGGTTCTCATTCTCGCGGCGCTGCTCCCGTTGGCAGAGACGAGTCCTCAAAGTCAGACCACGGTGGGATTCTCGGCCCAAGTGAACGTTCTCAACCCCAATAATGAGGTTTCCGGGGCTTCTCCGACGGTTTTCTATTTCACGGGAAAAAACGGTGATGGATCGGAACAGCCAAACACCGAACTCTTGTCGTACTACCGGACGAAATACGGCAAGAAGATCACGCTGATTCCAGTCGTCGACTCTTCCGACAGACAACAGCCTGCAGGGTTGGTGATAAACCTGGGCTATGCCCAGACCCCTCTCCAGAACGGATTCCGATTCTCACCGGTGGGAGATTTCCTGCTGGCCGTCAGCGAAGCGAAATCAGGGGAACCGCAAAAACTGCTCTGTGGACTTTCCGGCACGGAGACGATCGCATTCCTTCCGGAGATTGAGGGATCGCAAGCCGGGACGCGACTACGGTTCGCGCCGAACCGGCAAGCGAACGTTCCGCAATTCCCGCTTAAGGCCCTGTCCCCCGTCGGGCCGCCAATCGATCCTAGAGCCAGCCTGCTTGATTCCACTTACAAGACGTCGTGGGTGACGGTCGTGGCCCCGCCCTCCGACGCGCAACGGGCTGCACATTACACGGCGGCTCCCAAAGGGGCTGAACTCTTTGGCGCGGGAACCTCGGGGGTGACCGGTCTGCTCGGTCCGGAAGATCCAGGCCTTCGCTTGCCTCCCGACGGGAGCGCCGTCTTCCCGCTGTGGCCATTCGCGGGATTCACGGGCGGCGACGAGGTGCAGGACCCGACGTCCGACCAAGTCGAGTTGCTGGCGCGGCAGATCTTGAGTCCGACCCGTAAGCAGGCGATCACCAACGCCCCGCACTCACCCTCAGCCCACGTTAGCCTGTTTGCCGCGGCCGCCAGCGCGGCGGCCGCCAATGACGGCCTGACGAACACGACGACCCCCACGGGTTTCATCACCCGCTACACGAGCAGCAGTGGCACCTGGAAACAGCTCTTGCTCTCCCAGGTGCAGGATCCATCCGGTGGGATCACGCGGCAGATGGGCTTTACCGGTTTGCAAGCCGAGTTGCAAGCCGCATTTCAGACGAGCGACCAGTTTCTCGTCATCGCCAACAACCAATATCTCGGCGCCCCTGCAACCGGCGTTTTCATGCCGCCTTCCAGCGTCGACATCTGCGACAAGATTTGTTTCTACAACGCCATTAACATCGGCCAGTGGAACTTCACTGTGCAGACCGGCCAGAGGAATCAATACGGCGATTACCGAAGCGTGATGCTCATCAAGGGCGTAAAGGGAAAGATTTTCGACCTCGATCAGACGACGGGCACGGTGTTCGCCGACAGTCTGGTGCTGAGTCCCGACAAGTGGACGATGAAGGATCAGTTCGCGGCGCCGAATCCTGACGACCTGTCGGAGTTGGTGACGCTTTCAAACTGGTTGGTCGATTACTGCAAAGATGCGTACACCAGGAAAGACAATCCTTACTTCGCCAACTTCGTTAGCATTGTCCAGGATGAGAACTGGACGGGTGTTCTCATCCTCAAAGCCGCCATCTCAGATATCCCGTCTGACTTGGCCGGAATCATTGCCGGGGTCAAGGATCTATCGGATTTCTACGTGCATCACCTCGGGATCGAGATCGGCCAGATCGAACCAAGCAAGGTCGAGCAGAAGGGGTCGACCTCGATGTTCGGGCTGGTCTATTACGTCGACCCAAACTACGACGACAGCCCGGAACCGCACGCCATCGCCCCGCGTGATCCAAGCGCTCCCTATGATTTCACGCTGCTAACCCTGAAGGCGCTTTTCAAGAATTCGACTATCAAGAAGTTTGAGAGCATCGCCCAGATCGTGTTGAACCAGATCTTTGGCAGCACCGTGTCGACGATGGTCGACGCGAAGCCGACGGGATCGGAGACAAACCCATACAACGCTGTCCTGCTGGAGGGCGGCGTCCAGAACAATAGCGGCGCGGTGATCTATAATCTGTCTTCCAAGTGGCCGAACCGTTATTTTCTTGCCAATAATATCCTGACAAGTGTCGAGATCGACACCGCCCAGATGTCCACCCGGGACGACGGCTCAAAGAGCGGGCAGATCGTCTCTTGGATCGGCATGAGCGGGTTCATGAATTTTGCCATCATCCTTGCGCCCGAAGAAAGCCTGCCGGCGTTCGACATCTTTTCATTCGGTCCCAACGACGCCCAGGACACAGGGTTACGGCGGGGCCTCAACTTCAACAACCTCGGCCTCAAGATCACCATTCCACGCGAGGCAGTCGGCGCGAATGATCTACCATCGCTGGTTTTGGAAATGCAGGAAAACGAGATCGCTTTCAACAGCTCGGCGAGCCACGCGCGGGACAAGAGCCTCTTCAAGAACCTTCAATTGGAGGTGGCCGGGCTTGTATCCGGCGCTGCCGAAGCTGCCAAAAACGGTCAGAGCGACCCGGCCAGCCTAGGTTATCTGCCGGTGGTCACCCAGTACTCGTTGCGGGGTGTGAGCTCGGGGGCCGGGGGCTGGCACGGTCTGAACTTCAAGGTGAACCTCGGTACTCCTGGCGCACTTGCCGGGAAAGTGAGCCTGGATTCCCATCTGCTCATTGCCTGGGCAAACGACAGCGGTTCGGATGGTAGCACTGGAGGCACCAATCCCAGCTTCCAAGCCCAGGTCGGCATCCAGTTGCCGGGCGCCGGCTCTGGCGGTGAACTCTTCAGCTTGCAGACTGTTATTAAGCTTTCGATTGGATTAATCCAACTGATGTACTCTCCCCCGGTTGAAGGTGATCCGAAGAAAAAAGGCGGCTTCCTTTTAGTTCTCAACCAGATCGCTTTGAAGCTGCTCGGGCTTTTGCAAATTCCCCCCAGCGGCAACACCGCGTTCATGCTCTTCGGCGACCCGGAGGCAACCAGCTCCACCGGCCTGGGTTGGTTTGCCATTTATCACAAGGACCAGTCCTCGCCACGCGCTCTGACTCACCGAGCGCTGGCC
>Ga0210387_10004933_pt1 | contig 10240 bp, 8 predicted proteins | sample IncBWC7OmetaG_FD_160108 | JGI IMG/M metagenome (GOLD analysis project Ga0210387, IMG submission 160108) | Forest soil microbial communities from Barre Woods Harvard Forest LTER site, Petersham, Massachusetts, United States - Inc-BW-C-7-O ...
TGGATACTTGAGGGCAGACAGTCGCCCAACGTCATCGGTATTCTGACAAGTGGCATTTTGGTCTTGATATCAATTCTTGGTGTCGCCGAACTGAATCACACTGGTGACATTCATCTTGCTGTCTTCGGCACTGTTCTCGACGTTGCAGTTTTGGTAGCGGGAGTGGTGGGTGCCTGGAGTCGCGACAATAAATGGCCGTTGTGCACCCTCCTCTATGGAGCTTCTTTAGCCCTCTTGCTGGCGATCAGTTTGCGCGGCGGGCATCTCTATGGTTCGGACGTACAGAAGGAGTTCAGTGTCGCCTGGAGCACGGCTCGCGCGGGGATCTGGCACATCCCTGCCAACCACGACGCATATGCGTCGATGCTGTCGCTGACCGTTCTGCCGGCCATTCTGCGGTCAGTCACCGATTTGCCGTTACTGGCCTTTTTTCAGCTGGTTGTTCCCGCAATATTGGCGTTGCTACCGATCGCAATGTTCGCCGGCGTGCGCAGCGTCCCTCGATGGGTAACTAGCGGTCGTGCCGCCCCGCGACCGGGCTTGGCGTTCGCAGTTGTATCAGGCATCATCGTGTCGAGTGTTGCTTTCTCGTCAGCGTTGGTGACTATTACTCGGCAGGCGATGGCCACCACAATGTTGGCCGCCATCGTCATGGTGTTGCTTGATCGATCGATGTCGAAGCGCGCTTCTCAGGTTGCTATCGGACTGCTGCTCGTCGCAATCTCATTTACCCACTACACGACGTCTTATCTGGTGGCCGCGATTCTGCTGAGCGCGTGGTGCGTGTCGTCGCTCTGGGAGCGAGGATTGCTCTTCATACCCAGAGCAGACAGGGAACGTCATCGCAAGTATGTACATTCTCGAAAAGTCCTCAATCTCTCACTTGTGGTCGTGGCGATCGTGGCAGCCTTCGGATGGAATCTGGCTATCACACGGAACAACGCACTTTCCGCCCCTGCCCAGGCGGTGGCTCAGAAGGGTGTCGGGCTCGGTACGTCAACCCTTTCGGGCGTTCTGCCTCCTCGTCAACTCGAGCAGCTTCTGATTGGCGAACTCAGTAGGTCGGCAAAGTACATCATCCCCGTACCCAGTTCGCGCTCGGTTCCACTCACCTCAGCCACCGCCCCTTCAGCGAAAGGCCTTGTACCGTCGCTCGCTGGCACGTGGAACAAGATTGACTTCGTGGCCACCGAAGGAACGTGGCTGATCTTGGGACTGGCGTTGCTGTACGGCATCTTTCTACTGGGGCGACGTCGTTCCTACGCGTTCAGCTCGGATCTGGTGGGCCTCGGGGTGACCGGACTCGTCTTGGGTGGAATACTTCGCGCCTCGGGAACGTTGGCTTTCTTTTACAATCCAGAGCGCGCCGCGATTGTCACGGCGATCCTGTTGGCTGCGCCCGTCACGATGTTTCTTGAAGATCTTTTCGACCGCCGCGTGCATACGAGGTTGAGGATGTCGGAGCGATGGGCTTTAGGAGCCACGACCGCGTACGTCATCGTCCTTGTCGTGGGGGCCACGGGTTTGAGCACTCTCTTGATCGGCGGCCAGCCGCCGGGATCTCTTTCTGCGAATGACCTCAACGTTGAGAACTTTGCCGTGTCGACTCAAGAGTTCGCGACGGCATCGTGGCTGCGGACCAATGCGAAGTCGCCGAAGATAGTTCAGTCCGACCTCCACGGGCAACTTGTCCTTCTTTCCCAACCCGGTAGCTATGACCTTGTGCCTGAGATCGTGCCATCGGAGGTTGATAAGGAGGCGTTCATCTACTTGTCCCAAGCAAATTTGATTGACGACATCACCCAGGCAGACGCGGATAACGGGGAGTTCTCGACGGCGTATCGTTCCACCTTGCAATTCTTCAATCAACACTTCTACGTCGTGTATTCGACCGGTTCTACTCGCGTCTATCACTGAATCAAAGAGGACTCGTTCGATGGAGAGACGCGTCTCGTAGGTGGAGGGCTCCGTCGTGGTCCGCAGAATCTAAATAAGAACCTGCTAAAAAAACCGCTCATGCGGCGTTGACGTGGACCGCCCCGGAACAAAAGAACCTTAGGTGCTGAGACTAGAGTAACGGGCAATGAGCGTTGGCATTGAGTGGCGTGTCAATTGAGCGATGCAATGAAAAGTACAGATTTGCTGTGCTCGATAGTGGTCACGCACAACGCAGAGGAAGTGATTCTTTCCTGTCTTGAATCGCTTGAAGCAAGCTCACTTCCGTCGACGATCATGGTGATCGACAATGGCTCAAGCGACGCCACGGTTGAGATGGTTACCCGGCGATATCCGCACATTCACGTCCATGCGGGAGAGAATCTTGGCTTTGCCGGTGGATGCAATCGTGGGATCCAACTAGCGGGCGCTGACTTCAATGCGTATTTCTTTGTGAATCCGGACGCGCTTGTCGCTCCCAGTTGTCTTGGGCGATTGATGAGCGCTCTGGAGGAGGATCCGACAGTCGCAATAGTGAGCCCCACCATTCTTGAGTTGGAGACGGGAAGCATTCTTTACGCGGGTGCACTCCTCGATTTTGAGAACTTGAATTTTGGTGTGCTCACGTCTTCCCCTGCTCCGGGGGGAAGTAAGACTAGAGAGACCGGGCGACCATCGGGCGCGGCGATGCTCGTGCGCAGGACGTCACTGGATCAAGTGGGGCCAATGGATGATTCGTATTTTCTCTACTGGGAGGAGTGTGAGTGGGCGGCGCGGCTTCACTCGTCCCACTGGAAGATTGGATACGTTCCCGATGCGGAGGTCTTTCACTCGCCGAGCCACAGTACGGGAGGCACGGGCTCACGTGTCTATGAGTACTACTACACGCGAAACTTGCTACGTCTCGTGTCCGAGGTCAAAAAAATCTCGCGATGGGAGTGCGTTGTGCGCGTCTTTCCGATCATCGCGCGACGCTTTCCCGTCCTCGCTTCTTATCGGCAACCAAAGAGGCTCATCGAAGCCGCGCGATTTGATGCGCTCGGTGTCTTTGACTTTCTTCGAGGCAAGACGGGGCATCGCGTAGATTTGCCACCAGTCTCGATACCGAATTCCCAGCCCAAATGACCAGTGCCGGAGGTGAGGCGGACTCTGAGAATCCGGGTAGCGCAAGTCAGTTTGGTCGAGTCGGTCGAAGAATAACTGCTTCAGTCATATCGGGATATGGCGTCACGATCCTGACCTCTGGGCTAGGGGCCCTGGCAACTCGACTGATCACAACGCACGTTGGTCCGACGAAATACGGGCTCTTCGTGACCGCGTTGACTTTTGTCACTACGGTCACGCTGTTAACGGATCTTGGGATCACGTCGATAATGGGACGCGACGTCGCTCAAAACCCTGATGAAGCCGCAGATATCCTTGGCCAGAATCTGGGACTCCGACTGACTCTCAGTTCGCTCGTGATTCCCATAGTGGTGATTGTGGGGACCACGCTCTATCGGGCTTCCTCTCTTCGCTGGGCGCTCATCCTCTTCGCACTTTCGATTCCGTTCAACGCGATCCAGGCAATTTCGTTTGGCTACTACGTCGCGTCGATACGGAACTACGTTGCGGCCGGGATCGGTGTCCTTCAACAAATTCTCTACGTAGGTGGCGTGGCCATCGCAATTGTCGGTGGCTACGGGATCATCGGATGCGCCGTGAGCTATCTGATATCGACAGCCATAGGCGGAGTGATGTCGTATGCCATCGTCAGAAAGGAGTTGCGCTTCAAGCCGCTATTTAATGTACGGCGTTGGCGGCAGGTCTTCTCGCGCTCAGCAAGTCTTGGAGCAATACAGGTCATAAATCTCTTGTATCTCAAAGCAGACACGTTGTTGCTCAGTAAAATGGAGAAACCGCGAGCTGTGGGACTATACGGAGTCGCCTACAGCTTCATTGGATTTATCGTTGTTATTCCGTCCTTGATTCTCGTGAGTGTCATGCCACTGATGGCGACATCCTCTGGGGAAAGGTTCGAACGACTGCTTCGACGGACAGAACACGGGCTTGCCATCCTTGGTGCAATGTCTGTCATGTTCACGGTGCTGTTCGCCACGCAGTCAATCGCGATTCTCTCGGGTGATCACTTCTTAGCCGCGGCGCCAGCTCTCAGGATCCTTGGACTATCGTGCTACTTCTCGTTCTTGAATAGCGCCCTTGGGTACGCCGCGGTGGCGTGCAATCGCCATCATCGATTTGTTGTCGTAAGCGGCGTTGGGCTCGTCTTGAATGTCGGTCTCAACCTCGCCCTCATTCCGAGAATGGGAATCAATGGATCGGCGCTTGCGACATTGATATCGGAGTTCATTGCGTTGGTCGGCGTGCGTTGGGTGTTTGCTAAGGATGTCGGAGCGAAAGTCCCTCTTACGAGACTGTCGCTTCGCCCAGTATTCGCGGGCGCTTTGGTGACGGTGATCGGTCGTTATGTGTTGCTTCGCAGCTGGCATGCGTCCGTCGTGACGGTGCTGTGGGCGCCGGTCATCCTGATCCTTTACGTCAGCATCCTCGCCCTTATCGGAGGTCTGTCTGAGGAGATCTCATTTCTTCGAGAAAAACTCAAGAAGCAATTCCCCGGGCATAACCGGTTCACCGCGAGTTAGCCCTGAACGATGCGCCTGACTTTCGTACTCCCAAAGCTGCTCGATCACCCGATTGGTGGCTACAAGGTCAACTATCAGTACGCAAACGCGCTGGCCGCCCGGGGCCATGACGTGACCTTGGTTCACCCCATGACCGATGGGGACCATCCGTCATTTCGCGATCGGGTTTCCTGTGCGTCGATGACGGCGCGCCAGGCGATAACCCGTCGACCTCCGATGACGTGGTTCACGTTCGAGCCGAGCATCCGTTCAATTCTGATCCCGGCACTCACGAGTCGATCACTTCCAGCGGCGGACATCACGGTGCTCACCTCGTGGCAGACGGCAGAGCGCACGATGGAGCCCGCCCCGCACGCCGGTGTCCTTGTCCAGATTGTCTACGACTACGAGTTCTGGATGTCAAACGTGGAGATCCGTCCTCGGATGAAGGCTGCGCTCGGACGTACCGACGTCTACCAGATCGCCACGTCTGGCGTCGTAGCCACCATGCTCCAGGAGATCGGGAGGGAGCCCGCCGCGACGGTGGTTGCCGGGTTGCTCGAAGGTGAGTTCGGCGTCGATGAACCCATCGAGGGTCGCGACCGGGTGGTTGCCTTTCCCCGACGCTTTAGCCCAGTCAAAGACCTGCCCACCGCCCTCGCCGCAGCCACTCTGATTCTCCGTGAGGAGCCGGGTGTCCGAGTCGAGTGCTTCGGGTCGACCTCGAGTGAGCCCCTGCCACGCGGTATCACGAGTCGTGGTCAGATATCCCATGAGGAGTTACGGGCGCTGTATAACCGTGCGAGCGTCTTCTTCTTAGCCAGTCAATATGAGGGATGGGGGCTTCCCGCAGCGGAGGCGATGGCATGCGGCGCGGCAGTTGTGTCGACGAGGTCCGGAGGAGTCGAGGACTTCTTAGAGGACGGACGCAACTGCCTTCTTGTTCCGGTGGGCGACGCACGCGCTCTCGCCAATGCGGCGCTACGCCTGCTGCGAGATGAGGATACGAGAGTCCGACTGGCGACCGAGGGACTTCTCGACGCAGCCCTCATGTCCGCGCATCGCTCGAGCCTGCAGCTCGAGCGTGTCCTGGAGTCCCTGTTGAGCGGACCACCCACCGCTTCACACTGAAATCGCGATCACCGATCGTCTTGTCGCGACGGTCACGATGCGTGATGTCGCGTTGCCTGATCAGCCAGCGGTCAAATGGGGCCGCTCTGCCCGAGACCGCCGCGCAAGATCGTGGCGTACGACTCGACCATCGCGTCATCCGTGAGTTCTCGGTGCTCGGCGATAAAAGCGGCTGCCCGATCCTCTCTCAGCGAATGATCCTTTAGCCAGTACTCGGCTCCGTCGGCCAGAGACTCAGCGCTAAGTGCATCGACGAGAGATCCCGTGGAAGGTCCGACCAGACTCGACGACTCATTATCAATGTGGCGGGCACACACCACGGGCGTTCCGAGCGCCAGTGACTCGGCGACGACCAGCCCGAATCCTTCGCGTACCGAGGGTGCCAGTAGGACCCGACCTCCTCGCACCAACGACCAGAGTTCGCGCTGAGATTCGAATGTCGGGAAGAAAGTCACGCAGTCATCCATGCCTAACGCTGCTACCTGCGCTCTCAAGCGCTCCTCTTCGGGGCCGACGCCCACGATGCCCAAACGCACGTCGTAACCGCGTGCAACGAGTATCGCGGTGGCTTCAATGGCGAGGTCTGCTTTCTTGTGTTCGATGAGCCGACCGACAAACAAAAGTTCAGGTGCCTCGACATTGGCTGCCGTAACGGAGAGTTCATCAAATGAAATGGAGTTAGGAACGACGTGCAAGTCCTCGCTCTTGGCACCTATGGCAATGAGTTTTGTCGCCGTGCCTTGCGAAACCGCGATGATCGTGTCGGGGAGCCTGACGCTGATCTTCTCAATTGTCGCCGCGACGGCGGCCAATGGACCTAAGTATGAACTCCAGGTCTGACGACCCCATACTTCGTGCCACGTGACTACCAGGGGCACCCGCTTCACCCAGGCCACGAGACGAAGGGGAACCAGTTGAAGGTAGGGAATCTGGTCGGCCTCGATTACGTCAAACCTCCTCGTCAAAAGTCGGAAGGTTGAAAGGGCGAAAAGGAGCGCTTGGATGAGGGACCGTCTGTGGTTTGTATAGAGCGGCACGCGAGGGCATATTCCGATGTAGGTGAGCGAGCCCGATTCGTTGTTTTCGACTCCGGGATCGACGTCCCACCACTGCATTGAATAGACGGTGACGTCCATCTCACATTTGGGAAGCCCACGGAGAAGGCGAAAATACCGAATCTCCTTGCCACCCTGGTGCCAAGGATAGAGAGCGTCACTCACCACCGCGACTCTGAGGCGACTCACGCGATCAGGCTACCGTGACGGAGTTTTCGACTTCTCGCGCCCGTGATTCACAACTCGCGAACAACGCGTGCATTCGTGTATCGGTGGCCGGGTATGCCGCGGGAGTCACTTCGCGGTCCCCTGAGAAGCCCTGAGATGGTTAACCGGAGTTGAGCTGAAATGGCGAAATACCAACGTTCGCGCCGGCCAGCCTTTCACCAAAGCAGGTCGGGCGGAGCGGTGTGGAGTGAGGTCCAGACTCCAAAGGATCCAAGCGCCAGCTATTTGGAGTACGTCGGGCCGCGCCGGAATTCGCAGAACCGACTGGAGGCCCGTTGAAATACTGGGATGTCGCTGGCAATATGATCCGTCATCTGTTGTTAACAAATCGCGCCGTCTGAGACTTTACCCAGAATTCAACCCCACAAAGGGTTTTCGAGGGTGGGGTGACGAGTATTTCGTCCCTGTTGTAGTACGCATATAGCAATGAAAGCCCTCCGAAATCACTCCGATTTGACAACGCGCTGCGATTCTGAAATAGTTTCCAGCGCAAGGGCTTAATTCAAAGGATCTGGCTTTGGAATTTATGCCTGACGGAATGCTTCCAACATCCTCAGTTGGAATGCCCCAATTTCGACTTTCGATCGTCGTTCCTTCATTCAACGAGTACTCAACGATTGTCGGCGTTGTGGACAATCTCCTTTCCCTCGACATACCCGGGAAAGAACTTGAGATCATCGTGGTTAACGACGGATCGACCGATAGCACTCGAGCGCTGCTCGAATCCTTTGACGACACACGCCTTGTCTGTATGCACCACACCACCAATCTTGGCAAGGGGGCCGCGGTGCGGACAGGCATTGCCGCCGCCAAGGGATCGCACGTCCTTATTTTCGACGCCGACGAAGAGTATGACGTCGAAGACATCCCACGACTCGTGACCCCCATACTTTCGGGACGGGCGGAGGTTGTTTACGGCAACCGGATGTCCGGGTTTGGAACAGTTCACCCGTCGCTGTGGCACGCCGTGGGTAACAAGGCGATGACGTTTCTCGCGAACGTAATGTTTGGCTCGGCGATCTCGGATCTTCACACCTGCTTAAAGCTTCTTCCCGTTCCGCTCTTGAACAGTTTCAACTTGGACGAGGGCGGCTTTGGACTCGACACGGAGATCAGTGCTGAAGTCCTCCGAGCTGGCTTTCGCCCTTTCCAAGTTCCGATCAGTTACGTCGGCCGCAGTCGGGAAGAGGGAAAGAAGATTCGTCTCAGCGACGCCTTCCGCTGTGTGTTCGTTCTGTTGAAGGTGCGCTCTCGGCCGAGCACCCCGTACGGCAAACGGGATCGCGCCCTGGCACCTCGAGTTCAGACATCCGCCAGTTGACTAGACCGTCGCGTTGACGCAGTGTCAGCTCGCGATGGGGGGCGGTACCGTTCGAAGCTTCGCTAAGGGTGTCTCACCTCGTGGGACTTCCTGAGGGTCTACTCACTCCTCGGGCGAAGCCGAGCACGCTCACTAGGTCATCGCCGAAGGCGACCAACGGGAATACCACGGACCACGCGCCTCTCGTCGTGCCGGATCGCGCAATCCAATAGGCATAGGGAGTGCCCAAGGTGGCCAGCCCCACGATCAGTCCCGCGAGCCAGGAAAACGGAAGTGCGACGATGAGCGCCGCAATCGCTGCGGGACCGACCACGGGCAATGAGGGCCAACCAAATTCTTTTCGCCACCGCTCCCCTGCGCCACGACCGTAGTTAAAACTTCGTCGCCAGGTCTTAAGCATCGACGGATCGAATCGGTGGGATAGAACTATCCGTGGATCAACCAAGACCGAGTTCTCGCCGTTACGCTCGCGAACGGCGACACAGAGAGCAGTTTCTTCGCCCTCCCCGAATACAAGGCTGTCGTCGAATCCGCCCGCGTCGAGCGCACGATTGCGGTGCATTGACATATTGGCCCCCACAACCGAATAGACGGGATAGGGGACATCCGTCGGTAAACGCGGAGGTCGAAACTGGCGGGCGAGTCGATACCAGACACTGGGTCCGTGGGCGAGAGCGATCTCCGCAGGCACCAGCGGATTTCGATAGACCAGGTACCGCTGGGTAAATGTCACGGGATTGTCCACTTCGACCAACCCGCCAATGACCGTGGCCTCCGGGTTCGCGTCCCAGGCGGCTAACACGCGCTCAGTCCAATCCGGAGGGGGTGTGCAGTCATCGTCGCAGAAGGCGACCAGGCGAGACCTTGCGTGGCTCAACCCCGTATTGCGAGCGGCCGAGATGCCCCGATTGGTTGGGTGGCGAACCACGTCGAATCCGTAATTTGTGGCGAGTGCTTCCGTCTCGTCAGTGGATCCGTCATCGACCACGATCACGTTTGCAGGTGTTCGCTGGTGCGCGAGTGACTCGAAACACGGCACGAGTCTGGCAGCACCGTTGAAGCTGCAGACCACCACACTCAGGGGATGGCTCTCGGTCACGTCAGGCTCCAGGCATCCCTGTTGACCCGGAGACGAGTACACCGGATCCGGAGTTCACCGTGTCCCGAGCGCGTCATCGACGTGGTTTCAAAATAGGTACCGTAACAAACACTCCATTTGCGTTCAGCGAGATCTGCATCCCGCCAGCGACCGCGCCTTGGGATGGCACCAAGATTGTCGCCGTGTGCCCCGTCCGCACGACCTTTTCGCCGAGGCTGACAAGCCTGCTGCCTTGCCTCGCGACCCAGTGATACGTCTTGGTGTGACCAGTTTTGTTGGTGATCCGGACGGGAACTGGCACGCCGGATCTCACACCCGTCGCGGCATCTGACGGTCTGATCAACGCCAGCGAGCTGTAGGGCGATGGAGCGAAACTTCCGTCCACTGTTCGAAGTAGCACGTGTGAGATTGGCGAAAATCCAAACAGAAGTGCAAGAAGTATCACGGCCAAAAGTAGCCGCTTGACCACTTTAGACATGACTTGAGATTAGTGGCCGATGCTGAGCAAAGTGTTGTGGCCGTGGAGGAGTTGACTGCGCAGAGCGCTAAAAGCACTCGCTGAGTAAACACGTGAACAGAGCGACCCGGCAACCCTCAAGTGCCATCCTGCGTGATCTGGTCCGACTAATCGACCGGTCGCGGCCCGGTCGCGGCATACCGCCATAACACTGCTGGCTTTACTGAGGGATCGATTAAGCCGCTACGGTTCCTGCTCACCGTACGTTGCGCAGGGAAACTGGCGCGCTGGGATCTTTTAGTTTGGTACCGTGAGAAGTCCTTGGTTGGTCGAGCGCTCGGTCCGATGGTGTTCTTGCTTGCTGTTGCGAGTTATGGGGGATAAACAGATGAG
>Ga0210387_10004935_pt1 | contig 10238 bp, 10 predicted proteins | sample IncBWC7OmetaG_FD_160108 | JGI IMG/M metagenome (GOLD analysis project Ga0210387, IMG submission 160108) | Forest soil microbial communities from Barre Woods Harvard Forest LTER site, Petersham, Massachusetts, United States - Inc-BW-C-7-O ...
GCGGGCGCCGGTTGCGCCGGCGGTGCCGCGGCGACGGCGGCGTTGCCGCCCGCACCCTCGGGCGCGGCAGCGGGTGCGGGCGGGACCTGGGCGGCGGGCGCAGGCGTGGCGGTGGCCGCAGCTGGCTCTGCAGCCGGAGGCGGTGCGGCAGCGGTCGGCGCGGCAGCCGTTGGAAAGAAACGATCCTTGAGATGCAGCTTGACGGCCGCGCCGGCCGCCGCCCCGAGGACGATCACCACGACCAGCAAGCTGGTCAAGCCGCGCCGCCGGCGGTTCAACGTGGGATAGGCGCGCGAAGCGGCGCGGAATCGCTTGCTCGGGTCCGGCGCCACCGGCGCCGCCACCACCGCTTGCGCTTCGGGGACCGCCGGCTCCACATCGACATCCGCGATCTCCAGGGGCTCATCGAGCGTCCCCGCCGAAGGTGCAGAGTCCGGAGATTCGCCCGTTCCATCGGGTTCTCCGGCCGCGCCAGCCGAGAGCCGATCGGTCATCGTGCCCGGGCGCGGTCCGGCCCCGGCGCCGACCAGCTCGTCGACGACGTCTGCCACGCGGGTCGGCTCGTTGGAGGCGTCGTCGGCGACATAGCGCGGAACCGTCGGGCCTGGACGCGCGGCCGGCGCCGGTCCTGGCGCCTCCTGCAAAACCTCCAGCGCTTTGTCGATGTCGGCCGCGGTGGGCGGCTCGAACAGCGCCGACGGAACCGGGACCGGTCTCGTGCTGGTGTTACGCGCGCGGGTAAACGGACCCGACGGCGCCGCCGACGCATCGGGCGCGCCCGAGCGCGACCCGAGAAAGCTGGTCTTGGAGATTGCCGGCGTCGTCGCGGGGGGAGGGGGCGCGGAGATCGACTCCGGAACCGCGGGGGCCCCTTCCGCCGGGAGCGGGTGGGTGGCGCCGAGGACCGCGCGCGCGTTGGCGTCGAGGCTGGCGAAGACGCCCGACGGGCGGCGCACGGCCATCCCGCCCCCCTTGGGCTGCCCGACCGCCGCGACGCCGGCCTGCTCGAGCCGGGTCTTCTCCGCGAGGATCTTCTCCAGCGTCGGTTGGGTCTCCGGCGTCACCTTGTCGAACCGCACGCCCATCCCCGGCGTGACATTTTCGCGCGCCGGATCGTGCTCGCGGATCCAGACGACGGTCCCTTCCCCGGCCAAAAGCGGCGTCGAATCCTGCAGCTGGAACTCCAGCCGCAGGCGGGTGTCGACCGGCAGCGGCTCGCGCGTGCGGATGAAGATCCCACCACGGCTCACGTCGACGGCGTAGCGCTCGATGAACTGCTCGAGGCTGGCGCTGCGAAACTTGATGCGGAGGTTGGTGGGTCCGCGCGACGGGTCTTTCGGGGTGGGCTCGCTCATGGTCCTCGGGTCGGCGCCGACGAGACTATAAGTCCGTTCGGTCTTTGCAAAGCGGTGAATTATCCCCGATATTCATCGGAAATCACGCGCCCCGATTCCCACTCTTTGCCCCAGGCTTTGCGCCTCGTCCTCCGCCCGCTCGGGCGCGGTTTGGCGTGGCTGCTCGTCGCCGGCGCGATCCTCACCTTTGGCGCGGCCGAGCTGGCCGGCGCCGCGACGCCGCCGCCGTTTCGGGCGGCGCACGCGGCGGTGGCGTCGGACAACGCGCTGGCCTCGGCGGCCGGGGTGGCCGCGCTGAGAGCCGGCGGCAACGCGATTGACGCCGCCTGCGCGACCGCGCTGGCGCTGGGGGTCGTGCACCCCGACTCCTCGGGGATCGGCGGCGGCGGCTTCGCGATCGTCTACCTGGCCAAGGAAAAGAAGAGCTACGCGCTCGACTTCCGCGAGCGAGCGCCGGCGGCCATCACGCCGGCCGCCTATTTCAAGGACGGGAAGGTTCAGCCCGAGCTCTCGAAGCACGGCGGGCTGGCGGTGGCGGTGCCGGGAGAAGTGCGCGGCCTCAGCGATCTGGTGCGCCGCTGGGGCAAGCTCCCCTTCGCCCGCTGCGTCGACGGCGCGCAGAAGCTGGCCGCGCGCGGGTTCCCCGTCTCCTGGCGCCTGGCGCAAAATCTGGGAGCGATCGATCGCAAGGAGACCGGCGACAAGAAGTTCATGGAGATGTTCGCCGGCAAGCCGCTGCCGGAGGGGACGATCTGGCGGCGGCCCGAGCTGGCCTGGACGCTGGGCAAGCTGCGCGTGGGGGGCGCGGACGCCTTCTACAAGGGGGAGGTGGCCAAGGAGATCGTCAGGGCGGTGGCGAACGCGGGCGGTGTGCTCAGCGCCGAGGACCTCGCCGGCTACACCGCGACCGAGCGGACGCCGCTCGCCACCGACTACCGCGGGCTGCACATCTATTCGATGCCGCCGTCGTCCTCGGGCGGCGTGGTGCTGGTCGAGGCGCTGGGGATCCTGGCCGCGCACTATCCGACCGAGGCCGACCTGCAGCGCGACGGGCGCGGCTCGTCGGCCTACCTGCACATCCTCTCCGAGGCGCTCAAGCACGGTTTCGCCGATCGGGCGCGCTTTCTGGGCGACACCGACTTCGTCGCCGTCGATTTGCCGCATTTGACCGGCGCGGCCTACCACGCCGAGCTGGCGCGCCGGATCAAACCGAATGCCGTCTTGCCGCGCGACGCCTACGGAACGCTCGGTGCGCCGCCCGCGGAGCGCAAGGACGGCGGGACGACTCACCTCTCGGTCATCGACGCCGACGGAAACGCGGTGGCGCTGACGACCACGGTCAACCTCGGCTTCGGCGCGCACCTGGTGGCCGGCAAGACCGGCATCGTGCTCAACGATCAGATGGACGATTTCTCGCTGACCCCCGGGGTCCCCAACGCCTTCGGCCTGATCGGCAACGAGCAGAACGCGGTGGCGCCCAGGAAGCGCCCGCTGTCCTCGATGACGCCGACCATCGCGGTCGACAGCAAGGGGCAGGTGAAGGTGGTGGTCGGTGCGGCCGGCGGTCCGACCATCATCTCGGCGACGGCGGAGGTGCTGCTGAACGTGGTCGACTGGAAGCTGGACGCCCAGGCGGCGGTGGCGGCCCCGCGCATCCACGACCAGTGGTTTCCCGATCTCCTGATGGTCGAGCCCGACGTCCCGCGCGACGTCAACACCGGGCTCGAGCAGCGCGGCCACAAGATCAAAGAGATGCCGCACGTCGGAACGGTCAACGTGCTGGTGCGGACCGACAAGGGGATCGAGGCGGGGGCCGAGCCCCGCAGCCCGAGCGCGCCGGCCGGTTACTGATGCCGGCCCGCAAGATCACCAAGGTGTTGATCGCCAACCGCGGCGAGATCGCCTGCCGGGTGATTCGCGCCTGCCGCGAGCTCGGCCTGCGCACGGTGGCCGTCTATTCCGAAGCCGACGCGCTGGCGCCCCACGTGCGCCTGGCCGACGAGGCGATCGCCATCGGTCCGCCGCCCGCGCGCGAGAGCTACCTGGTCGTCGAGAAGCTCATCGATGCCGTCCGCCAGAGCGGCGCCGACGGCGTTCATCCCGGTTACGGCTTTCTGTCGGAGAACGCCGATTTTGCCGAGGCGGTCCACGCGGCCGGCGCCACCTTCATCGGCCCGCCGCCGTCGGCGATGCGCGCGATGGGGATCAAGACGGCGGCGCGCGCGCGCATGCAGGCGGCCGGTGTTCCGGTGGTCCCGGGCGACGGCGGCCTCGACGGGCGCGGCTTTCCGAACGCGGTCGACGCCAAGGTGGCCGCGGCGCGCATCGGCTACCCGGTGATGCTGAAGGCCGCCGCCGGCGGCGGCGGGCGCGGCATGCGGCTCGTCGACAGCGAAGACAAGCTGGAGGCGGCGCTGGCGGGCGCGCAGCGCGAGGCCAAGGCGGCCTTCGGCGACGACACGGTCTATCTGGAGAAGGCCATCGTCCGCCCGCGCCACATCGAGATCCAGGTGTTCGGCGACGAGCACGGCGGCGCGGTCCACCTGTACGAGCGGGACTGTTCGATCCAGCGCCGCAACCAGAAGGTGATCGAGGAATCGCCATCGCCGGTCATCGACGACGAGACCCGCGCGGAAATGGGCCAGGTGGCGGTGCGCGCGGCGCGCTCGGTCGGCTACGTCGGCGCCGGCACCATCGAGATGCTCTACGACTCGGCGGCGCGCAGCTTCTACTTCCTGGAGATGAACACGCGGCTGCAGGTCGAGCACCCGATCACCGAGCTGGTGACGGGCGTGGATCTGGTGCGCTGGCAGCTGGCGGTCGCGCAGGGCGAGAAGCTCCCGCTCGCCCAGGAGGCGATTCCGCGGCGGGGGGCGGCCATCGAGTGCCGCGTCTACGCCGAGGACTCGGTGAAGTTCTTGCCGTCGCCCGGGACGATCACCTCGCTGCGCGTGCCGGCGGGACCGGGGATCCGCGACGACGGGGGGGTGGTCGCCGGCAGCGTCGTCTCGGTCTACTACGACCCGATGATCTCCAAGCTCTGCGCCTGGGCCGACACGCGCGCGGCGGCCATCGATCGCATGCGGCGCGCGCTCGGCGAGTACCACGTCGGCGGCATCAAGACGAACCTGGCGTTTCATCGGCGGGTGATGCGCCATCCCGCTTTCATCGCCGGCGACTACGACACCGGGTTCATCGAGCGCCACAAGGCCGAGCTGACGCAGCCGGTGCCCGACGAGGAGACGGCGGCGCTGGCGGCCATCGCCGCGGCGGCGGCCGCGGCGCGCGCCGGCGGCGGGCCCTCGAGCGATCTCGATCTGTCGCAGACGCAGCCTTCGCCGTGGCGCCGCCGGCGGGACGATTGACGGCACGGCCGACATCGCCCCCGCCCCCGCCCTCCAGATCCGCGCTGCTGTTGGCCTTCGCCACGCTCTACCTGGTGTGGGGCTCGACCTATCTGGCGATCCGGATCGCGGTGACGGCCCTTCCGCCGTTCGTGATGGGCGCGCTTCGCTTCGGGGGCGCGGGCGCCGTCCTCTATGTCTTTCTGCGCCTGCGCGGCCTGGCCCGGCCGTCGCTGCGAAACTGGGGAGGGGCGTTCCTGGTCGGTGGGCTCTTGCTGGGCGTGGGCAATGGGCTCGTCTGCTGGGCCGAGCAATGGGTCCCTTCGGGCCAGGCGGCGCTCATCGTCGCCACCGTGCCACTCTGGATGACGGCGCTGCCGTGGCTGGCGCGCCGCGCACAGAGCCCCCACCCCGCGGCGCTCGCCGGCGTGGCGCTGGGCCTGGCCGGCGTGGCGACGCTGGTGGGCGGTCTGTCGGGGGCGCGGGGGACGGCCGCGGGCGCCGCGCAGTTCGGCGGGCGGATCGGCCTTCTGCTGGCCAGCCTCTCCTGGTCCGTGGGATCGCTGTGGTCACGCCGCCTGCCGCTGCCGGCGGAGGCGGCCATGGCCACCGCGATGGAGATGCTGGCCGCCAGCCCGCTGATGGCCGCCACCGCGCTGGCCCGGGGCGAATGGGGACATTTTCACCCGGCGTCGGTGCCGTCAGGTCCCTGGCTGGCGCTGGCCTATCTGGGCGTGGTCGGCAGCCTGGCCGGATTCGGCTCGTATGTCTTTCTGCTCAAACATACCAGCCCTGCGCGCGCGTCGACCTACGCCTTCGTCAATCCGCTGGTGGCGGTGGTTCTGGGAACCGCCGTCGCGGGTGAAGCGATCGGCACCCGCACCGGCGTCGCGGCGTTGCTGATCGTGAGCGCGGTGGCTGCGGTCATCTGGGGCAGTGGGGCGCGCCGAACCGCCGCCTGAGCGTTATGTTGTGCGGGTGAAGACGCCACCCACCGGCCTGCGGCTGATCATCACCTACAAGTTCACCAAGGCGGTGCTGCAGGTGGCCGCCGCGGTGCTGCTGTTCTACGGCGCCGCGCACGGGCTCAACGCACGGCTGGCCGAGTTCGCCGAGAAGCTGCGCGAGCACGCCGTCCACGCCTGGAGCAACGTGTTTGCGGCCGCGCTGCTGCGCTTCACGCACTCACGCCACAGCCTGACCTGGACGGCCTACGCGTTGCTCGGCGACGCGGGGTTGAGCAGCGTCGAGGGGTGGGCGCTGTCGCGCGGTTACACCTGGGGCGAATGGCTGGTGGTGGTGACGACCGCCGCTCTGATCCCGTTCGAGATTCGGGCGCTGATGCACCACGTGCGCGTCGGTCGGGTGATCTTGTTCGTCCTGAACCTCGTGATCGTGGGGTACCTGATCAGGAACATCCGCCTCCGCCGGCGTGAGCTCCGCCCGGTCGAAGTGCCGCGGACCATCTGAGGTCCATCACCCGAAGGCCCCCGAAGCGGTCGTCCCGTTGGGGGCACCCACGAGGGTTCGGCCTTTTCGCGCCTGTCTTGCCGCCGACGCCCCCGGCGATCCAAGATCGCTGCCTGGTGACGTTCAGCAACGGGCTGCGCGCGCGGGTTGGCCCGCTGGTCGCCTTCGTGGTGGCCGGCGGCGCCGCGATGTGCGGAGCTTGTGTCCCCGATGCACTCGTCCAGCGGGCATCGAACGAGTTTGCCTGCCCGCAGCAACGAATCGAAGTGATCGACCGGCGTGACATCGCCGCCGGCCTCTACGACGTCGACGCCTGCGGGGCACGGGCGCGATACATGTGCTTTCAGACCGGACGATCGAGGGGGGCCTGCGTGCACGAGCCGGATCCGCCGCGGTGGGATCCCGACCCCACGCTGGTGGCGAGCCTCCCGAGACCGCCCGGAATGTCGGGTGACGGTCGCCTGGCGCGGATCTGCCCGCGAGACGAGTCGTCTGAGGACGACTGCCTGAAAATGGAGGGCGGTGCCTGGCACTGGTATCACCACGTGTACGAACGCGAGCCTGGAGGCCTGGGCGCGCCGGGACAGTGACCGCATCATGACATTCCGCCTCCGGCGGCCGCGCACCCGTAGCTAACCTTCCTTCGGGTGCAGGTTTCCCAGGGGCAGTTTCATGAGTCTGATGGGGAGGCCCGGGACGTACGCGCTGCTGAGTTGCCTCGGGCTCGTCTCGATCGGGTGCGCGTTCCAGCTCGAGGCGGTTCGTCGTGCTTCCAACGAGTTTTCCTGTCCGCCTGAGCGGATCGCAGCGGTGGCGCGCACCGACATCGCGGCGAACGTCTATGACCTCAATGCCTGCGGCACGCTGGTTCGCTACACCTGCGTTTCGGGGGAAAACCTGCCAGAGCAGTGCGTTCGAGAGCCCGCCCCGCCAAAATGGGACCTCGACCCGGCCCTCGTGAACAGCCTTCCGAAATCGGCCGGTGCACCGGCGAACGCCGGCGTGACCAAAGTGTGCGGGCGCGGCGAGCTCTTTCGGTGTGAAGACTGCCTGGAGCGGGCCGGCGCCGGTTGGCGCTGGCACCATTGCACAGGCTTCGGCCCCACGAACGCGCAGTGACGGCGTTCGGGGCTCAGGTAAATAGTCGTCCCTGGCGTGGGTCTGCCTTCTCCGGCAGAGCCTGCGACTTGGGCGCGCCAGCCGGGCGCGGCGCGCCGATGAGCCCGCGCAGGCGGGCGAGGTTGCGCGCGAATGACGACTGTCCGTCGGACCCCGACGGCGTCTCCAGCACCGCCGGGGTCGCGGCGAACCGGGCGTCGTTCACCAGCCGCCAGAAGGGCAGGAGGCCCAGGTAGCCGTCGCCGATCTCGGCGTGCCGGTCGACGTGGCTGCCGGTCGGCGTCTTCGAGTCGTTGAGGTGAAACGCCCGCAGCTTGTCGATCCCGATGACGCGCGCGAAAGCATCGAAGGTCCGCTCGTAGCCCTCCTCGGTGCTGAGGTCGTAGCCGGAGGCGTGGGCGTGGCAGGTGTCGAAGCAGACGCCGATCCGGTCGCCGCCGCGGGCGCGCGCCAGCATCGCTTCCATCTCCTCGAACCGGCAGCCGAGGCAGCTCCCCTGGCCGGCGGTGATCTCCAGCAGCAGCTGGACCCGCATCCCGCGCGTGCGCGCGTCCAGATCCGACAGTGAGTCGGCGGCCGCCTCGACGCCGTCCGCGACGCCGGCGCCGACGTGGGCGCCCGGGTGCAGGACCACGAAGTCGAGCCCCAGCTCCTCCGCGCGGAACATCTCGTCCGCCAGGGCGTCGCGGCTCTTATCCAGGATGGCCGGGTCCGCCGCTGCCAGGTTGATGAGGTAGGAGGCGTGCGACAGCGTCGGCCAGCCGACGGTGGCGTGCTCGCTCCGGAACAGCGAGACCTCGTCGGGCAGGAACGGTTTGGCGCGCCACTGGGCCGAGGGGCGGGCGAAAATCTGTATGGCTTCGCAGCCGTCGGCCTTGCCGCGGGCGATGGCCGTGTGGGGTCCGCCGGCCACCGATTCGTGCGCTCCCAGCAACATCCCCGCCAGCATACGAGTTTCCACTGACGTTTCCATTGACGAACCCCCCCCAATTCGGTAAACGAGCCGCGGCTTAGCCGCATGAATTCCTCCCTGATTTTCCTGCTTTCCGCCGCGCCGACCTCGCATGAGCCGCAGCTCATCGACATCGACAAGACGGTCTTCGTGCAGCTGGGCATCTTTTTGCTCCTGACGATCGTGCTTTGGCGCCTGCTCTGGCGGCCTTATCTGCGCATCCGCGGCGAGCGCGTGACGCGCGTCGAGGGGTACCGGCAGGACGTCGTGAAGATGGACGCCGACACGGCCGAGCGCCTGGCCAAGGCGGAGCTGGCGCTGGCGGCCGCCCGCCGGCAAGGCTCGGGCGAGCGCGCCGCCGCGCGGGCCGAGGCGCAGACGCGCGAGCAGGCGGTGCTGGCCGCCGCGAACGCCGAGGCCCAGAAGACGCTGGCCGCCGCGCGGGTGCGCCTCGAGGCGACGCTGCAGACCGAGCGGGCCAAGTTGGACGCCCAGACGCGCGACGTGGCCAAGACGGCGGCCCAGCGGATCCTGGGTCGGGAGGTCTCGCTATGACGATGGGCCTGACGACGGTCGTCCGGCGATGGGCGCTCATCGGCGCGCTGGCGTTCGCTGGGATCGCCGGCCTCAGCCTCTGCCGCGCGGCACCGGCGCAGGCTTCGGAAGAAGAGCGCCTCGAGCACGCGGGGAAGATCGAAGGGGGCGCGATCGGGAGCGGGTTGCCGGCGCACCACGAGACGCCGGAGATCCACGGCAAGAGCCTGGCGCTCCAGCTGCTCAACTTCGCCGTGCTGATCTTCGTGCTGGTGAAGTTCGGCGGCCCGGCGATCAGCAAGGCGTTGGAGGCCCGGCACCAGCAGCTGAAGGCCGACCTGGCGGCGGCCGCAGCGGCGCGCGCCGAGGCCGAGACGCGGCTGGCCCAGCAGGAGGCGCGGCTGGCCGCGCTCGAGCAGGAAATCGAGGGCATCCGCACGGGCGTCAAGGCCGAGGCGGAGGCCGAAAAGGCGCGCCTCATCGCCATGGCGGAGGAGCGCGCCAAGCGGATCCGCGAGGAGACCACCTTCGTTCTCGACCAGCAGGTCAAGGAGGCCGAGGAGCGGCTGCGGCGCGAGGTGGCGCTGGCGGCGGTCACTCTGGCCGAGCAGATGGTGCGCCAGTCGCTCGGCGCAGCCGATCAGCAGCGCATGGTCGACAGCTTCGTCGCGGACGTCGCCGCGCCTGCCGGCGCACCGGCGCCACGGGGGCAGGCCTGATGGCGGCCATGGGCGGCTCCGTCGCGCGCCGCTACGCGCGCGCCCTGTTCGGGATCGGGGTCGACAGCGGCACCTTCGAGGCGCTGGGGCAGGAGATTGGCGATCTGGCCATGCTCTGGACCTCGTCGGCCGAGCTGCGGCAGACGCTGGAGAATCCGGTGTTTCGTCCGTCCGAGAAGCGCGCGGTGCTGGAGCAGCTCCTGCCGCGGGTGGCCCCCACCGCCGAGGTCCGCCGGCTGGCGCTCCTGCTGCTGGAGCGGCGCCGCATCCTGCTTTTGCCGGCCATCGCCCGCGCCTACCGCGACCTCGCCGATGCGCACACCGGGCGGGTCCGCGCCAAGGTGACCTCCGCCGAGCCGCTCGGGCCCACCGCGCTCGAGCGGGTGCGCCGCTCGCTGGAAGAGCGGACCGGCAAGAAGGTGATCGTGGAAGCCGCCGTCGACGCCGCCCTCATCGGTGGCGTCGTCGCGCAGGTGGGTGACCTGGTGCTGGACGGCAGCGTCCGCACCCAGCTGGCCGACCTGCGGCAGAAGCTCGTCAACTAGGCATCACAGAAGCAAAACCAGCCAAGAAATCACCAGCAGCGACAAAGAAAGACAGCCATGCAAATTCGCGCCGAAGAAATCAGCCAGATCATCCGCAAGGAGATCGAGAGCTTCGACCAGAAGGTCTCCGTGATGGAGACCGGCACCGTCCTCGAGGCGGGCGACGGCATCGCGCGCGTCTACGGTCTCGAGGCCGCGAT
>Ga0210387_10004936_pt1 | contig 10237 bp, 9 predicted proteins | sample IncBWC7OmetaG_FD_160108 | JGI IMG/M metagenome (GOLD analysis project Ga0210387, IMG submission 160108) | Forest soil microbial communities from Barre Woods Harvard Forest LTER site, Petersham, Massachusetts, United States - Inc-BW-C-7-O ...
CACCTACTTTCTGACTCAACTCGTCGGCTCCGCGAAGGCACGCGAACTGTATTTTTTGTCCGAACGAGTGGGCGCGGAGGAGGCGCTGCGCCTCGGACTCACCAACTGGATCTGTGAACCGGATGATCTTGCGCAACGCACCCAAGAGATTGCCGGCAGATTGGCGCGCGGTCCAAGCATCGCCTACCGCTACATGAAGGAAAATCTCAACCGCGCCATGGGGGGAGAGGTCGACGACTGTCTCGATCTGGAGGCAACACACCACATACACTGCGTTGCGACTGATGATTATCGAGACGCGGTGCGCGCGTTCGTTGAGAAGCGTGAGCCCGTGTTCCGCGGCCGCTGAAATGCGCCTCCGGCAAATTGCACTTGTCGCGAGGGACCTTGCCGCCGCTCGCGCCGACATTTCGGCGGTCCTAGGTGTTGACTACGCTTTCGAAGATCCCGGGGTCGGCAAGTACGGTTTGCACAATGCAGTCTTCCCCATCGGAGACACCTTCCTGGAGGTTGTTTCGCCCAAAGAACCCGGCACGACGGCCGGACGGCTGTTGGAGAAACGCGGCGGCGACGGCGGGTACATGGTGATCCTGCAGGTTGATGACTTGGCGCAAGCGCTGGCAAGGGTCAAAGAGGCCTCGGCGCGCATTGCCGACCAGATGGACAAAGACGGCGCGGCCTTTACACACATTCACCCGAAGGACATTGGCGGTGCGATTCTGTCTTTGGATCGTATGGTTCCGAAGGAGCGCTGGGAATGGGGCGGCCCGCATTGGCAGTCGCACGTCTGCACCGATACGTCGGTGAAGGTGGCAGGAGCCGAGCTGCAGGCCAGAGACCCGGCGCAGATGGCGGCTCGCTGGGCGCAGGTGCTCGGCCGCACGGCAGCGCGAGATGTGCAGGATGTGCGGGAGGCGGGAGATTGGCGCATTCAATTGGACGATGGCGAGATCCGATTCACCGCTTTGCGCGACGGGCGCGGCGAGGGTCTCGGCGCCTTTGACATTGTGGTCCGCGACATTGAGGCGGTCCGCTCCAAGGCGGGGGCCAGAGGATTGCTGGACCGAAACGGCGACGTGCTGCTCGCGGGCACGCGCGCGCGATTGATTCGATAACGCAACCATCTGCGTTCCGCGTTATCCTGCCTGCCTCTGAAGTTCGGATGAAAACAATGACCGGGAATTCTGGAAGCGTGATTTCACGGCGGCGTTTATTGACGATGATTGGTGTGAGCGCCGGCGGCACGGCGATGTACCAAGCCATGCACAGTCTCGGGCTGGCGGCGGAAACGAATTTTCAGGGACCGATCCACTTGAGTGCCGCCCCGAAGGGCGCCTCGGTTCTGGTATTGGGTGCCGGAATAGCCGGCCTGGTTGCCGCCTACGAATTACGCAACGCAGGCTACAAGGTGCAGGTGCTGGAATACAACGCTCGCGCCGGCGGCCGCAACTGGACGCTGCGCGGCGGCGATCGCTACACGGAATTGGGAGGAGAGACTCAAGAGTGCCAATTTGATCCGGGCCTCTACATCAATCCGGGTCCCTGGCGCTTGCCGTATCACCATCGCGGCATGCTCAGCTACTGCAAGCGGCTGGGAGTCGCGCTGGAACCGTTCGTACAGGTCAATCACAACGCCTATTTGCATGGCCGTGAGGCGTTTGGAGGCAAGCCGCAGCGGTTGCGCACAGTTAAAGCAGACTACGATGGCCATATCGCGGAGCTGTTGGCAAAGGCCACGAAAAGCCATGCGCTCGACGCCGAGGTGAGCGCCGAGGATCAAGAGATCTTGCTCTCCGCGCTGCGCTCGAGCGGCGCGCTCGACCAGAATTATCGATTCGTCAAAGGTCCCGACAGCAGCGAACGGCGCGGCTTCGAACGTGATCCGGGCGGCGGCCTCCGCGCCAGGCCGGTCTATTCGGAACCGGTCGGTTTGAGCGACTTGCTGCGATCGGGCCTGTGGGGCGCACTCTCCATCGGCGAGTGGTACGACATGCAAACGACAATGTTCCAGCCCGTGGGCGGCATGGGTCAGGTCGGCCAGGCGTTCGGGCGCGAGCTCGAGCCGCTGATTCGCTACAACGCCAAGGTGATCGACATTCACCAGGACGAGCGCGGTGTCAGTGCAACGTATGAGGATACGAGCGCAGGTTCCAGCCGGCAGACAGCCAAGGCAGATTGGTGCGTCTGCACCATTCCGCTGTCGATCCTCGGCCAGATTCCCATGAACGTTGATGGACCCATGGCCAAGGCGATTTCTGCGGTTCCTTACTGCACGGGACTCAAGGTGGGCCTGCAGTTCAAACGCCGCTTCTGGGAGGAGGACGAGCAAATCTACGGCGGCATCACCTATACCGATCTGCCGATCGGCCAGATCAGTTATCCGAGCAGCCGATTTTTCGCCGACGGCAAAGGCGTGCTGCTCGGCGCTTATATCTGGGACATGCTGAATTCAATGGAATTCACTTCGATGACGCCCTCACAACGTGTGTCGAAGGCCGTGGAATACGGCAGCCAAATTCATCCGCAGTACGCCAAAGAATTTGACAACGGGATCGCCGTGGCCTGGCACCGCGTGCCGCACGCAATGGGTTGCTTCGCCCTGTGGTCGGACGAGAATCGCGCCGAGCACTACGACAATTTATGCGCCTTCGACGGCCGCATCGTGCTCGCCGGAGAACACGCCTCCTACTTGCCTGCCTGGCAGGAGGGTGCCGTGACTTCGGCGTTGGATGCCATCGACCGGCTGCACCAACGCGCACGGGCTCGAGGTGCGGCATGAGCCGGGTAAAGTCTTCGGCAACGGCCGCCGTGCTGTGCGCTGGAATTGTGCTCGGCCTGGCATCGATGTGCGCGCTGCTGATCGAGAGACCGGCGCGCGCAGATACTCAGGATATTCCTGATACGGTGCCGCTCAACGCGATGGACGGCCGGCAGATCTATCAGCACATTTGCCAGGGTTGCCACATGGCCGATGGCGGTGGCGCCGTGGGGGCGGGACATTATCCGGCGCTGGCGAAAGATCCGACCTTGGTATCGCGCCAACACATGGCACTGACGATATTGAAGGGAAGGCGCAACATGCCGGCGTTTGGCGCAAAGCACGCCGTCGCCTTCGGCGGGCCGCCCGTCACCCTCACTGAGGCGCAGATTGCCGCAGTGATCAACTACGTTCGCACGAATTTCGGCAATCACTATACGGACTCGATCACCGCGGCCGAAGTCGTCGCCCTCGAGGAGAAAACCCGCTGATCAGCGCGACAGGCCTGGGCTCAATTTGCCGAGGCCTTTTTATCGAGCCCGGAATCATGCGCCGCCAGTTGACCGATCGCTGACCAATCCAAGGCCTCACCGCCACGAGCGAGCAGCGTCAAAAAGCGATCGCGAAGCAGACTTGCCAAAGGCAGGGGGACATTCAGCGACTCCGCGGCTGCGAGTGTCAGGCGAATGTCCTTTTGTCCCAAGGGAGCTGCAAAACCCGCCGGCTCAAAGCGCCGCTCAACGATCAGGCGACCGTAAGTTTTGTACACCGGCGCATCGAACAACGTCGAGGTGAGCAGATCGAGATACTGTTGCTGATCGAGGCCTCCTTTGCCGATGAGCGCCAACGCTTCACCCAACGACTCGATCACCACGGCAATGAGAAAATTCCCGCTCAACTTCACCAGGTTGGCATCCTCGGGCTTTTTCGACATCACGAACGTTCTTTGTCCCATTGCCTGGAATAGCGGCATGTAGGTGCTGACAAGTTCGCCAGGACCGCCGACCACGACAAACAGTTTGGCGTTTGCCGCTGCCTCCGGACGGCCAAACACGGGAGCGGCCAGGTAATGCTGACCGGCGGCCGTGTGTGCGGCGGCGAGGCGCTTGGACAACGCCACACTGATGGTGCTCGATGAAATATGCGCTGCCCCCTTTTTGAGGCTGGCCAGTACGCCGCCCTTCCCGAAAACGATGTCCTCCAGCGCACCGTCGTCGGCCAGCATCGTGATGACGATTTCCGCGGCGCAAACCGCCTCAACACTGCGCTCTGCGCGTGCGCCGAGACGGACCAACGGTTCGGCCTTGCTGGCGGTGCGATTGTAAACCGCGACCTCATGGCCGGCTTTGAGCAGATTTGCCGCCATGGCGGCACCCATATTCCCGAGGCCAATAAATCCAATCTTCATATCGGCAGGCTCCTCGTATGTTCAAGTGCTGATTTCGGCGTCCGGTGCGTAAGGTATAGTGAAAAAAAGAAACTCGAGATCTGAATGAAGCTCAATTTAATCATTGCGATGGCATGGTGTCTGTCGGCGGCCTCTCCGGGGCTCGCACAGGAAACGCTCGAGCCCGTGGATAGAAACTATCCCGGCATCATCGAATTACATGTGGATGCGACGAATGTTGTTCAAAAGATTTTCAAAGTGCACGAACGAATCCCGGTGAAACCCGGCCCGATTACCCTGCTGTATCCACAGTGGTTATTGGGAGCCCACGCCCCGGCCGACAGTTCATTGGCGCAATTTGCAGGCTTGACCTTGAGCGCCGACCAGCATCTTATCGAGTGGAAGCGCGATCCGGTGAACATGCACGCCTTTCACGCGACTGTGCCGGGCGGCGTTCCGGTGCTCGATGCTGACTTTGTCTTTCTCTCGCCCCTGGAAGGTTCCGAGGGCGCCATTGTGATGACGCCGGAAATGCTCGCGGTGCACTGGGAAGCGCTCGTGCTGTACCCCGCTGGTTACTTCGCTCACGGTGTCGTGCTGCGGCCGACGGTTGTTTTTCCGGAGAACTGGCAATTCGCGGGCGCACTCGAACAAAGCGGACACTCAGGCGCCGAAGCGCAATTCAAAGCCGTCAATCTCGAGGAATTGATCGACTCGCCGCTTTACGCGGGCAAGTATTTCAAACGCATCGATCTCGATCCGGGCGCCAAGGTACCGGTGTTTCTGAACATGGTCGCGGACGATCCGGAAAATCTGAACGCCAGCCCGCAACAAATCGATGCCCATCGCGCTCTCGTGCAGCAGGCCTATAAGCTCTTCGGCTCGCAGCATTACGATCACTATGATTTCTTGATGGCGCTGAGCGATGATTTTAGTTTCTCGGGCCTGGAGCATCACCAGTCCGGCGAGAATGGCGTGCGCACGACCTATTTCTCGGACTGGGATCATCAACAGTCCTGGCGATCCAATTTGGTATCGCACGAATTTACGCATTCCTGGGACGGAAAGTTTCGCCGGCCTGCCGATCAGTTAACCGCAAATTTCAATATGCCGATGCAAGATTCGCTGCTTTGGGTTTACGAGGGAGCGACAAGTTATTGGGGCCACGTGCTGGGTGCGCGCTCGGGGCTGGTCCAGACCGCGCAGATGCGCGAAGGGCTTGCGGCGACTGCAGCTCTCTACGACAACCGTATCGGCCGAAGCTGGCGTTCACTTGCCGATACCACCAACGAACCGATCATCAACCGGCGCCGGCCGCTTGGTTGGATGTCATTCCAACGCGCAGAGGACTACTACAGTGAGGGTGAGCTGATCTGGCTGGATGTCGACACCAAAATCCGCGAGCTGTCCTCTGAAAATCGTTCGCTCGATGATTGGGCGCGCAGGTTTTTCGGGGTCCAAAATGGGCGCCATCGACCGTTGGGTTACACGTTCAAAGATGTCGTCGAGTCGTTAAGCGCCGTGCAGCCCTACGATTGGCAAACCTTTTTGAGTGAGCGCCTCGAGGGACACGGTCCGGGCGCGCCGCTGGCAGGCATTACGCGCGCGGGTTGGAGATTGGTGTTCGCCGAAACACCCACTGACTTCTCCAAGGACGTGGAAGCCTACCGGAAAGTTTCCGATTTTTACTATTCAATCGGCCTCAACCTCGACAGCGCCGGCCGCATTGCGGAAGTATTATGGAACAGCCCGGCCTTCAAGGCGGGCTTATCGCAGGGATTCAGCGTCGTCGCCATAAACGGCAAAGCGTATAAGCCGGAATTACTCAAAAGCGCGATCACTGCGGCGAAAGCCGATCATCAACCGATCGAGCTATTGCTCCGCCAAGCGGACCGTTACCAGACCACGCGAATCGACTATTACGAGGGTCTGAAATATCCGAAGCTCGAACGCATCGATGGAACGCCCGATCGTCTTGAAGCGATTTTCCGACCGCGTTAGCGCTGCACGCGAGGATTTATCGATCAGTCGCTCGGTACGAAGATCGCCAGGAGTATATAGACCAACAATCCCGTTCCTGCGCAGAGGAACAACACGGTGAAGAACAGCCGCCACACCCAGGACTCCATCCCGGTCAACCGGCCGAGGCCGCCGCACACTCCCGCGATCCAGCGGTCGGTGCGGCTGCGGCGAAAGGTATTGACCGCCGAGACGAAGGGCGCAGAAGAATCCGTGCTTCCGGAGTTCAACAGCCGCTCCTTCGCACGCGTGAACTCTTCGTCCGTCAAAGCGCCGCGCGCGCGAAGTTCGTCCAATTTGTGGAGGTCGTCACTTAGCGTCATTGCGATCTCCTCTACGCGCAGCGTCATTGGCCGCAGTGCCATTCTGGGCCTGGGCATTCTGACGTGCTTCTTTGTCTTTCACCTTCTCGCGATGGTGCTCAATCACACACCCTGCGGTGGCGCCCAGAACGGCATGATGTCCCGCGACATGGCCGACGACACCGCCAACGGCCGCCCCTTTCAGGCATCCTTTGGCATGGCCCACGGCGGGCAGCGATGCGAGGCAGACGGAAATGACGAGGCAGGCAGTAATTTGGCGCATTTTCATTCCCCTGGCGAGTTACCCATAGCCTAAATACACCTCACCTGCGCAAAATTGCGCCTGTAAAACGACTTTTTACAGCCCCAAGATCAAAATACGTCGATACTTACGCGAAAACAACAGTCTTACATTCAGTTCCCAAGGACATTTCTACGATGGCGAGCAAGAACAGCACGTTGGGCAGTCTCATCCGTTTGGTGCGAAAGAAGAACTCTTGGACCTTGCGCCAGCTGAGCGAGCGCGTCGGAATACCGCTTTCGACGCTGGCCAAGGTGGAAACCGACAAGCTGTCCCTCACCTACGACAAGTTGCAGCAGTTCACAGCAAGGCTGGGTTTGAGCATGACGGAGTTTCTCGCGCAAGGAGAAACGCCGCCCGCCGATGCGCTTCCGGTCTTCACGGCGCGCCGCAGCCTCACCAACAGCGGCAACTCGATCCAGATCTCGACCCCGAACTACGACTATGAATACCTGTGCGCCGATCTTCGCGAAAAGCGCATGGTGCCCATCCTCACGCGCATCCGGTCAAAAGACATTGCCGAGTTTGGCGAGCCCTTGAAGCATAAGGGTGAGGAATTCATCTTTGTCATCGAAGGCACGATCGAAGTGCACCTGCAGTTCTACAATCCGGTGAGGCTCTCCGCGGGGCAGGGCATCTACATCGACAGCACCATGGGGCACGCCTATGTCGCCAGGGACTGCGAAAGCGCCCTGGTGCTCGGCGTCTGTTCGAGCGAGGATCCCAATCTTGCGAGCGAGCTGATCAGTCTCGCCGCTAATGAGGCGCAATCGAACGGGTGAAAGAGCCGGCGGGCTCAAGCGCGCGACCGCTATTGAGCCAGAAGCCAATCGCGAAGATCACAATGATGAGCGGCACGGCGACACCGAACTCATCGATCGCATAGGCAGTCAGGTTGCCCCGAGACCCGGTTAAAGGTGTGAAAAAACCCTGAATGAACAAGTTGTGGCTGGCATGCAGTATCGCGCAGGGCCAGACACTGTTCGAAACCAGGCGAAACCAAGTCATGATGACGCTGCAGCCGATCGTGAGCGCGCAGAAGCAAGGCATCGAGAACCACCACGGCGTTCCGCTGTTGTAATCCGCGAACAGCAAAAGCGGCAAGTGCCACGCTGCCCAAATGACGCCCACAGCGATGCTGCCTTTGGTGAAACCGAGGCGCTGCACCATCAAGGGCGTGAGAAGCCCTCGCCAGCCGATCTCTTCGCCCAAGGCATGCGCAAGGCTCGAGATCATTTGCGTCGTGCCGATGAGGAGCAGGTACAGCGGAATGAAGGCGATTGGGCTGGTGACTGTCCAACCGAGCTTCCCTGCAATCGCAGTGATCGCGCCAGGGTCCGGGAAGAAGCCAAAGCCGAAGATCCAGATCAACGCATAGCCAATGGTCGCGTAGGCCAACGGCGTGAAGTAGGCAAGCAACGCATACCGTGCGCCGCCCCAGCGCAGTCCCAGCGTATTGAAATCCACGCGCCTGAGGTAGCAGGTCGCAATGGCGGCCGCGGCGGGACACCACATCAACCCGGCAACGTAGAGGCCTTTGCCGGCGCCAACGTGACCGGACGCGATCATCAAGGTCCAGAAGAAACTGCTGAAACACGCGGCGAGCGCCAAGTAGCACAGGATCGTCAAGGTTGGCTTCTGCACCGGCATGGCGTGTCCCCCGTCGCGTCGCTTTTTGGAGTTGGAATGGCGACCCGACCGCTTAGATTGACAGTAATTCTCTCATCAGGCTAACTAGCGCGCAAGTTTCTCCAATTAGGCTATGTTTTTACACGGCACACGAATTAGCCGGGGACAATTGCTATGTATAACTTCGCGCGTTTTCTACCGGGCAGTTTCATGATGGCTGCGTTCCTGGCTCTTGCCGCTCTGGCGCAAGCCGCGCCGGTTAGCATCGAAGAAGTCATGCAGGCACCGTATCCATCGAGTTTGGTCGCCTCTGCAAAGGGGAGTTCCGTTGCCTGGGTGTTCGATACGAAGGGCGTGCGGAATGTTTGGGTGGCCAAAGGCGGTCATGCACGCCAGATCACCTCGTACACCCTGGATGATGGATTTGATATCGGCGATTTGGCGTGCGCGGCGGATGAGAGTTTGGTGGCATATGTTCGCGGCGGATCCATCGAAGATGATCTGCCCGCCAACGTCAACAATTCGCCCGAAGGTGCTGCGCCTCGAGAGGTGTGGGTGATAGCTACATCGGGCGGCACGCCGCGCAAACTGGGTGGGGGTCATTCTCCGAGTTTTTCGCCCGACGGCACTCGCTTGGTATTTGCGGACAAAGGCAAGATCTGGTCCGCGCCCGCATTCGCGGGCGCTGATGCCGGTTCTGCCGCCGCACCGCTGATCGTGGATCAGGGCCGTATTGCATCCATGACCTTCTCGCCCGATGGCAAGAAGCTGGCATTCGTGAGCGCGCGCAAGGAGCACTCGATAGTGGGTGTGTTCGATTTCGCGGCTCGGACCATTACGTGGCTGAGCCCGAGTCTCGATCACGATACGTCCCCGGTTTTCTCAGCCGCCGGTACTGAAGTGGCATTCATTCGTATCCCTTCAGAGAAAAATCCGGCTTTCGTTTCGCATCGCGCAGGCCAACCGTGGTCCATCTGGGTTGCCGATGCCGCGAGCGGCGAGGGGAGGCGCATCTGGGCAGCGGACAGCGGTGTCGGCAGCGCTTTCGCGCCCACGCTGGCGCAAAGGAATTTGCTGTGGAATTCGAATGATGAGCTGGTGTTTCCGTGGGAGAAAACCGGGTGGCTGCAGCTCTACGCCATTCCCGCCCGCGGCGGTGCGCTGCGGCCGATTACGCAAGGCCAATTTGAAGTCGTGCACATGGTCTTGAGTCCCGATCGGCACAAATTGGTCTATTCCTCGAATGAGGACATCGATCGCATGCATGTGTGGACCGTCGACTTCAAGGATCGTCAATCGCCCGGGAGCGCGACCCCGGCGAGTAAGGGCCATGCGATTGAGGATTACCCGGCGATCAGCGGTGACGGCACGATTTTCGCTCTGCAAAGCGATGCGACCAAGCCGCTGCAGCCCGTGGTATTGGCAGCGGGCGGGCGCTGGCAGCCGCTTACACCGGAAGCCGCAGCATCGTTTCCCTCCGCGAAACTGGTGGTGCCGGCAGCAATAACCTTCGCCGCGAAAGATGGACAGATCGCGCACGCTCAACTGTTCCTGCCGCATGATGCGGGGAGCGCCAAGCCGCATCCCGCAATCATGTTTTTCCACGGCGGTCCTCGGCGCCAGATGCTGCTGGGCTTTAATCCCATGGGCGCTTACAACTGGATGTATGCGCTCAACCAGCACTTTGTTTCCGAAGGTTACATCGTCATCTCGGTCAACTATCGCGGCGGTATCGGCTACGGCCTGGATTATCGGGAGGCAAAGGACTTTGGTCCGGACGGCGGCAGTGAATTGAACGACCTCTTGGGTGCAGTGACCTACCTGCAGGGAAGAAAGGACGT
>Ga0210387_10004937_pt1 | contig 10237 bp, 9 predicted proteins | sample IncBWC7OmetaG_FD_160108 | JGI IMG/M metagenome (GOLD analysis project Ga0210387, IMG submission 160108) | Forest soil microbial communities from Barre Woods Harvard Forest LTER site, Petersham, Massachusetts, United States - Inc-BW-C-7-O ...
GGCAGGCGTTGAGGCCGAGGGTGGCGATGAAGACCCACTTGTCCCACATGTCCTGCATGATGTTGGTGGAGAGTTCGGTGTCGAAGCCGGCGTTGCTGATGGCCTTATCGAAGGCCTGGATGCGGGACGTGATCTGGCCGTTGAGTTCACCGTACGTGAGTTTTTGCGATTTGTTGAGCTGGACGATGCGACCGCGTTCGTCGAGTTGCGTGGCGACGAAGGCAACGCCACCGAGGACGGCGCGTTGGCCGAATGCGTGAGAGAGAACTGCGATGTGCTGAATGCCGTTGAGGGCGGGATAGACGAAGGTGTTGGGGCCGATTGCGGGTCTCATGCCGTGTATCGCACTGTCGAGCGATGGAGCCTTGACGCTCAGGAAGACGGCATCGTAAGGAGTCTGGATTCCTTCCGAAGTGATGGTGTTTGGCTTGATCGTGAGATTGCCTTCGGGACTGATGATCTGGAGGCCGTCACGCTGAAGCTGTTGGGCGCGGGATGGTCTGACGAGGAAGGTGACGTCGCGACCTGCATGGGCGAGCTTTGCTCCGAAATATCCGCCAATTGCTCCTGCGCCAACGACGAGAATCTTCATAATTGGTGGCTCCGCGAATTCGATGCGGCCTGCGTGCCGATGGATTGGTTTTATTCTTCGCGCCCAGGACGTGACATCAGTTCGCGGATAGCTTCCTGCGGAGATTTGTTGCGGTGAAGGATGGCGTCCACTTGTTCGGTGATCGGCATCTCGACTGCATAACGGGCGGCGAGGCCAAGGGCGGCCGCGGTGCTGCGGACGCCTTCGGCCACTTTGCCGTGCAGGCCCTCGATGATGTCGGGAAGTTGGCGGCCGCGGCCGAGTTCGACGCCGACTGTTCGGTTGCGCGAGAGAGAACCGGTGCAGGTGAGGATCAGATCGCCTACGCCGGAGAGGCCGGCGAGGGTTTGGCGGCGACCACCGCAGGCGATGGCAAGCCGCGTCATTTCGGCGATGCCACGAGTGATGAGGGCCGCGGCGGAGTTGTAACCGAGGTTGAGGCCGCTCGCTACACCGGCTGCGAGCGCGATTACGTTTTTGAGTGCGCCACCCAGTTCCACGCCGGCTACGTCGTCGTTGGTGTAGATGCGGAGGCTGGCGGAGGTGAAGTCGCGCTGGATGGTCTGGGCGACCGGGGGAAACCTGGAGGCGGCGACGACGGCGGTTGGCAGACCGGCGGCGACCTCCTGCGCGAAGGATGGGCCGCTGAGGACCGCGAACGGATTGTCGGTGACCGAGGTGACGACTTGCGACATACGGAGAAACGAGTGCTCTTCAATACCTTTGCTTGCGGAGAGAATGATCTGGTCGCGCGTGAGCAGAGGAGCGATGTGCGTGATGACGCCGCGAAGATGTTGCGAGGGAGTGACACAGACGAGGATGTCGGCCTCGAAGATGGCGCGAGGCAAGTCAGCGGTGATTTCGACGTCGACAGGTAGGGTGAAGCCGGGGAGGTAGGGAATGTTTTCGCCGGCGTCGGTGAGTTGCTCAGCGAGCGCGGCGGAGTGGGACCAGAGGCAAAGTTGGTGGCCTCCGCGGCGGGCGAGGGAGAGTGCGAGGGCTGTGCCCCACGCACCTGCGCCGAGGATCGCAATGCGGCTCATGCTGCTGCCTTCTTCTTGCCGAAGCGGTTTTCCGTGCCGGCGAGAAGGCGGCGGATGTTTTCGCGATGCTTGACGATGATGAGAAGGGGGATGAAGAGGAAGCCGAAGATGACGATTGGAGTTCGTTCACGAACGAAGTAGAAACCAAACAGCGGGAAGAATGCCGAGCCCACGATGGAGGCCAGAGAAACGTAACGTGTGATCAGGAAGACGATTAGAAAAATCGCGAACGTGCATCCAGCGGCGGCGGGTGAGAGGGCGAGGAAAACTCCGAGTGCGCTGGCGACGCCTTTGCCTCCACGAAAACCTAGCCAGATCGGGAAGACGTGGCCGAGGATCGCGGCTACCGCTGCGGCTACGGCGAGGTCGTAGTTGCCGGGGGCAATGTGCTGGGCAATTTTGACGGCGAGGAAGGCTTTGCCGCAGTCGAGGAGAAGCGTGAGAATGCCGAGTCCCTTGGCCCCTGAGCGGGCGACATTGGTTGCGCCGATGTTGCCGCTGCCGGTAGCGCGAATGTCTTGCTTGCGGAAGATTTTGACGAGGAGATAGCCGAAGGGGATTGAGCCCAGAAGATAAGCAATCGGAATGGAGAGAAGCCAGGGGTTCATAGCTATGTCGATGAGTTTAGCAAGTGCGAGTGTTGGTCGTGGGGCTCCGCACGAACTAGAGCAGGTATTGCCGGATCAGTTCGAGGGCGTGCTGGCTTGCCCAGTACCGGATGCGTTCGCGATCGCCTGGGAGATTGAGTTCTTTAACTTTTGTTTGATGGGAATCGGCAAGGGCAATGTAAACGAGCCCGATAGGTTTGTTTGCGTCGGGGCCTGGGCCTCCGGGGCCTGGGCCAGCGATTCCAGTTATGGAGACGCCCAGGGATGCTCCTGTTTGGGTGCGAATACCTTCGGCGAGCGCTTGTGCCACCTCGGCGGAGACGGGGCCCTTGGTAGCTATGAGTTCGGCGGGGACTTCAGCGAACGTGGTCTTGAGGGCATCGTTGTAAACGACTGCGCCCCCGAGAAAGTATCGCGAACTGCCGGGGATGGCAGTCAGGCGCTGGGCGAGAAGGCCCCCAGTGCAGCTCTCGGCGCTGGCGAGGGTGAGGCTGCGTAGGCCGAGATTGAGGAGCACAACCTCTTCGAGGGATTCGCCGTGCGAGGAAAAGATGACGTCGTCCATCTCGGCCTCGATCTTTTCAGTTAGCTCATCGACTCGGGATTGGGCCTCGGCCAGAGAAGGTTTGGCGCAGAGAAAGTGGAGTTGGATCTCGGCGGCGCCGGCGAGGATCGTGGTCTCGACATCTGAGTATTGCTTGTAGATAGGTGCAGTGCGGGCGTCTACGTGTGATTCGGGAATGAGCGCCATGCGGAGCATTCGTTTCGCGAGATGACGCGGCGGGAGGGAAGTCGCAAGGCGTTGTTTGACTTCGTGTTCGAAGAGTGGCTTGAGTTCTTTCGGCGGGCCGGGGAGAACGACGATGATCTTACGGACGGGCTCTGAGTGGGCGTTGAGGATGGCGGTGTCGAGATACTGTCCGGGGGCGCTGCCATTCTTGTTTTCGAGGACGATGGCTCCGTCGAGAATGTCGGCTTGCCTGGCGTTGTTGGACGGCATCACCATCTTCCGGGCGGCGAAGCGTTTGTAGAGGGCAGTGAGGACTGCGTTGTCGGCGTGGAGTCCTATTCCCAGAGCGGCGGCGACTGCCTCCCGAGTGAGGTCGTCTTCTGTGGGACCGAGGCCGCCGGTGATGAGGATGATGTCTGTGCGTGAGATAGCGATGCTGACGGCGGAGGTGAGGTGGCTGAGGTTGTCGCCGACGATGGTTTTGAAGGCGACCTGAACTCCCAGGTCATTGAGGCCTTCGGTGAGGAAGAGGGAGTTGGTGTCCTGGCGGAATGGCGTGAGCATCTCGGAACCGGCAGCAATGATTTCAGCGATCATCTATTTCCTTTTTCGGCCTCTATGTGACAGAACTCATTGTCTCGCTTGATTGTCTGCGAGTTGCATTTTCTTTTGCGGAACGAGTTCTTCTCTGTTCCCCAATGATAGAGGGTTTCGTTGACTGGCAGCCTGGATGGGGAGTGATCAGTGGGCGCCGATTTGTGACGAATGGGTGATCTTGTTCCTAACTGATTGCGTACCTGTTTGTCTAATCGGCAAATTGAAGCCGACGTGAGCGTAAAGGTACATCGGACGCATCGAAGAGTTGGACGTGGTTCTCGGAGCGGAATTTCGCTATGGGAAAAGACACCTGACGTGTGACACGCGCGTGAGTATCGGATCGGGCTACTGCTACTTCGGATAGCGGCGCTCGCGCTTTGAGCGTGTATCGGTTGAGATGAAATCGTTCTTTGCTGGATCATGCGATCTGACCTGCATGATGCCGTGGGAGAGGTGCGTTTTCAAATGGGTCCGATCTGGGGCGTTTCGAGAGATAGCTTCGGGAGGTTGCGATGAAGATTCATCCAGTCGTCGACGTTTTGCTTGCTTTGTCAATTTCGTTGAGTTTGCGCGGTCAGCAGGTTGGACAAGGCGCCGGGGAAGGCGGTCAGTCGGCGCCTACTACATTCAAACAGGAGATTGAGCACAAAATTGCGCTCTTTGAGGATGCGGTGCGTAAGAAGGAGGCCAATCATACGGCTGACGGCAAGTTGGGGAGGCTTTATTCGCAACTTGGATTGTTGTATGAAGATGTGGGGCTGTGGGGGCGGTCGGAATTTGCGTTTGAGCGCGCCGTGTCGTTGTTTCGGCAAGATGGCACTTCGAACGCGGAGTTGGCAACGGCGATCGCTGACATGGGAGCCATGCATAACGCCATTGGAAAGATGCGCGAAAGCGAGAAAGAAGAGCAAGAAGCGTTAGAGATTCGAAAGACACTGCACGACGAGTTGCAGGTTGCACGGAGCCTGGGGGATCTCGCGGCGCTCTCGGTGGCTGAGCAGAAGTATGAACGAGCGCGGGACTTTGCGCAGCAGGCTTTGGCGGAATTCTCTGCGGATCCGAAGGCGCAGCCTTTCGATCTAATCACGGCGCGGTACGCTCTTGCGTTGGCCTACTGCCACCTGAAGGAGTACGCGCAGGCTATTCCGCTGCTTGCCAAGGCAGTCGAGGACGCAAAGGACAAAATGCAGAGTCAGCTTACAGTGGGTTTCGGCGAGTTTCTTTTGGGATACGCGTACTGGAGGTCGGGAGACTTGACTTCGGCGAGCGGCCATTTGGAGGAAGGGATCGCCGGGATGAAGTTGCAACTCGGTTGGGGACATCCGTCGTATTTGAATGCGCTTGGGTACTATGCCAAATTTTTGCGCGAAACTGGACGTGTCGAGATGGCCAAGGCAGCTGAACACGAGATTCGGCGAGCGGAGACAGTCGTCGATGTTCGCTCCTTAGGAATACGAGCTGCGGCGAATGGATTCGATGGGCTGCGTTAGTCTCCAGCTCTCGAGCGGTTGAGTCGAAGATGTCGAACTCCGGACGTTGTGTCGATTCGATGACACTTGCCCGAGATGCGCGAGATCCTCCTCGACCCCTGAGCTGACTCATGCCATAGAAAATACGCAGCTAAATTGCCCAGCGGTTGATTGGCAAACGGCGTGCATCTTCGTGTTGTGGGCCGGGAGGCTCAGAGAGCATGCCAGGGGCACAGTCCAACATCGGAATCGAGCAACGCCTCGATGTCTGCATCTTTGAAGGGGAGACTCAGGAGATTGAAGGACATTCTCGGACTGTCTTCACTGCTCTCTACCAGAAATCCAGGAGGCTATGATGAACGTTCGTCTAATCGCCAGTCCCATTTTTGCTTTGTTGTTATCCCCCTTCGCTTATGGCCAGCAGGTGCCCACGGGTGCCGATGAGGGTGGAGGGCACGTGCGCGTGGAGGCAAATGCCGCAACTGCCTTCAAACAGGAGCTTATGCGCCAGATCGCAGTTCAAGAAGAGGCCGTGAAAAAGGCCGAAGCCGCTCATGCTACGGATGTTGAACTTGCCAAGAGGTATGCGGTGCTCGGCGTGTCGTACGGAAACCTGGCACAATGGCCGCGCTCAGAAGCAGCGGCGGAGCATGCAGTCTCGTTGGCTCGCCATTTTCTAGAGCCGAGCGAGGAATTGGCCGATTACCTGACTCAATTGGGAAGTTTGCATCTTGCGATGGGAAAAATGCGGGAATGCGAAAAAGAGGAACTGGAGGGGCTGAAGCTGCGGGAGAAACTCGGCGACCGCTTGCGGATAGCGCGCAGCTGGAACGATCTCGGAGAACTTTATCTTGCGCAAAAGAAGTTCGAAAAGGCGAGAGATGTTGCGCAGAAGGCGGTGGCCGAAGTTGTTGGGAACAAGCAAGCCGATGTCTTTGACAGGTCAGTGGCTCGCTCCGTCCTCTCAATTGCGATGTGCTCCCTCAAAGACTGCATAGCTGCGATTCCGCTATTGAAGGAGGCCGTGGGTGAGACGAAAGAATCGCTGCGGCCGGACGATTTTCCGATTGGCCTTGTCGACTTTCTGCTGGGTTACGCCTATTGGAAGTCCGGAAATATTTCCGAAGCAGGCCCGCACATGCAGGATGGAACGGCGGCCATGAACCGGCAGCTTGGCTGGGGGCATCCGGCCTACCTGGACGCACTGAAGCAATATGCGCAGTTCCTGCGCGAGACCCGGCAGGTGGAGGCGGCCGATGTTATACAACGCCGAATCCGGCAAGCGGAAGCTGTCGTCGATGTCCATTCGATTCAGTCGGCGCAAGGGCAGTTCGGCATGAACGGCTCGCGCTGACTCTTTTGCTTCTTCGAATATCGCCTAATGGGCACCGTCAGATCCAACGTGATCGTTTGTGGAGAATGAGCTGATCGTCTGGAACCTGCCCCTGTTTGGCAGAAAGATGGAGAAGAGAGTTCCGGAGCGGAGTCTGGCGGTGCAAGAACGGACCCGGAGGGTGCCGCCGTGTTTCTGGACAAGTTCCCGCGACACCCAAAGGCCAAGACCTGTGCCACTGTCTTTTTTGGTGGTGAAAAAAGGTTCGAAGATGCTTTCAAGATTTTCAGGCGGAATGCCGGATCCGTTGTCGGCTACCGTGATGCGCACGCCTGGATTTGATTGATTGCGCGGATCGGTCGCGGAGCGCACCTGAAGGCGGATGGTGGACCCGCTGTTACAAGCATCAAGACTATTTAACAGGAGATTGGAGAGAATCTGACGAAGCTCGCCGGGTCCGCCGACGACTTCCCGATTCGTTGCAGCATCAACGATGAAAGAAACTCCCTGATTTGTTGCCCGGGCAGAGTAAAATTCGGCGACCTCACGCACGATGGAGGCTGGCTGAAAGCTCATCGGCGTGGTTGTTTCACGATAGAAGCCGAGCGATTGACGGGTGATGTGGGCGATTCGTGAGAGTTCGCCCTCGGCTTGTGAGAGAAGGTGGCGAATCTCATCGAGTTCGTCGGAGCGCCGGGCGATATAGATGAGGTTAGTGAGGCCTTCGAGGGGATTGTTGACTTCGTGGGCGACAGTTGCGGCGAGGCGTCCGGCGGTCGCGAGTTTCTCTGCTCGCATGAGGGCGCCTTCGGAGATGCGACGTTCGGTGATGTCGCGGAAGACGAGGACGACACCGATCATCTGGCCAGAGCTGTCGCGAATGGGAGCGCCACTGTCATCGATGCAGATTTCGGTGCCGTCGCGAGCGACGAGGAAGGTATGGTTGGCCAAGCCGACAACTACGCCAAGACGGAGAACTTTGTCGACGGGATTCTCGACGGCGCCGCGTGTCTCCTCATTGAAGATAGGAAAGATTTCGTGAAGGGTTTTGCCTTTGGCCTCGTGTTCCTTCCAGCCCGTGAGTTGCTCGGCAACCAGGTTCATAAAGCTGACGGTACCGTCGGCACTACAAGCAATAACCGCGTCGCCGATGCTGCGGAGCGTGGTGTTGAGCCATTGTTCACGCGCATAAGACTCTTCGCTGCGTTGTTTGATCTCCCGGATCTGCTCCTTGAAGGCGGAAGTTAGCGTGCGAAAGATTCGCTGGGTCTCGAGTGACAGTATTGCGGCAACCAAAGCGATGACGAGTACGAAGATGATTCTGGCCCACTGGTTAGTTCGGATGTCCTCGGCGGAGCGTTCGGCGCGACGGCCAGCGACGATTTTTAGGAACTCGTCCATCTGGGATCGCAAACTGTCCATCTCCTGTTTGCGCTGAAGCATGTGCTGCTCGAGAGTGGCCGGGTCTGGCGGAGAGCTGATTTCCTGATAGGCCTGTTGTTCCCAGGCCTCGTGGCTGGATTGCAGACGTTTGAGCCGGTTTACCTGGTCGGGGCGGTGCACGAGGGAGAAGAGAGTGTTGAACTCGACATCGATTTGGGCATCCGCATTGTGCAGAGGTTGGAGAAATGCGGGGTTGTGCACCAGAAGGTACCCGCGCAAGCTGGTCTCCTCGTCGACCATCAATTTGATCAGGCTATTTGCGTGTAGAGTGACGACGTCGTTGCGGTCGACAAGGTCTGCACTTTCCTGCAGCCGATTCAGGCCGTATCCGAGGACCAGAGCCAGAACAGTGAGCGCGGCAATAGGTAAGGCAAGGAGACGAAGCAGTAATCTGCTATAAAGCCGGGGTTCCACAGTAGCTTTTCTCGCACCAGGTGAAGTTCTTTGCGTCTTGGCGGACAGGAAGATCGTCAGCGAAGATGATTTTACGTTATTGCTGAATCGATGCGGGTAGCAGGGTGGCCGCTAAACGAGCCTGCGGCCTTCGATGTCCAGAGCAATGTGGTATAGGGCGTCACGGGTGGCAAGGGCGGCGTTGCCATCTTCGAGGAAGGCCAGGCCGACCAGGTTGTTGCCGGAGACCGCCAGGCTGGCTTCCCGCTGTGGCGTAATACGGACGATGCCGCGCTGGCCGCGCAGGCTGGCTGCTACGTAGAGATTGCCGTGCACGTCGAACCCGATGCCCTGGGCACGGCCAAGGCCTTGATAGAAGACTGTGGTGTTGCCGTCTCGGTCGATGGCGTGGATGGACTGGTTGCTCGACGTGGTCGGGCCAGTAACGAAGAGAGTGCCAACGTCATTGAAGGCAAGGTGATAGGCGGCGATGCTGGGTTCGAGCGTGGCGTAGACGAAGATTTCGCCGCTGGAACCGCCGGCGGGTGGCGGGCCGATCTTGAAGATGGTGCCGGAGCGGTCGCCGACGAAGAGATTGCCGTCGCGATCGAAGGCGATGCCGGTGGCAATTCCCATCCCCTCGGCGTAGGTGGTGAGGGCGCCGTCAGGAGAGATGCGGTAGACAGTGCCTTCTGCGCGGGAACTGGCATAGAGGAAGCCATCGGGACCAAAGGCGAGACCAGTGGCGTTGAGCAGATCACGAACGAACGGCCGAACCTGAAAGTCGCGTTGGATTTGATAGATGGAGACAGGGACAGCCTGACCGCGTTGGCCGGAGACGGTGGCGTAGACGTTGCCATCGGCGTCGACTGCGGGATTGGCCACGGGGTGAAGGTTTTCGGCCATGGGAACAGCGACGCGAAGATTGAGTGCGTTGCTCTCGGCAGCGTTGCGGTGAAAGATAACGTCGCCGGTGATGGAGCCTTCGGGGATGCGGATGGTGGCCCGGGTGGGGCGGCTGAGGATGACGGGGGCAGGGATGTCTCCGATGGCGGCGTGGGGTACCTGAGCACTGTGCGCGTCGAGGTGACTGCCGTGGAGGTTGACTTCGCCTCCCGGCATCGCAGCAGCTGGCGCGACGCGATCGAGGTGTGGTGTTTCGGGCTTGTCGGGCGTGAGAAAGGAACGAAGCGTAGTCATGGCCTGATGGCTAGCGTAGCCGGGTGCGGAGGGGAGTGCAACTTGATGGCTAGAAACGCAGGTGGATCAATGCGAAGGCCGCTAAAGCAAAGATGCCCGCGGCGACGTCGTCGAGCACGATGCCGGTGCCTGCGGGGAGTTGTTCTAGGCGGCGGATAGGCCAGGGTTTGAAGATGTCGAAGAGGCGGAAGAGGAGAAAGGCGAGGATGGCGTGGGGCCAGTCCGGTGGGCAGATGATAAGGGGGATGAGCTGCCCGGCTACTTCGTCGATCACGACGTGGCTGGGGTCTTTTCCGCCGGATTCGCGGGCTACGATGGTCGCGGCGGGTATGCCGACCATGATGGCGATGATTGCTGCGATGAGGGTTAGGACCGGAAGGTGTGTGGGGTGAAGAATTTGCGCTGTCGCGATCCAGATAAGCAGCGCGGCGGCGCTGCCCCAGGTGCCGGGCCCGGGTTTCAGGAGGCCGGAGCCGAAGAAGGTCGCGATGGTCCAGGCCCAGAGGGTCTTCTTTTGGGAGGGGGGACTTGGCATTCGGCTTCTAGTGTAATGGGTACCCCCTCCCCCCTGAAAAGTGTGCAAAGTCTTCGATCGAAATGAGTTAGGTTTGGACTTACCGGTTGAAAGGGGGGACTTTTCGGGTAAAGTTTTCGATTCACGGGGGTTATCTGCGCCGGGCGGCGCACTTAATTTCGGGGTATGGCTAATCTTCGTCGTCGGTTTTGCGGTGGTGCGATTGGGAGCGAGCCAGTTCTTCGAGGAGATCGGGGTCCTGGATGGGGGCGGAGATTTTGTAGTCGCCGGAGGCCCATTTGCCGAGGTCGATGC
>Ga0210387_10004938_pt1 | contig 10234 bp, 6 predicted proteins | sample IncBWC7OmetaG_FD_160108 | JGI IMG/M metagenome (GOLD analysis project Ga0210387, IMG submission 160108) | Forest soil microbial communities from Barre Woods Harvard Forest LTER site, Petersham, Massachusetts, United States - Inc-BW-C-7-O ...
TGAACACTCTCCTGGCACCACCCTCTACCGCGCTTGATGCATGCCTTCCGGCAAAAACCCTTTCTGGATATGCTCGGTCTCTCTCCGCTTTCTTCGTGTCCTCTACGAAGCCCCGCTCTCGCCATCCGAGGTTACTTGCGTGGCGCAATTACAACTCTCAATCTCTTGGCGCCAGTTCAATCCTGCTTCTCAAAGCTGCTGGCACGGCAAGATACGCATCCGAAATCCCTCCCTGCCGGCATCTGCGCCCCATCGCAGACGGTACTTTTCCCAAACGCTGAGCAACGTCAGGGGTAGGCTTCGTCCAACCATCGAGTAGGTCTCCGCAGTCGCCTTAATCTGAAATCACGCCCTCGGCAGCGGAGACCTACTCGACTCAAGGTTATGTAGGGTAATAGGGGATCAGCTGGCGCATTCTTTTGGAGTTCCCTTTTGGCGTCAATCAAGCGGTAGTCGAAACCCATGCCCTCCTGACGCGTTGGCTTTTTGGTCAAGGTATTCCGCGTAGGTTGCTTCGGTCCGTTTCGTTAGTGAAACTGCCTTCTGCTGCTTTGCGATTCTGATGGCTTCGCAAAACGAAGCGTCAATTTGCGCCTGCTCAGTACCAAGAGCCGTGAGAAACACACCGCGGAGTCGGTGCAGTTCGGCATACCACCAGCCAATTTCAAATCTTTCGGCCAGTGCTTCCGCTTCCATTATTGCCTCAAGCGCTTCCGAGGTACGATCAGCCACGTACAGAGATTCAGCTTTTAATGCCAGCCACATTGGCAAGCCGGCAATCGAGCCGGTCGCCCGATAATCCTCTATTCCCTGCTCGATCAACGAAATCCCTTCGGCCGTGTCCCCGGACGCGCTGCGCGCCCAGCCACGAAGAACGTTTGCCCCAGGCAGCCAAAATGCAAAATTGTAACGCGCTGACAGCTCAATTAAATCGGATGCCAAGCGTTCCACCTCAGCAGGATTACGCTCAAAGCGGGCGAGAACCAGGCCAAGATACAGAGCGACGGCCAATGCGTTCATATCATTCAGCTCTTTCGCTAGTGAGATCGCCTCCGCTATGGTTGATTGGCAAGAGGTGATATCTCCTAAATACCACTCGGAAAGGGCCTCATAGCCCAGACAATACACGACGGGCGGGATGAGCTCTTCGACCTGAGCGTGTATGGCCCCCGAGCGCCAGATCTCGACGCCACGCATTGCGTGTTGCCGCGCGGGCTCAAAATCGCCCAGATAGCAGAGTGTGCCTGCCAAAGCCGAGTAGGCTCCTATCATCAGCGCAGGGTCGTTCTGCTTTTGCGCCAGTGAGAAAACTCGTTTGGCGATCTGCATCGTCGCGGTCAGCTTGTCGGTGACGAAGGAATAACGCCACTGACTGATCAGCGTGGAATACAAGAGTTGAGGACGATTGAGCGAATGACACAAGGACTCGGCACGCTCGTAACAAATATGCGCGTCCAGTGACGCGAGTCCTCGCGTGGATGTTAGATATAGCGCCGCCTGCATGAGGATGAAGAGCTGATCTTCTGCGGTTAGACCCTGCCCCTCGATCGCAATTGCGACCGGTGAGCCCCAGCGTCCGTGTTCGAAGAAATGAAGTAAGACCGACAGCAAAGCCCCTCTTGATCCGAGGACATTGGCAGCGAAGCAGGTTTTCCCCCGCTGAATCCGCGGAATATAGACTTCATGCAGCGCTTCGCGATATAAACCGACATTGCAGGCGCAGATTACTGCTAAGAAAAGTGGCTCCATCTCCCGAAAAGTCTCCGGCAGCTCTGGCGCCAGCACTCGATAGTAACGGTAAAGCCGCTTATTGCTTTCCTGCCAAGCTTCGGTTCGTTGACTCTGAAGCTGTTCGCCAAAATATTCACGAACGAGAGGATGCGTATCCAGTCGTCCAAGATTGTGCGGATCTTCGGCAGCGAGGAGTCTTGCTCTTCTTAGCCTGGCAAGAAGCGTTCGCCACTCGGTTGAGTCCAAATCAGTTAGCGACTCTGTGAGACCAATGATAACAGGTGGTTTCAATAGGACTCCAAGCGCCTTTTCGTCAGCGGGTCGGTCAAACAGGCCTAACATGCGGAGCACGGACACCTCAGGACCCTCGCCAAACCAGGTTTGGTAAGACTCCATTACCTTTCGGGCATGAGCTCCCTGTCGTACGTCGTGAGCAAGACGTTCTGACACTTCTTTGCGATAACGAATGTCTCCATTATAAGCATCGCTCAGATAGCTACCCAGCAGCGTTAGAGCAAGACAGTGGCCACTGAACTCATCGCTGGCGCTTCGCAATTTCTCTTCATCCCCTTTAGCACCAAGCGCTCGGAGCAGTCTCGCACCGGCATCGTTGGATATTTGTTCCAAGTCACGGCGCAGGACTGATACGCGCTCGTAATCGGCAATATCGGCGACCGGCAGCCGCGTGGTAATTGTGCAAAGCCCCCTATTGAAAGCGGCGAGTTCGCGCAAAAGCGCCTGAAGGGAAGGCTCACGCACGCGTCCTTCTTGTGGACCAGGTGGGTTTTGGAGCGGCTCCAGGCCGTCCAGAACCAATAAGGTTCGACGATGCGCGACGAGCTTCGCCAACCGTTCCCCCTTCTCCCATGCCGTTCCGAGCCGTTGATCTGAATCTCCAAACCAACCAAGAGCAGCGTCAAGAAATTCATCTGCGGATGAAGTCTCCCCACTGCTGCCCTGTCTGTAGAAGGACCAGCCAAAAACAAACTCCGCAGAGCGATAACGGTCAGCAGCCATCCGTCTGAGCCAATGGTTAACGAGCGTAGACTTCCCGACACCGGCCCAGGCGACAATTGTAACGACGTTGACATCCTGGTTTGCCCACGCATCATCCAGGAAAGCGATATCCTCCTCTCGACCAAAAACATCGCTTCCTGTGACGGGCAACCTGGCTACGGAAATCTTCTTCGGTGCAAGTCTTGCATGCGGTCTGCGAGTTACGGCTCGCGGAACGGTAGAGGGCGTCTTCTGTAGGCCCTGACGCGAGATTCTACGCCGTGCGGCGATAGCGGCTGTTATCGTCGGCATCGCCTTCAGAAGTTCGGCTGGGTTTTGAAAACGGCGCGCCGGATCTTTTTCGAGGAGCACCTCAAGAAGCGTGACGACCGGCTGTGGGACACCTTCGAGTTGCTCAAGAGGCAACAGGGCATGCTGATGCTGATACATCATCTCAGCAGGGGAGCCCCGAAATGGTGTCTGACCGGCTAGCGTCTCCCAGAGCGTCACGCCAAGCGAGTACAGATCCGACCGGATGTCTACTCCGACTCCTGCAAATTGCTCGGGACTGGCAAACTCTGGTGTCCCGGCAAAGCCCCCAGGCATTGAAATTACGGTTTGAGAACCCGGTTCATTGACCGCCTTGGCCAGCCCGAGATCGATGATTTTCGCGGCCACAGCGCCGCCGTCCTCCAAGCTCACCATGATGTTACTTGGTTTGATGTCCCGGTGAACGAGTTTCTGCTTTTGCACCGCAGCCAAACCAGCGGCCACCTGCGTAGCGATTTCCACTGCCAGCTTTACCTCGAGCCGGCCTGAGCGTTTGATAAGGTGCTCCAGCGTTTCCCCTTCTACAAACTCCATCGCGTAGAAGTAACTGCTCCCAGTTCTGCCCAGGTGCAATACCGAGGCAACGTTTGAATGCCGGACCCTCGCAGCCGCACGGGCTTCGCGCAAAAAACGAAGTCGCGCCGACTCATCACCGAGATATCGCTCGCTGATGACTTTTAATGCCACTGGACATCGCAGATCGACGTCGAACGCTTTGTAAGTGACGCCCATTGCACCGCGACCCAACTCAACCGGTGTCCCATGTTCGCCCCTGATCAGTTGATAATGCTCAAAGCGTTGTCCCGCCTGTTCCGATGCGGGCGTAACCATATCCTCGGAAGAAGACCCACCGGACTCGACCGCGCCAGCGAGAGCCTGGCGCAGCATGCACACTGGACAGAATTTCATTGCTCCAGAAAACTCAGCGCCGCATGTCTGGCAGGTGTGTCTGTCCTCCATTTTCATGGATTTAACCGTCCTTCGGATGCGACAAGCGCGCCGCAAAGCCCATGGATCTCGTCGTCGATCTCTCCCGGATCTGACACCGTACGGCCGACCTCCTGGCGTAAAAGGCCGGTGTACTGCTTTCGCAACCGATGAATCAGTGTCTTGACCGCGCTAAGGCTAATCTGGAGTTCATTTGCCACCTGTTCGTACGACGGTAGCTCTCTGTTGTTGATGGGATCTAAAAAGGGCTCCAGCGTTTCAAGCGTGGAAGTCTTTTCTCCGGCGGCGTATTCTCGGCGTAGCCGTCTCATCGCCTCCCCCAGCACCGTCATTGCCCAGCGGGCATCGAAGATTGTCTCAGCCGTTAGATAATCCACTGGCTCGAACCGATAACGCTCTTCAGCGCTCTCGGCGTCCATGCGCACAAATTCCCGGTCTCCTCCTCTCTTTTTACGGCGGGCACGGTCTGCCTCATCTGAGAGAAAGTTCTGCACTGATGCGAGCAGAAATGAACGGAATTTACCTTTGAGCGGATCCACACAAGTCAGCACCTTGTGTTCGAGCAAATGCAGGAAAAAGCTCTGAGTGAGATCCTGCGCATCGTGCGGAGCGTGTCCATAATACCGAACAAACGCGTAAATCGGGTACCAGTACAGCCTGCACAATTCGGCAAGTGCGGCTTCGGCACCCGGCGCGTTACTCTGAGCCGAAAGCAACACCACGCTCCACCGAGTGGTGCGAAATCGGCCAGCGGCATCCGCTGGCGAATGATGGTCCGGCTTCAATTGCGAGCCTCTGTATTCAGCTAAGGCTATCAGGTTCGAGCGCGTATTAAAATTAGAGATTTCGGGGCGCAGGAATTCACGTCGCCACGGCAAGTCCGGACCTGAGCTAAACGGCTTGCTTTGCGAAGAAACTCTGCAACTCGGCGTTCCGAATGCCTTTGTAGATAAATGAAGGCCGATGAATCGGCCCGTTGAAAAAAGCCGATCCAACCCCAGGAGGAGCCCAAAATCAAAATCAGACTCCGAGAGGAGACAATATATGCGGAACATTTGGATTACTTTACTCATCATGGTCCCCTGCCTGGTGGCCCAGGCCGGCGTGAACGGTTCAGTTAACGGATCAGGTGTGATGTTGCCGTTCCATGCGGTTATCGATGGGAATGCCAATCCTTTTCCTATCGATCAATGTACGCTTGGGAACCACGAGACGGGATCAGGACGTGCAGTGCACCTTGGAGTGATCACGTGGTTATCAGATGAGACCGTTCAATTCCTTTCGTGTTCACCCCCCGCGCCTCCAGGTTCGGCCATCGCGGTTTCGGGGCATTTTAAAATCGTGGCAGCAAACGGCGATGAAATTGACGGTCAATATCAGACTACCGGAACGTTTGATACCGTAAATGGGATTTCCGTCCAAGGTGGATACACCTTTGTTTCCGGTACAGGTCGCTTCACAAATGTCACAGGGAGTGGGGTGATCGCGGCCCATGGTGTTGCTAGTCCACCCTTTGACTTCATCGCCTCGTGGGATGGGACCATCAAGTACAGCAGAGAGTAAGAATTCGCTAGGGCCGCGCCCCCGAAGCACTCCGCAGGTGATAACCGAAGCTGTAAGCTCAAGGGCTCAGCGAATGGCACCCGCTTCAAACTTCGTTCTGTCATCTTGGCCCACAATTCCGCTGGCGTATCACAATGGACCGCTCGCTAGGTGTCAGCGGTCACTACGAACCAGCCAGCAAAGGTCGAAATGACCCAGCCCCTCGTCATTAATGTAATTACATGATTCCCAGAGAATTACGCAGAAAACGTATGGCGATAACCGACCGGAACGTAGGTTATGACGGGCAATGGTAGCGCCACGCTAACACCGTGCTGTACGCGACCCCGCCTCCAAGGCGACTGCAGTCAATGCTCTTCCTTCTTCCAGATGTGGCCGTCCAAAAGCAATCTTCCGGTCTGCCTCAGCGAGTGGTGTCAATTCTCGCATTCAGCGAGCGAGCATCAAATAGCGCGGAAAATTTTACCTCAAATAGCGTGGAAAATGACACTTTTGGGAATTTCCCTTTTGGGCGTCAACAAAGAGGCAGTCGGAATCCACGTTCTCCTGACGCACTAGCTTTTTGGCGGCGATATTCCGCGTAGGTTCCTTCAGCACGTTTCTCTAACGAAATGGACTTCTGCTCCTTAGCGGTTCTGATGGCCGCGCAGAACGAAACCTCACTTTGGACTTCATCGGCAACGATAGCCGTTAGAAACACGCCGCGGAGTCGATGCAGTTCAGCACACCAATGGCGATCTTCAGATCTTTCGACCAGTGCTTCCGCTTCGCTGATTGCCTCAAGAGCTTCAGAGGTACGGTGAGCGAGGTACAGGGCTTCAGCCTTTAGTGAGAAAAAATATGGCACGCCCAGCATCGAGCCGGTTGCCCGATAGTCTCGGATTCCGTGCTCGATCCACGAAATGCCTTCAGCTGGGTCACCGGAAACGCTGCGCGTCCATCCGCGCAAAATGTTTGCTCCACTCAGCCAAAACGGAAAATTGTTACGCGTTGACAGCTCAATTAAATCCGATGTCAAGCGTTCCACTTCAGCAGGATTACGCGCGTAATGGCCGAGTAATACCGCATTCCATAGTGCCACAGCCAATGGATTCGTATTCTTCAGTTCTGTTGCCAGAGAGTTCGCTTGAGCCATGATCGCTTTGCAAGACGCGCTCTCTCCTAAATGCCAATCGGAAAGGGCCTCATAGCATAGACAAACGACGGTGGGCGCGAGGACCTCTTCCGCATGAGACTCTGCGCCCCATGCTCGCCAGAGCTGAACGCCGCGCTCCGCGTATCGTCGCGCGGTCTTAAAATCGCCTATAAAGTAGAGCGTTCCCGCCAAAGCGTGGTAGGCGCCTATCATTAGAGCAGAGTCAGTTTGCTCCTGTGCCAGCGAGTAAACACGTTGGGCAACCTGCAACGTTGTCGTCAGCGTGCCGGTGAGAAGAGAATAACGCCACCGACCTAGCAGCGCGGCATAAAAGGAGCAGGGGATGATTAAGCGAATCACACAACGACTCCGCGCGCTCGTAACAAATTTGCGCCGCCGGTGCTGAGTATCCTTCTGCGGCGGTGTGAGTTAGATATAGTCCTGCCTGCATGAGAATGAAGAGCTGATCTTCCGCGGTGAGACTCTGCCCCTCGACGGCCGTTTCAACGGGTGATCCCCAGCGTCCGTGTTCGAAGAAATGAACTAAAACAGAGAGCAATGGCCCTCTCGCTCCAAGAATGTTAGCCGCAAAGCGGGCATTCCCTCGCTGAATCCGCGGAATGTAAACTTCATGGAGCGCCTCTCGAAATAAACCCGCATTGCAACCGCAGATGACGGCTGAGAAGAGTGGCTCCATCTCCCTGAATCTATTCGGCAGCTGCGGCGCAAGCGTTCGATAACAATGATAGAGCCGCAGATTACATTCCTTCCACGCATCCGTTTGTTGACTCCGAAGCTGTTCACCAAAGTATTCACGAACGAGAGGATGCGTATCGAGATGCCCGGGATTATACGGATCTTCCCCAGCGAGGAGTCTCGCTCTCCTTAATTTGGCAAGAATTGTTCGCCACGCGGTCGGGTGCAAATCAGTCAATGACTCTGTAAGGCCAGGAATCGCAGGCGATTTTAGCAGAGCTTCGAGCGCCTTTTCGTCGGCCGGGCGATCAAATAGGCCTAACATGCGGAGAACGGACAGCTCAGGACCCTCGCCAAACCAGATTTGGTAAGATTCCATGACTTTTCTGGCATGGGCTCCCTGTCGTACGTCGTGAGCAAGACGTCCCGACACTTCTTTGCGACAACGAATGTCTCCATTGTAAGCATCCGTCAGATAGCTGCCCAAAAGCGTCAGCGCCAGGCAATGGCCATTGAACTCGGCGCTGGCATTTCGCAATTCTGCCTCATGCCCCTTGACGCCCAGCGCCCGGAGCAGCTTCGCGCCGGCATCGCTGGATAGTTGTTCCAGGTCACGGCGGAGAACCGAGGTTTGCTCGTGATCTGCAATATCAGCGACCGGTATCCGCGTAGTAATCACGCAGAGCCCGGTATAGAACGCAGCCAGTTCGCGCAAAAGCGCCTGTAGGGAAGGCTCACGTAGTCGTCCTTCTTGCGGACCGGGTGGGTTCTGGAGCGGTTCCAGGCCATCGAGAACCAGCAAGGTTCGACGATGCGAAATCAGCTTCGCGAGTCTTTCACCCTTCTCCCACGCAGTACCGATCCGCGGGTCTGGATCGCCAAACCAAGTAAGAGCCGCGTCAAGAAATTCATCTGCGGATGAAGAACCTCTACTGGTTCCCTGTCGATAAAAGGACCTGCCAAAAACGAGCTCCGCAGAACGATAATGTTCAACAGCCATTTGCCCAAGCCAATGGTTAACGAGCGCCGATTTACCGACACCTGCCCAAGCAACGATCGTAACGACATTAACATTCTGGTTTACCCATGCATCATCCAGGAAAGCGAGATCCTCCTCCCGACCAAAAACATCGCTTCCTGTAACGGGTAGTCTGGCTACTGAAATTTTCTCCGGTATTGTCCGCGGCCCGCCAATTGCGGTTCGCGAATCGGTAGAGGAGGTCTTCTGTAGGCTCTGGCGAGTAATTTTACGCCGTGCGTCGATGGCATCTGTTATCGTCGGTATCGCGTTCAGAAGATCGGCCGGGGTCTGAAAGCGACGCCCGGGGTCTTTCTCGAGGAGCGCATCAAGTAGAACCACGACCGGTTGTGGAACAGCTTCCAGCAGATCGAGCGGTAAAGATGCGTGCTGGTGCTGATGCATCACCTCACGAGGTGTGCCGCGGAATGGCGTCTGGCCGGTCAGCATTTCCCACAGCGTGATGCCCAGCGAATACAAGTCTGAACGAACGTCGACGACGCTGGTGTCTGTGAATTGCTCCGGACTGGCAAAAGAGGGCGTTCCGACAAAACCCCCGTGTGTAATGTCGGATTCACTCTCCGCAGTTGCTGCTGCCTTAGCTAACCCGAAGTCAATCATTTTGACGGTGAGCTCCGGCCGCTCAACAAGCATCAGGTTAGCCGGCTTAAGGTCTCGATGAACCAGGCCGTGCGTTTCCAGAGCAACGAGCGCCCTAGCGGCTTGCGTGATAATTTCCAGGGCCAGAGAGGGCGGCAGAGGTCCGCTGTGTCTCAGCCGCGTTTCCAATGTTTCGCCCTCGACCAGTTCCATCGCGTAAAAGCATTGACCATCACTCTTGCGTGTCCCGTAGTAAAAGACTGAGGCAATGTTCGGGTGGCGAAGCCGAGCCGCCGCGCGGGCTTCTCGCAGAAAACGTTCCCGAGCTTCGGGGAGGGCCGCAATGCGAGCGTCGATGACCTTAAGAGCCACCTCATTTCCCAAGATCGCGTCAGAGGCCCTATAGGTGATACCCATCGCGCCTCGGCCCAACTCCACGGGCGTGCCTCGGTAAGGGTAGCGACTTGGTAATGGTCAAAGCGCTCCGCGCTTGCAGTCGGCTCCTCCTCTTCCCATCCCAAATCCAGTAAGCAAGCCGCGCAAAGGTCTGAGAATTGTCCAACAAGCTGAAACAACGTACCGCACTTCCCGCATGTCTGCTTGGGCTTGTCGGCTGAGGCACTCATTGTAGTGGCCGCCCAGGTTGCAGTCTCAGCCACTCAGCGCAGCCCGAAGGTAGCGGAGTTCCTCGTCGACCTCCGCGGGCGTGGCGACTGTGCGCGCCACTTCTTCGCGTAATAGCCCCCGATAGCGGCCGCGCAGGCGGTGGATGGCGGTTTTTAGCGCGCCGAGACTCAAATTCAACGCATTGGCGACTCGCTGGTAAGATGAGTCGTCTCGGCCCATCAAAAAACCTTTCAGCGCTTGGAAAAGGTCTCCTTTGCCCTCCGATTCCATTTCGCAGCGCAACCGCACAAGCGTTGCTTCGACCAGGGCGGCGGCCCACCGCGCCTCGAAGAGTTTCTCGGCTGTCATCCCATCCGGTGCCGCAAGCTGGTAGCGTTCCTCTGCGGCGTCGTCATCCAAACACACCCACTGACAGTCACCGCCCCGTTTGCCAGCGCCGGCGCGTTCGGCAGCATGGGCTAGTGTTCTGTCGCATAAATAACTATACATAAAGATTCATGCGGCTTTCTTTAGCCCGCTTTTCGGTTTTGTGGATCCGGGAGAGATTTCCTCCAACCGCTGACGACACCTTTCAATCTTTGCCAAGATGT
>Ga0210387_10004939_pt1 | contig 10234 bp, 10 predicted proteins | sample IncBWC7OmetaG_FD_160108 | JGI IMG/M metagenome (GOLD analysis project Ga0210387, IMG submission 160108) | Forest soil microbial communities from Barre Woods Harvard Forest LTER site, Petersham, Massachusetts, United States - Inc-BW-C-7-O ...
GCTCCCGTTCTGGAACTTGACCCCCCCAATCTGCTCCCACGCCAAAGTCTCGGCGGTCGTCGGACTGTGGTCGAGCTCAGCCGAAGATGCTCCGAGACCGAAAAACCGGTTCGGCCATGTGGGCCCGGGCATGGAACAGAACCAGGAATCGCAGACCGCGAATTCTTTCGCCAGTCCCGATAGCACGGGTATCCGCGCAGTTGTGAAACATTGCATAACATCGCCCGGGCTGGGCGATTTGGCGGCCACCGCAAAGTTGGAAACGAACCCGCTATTGCTGATGGGCGGGTAAGGGCCCCCGGAAGAGTACGTTGCCGCCGCTCCGCACAACTGCTCAAGGACATCCGTAAATTCGTGATATGGATCGACCTTCATGGGGTCCACTGGAGGAGGACCAGCAAGGAAGACTTTGCTGTTCCAGGAGTTGGAAGCGCCTATGGGTAGAGCGTGAATCTCCGTGTGCGCACCAGTAGCCGCGTCCACGCCAGTGATCCCCGAAAGCCCCAGCATGTGATCGAACGAGCGATTTTCCAGCATGAGAACAAAGACGCGTTTGATGGTCGGCATGCAAGGTATCTCCCAATCCGAATCGAGCGAAAATATTGGTCACTGATCTGGCTTTTTGGCAGAGGAGGGGCGGAGTTTTCCTTAGGCACAGCCCGATTTCCCCATCCCACCGCCCAACGCAAACCCCTTCTTTCACGGAGCGCAGGAACTGATGCGAAAGCTGCGCCACAACACGAGGTTGAAAAAAACCTAGTTTGGCAACGAGGCAAACTTCTTCTTGGCGAACGGAACTGCGTAAGCTGCGGTCGAGTTGTGCGCGATTGCTGCCGACGCCTTCCGGTAGTACTCCAAGGCCTTGTCTTTGTCGCCTAGCTTCTCGTAGGTCTGGCCAATCAAGCACTGAATGAACGGGTCGCTCTGATTCGCCTTCAGCAGTTCGTCTAGCGCAGACTTGTAATCCCCACCGTAGAAGGCTATGTATCCCTTCAGGTAGGGAAGGAATAGCGCCTGCTCGGGATTGGTTCCCTTGTCGAGGATGGCTTTCGCGGCAGAGACATGCTTCTGCGCCTCGGCTCGATTCCCGCGCCGGACAGCGATGCGGGCCTGCGCGTGCTCCCACCGGAACTCCCACAGGTCTTGGCGAGCGGGTTTGATGTCGGGTTCCTTGAATCCAGTGTCGTGGCCCACCTGATACCAGTGATAGGCGGCGTCCAGATCGCCCGAGTCGATGCATACGCGAGCCGCCTCGTCCGCAATCTCCCCCTGCTGAAAAAGGTTCTTCACGCTCCCATAGTAGTCGAAGACCTGCTGCTCGTGCTCGACGGTCTTCTTGCAATTTCCCTCGAAGGCGTACGACATTGCCATCGACCTTTGCGCCATCGCCTTATGCTCCGGCGTGTCCGCGACTTCGATTGCCTTCAGGAAATACTTGCGGGCCTCCTCGCCTAGGCCTTTGAGGTCGAGGACGCTCCCTGCCGCGATGTTGGCCGGGACGGAAGTCGGCGAGGTCTGGAGAGTCTTGAGATACAGCGCGAGCGCGTCATCCAACCTTCCCTCACGCATCATTTGCTGCCCTTGCTGGATGAACTCCGGTTGTTGCGCCTGGTTGCCGGGCGTCTGCGCCAGCAGGGGCGCGAGAAAAGCTGAAAAGACGAGAAAGGCTCGAAGAAACACGGCGATGGTCGCTCTCATGGGCGGGATTATCTCACAAAGCCGCTGGGCCTGACGTTTCAGACCCAGTGGTCGCAAGGATGATCGAACGGCTGGGAACCGTTTCCCAAATAGGCTATCAGTCAAAGATAACGGTTGCGCGTCAACGGTATTCAGAGCTAACGAGTCTTCGCCCACCAGCGTTATGCTGTCAGCAAGAGTGGTTGCGCTCGACCTGCAACCGAGGGGCAGAGACGGAGTGACCCACAATATTCCCACCTGACCCGTCCTCAGTTGAGTAGGGTGCAAGGGTGACAACGGGGGTGCAACAGTGTCGTGGTCTTTTTCCGGTAAGCAGGCTATTCATATTCTGGACGTGCTTGGTTCTTTAGGCGCAGCCTTCACTAGATGGGGTAACAGCGAACCGAAAAGAGAAACACAGCAAAACAAATCGGGTGTCCACCCTCAAGTTATAGAGACGAAATTACAAGAGCTAGAGAATCTGAATACTACGCAGTCTAGTGAACTGAAAGAACACGATAATATTATCAGCCGCCATGAGAGTGAAATCGAAGAGCAGCGGAAGCTAGTCGAGGAGCACGAAAAGATTATCAATCGCCATACGAGTGAAATCGAAGAGCAGCGGAAGCTCATCGCAGGGCGTGCTATTTGGTTGTGGGCTCTTGGAGGTCTAAATTTCGTGTTCGTGGTGACGTTGATAGCCGTACTATTAAGTCGACGCTAAGCTGAAACAGGAGCGTCAGACAATCCGAGGTCTGAGCGCTCAGTTTCACGAGCGAATCTGTCCGGTTTACTTTGACTCTAACAGTGCGGGAAGTCGCTCACCAGCGGGCCCGAGAAAGACCTCGTCAAAGGCGAAAGCATTTGCCGGGGATTCGAGACCGACGTAAATAGTTCTAGCGCCATTTTGCCTTGCGATCAGAGCAAAACTGGCCGCGGGCTGAACGACGCCCGAGCTACCAACCGTGAGAAAGATGTTGCATTCTTCGAGCGCAGGAATCACCTCTTTCATGTGGAATGGCGATTCGTTAAACCAGCATATGTGAGGTCTCAGCAGCGCCCCGCATTCAATGCAGTTCGGAATATGCGACCGTTGCTGATAGCTTCTTGTGTCCTTGAACGGCTTGGTGGGGCACTTCCGGTTCGAGCACCGGGATTGGAAAAGCTGCCCGTGCATGTGGAGCACGCGCTCGCTTCCCGCTGCTTCATGGAGGCCGTCAACGTTCTGAGTGCATAGCAACATCCGCTTGCCCAACTTCTCTTCCAGGCGAGCTAGAGCGAAATGACCTGCGTTCGGCTTGCAACCAAGCGCGACGGCACGCCGCATCGAGTAGAAACGCCATACGAGTTCCGGGTCTCGCGTGAATGCCTGCGGTGTTGCAACGTCTTCGAGACGGTGCCCTTCCCAAAGCCCGTCTTGCCCACGGAAGGTCGGGATGCCACTCTCGGCGCTGATTCCCGCGCCCGTTAACACGAACAATCGGTCTGAACGGCGGAACGCAAGAGACATTTCATTAGTTTAGCCAATCGGTGAAATCTCGGGGAGGATTGCGAGCGTGCCCGGGCCTTTGCAGACATCATTTCCGCCAAGGTCAAACACCCGCCGAATCCTTCCACGGGTCGCAGGAGCGCTCGAAACGGCGCAGAATCACCTGTCGGCGCTGGCGGGTGGTTACGGGGCGAAAGAATGCGGGAACCGGGAGCCGAAGGCAGCATAGCGGTGTCTATAGAGATATGACGAAAATACTGCGAACCGTGATTCTGTGCTTACTGATCGCAAGCCTCGGAGCAGCACAAACGCAATCACCATCTGCGACCGTGTGCGAGAAAGTAGCGCACCCCAAGAGGTTTGCTGGGCGCATCGTCACTGTCCGCGCAGAGGCTATCGCTGGATTCGACATCTTCGCAATCGAAGACACTTCCGGCAAGTGTGACCGGATGTGGCTGCATTACGCCGGAGGTGCCCCGAGCGCAATGGTATCTTTCGCTACGCAAACACCGAAGACCAACAAGACAGGAATGGAACTCCGGCGAGACGCCGAATTTGAAAAGTTTGACACTCTCCTGAACGAGGAGATGCACCCGCGAGAACGCGGTACGCTCTGCATGCCCTGTAAGCGATATGCAGTTACCGCCACGATGACAGGTCGGGTGGATATTGCGCCCGAAGGAACCGGGTTCGCGCACCTGAATGCGTATGCATTGCAATTCGAACTTCAGTCCGTGTCGGACGCTGTTGGGAAGGATTTGACTGGCAATTATGATTCTGTGCTCTTCAGCCCGACCCTTGTCCGATTCCCGACCGGATATTTCAGCGGGATAGTTCGGTCGCCCAGCGGCGAACCTGTAAAAGGAATCGAAGTGGCGGCCACTCGGACAGATGAGGTGCCGCTGTACATGCGTCAGGTGACGAAGCGGACAGACGAGAACGGAGGGTTTCGACTCGATGTGCCGCCGGGCACCTACATCGTGGGGGTCAACACCGATGTACCCGTGGTTGCCAAATTCCCCTATCCGCCGACGTACTTCCCCGGCGCGACCGAGCGCACGTCGGCCACAGTTCTTACCGTACAGGATATGCAGACCATAAAGACGGATTTGGCGAATCCAGTTTAGCAGTTCGAAAGGACTTAGCCATTCATGTCCGGTGGCCAGATGGCAGCCCTGCGGGGAACCTCTTGTTTTGGCTGAGGGAACTTAGGATACCGCACCGGGTCGCGGGAAACGGACTTGTGACGCACACGGATGAGAATGGCTCAATAACATTGCCAGCGTTTGTGGGATTCATGTACACGGCACACGGAGAATCCAACGTTTTTCATCCGAGTTCGTATGAACATTTCTGCGCTCAACCTGTTCGGATTGAGCCGACCGGGGCGATAACGGAGATCGTGCTGAATTTGAGCATCAAGGGCGAAGAGGTCTGCCGAGACCTCAACCGATGAGGCCCACTTCCTTCATGAGTTTCGCAGCTTCCTCATCCACACCATTGCTCCGAAATTTCAAATCGAGGGTCTCGGGCGGGGGGAACTTCTTGAGGAAGTCCGTCATCCGGGCTTCAGCGTGGCGGTCGCTGCTCTTCCGCTCGATCTGCATGACCCCCTTGAGGTCGAGATCGAACTTTACCGCACCGCTTTCTAGAGCTGCTTTCTCGTCCTTCACGGAAGGAACTATGTTTGTATTGGGGAGGAGCCAGCCGCCGTAGCGCCAAACATCCTTGGGATTGAATCCGGGCGCGGCGGTCTTTGCCGCAAACATTCCATGCCTTTCCCCCGCCTTCGTTTTTTCATTCATGATCTTCTCCGACGCGGACCTGCATCGCCAAAAACACTGTGGAAGGGCCAACTGTCCCACCATGTTCCTCTGAGCAACGTAGGATGGCGATAGTACTTCCGGTGGCCGAAAGGCCAGGCAGATCGCCAATACCGGAGCGCCTCTGGAGCCAAGCGTCCGCCAACGCCGAACCCGGCGTTGTAAGCTTGGGAAACAGAAGCGCAAGTACTCTGACAGTACCATGGCGCAACTCCCCCCTAACGCTCACCCTTGGGTAGCAGCCTAAGAAATATCGTTTGTGGAGAGTCATGACCCCCGTGGACGCAGCCCAAATGCTGAACATCGGCTGGCAAATCGCCGACATCGCCCGTCATTTCAAGGTGACCAACGCGCAGGTTATCGCTGCGATTTGCGAACACGTCCGGCAGGAACGTGAAGAATTGCGTCGGCTGCAATCACCCCTGGAAGGGAAGAAGCAGGCGGGGATGTGGTCGGGATGGACCAGGGAAAAATGGGACCGAGAATATCCCAACGGGTCTCAGGGCCTGAATTACGAAGAATGGAGGCAAAAGTGGGAACGGTATGGACGTGAACGCCACCACCGCGAAGAAAAGTTATGGGAACGTTTAGAAACCGCAATGTCCCAAGTTTTGCAACCGAACAGCCCGCTCAAACCAACCAAATCGTCCCTACCTGATGATTTCCTGAGAGTAGCGGAAGATGTTTGGCACAGGTCGCAAGGCGGTTGGGTAAACTGAACAGGACAATGAGTCAGTCGCGGATTCGATCGATGTTTGGCGCTCGAGTTCTTCTTTTGAGTTGTGCCTTGATTGCTGCCATGCCAGTGTTGCGATCAAGCGCCCTCAGGGTCGGTCAAGCTGAAACGACTCGCCTTGTAGAAATCAATGGACTCAAATCCTTCAAATCCTTATATCCTTCCTGCGCAAGGTAGGCTTCGCGCTATATATCCAAATCTGATCTGGTGGTTGAAATTTATGCGGAACGGCTGAAATCTGGTGCATGGACCGCAATATCCCTATTCCATCTGTCCCTACCGAAAATGCTATCCGGCGCGAATGCCTTTGAAATCAGCGACATTGAGAGCATGAACATAGGGGGCGCATCAGCCGGGCAGGACAATGTTACATGCCCGGTGGTTACCTGAAATGACAATTCGCCAGGGACTGGCCGCGGAACCAAAGTGGGTCGGGCTCCGTACAGAATGAGTGGGGCAGGCTGGTCCGAGAAACAGACAGCTGTTCGAGAGAGACAGACAACCGTTACGGAGAGGGGAATCATGAAGAAGATAGAGAGTCCATTACGGGGCTGGATACCCGGGGCACTTTGTGTGGCGGTGATTTCGCTGGTGGCTGGTGTGCCCGCATGGGCGCAGGGCGAAAAGCGGACGGTCTTCGCGGAGGGCGATTTTCATTGGCAAGGCAGCCTGAACGCTGGGCAGACCCTGGAAGTGGTCAATCGAAATGGAGAGATTGGAGCGAGCAGTGCTTCCGGGGATGCCGCGCGTGTAGAAGGCACGAGGAGAGGGAGCGATGACGACCGCGAATTGTTTATCGAGGTGGTCGAGTATCCGGATGGCGTCACGATTTGCGCCGTGTACGCGAAGGATAAGACGCCCGGGCGGTGCCACCGCGGCGGAGTTTCGTCGGAGCCCACGAACTGGAGCCGGCGCGGGCACCGAGCGAAGATCAACTTCGACGTGCAAGTGCCACGCGGCGTGCGGTTCAATGCCATGACGACCAATGGAAGCGTGCACTGCGTGAACTTGGACAGCGTGGTGCAGGCGGAGACGACGAACGGCAACGTGGAGGTTTCGACGAGCGAGTGGGCTTCGGCGAAGACAACCAACGGTGGAGTGCGCGTGTCCATGGGCGGCGCTAAATGGAGTGGCGAGTTGGAAGTGATGACTACGAATGGCAACGTGGATGTCACGCTGCCAGCTTCAGCGGAATTCAAGGTGGATGCGGCCACGACCAATGGCCGGATTCACACGGACTTTCCGGTTACCGTACAGGGGAGTTTCAGCTCGAAGGCGCTCTCCGGGACGGTGGGCGGAGGGGGAAGAGAATTGAAGGTAGCGACAACGAACGGCGGGATTGAGCTGAAGAAGAGCTGAGAGGGTCAATTCATCATATCCGCCCACGAAGTGCTGGAAGGGACTTGATGTTCGATTAGGCCGACCTGCCGGCACTTCCGCGCTTTTCCCGTTCTCCACCATTGTTCTTAAAAAAGGCATGGGTCTAAGGACTGCCACTACAGCGCCGGCCGACTGCGACTTCCGCTCTCGCCTATCTGTTAGACTCTCGGCCATGAAAACACTTCTGTTGCGGGCCGTTGGCTTCGTTGTCCCTACCGAAAATGCTGTCCGGTGCGAACGCCTTTGAAATCAGCGACATTCAAGAAAGTGAAACCGCGGAGGTCCCGACAAAGCAGTTAGACTACAGCTCTGCTGCAGAGTCCATCGCGACCTTACGGAATAAGTGACTGAGAACGGTCTGCTGTCCTATCTGTGGGAAGAGGCTCTCTCGTCCCCGTCACTGCGCTCCGCAAGCAACGCGCTTGCAAGCAGGGTCAGGCAACCCCACACTCCGAGTTCCCACCAGAATTGTCTTCGTTCGAGCAATTCGAAGTTGAGCGCGTCTCCCATCGCTTCGCTTGCAGCCTCCGCCTTCGCAAGGGCCCGTTCGTTGCTGCGCTGAAGCTGCTCCGCCAGCTGCTGGTCTTCTGGCGCCGCCTGCAAATCTCGTTCCGTCCTGTTGGCCGGACTAGCACTGACTTCTTTTTGCGCGTTTAGTGCTCGTTGAACCTTCACTTCGGACATAGCCCTTGCCGCCGACCATTGAAGTGCGGTTCCTACGACCACGCCGGTGAGTCCAATCCAACACGCCAGTACGGTATAAGCCAGAAATCTATGCAGGCTCACGCTTCGCACCTTTGCCCCGGATCAAATTGCCGGAGAGGGATTTGTGACCGTCGCTTAGTGCTGAAAATCAGGGGACGCACACCGCACCTCGTCACCGCAGCGATTGCGATCGTAGTGGAATGGTTGGTTGGCGAGATCCCGCCGACACTTCCGAGCTGCAATGCAAACCATCCACTGGCTTTAGCACGATTAAACTACATGGCCCCTTTGTTCGCAATGGCCAGCCCGAGGTAGTCCGGGACGTGTGAGAGTACCTCATGTCTCTGAGCAACGCCCCTTATATTAGTTGAAAGCTGTCCATCGCCCTCGTAATCTCCCACAACGCCGTTTCCCTATTAACTCATTTACGGCTGTCGTCTTCGATTAGCGGTGTTTTGGGCCGATTAGTTTCGCGACACATGTAACGGTATGCAGAAGGAGTTGTTCCCGTGAAATTCTTAAACGCCACCGTGAAATGGCTTTGGTCGGAGAAACCTGAGGACAGAGCAATATCTATAAGTGCCAAATTGGTTTCAGAAATCTGCTTTGAAGCGTACTCGATCCGCAACTTGCGGATCTGATGGCCGACTGTACGCTGGTAGCGCCGTCGGTATTCCTGCGCAAGATTGACCGGATGGATGCCAACCTCACGCGCAATGGCCGCGAGAGTCAGCCGTTCGGCAAATCTCGTCCGAATTAACTCATCGGCGTGGTAGAGCCACTCCGGAGCACCCTTCAGCGATCCTTGAGGTTTGCCTCGGAAAATATCTGCGAGCAATTCAAGTGCAAGGGCCTCAACAATTAGAGGAGAATTTTCGTCAGAATGTATAAATTCACGGTAAAGGCGAGCGGCAAGCCAACCTGGCCCTCCGCCTTCCAATGTGAGCGAATCCTCGGCACATCGGCAACATTCCCGAATCCAAGGAAGTGCTTGCGGCGCGATCTCGACAATCAGAATGCGAACGCCAGCCAAGGGGACAGAGTGTGAATGCACTTCGCCCGCTGGGTGATACACGATCGTCCATGGGCGGCACGTCTGAGGCCTGGGGTGACGAGACAAGGTATATCCACCTTCGAGGATCACTTCGACGTAGGCATTCGCGTGCGCATGATTGCGATTTCGAAGATCGGGTCCGAAGAGTTTCTCAGTCAGCCGAAATCCCGCCGTAGAATGCGATCGTAGGGTTTTTCCGGAGAAGGGGACGACCGATGCATCTGAAAACATAACGAAACCCTCCCTAAAGCATAGGAATAGGGCGTAGATCCGAACGCGCGGCTCCGGATTTTTCCGGGACTTGGAATGAATCGTAGATCGGAGAGCTATTCTCGGGGCCCCGGAGCCGATCCAGCGGAGTCTAGCGCAAGGCTTTGATCGAATAAAGGTCGATCTGGGACGATTCGAGTCTTGCCCGGTGGGTGTATTTGATCGAGTAGTTACCCCCGCTCCGAGACGACATTAATTCACATTGCCACAGAGTTGTTATGAAATTTATGAATCTAGGGAAACAGCGAAATAGAGGATGCAGTTCCTGCGAGTCGCCCCAGCGTCACCCTAAAGCAATTTTAATCGCAGTGTGACTTGAGCCGTGGAGGTCTCCGTCCTGTCCCAATAAGCAATTTGAAGACACGACATCCAGCAAGCAAGATTACGGCTCATTTGCAATAGCTGCAACCAGATGACTCTCCTTGAGTCTTTCGTTGAAGGCGGGCACGTCCTTATCTGTGAGTTTCTGGAATTCCCGTTGGCACTCGGCGAGCTCTTGCTGGTAGGTCTTGTTCACTGCAATCTCTGCTTCAGTTGGTACGAAACCTGCGCCGCCACCGGTAGCATTGCGATGCATGACGGTTTCCACCAAGGCTGCCATCCTCTCATAGAGCTTCATAGGCATAGAAATGCCTTCCTCGATGCTCGCGCTAGTCACATGAATCTGAAACAACTTGTCTTCGACGCTGATGATTTTCGTCTCGAGATTCACAGTTTCTTCGAGTAGACGGTCGGGATCGCCTCGGTCCGTTAACATGGCCTTTAGATCCATAGCTTGTTTGCTATCCCACTCAAGTTGGTTGATCATGTCTGCCACTTGGTTGTATTCGCCGAGGACCTCGCGACTAAAGGCGACCTCTTCGCTGATTGTCTGGGCGGTGGCTTCGGAGTTCGGATCTTTCTGTACTACCATCGGTTCCGATAGCTGCTTCCCGCTTACACTCAGTTGGACCGTATAGGTTCCAGGTATTACACGCGGCGCGCCCTCAAAGCTTGTAAGGCTCACGATCGGTCGCCAGCCTTCTCGCGATACTTGGACCCACGGGGCGTCGGGCGGAGGGGTGCGCAGCTTCACGACATGAGCCGGGTCGTCTTCGAGC
>Ga0210387_10004940_pt1 | contig 10233 bp, 8 predicted proteins | sample IncBWC7OmetaG_FD_160108 | JGI IMG/M metagenome (GOLD analysis project Ga0210387, IMG submission 160108) | Forest soil microbial communities from Barre Woods Harvard Forest LTER site, Petersham, Massachusetts, United States - Inc-BW-C-7-O ...
CGACGCCTTGCGGGACGAACTGCGTAAGCGGAACTACCTGCCAATTCTGTTCGATTTCGAGGCCCCGGCCACCCGAGCCATCACCGAGACCCTCTCGTTGCTTGCCCACATGGCTCGCTTCATTATTGCCGACATTTCCGATGCTCGGAGTGTGCTGTACGACTTAGCAGTGATTGTGCCGGCACTTCCCTCGGTCCCCGTGCAGCCGATCATTGTCGCCACGCAGGAAGAGCCAGCAATCCGCATTGATTTTCTTCGCCGATATTCATCGGTTTTGCAAACCTACTGCTATCACGACGTGGAGCACCTACTTGCCAACGTCGACGAACGAGTGATCTGTCCCGCGGAGGCAAAAGCTCGTGACCTTGCAACGCGCGCCCTGGGGGCCGGCGGCGAATCGCCAGCCAATCCTGCTCTGCCCGGACCAGAGGGAGCGGAGCAGTGATCAAGCTTGGGGACGTTGTGATGATTCTCGACCTTCATCGACAGGGGCTGTCGATCTCGGCGATTGCCCGCGAGTCCCGGCGTGGTCGAAGAACCTGGCACGTACGCAATCTCCTTGTACGGGAAAGTACATCTTCGGCTATGGCTCCTGACCTTCCCAACACGGACCAGTGCAGCACGCACGCTGGCGCTGGCCGAACATGAGATCTCCCGGTTGTCGGCGCAAAAGCGCGGGCCCCCCCGTCCGCCATGTAAAGCCAACACGCGAAGTTCGCGAAGCCCGGCCGGCTGCTAACGGCCTGACCCGCTTGGGCTGGTAACTAGGATCGGCGTCCCATAACAACTAGAATTTGTTTTTTTGAAATCAGCTATTTGCAGCATCGCTTAACGGCAAGTCATCGGTTGCCCGCGCAGGTTTGGTCGCAGCGCTCATGCATGATGCTATCCCCGGCAGCGTCCGCTGGCCGGTAGCGATCTGCAGGCCAGGCCCCGATCCGCTTGAGAGTCTGGCGGTTGCGCTTTCGAGGGGTCGCCGGTGTTAGGCAAGAATATCAAGTTCACTAGTTCGCTGGCAGAGTCGGAACCGGCTTCAGCGAAAGGCTTCTGAGCTTCGCGTTTAACGACTTGCAGAAAATTCGAGCCCAGAGTTGCCCCTTTACTGATCTTCCGGCACCCGGTCGCAACCGATGGGATCAGGGGTTAACCGCCGCAACGAAACGTTGCCATTGGCTGACGCCGACAATAGTCTGCCAGGTCAAATTCACCGAGTGGAGCATCGGCCGTGAATCACGGCTGTAGCCGCGCCGCGCGGCCGGGATCTCTCCGGCTTGGCCTTCAAAGTAGGTACTGGTCAGGTCGTAGAGCAGCAAATCGCACTTGGCTCCGAACAAATCCCGCCAGCGTTGGGCACTCGGGATGGCCGGCTCCGTCAGCCGGTCTTTCTTGGACTTCGTATGGTGCGTGAATAGACGAAGAGACTGCGCAGGTGACGTCGGCCCGGTTACCCTCAAAGACCTCGTAGGAAAGCGGCAAGCCCTCCTCGGTGACCACCATGCCCAAAATCAGCTGCAAGGGCCAGATGACGTTGCAGTTAGGGGTTGCGACAAGGAACCATTTGGTTCCTTAAGAGCGGAGAACAATGGACATATTATCATATCTGTTATCATCCGCCATCCGTAAATAATTGATTGCAAACGACTTGGAGGCGATGGGTATTGAACCCCTGTTTCCTACGCCTACGTCCAGCAATATCTACGAAATCTACGAAAGGCTTTATCCGATCTTTCGCAACTTTCGGGGCGCAGACAAAAACCCTCGGACACGCGAGACCTCTGTTGGTCGTGACTCCGAGAAAGGCCATTTTTCACGGCCCCCGATAATCATCTGGAAACACCCGGACTCGCAGTATTGGACCGCTTGTTTCCGCGATCAGAAATGAAGGCAGCGCCGGATCTCAACGAAAGTCTTCGCAAAGACCATGAACCACGATCTGAAGGCGCTGAAGATGTTGTTTAAAATTGCCCGAAGAGATAGCGCCATTGCCGAGGACCTTACAGAATTCGTCGAGACCGTTCGTAAAGAAAAGGGAGTCGAAATCAAGCGCCCGTCTAAGGGGTACCGAGGTTCGAATCGGGTTCGAGTCCTTCCCGCACCGGTGCATTCGGACCCATTTCTCACAGCGCCGGTATTTGGTTGAGCAAACCCTAGTCGGTCAAGGCGTGTATCTCGCCCGAGCCGAACGGGAAGATGACGGCAAGGAGAGTCGTCGTTTCATGCCGCTTAGACTCGTGGGCGAAACCGCTCAGAGCGCGGCAATCGGCATTTAAGGTAGCCTTGGCCTCGTAGAAAAGGTAACTGCGTCAAAATCTTTCACTTCTTGTTTCCGGTCATCGCCATTCCATTGCCAGTTCTGATTCTCTCCGTCGAGTTGGCTGCACCGGTTCTTGGCTTTACGCATAAGCTTCGTGAGACGCCAACATGGTGTCGCAAGCGACATGTTTCCAAAACGTGTCGCAAAAACTCGAAAATTCAATCACGAGCAAGACTTCATGGAGATCAGATGCGGCTTACAATCAACTTCCGATATTGCCCCCTGCTGTCGAGCTCGAGAGCAAAGCGATCCTGAAGCAGTGCATTACAGCTCGTGCCGCTCTGGCTGAGCTGAAGCAAGCGGCTGAGCTGATCCCAAATCAGGGAATGCTGATAAACACATTGCCGCTGCTCGAGGCGCGGGCCAGCTCGGAGATCGAGAACATCGTCACCACGACCGACCGGCTCTTCAAATATCGACAAGCCGACGATCGAGCCGATCCCATGACAAAGGAGGCCCTTCGCTACAGCTACGCCTTGTTGGAAGGTTATCGCGCTCTCGCCAAGTGTCCCCTGAACACAGGCACCGCTGAACAGGTGTGCAGCAAGATAAAAGGAGTAGAAATGAGGGTGCGTCAAGGGCCGGGTATCGCGCTGGCCAACGAGCAGTCTGGTGAAATAATTTACATCCCGCCGGTTGGCGAGAATCTACTTCGAAATCTTCTGACGAATTGGGAAAAATTTCTGCACGATGAGACGGATCTTGAGCCACTTATTCGCATGGCGGTCGGACACTATCAATTCGAGGCGATTCATCCCTTTACTGATGGTAATGGACGCACGGGGCGAGTGTTGAACAGTTTCTTTCTGATCCAGGAAGACCTTCTCACGCTGCCAATTCTCTATCTCAGTCGATATATCATCAAACATAAAAAAGACTACTACAGATTACTTAGGCTAGTGACGTGCCAGTCGGCTTGGGAGGCGTGGATACTCTATGTTTTAAAGGCTGTCGAAGAGACGTCGAACTGGACAAAGCAAAAAATTGCGGCGATTCGGCAACTGTTGACGCATACGACGGAATACGTTCGCGAAAAACAGCCCAAAATTTACAGCCGCGAGCTAGTCGACCTGATCTTTGAAAAGCCGTATTGTCGAATCGCAGACGTCATCGAAGCAGGCTTGGCCCGGCGCCAAGCTGCATCGCGGCATTTAAAGGCTCTGGTAAAAATTTGGAGTATTGCAGGAAATGCAATTGGGCCGCGAAAAGATCTTCATTCATCCGAAGCTAATGCAGCTATTGACCCACGATAACGGTGGCTTTAGTCGGTATCCCTAGTCATTTCCTAGTCATTTCGGGGAGAAAAGACTTTCTCCCCGTCGAGGCCTAGGGCGGTCTCTCCTTCCTCTTTGGCCTAAGCGAACCCAAGTTCGTTTAAAATCACTCCTTTATCTTGTCTGGCCCACGCCAGATCCACTGCGAACCCACTGACGTGGACGTCCTCCGGTGTAGGAGTACCGACTGCGGTTTAAACGGCGTGCGCCCAACGCTGCGCGTCGGTGCCCTCCATTTAACTAAGTCCTCGACCGTCCAGCCAAGGCCGGACGCTCTTGCTCCTGGGGCCTCTTTCCGTGGGTCGTCAAAGCTATCTCTTCGCTTTCGGCCAAAAAATATGGCACACCATATTTTTCAGCTCGAAGGCGAACTTCAAAATATTCCCGAAGCTGCTCACGAAGCCTCGCCAAGCTTCTCCGTCTCTGAAAAACTCGCCCGCTATGGTTCTTCCGCGTTATCCGGCGTGGAACACCTGACCTTGCTTGTTGGAAGAAAGTCCGTAGCCCTTGCTCTGATTCGCCACTTTGGTATTCTCGATCACGTCATTGTGGGTCAGTCTGTCGAGGGTCGGCCAGGTTATTTCAGCTTCAAGGAAACGGGTCTAATCTGATGAAAATCACCAAGACGTTGTTCTTCGAACTCATGTACGATTTTCAGTCCGAACGCTGGAATGAGTTTGAATTGCCGAAGCTCTCTTTGCGAGAGCTTCTGGTAGGCTGAGCCCCCATTGACCCCACCGCGCAGCCCGTCCGCCGGGGTCGCGGCTCACCTCACTGCTTCTTTTCTTGGTATTCCCTCCAAAAGCGTGTCAGCGATGACATCCAAACCAGTAGTCGCAGGCGCGCCTCGTCTGCCCAAGAGCGGCCGTAGAGTAGCCGGAGCGCAAGTAGCAAACATGTTGAAGCGTGTGCTTGCGGCGATTCGTCGGCGAAGTTCTCCCCGAGTTTTCTAAGCAGGCGATGCGACACCCGAGCCCAGTATGGACTGCTGTCTGGCAAGGCTTCGCTACCCTCCTTGCCAGACCACGCTGACTCCCAAACCTCCATCTCGACACGGTGATCATCGACAATCTCCTTCACAGTGCGCGCCAAGACCGGACTGCTTAATCGGACGCTCGCCTGCAGCGCGGCAAAATCCAAAGTCCTGGGACCCCACCCGGTGTACCGGTAGTCGATGCAGATCACGCGGTTGTCGTTGGCGACGATCACGTTTTCCGCGTTCAAATCTCCATGTATAATGCACGCTTGATATTCCGTCCGGAAAGACCCTGCGCCGAGCACATCCATAGGCAACGTCAAGGCATCGCCACCAACTCGCAAGGTGTTTCCCTCTTTGTATCCGCCGATCGCAGGCGCTATCCTCTCGGCGAAACGATCCACCGCATCGCGCGCTCTGCCGGCATTAAAGCCATACGTTGTGGAAAAGAATCTTCCGATATCCCGGGCCTTCTGCTCCCTGGCATAAAATTCCTTCGACTCCGGTGGGAACAATTCGTCTATGACGTTGACCGCACGAAAGTCCTCACGATCGAATAGATCTCCAAGGCTGCATACGCTCTCTGGTGATGGGCCTCCGAAGGAATAGCACACGAGACCTAAAGCATCCCCCTGGATGAAATCCAACAATTCAACCCGCCGATTAAGCGACATTAAAAAACGCACATACGTTTGATACCGATACGATTCCTGCATCGCGTCGCTTCGCCAGCCCACTTTGATGACGCAGTAAATGCCTTGTTGCCCAGCCCGATTACACGGCCGGCCCAACATGACAACTGATTGGCTTCTGCCTTTGCTCAGGTAGGACAGGCATATCCGATCGACATCATCTTCCGTGGGGTTGGGGCGCCTCTTGCCTTGACCCAACAATCTGGACACCAGATAGTCAATCTCCTCGCTCGTTACTCTCGTTGACTCCGGCTCGACCACTCCTTTTTCCGTCAATGCGGCGAGGACTTCCGCACAATCCGAAACCTCGACCTGGCCCGCCAGCCACTGCGAACAGAGATCTTTCAATACGTCGGCGAAATTAGTATCGAAATTCTGTTTGTCGATGGCTCCGTGAATGATCGGCTCTGCCGGATTCAATAGGTCGAAAAATGCGTCGCGGTGTGAGGACGTTGACATCATATCCTTGGTTAGCAGGAAGCGTTTGCAAGACGGACGTAATTTTGCCAGAGTTGACAGAATTTCCAATCCGTCTGGATTCTTGGCCCGGCGGGGATCCAGTACTAGGTCAACAAAAGCCGCGTGCAGGAACTCGTTGCGGATGATTTCAAGAGCATCTTTGAACGATCGGGCTGTAAAGAGGAAGCTCGAGGGATTAGCCGGAAACGCCTCCTTGGCTTGAACAAGGATTTCGGGGTCATCGTCGACGACCAGTGCAATAAATGATTTCATACTAGCCCTTCGAGAGGAATATCGATGGTCGCCGAAAGCACCGATTCAGAGTTTCTGCTCAGATACACGTCTCCTCCAATTCCTCTCATGGCCGCGCCGGCAACAAATGCCCCCAGGTGGACTCTCCGGTCCGTGCCGGATAGTGGCACCCTATACAGTCGCCGCGCATCTTCGGGCGGAAGCGGTCGACGAAGGTTATTTTCCACTTGGATACTGAGGAATCGACGTCCACCCACAGCACGATTATAACTATGTAGGCGCACCATAGAACGTTCTCTCCAAGCTTCTCTATAGGCATTCTCCAACACCATGATCATCGCAAGACGGAACGCCAGTGCAACGAGCGGCGGGTGGCGCAGATCGGGGTCTGGCCGCATTCCCCACTCAACGCGGTTAGCGTAGTTCGGAAATTCATCGAGTAACCCCATCATGATCTCCAGTGCTGACGCCGGTTCGGGTGGCGACGGGCCCTCAGCACCCTCCACTGACCGCTGGATGCTGTCCGCGATTTCGCTGAGTGGCTGCGCATCAACGCCGTCGCCTCTAGCAATTTCGCGGAGCTTCGAAACACACTGCAGGATTTGATGCCCGTTGATTGTAGGGTTCGTGGTCACCGACCAGATGACATTCTCCACGAGCCGTCGCGTCTGGAGAAATGATAAGCCTACCTGTTCGGCGATCGCTCTGGCGAACTCTATCGTTTCTGAATAGCCGTCTTGGTACGTACTTTCGAGGTTTAGGGTTCCAACGACACGGTGGTTAACAAAAATAGGAATGCACAGCTCGGAAAGAACGCCCGAACGGACGCAGCGTCTTCCTTTCAGGCCCGAAAAGCGAGAGGACCAATGCGGATTCTTGAGTTCTTTGAAATTGCGAACGTAGCATACCTGTCCGTGCGTCGCGACCCATGCATTAATGCTGTCCAAAGCATTTCTTCTAATGACGCTGTCTTTGTCAGACAACGCATCAGCCGGAAACGCGCAAAAGCGGATGAGATTCAAGGTGTCGGCAGTCAACACACGAACGGTCGCCGAAAGGCTCCGCGTTAATTCATGAACATCTCTCAATATGGCCGAAACTCCATCGCGCGCGTCTAGCAGATCTTCAGGTATGGTTACCCCCCGTTCCAGGTCAGGTGGGGCAGCCTCGACATTTCCTTTGCGTTTGCGCTGTGTAGCAACATTGCGTTGTGTCAGGTGTGCCAAGGATCTCGAAGACGCCAAAAAGAGCAACTGCGATCGCCACAGCCAGAATCTCAGCGCAATGTTTCGCAAAACGGCCAGGTCTTGGGACGTAAATAGTCCGGTGTCTGACGGATCGACCTTTTGTACATTGATTACACCTAAAACATTGTAGCGGTCAGATAAGAACTGCCGCTTTCGGATGGGAAAAGTCAACTGGGCCCAAGCCGGGCGGTCCGCAGGGCGCGCCCACCTACAATTGATCGTCGGGTGCGTGCGAGTGAAGTCCTCAATGTCGTTAATCACAAGGGGCTTTCCTCGCTTGTAGACCCACGTCATATCTGTGATTTCAGCGTCCACATCGATGACTTTCGGTGGGTTTGTCTCGCCGATTTTCGCCGCGAGGTGCAGTTGTCCACCCGTTGCGAGATACACATTTCCGACCGACGTGCCAGTGAGTTTCGCTGCAGCTTCGAGGAGCGCACCGGCGATCTGCTTGAGTTGAGCTTCGGTGGATTGATTCGACCTCCCGACGACCCGGGCCGTCTGATCAGGCGTTCCGGATTGTGCATCGACAATGCGTCCCACATCTTCGATAGCCCAGTCGGGAGTGCCTATCTCGCGCAGATCGAATTGAAATTCTGAACGGTCGATGCACCGGTCGGCAGCACCCATCCCGCGCAGATCACGATTAACTCTGACCGGGGCGCTCGCCTGAATCATCGCAAAGAGATCTGCCAGCTGTGAGCGTGAATGGCGCCTCTTGTCGCGCGCATTTACAAATGCGACGATCAATGTCGCTGTAATCTCGGCATCCGGATCGTCTATGGGGCCGGATCCTGAAAAGTACGGTAATAACTCGGTTTTAGAAATGGTCGTGCAGCAGTGAGATGCCGAGAATTTGGAAAATAGCCGTCTCAAAGGCTCCCGGCTTCGCATTGTATCCCACACGCGCCGCTCGTGCTCTTGCGTGTCGGCCCGCAGTCGTCTTGGCGTCGTCCGCTCGGCCCGTGACAATGGGATCCAGGGCAACACGAACAGAGGATCCGTTTGCATGTCGGCCTGAATGTCGCTTCGAAGCGCGGCTTGTAGTTCTTTTTCACGGGCGGGGTTCCGGTCGGTGACAAGCATCAGCGACCCAAACAGGGTCTGTTGCTGCGCGAAGAGCAGGACTGCCGATTCCGCCTTGTAACGCCTCTGCAGCCGACGTAACTCTTTCCGAATCGTGTCGGTATCACAGTAGGTTCCATACACGATGAAATCTGAACTTGACCAACGAGACATAAGAGATTCTTGGCAGCGCTGCGGTTCGTCGCCGTATATTGCAAGTTTTGTGCGCTGTGGCGAGCATAATGCGCAACACCGGCCGTCCTCTGCGTCCTGACGCCTTAAGAGACCGACTGCTCACACGACCGGCGGTCACGCCTGTGCGTCCCGGTTCCTTCGCCTTGGCCGAGCCACGAGGTCATAACCCAATCTGTTTAGTGAAGTAGCTGACGACCGCCATCAGAAAACCAATTGCAAGTACAATATCCATTATACGGCCATCTCGTTTCAGACTCGCAGAGTCAACGATTGGTCGGTAAAGCTCCGAAGGTTTGCCTGCCGTCGCTGGTAAGGGCAACTCGGTTGCGACTCGGAAATGAAATCAATATTTCAATCGAGCGAATTGACCGCTGGTCGTGCCAGCCCGAATTGGATTCGCTAAAGCAGCGAGCGCGATTTGTCGACCTTGTCCTTGCGGCCACCGTCGTCCACAGTCTTACCCTCAAGATCTATCGTTTTCCGCGCTGACGGAGGCAAGGGCCCTAAGCCACATCTTTTACGCACCCATCGAGTCTCCTGAATGTTCTCCAACTCACTCATGCTTCGGTTCGGCTCGATGAAAACATCCGGAAACATCCGACGCAGCTCGTGGGCAACATGCAGCTTGTACTTTGGACTTCCGCCAGGACACAATTCCCACCGGATCTCGCGAAACTCCAAGTACCCAGGCAATCTCCGCGCGTTTTCTACGACACCAGACCATTCAGACTTCGCAATACGCGCGCAGACTCACAATTAAGGACTGCGTGGCAATTTACTACTCGAGAAATGGAAGAAGGAGCCTACAAAATATTTTGATCTCGACCCAGAAGCGAAGATCCGGATATTGGTAGCAAAGTTTGAAATGAGACGGCCGTTCGTTACGCTTACCTGCCCAAGTGAAAAAAACTTGTCTGACACCCAAAAAGCACTCCTCGACGCGATCATCAAGCTATTGGAGAGCGAAGGTCTTTCGATTCTCCATGATAGTCCCAGCGGTGATTTCAAGGGACGAGCTAGACAAGTCAAGCGGAGCCATGGCTGTATAGTAGTAGCGTTTGCTCAGTGGGAAGCCTCGCGACTTCGCGGAAATCAGGATAGGCCCTACATTTTCACCACTGAATATGCGCACGTCACGTCAGCACTTGCATTGGAGGCTGGAAGGCCTCTGTTTGTCCTTAAAGACAAACAGGTCAATGAACGCGGTATGCTTAAAGGAGCGTACTTGGGACGCTTGGCAGAAATGCCAAAGTTCGCGACCTCAGACTGGCTTAGAAGCGACGAATTCGAACTAAGATTCAAAAATTGGTTAAAAGACGTGCGCAAGCAAAAGCATGTCTTTCTTGGTTATTCCAGCCAAGCGCGCGCGACTGCAAATGAAATCACAAGGTACCTGACAGAAAAGCTGGACCTTTCGGTGCTCGATTGGCACAACTTTCAGCCCGGCAAAATAGTAATGAACGCAATCGAAGAGGCTGAGTGCCTCACTGCATGCGGGATTTTTCTTTTCATGGCAGACGATTTTCTTAAAGGAGGCAAATCTCTGCGTGGTGCCCCTCGCGATAATGTCGTATACGAAGCTGGGTATTTCGCGGGCGCAAAGAGTCGCGAACACACCATAATCATCAGGGAACCAGACGCTAAAGTTCCAAGCGATTTGGCAGGAGTTCTGTACCTTGAGTTGAGCGACCGCAACGACATATCGAGGATTGAGACGAAATTGGGCGTCTACCTGAATGACCTATTCGAATAGCAGAAA
>Ga0210387_10004941_pt1 | contig 10227 bp, 9 predicted proteins | sample IncBWC7OmetaG_FD_160108 | JGI IMG/M metagenome (GOLD analysis project Ga0210387, IMG submission 160108) | Forest soil microbial communities from Barre Woods Harvard Forest LTER site, Petersham, Massachusetts, United States - Inc-BW-C-7-O ...
GCATTGGAACACTTTTCGACAGAGGCGACAGGACCGGGAAACACTCGAAGCCGCCTGAAAAAAAACTGCTCGAACGTGTCGATTTTGCGGACCCAGGTTCGACGTATAAGTAGAGCGGGAGTCAAGTCTCGTTTGTGAATCAACGGCAATCCAACGCCGAACTCATACGAATGCAAGGAGAGAAGATCATGAAATTCTTGAGCATTTACAAGCACGTGGAGACTGGCGTTCCCCCTTCCCAGGAGGAAATGGCCAAGATGGGGAGGCTGGTAGAGGAAGGCATGAAGGCCGGTTGGTTGCTTGCCACAGAAGGCTGCTTGCCAAGCGCTCTAGGCGCGCGGGTGCGCAACACGAGCGGGAATTTGACGGTGACTGACGGGCCTTTTACAGAGGCGAAGGAACTGGTCGGCGGTTTCGCCATCCTGCGAGCAAACTCCAAGGAAGAGGCCATCCAATTGGCGAAAGACTTCCTGAAGGTCGTGGGCCAGGGCGAGTGCGAACTTCGGCAGCTCTATGAAGCGGATACTTGCTTGGGCGCAACCGCCTAGTCCGGATTTTCACAACGAGAATACCTGAACAGATTGAGTTGAGAAGCTTGGGGTTCGACTTCGTCGAACCCCAAGGACGACAAGCTGTTTTTGGAGAACGCTGGAAAGCTTGGTCTCTAAAGCTAAGAACAAGGAGAAAAAAGAGATGCGATTCATGATGATGGTCAAGCACTCGGAAAACCAGGGCCCGCCGCCTGCGGGATTCATGGAAGTGATGGCGAAGCTTGGTGAAGACGCGGCGAAAGCCGGCACGATGGTCCTGAGCGGCGGGCTAGCATCGACTGCCGCAAGTACACGTGTCCGGCTTTCCAAGGGGGAGATAAGGGCGATAGATGGGCCGTTCACGGAGGCCAAGGAAGTCGTCGGCGGATTTGCAATTCTGGAATACAAGTCAAAGAAAGAGGCGCTGGAAGGGGCCGTGGCGTTCATGGAACTTCACAAAAAACACTGGCCCGGATGGGAGGGCGAGACCGAGGTTCGCCAGTTGATGGGGCCCGAGGATTTCGCTCCCAAACCGTAGGAGTCTTTCGCACGGACGGATGGCCGCGAACTGATGGCCGCAGCGCCCGCTTGCGCAGGCGGATTGAAGATGGTGTGATGGGTAGCCGTGACGGCTACGGATACCCATCGCGCGATCGAAGCGGTTTGGAGAATCGAATCCGCCAAGATCATTGCCGGTCTCACGCGAATCGTGCGTGATGTCGGTCTCGCCGAAGAACTCGCCCAAGACGCTCTCGTCGCCGCGCTCCAGCAGTGGCCGGAGTCGGGCATCCCGGACAATCCGGGGGCCTGGCTCATGGCCACTGCGAAGCACCGTGCTATCGACCACTTCCGCCGAAAAAAACGGCTCGAGCGCAAGCACGAAGAGCTCGGTCGCGAGCTCCAGGCCCAGCAGGAGATGGCCGTGCCGGATTTCAATGCCGCGCTTGACGATACAGTTGGCGACGATCTCCTGCGCCTCGTGTTCATCTCCTGTCACCCTGTGCTCTCCACCGAGGCACGCGTTGCGCTCACGCTGCGCTTGCTCGGGGGCCTGACGACGGAAGAGATCGCGCGTGCGTTTCTCGTTCCGGAGCCGACCATCGCGCAGAGAATCGTGCGAGCCAAGCGAACGCTTGCCGAGGCGGGAGTTCCATTCGAGGTCCCGCGCGGCGCGGAACTCGCGGCGCGTTTGTCGTCAGTGCTTGAGGTCATCTACCTGATTTTCAACGAAGGGTATTCGGCCACGGCTGGCGACGACTGGATGAGGCCTGCCCTCTGTGAGGAGGCGCTTCGCCTCGGCCGCATCTTGGCCGAGCTTGCACCGAAAGAGCCGGAGGTCCACGGCCTCGTCGCGCTGATGGAGATTCAGTCGTCGCGCTCGAGGGCGCGCGTGAGTTCGTCGGGCGAGCCCATCCTGCTGCTCGAGCAAAACCGCGCCGAGTGGGACCAACTCCTGATCCGTCGTGGTCTCGTTGCGCTCGAGCGGGCCGAGAGGCTCGGCGGCAGGCAGGGTCCGTACGCGTTCCAGGCTGCGATCGCTGCTTGTCACGCGCGGGCGGTTACGCCGGAGGAAACGGATTGGGCCCGCATCGTGTCGCTCTACGATGCGCTTGCTCAGGTGGCACCGTCACCCATCGTGGAATTGAATCGCGCGGTTGCCGTGGGAATGGCGTCCGGTCCGGCCGCGGGCCTCGAGCTCGTTGACGCCCTGACGGCGGAGTCTTCACTCGGGGCCTATCACCTCTTGCCGAGCGTGCGCGGTGACCTGCTGAAAAAGCTTGGTCGCTTCGATGAGGCGCGCTCGGAGTTCGAGCGTGCGGCGGGTCTCACACGTAACGCCCGAGAGCGGGAGCTGCTGCTCGATCGCGTGCGGGAGTGCGCAGGCGGGTCAGCGCAAACTGGGGGAGGCGCGATGACGGAAGGAAGATGTCCGCGCACTTAGACGGTGGTTGCAGTGGACTCTAAACGCGCACACGCAAAACCGGCGCGTGCTGCACCCGGCCTCGCAGAGGCGAAAAGAATCCGGTAACTCTCCGACGAACTCTTGCTAACGCTTCTGCGTCATGAATGCCCCAGAAATCCACCATGCGGCCGGTCCTGTGGTTGTAAGCGAATTTTTGACCGCAATCCAAGCAAGTGATGTAGCTTCCTCGCCCAAATACAGGCCTGCATCCGGATAGGTTGGATGGAATTGACTCGCGCAGCGTTACCGGAGGACCTTTATGCCAATGATGACAGACGAAAACAAGACGAAGCAGTGTGCGCAGAAAGAGCGGGACCGCGAAGACCATATTCCACCACGGCTCCGCACGGAGAACCGACGTTTGGGCTTTGAACTGACTTCTTGCTGCCGAGCGATACAGGACGATAGACCCCTCGATCCTGTCTGCTCGGGCCACTTTTTTTTGCAGCTGAGGTCGCATGCGAACACCTCAGCAAGATGCTAAGACGCGGTGAAGATTCATGTCTGTTCCGTTGTGGACACTGATGCATCAGATTGGTCTGCTAGAGGCCTATACACCACAAATCAATGCACCCAATCCGGCTGCTCGTGAACAGGAATGTATTCGCGCCGAACCCTTAGCCGAACCCCCTTGTGTTTCCCTCGAGCTTCCTTCGTCAGTTCCACTTTAAGCTTGTGACGTTTGCCGTCAATCACCGTAGGAATAAACCCGAGTTCATAGCGAAAGTGCAATTGCATCAGAATCTTGTCGAGGGCGGCAGCGTAGCCCTGTGCAGGAGCGGAAAAATACTCTCCACCCGTGTGGCCAGCAACATAGTGTGAAATCTGTGACTGCTCGCCGATCATCAGGCCGCAACAACTCGGGGCCTTCTCGTCTTTGATGCCGAACACAATTCCAGAGGTCTCCAAAATATCATTCACCACCGGGTCCAGTTCGGAACGCGGTTGGCCGGTGTTATCTCCGTCGAGAAAAACAATCACCGGCAGCGGCTGTGGGTTTCTACGATGCGCGTCCTGGACAATGAGGCGCAGCATTTTTCGATAGGTAACTTCCCCAACGGCGTCACTGTCTCCTCCGACGTGGAAGGAAATGGGCTTGATCGTTTCGGCCAACACGCGAATGGAGCTATCGCGGTCTTCGGTGGGCAGCAGATCGAGCTGGGTCTCTCCGTTATCGCACCAATGAGCAATACCGACGGTGTCATGTTCTTCCAGACGATCGAGGGCAGGACGAAAGTACGCTTCCTTGCCTACAAACTCTCTTGAACCTCCGACTTTTCCGCCTTCGTTGCAGATCACGACAAGCCAAAGAATGACAGGCCGCGTATTGTGGCCGGCTCCAGCCTCGAAGGAAGCGATTGAGACTTCTTTCCCATCGTCCAATACCCGAAAGTCTTCCTTCTGGAAGTCTCGAACGGGCAGGCCGTTCTTGGGGTCCTTGCTGATGACGTCGATGAGGACCAGGGAGGATTGAATCCGGATGGCGGTCTGCACAGAACTCGGTTGCCTGGGCTCTTGGGCAAAACTGCCTGAAATCAGCGACGAAACGAGAACCAGACCTATCATGCCAGCAACTTTGATCTTTGCTTCGGCTCCCATTCTCTACCCACCGCAGACGCCCACGAAGGGTCTTGTTGCTTCGGTTGCAAACGAGACGATGCAACAGTTCTAAGGAGATGACGAGCTTGCTCTTCCCAGGTTAACAATAACTACCCCCTCCCCCCGGGGTTTTGCGTAATTACTCATTCTAAAGCAGTTCAAGTCATTTGTTTTTATGCACTTTTATAAGTGTTGGTTCTGAATGACTTGTTTGCGCGAATTTGCACTAAAATTGTGCAAACCGGTCGTGCTTCGTAAGTGTTGCGAATAAAAGAGTTAGGCGTAAGGGGAGTCTCCAGAAAACAAAAACGCCAGCGAGACGCTGGCGTTACCGGCAGAAGACCCAATAATCTACAAAAAGAGTGTATACCAAGAGTCACTATTTGTCAATAACATACTTCGACATACATCCTCGCGCGGCAGGCGATTCCGTTCTCACCGCAGTTGAAGGAAGATCTAAACCCCCACACGCAAAACCGGCGTGTACGGCACCCGCCGCCGCATCATAGGATCTGCACAAGTGACCGCCCACAATCAAGGCACCAACAGTACATCAAAACTGGTATACTGCGCAATAGTCTTCAATATCTAATTTGATGTATTCATTTTTTGTGATACAATATGGCTGGACTTTGGAAATGCCAGTTTCTTTGCTTTGAGTCGGCAGTGGAGGGACGGCCCGTTCAGTTCTGGTTCAGCGGTCTTCCTGATAATGATCGCTACGAGATACTTGACCTGCTAAACGCACTTTCCAATGCGACCAGAAGCCAATGGAGAAGACCTGAGTTTGATCCCTTGGAGGGTGCAGGTGGTATATCAGAAATTCGCGTGCCAAATATTCGTAGTGAGAGTGGCTGCGTGACTTACCGGATATACGGATATTTTGGTCCCGGCAGTCGAGAATATTGCTTTCTCCATGGAACAAAAAAGGAAGTGAAAAATGATGAAGATGGAAAAAGAATCGCAAAGAAACGTCTTGACCAACTCAGAAGTGGACAAGGGAAAGTCCACAAATTTGTTGTCTAGGGAAGTGCTGTGGTCGAGATTGGCGAGTGGCCCGGATGCAAGAGCCCGATTCGTTGAGTCAAATCTTGGAAAGCATCTTGCTTTCCAGATTCGTGCGCTGAGAGAACGGGAGGAATGGAGCCAAGAAAGACTTGCCGAAGTGGTTGGCATGAATCAGAACGCCATTTCTAGATTGGAGAACCCGTTTTACGGAAAACTAACGTTGACGACACTGAAGCGTATCGCTTCAGCCTTCGATGTCGGATTGGTCGTTCGTTTTGAGCCGTTTGGGCAATTAATTGACTGGGTTAGTGGAACCCCACACGTTGATATCGGATTATCCCCCGAAAAACTTGGTGTAATGAGTTTCTCCCAGGAATTTCTTGGCATGCAGCAAAGTTCTCCAGGATTGGGTTCCATGGCAGAAAAGGGCATTCCTCGGACGGAACGACTAGACTTAGGGTCAATTCAGGATGTCCGACCATCTAACAGTGCTGCTTCTCAAGTTGTACCGCCCAGGCAAAAAGCAGCGTGAAACGTGAAAATATGGAACTAATAAGCGTTGCCGGTGCCAAAGCTGCATGGCTTTTTGATATTACCGAGCTAAATCCCGGGGGGAAGAGTATTTTCCCCGAAATTCTGGAATGGCTGAAAGAAGAATACCATTTCGAGAAGGCCCCGAAGTCCGTTACCGAGGTGGACGAGACTAAGGCACTTCTTTTCTCTCGCGGAACATTCCAGGCGCGAGAAGAGATTTTTGTCGATGTTGAACTTCGGATTTTTAGTGATGGTCTAGTCGCGAGTACATGGTCTTCCACGAGAAATGCCGAAGCATTTTTGGAGAATATTCTGAAGTCGGCTGCTGAAGAATTTAGCTTGTCTTTTAGGCAGGAGATCATTCGACGCAAAATATTCACGAGCGAACTTAATGTGCGGTCCGCGAAAAGCCTCATTGGGGTAAATCCGAAACTCTCGCAAATTGCTGATAAGATCTCTGGACTACTGCCTATCAATCTTAGACTTCCATATGAGTTTGCCGGTCTGACGGTCTCGCCGGTGCAAGGAATTTCGAACATCACTATTTGTCCGTTCCGTTTCGAACGGAAACTGCACACCTCTCCGGATGAACGCAAATTCTACACTACAGCACCAGTCCATACAGACGAGCACTTGAACCTGCTGGAATGGTTTGAACAAAACTTCATGGAGTAGAAGAAAATCGAACGCGGCTACAGGTCAGGTGGCCGGTTTGAGAGTGGGCAGGGGTTTAACCGTGAAGTCGGCGGTGCGGGTGACGGTTTGGTTGGTGAGGAGGTCGAGGACGTAAATTTCGAGGGTGTAGTGGCCTGGCGCGAGTGAGGAGAGGGGGAGGTTGCGCTCGAGGGTGATTTGTTCGCGGGATTGCTGCAACTGCTCGGAGGATTCGTCTTGTTTCCAGACTTGCTGGTGGTCTTTGATGATGCGATAGGCGACGGAGACGTTGGTTTTGTGGGATTGGGGGTCGAGCTTGAGGTTGTAAAGCTGGAGGAAGATGCCCATTTTGTCGGCGGGGGAGAATTCGGGGTTGATGCGAGGGCGGACTTTGTAGGAGTCGAGGACGAAGGAGCCTTGGCCGACTTGAGAGGTGGGGACAGGGCGGATTTGGTCGGCGAGGATTAGGGAGCTGGCGTCGAGGGATTCTTCTTCGTAGAGCGGGACGCGGAGGGCGGCGTCGATGGTGCCCACGTTGCCACTTTGCGCGTCTTTGAGGACGACGTCGAGGCGATAGAGGCCGGAGCGCAGCGGAACGGACCTTTGATAGATGGAAGACAGGTTCACGGAAGATTGGAAGAGGGAGTCTGGAAGATCGGTGGAGATCACTTGCTCAAAGGTGTCGACTACGCGGCCGCTTGGCGTGGTGATGCGACCGTAGAGATTGAGGACAGCGGATTGCACGCCGTCTTTGCCTTTGAAGCTGAGGTCGCGATTGGCAACTTGCAAGGTGATGGGCACGAGAACGGAGTCGTGGGTGACGCGGAGGAAGTCGAAGCGGTAGTCCATGTGAATCTGGTTGCGGAGGATTTGGACGCTGACCATGGCGGCAAGGTCTTTGAAATGTTGGGGCGGCTGCTGGACTTTGAAATAGCGGTTGAGATTATCGAACTCATCCATGCCGGAGAGACCGCCCATGGGCGCGGGGAGCGTGGTGCCGTTGGTGTTGGTGAAGCGCTGGGCTTTGGAGCAAAGGCCGAGTTGTTCGCAGGTGCTGAGGCCGGCGCCGGGGACTTTGGCTAGCGCGTCCTTTTCGCCAGGGTCCATGGTGATGTGATATTCGCCGGAGCCACTGGGGTCGACGAATTCGATTTCGATGTTTTCGCCGATGTCTTCGAGGTGGCGGTAGCGCCAGAGTTCCCAAGGATAGGTGGTGGTCGTTCCGCCGCCCTGCTGGGCTGGGCGATCGTAGGTGCCGCCTGCGGGGTGCGATTCGATTTCATCGGGAGGTCCCCAAAGGATGTAGACGCGGCCGCGATCGGTTTTCCAGCCGGGGATGCCGGAGGAGAAGCGATCGTTAGCGTAGGCGATGCGGCGGTAGTGTTCTTCGCGCGCGGCGTTCTCGGGAGAATCGGGATCGGGATTGCGGCGGCGCCAGAATTCTTCGATGTATTGTTCGCGCTCTTCGTTGGTGGTGAGGCGGAGGAAGGCGTCGGCTTCTTCTTTGGTGATGATGTAGACCACTTCCTCGGTGAGCCAAGTGTTGTAGGGAGCGCTTTCCTTGGCTAGCTTGCGAGCTTGCTGCTTGCGGTCTTTCGCGCTTTGCGGTTTGGGCGTGGCGTTTTGAGTTTGCGTGGGCTGCTGATCCTGCGCGGCGGCGGAGTTTGAGTAGAGAAGAGCGAAACAGAGAAGAACAGGAAGAGTCGTCCAGCACACGCGCCGCATAAGGACACCTCGCACGCAAGCGTTTTAAGGGCGGCGACGCACCGGTCGCGCGGTTCCCTGGCCCGAAGCCTGCTTTCAACAACTACAAGGGACAGCCGTTATGGCACTCAGAATCATGGAAGCGCGGGCGGGTTGCCTAGGTCTGTGGCTATTTGAAAACGCACTCCACGTTGTTTTATCGAAATGTTATACGGGACGGAAACTGCAAGACTATCTATCGGCGGATTGGGATTGACAGGTTCGCGTATCCAGCATACCGTTCGCGGCCAATGAGAAATTGGACTTCGGGACGATGAAAAACAAACTTTTGGGAGCGATGATTGTTGCGGCGACGGTGGCGATTGCTGCGTCGCTTCTGGAGAGCTGGAACGTGATGTCGCTGCCTGGGCTTGTGCCGGTGATTTTGCGATGGGTGGCGATTGCGTTGCTCGCTGGGTATGCGGGGATGCGGCGGTCGCTGACTGCGTGGATTTTGGTGGGGCTGGCGGCGGGGGCGGAGTTGGGGCACGACTGGCCGACGGCTGCGGAGAGAGTGCAGTTTCTGGGGACGATTTTTCTGCGGTTGATCAAGGTGATTATTGCGCCGCTTTTGTTTGGCACGCTGGTGGTGGGGATTGCGGGGCACGCGGATTTGAAGAAAGTGGGGCGGCTGGGGATCAAGTCGCTCGTTTATTTTGAGATTGTTTCGGTGATTACGCTGGTGATTGGATTTGCGGCCATCAATATCAGCCACGCGGGCGAAGGTGTGCATCTGCCGCCGGTGGCGGAAGCCGCGCCGCTGAATGCTGTGCCGCACACGGCGGCGCAACTTATTACCGATATTTTTCCGGAAAACATTGCGAAATCCGTGGCGGAGGGGCAGGTGTTGCAGGTGGTGGTGTTCAGCATTTTCTTTGCGATGGCGCTGGCGCTGGTGCCGGAGCCGAAGCGGCGGCCGATGCTGGCATTTGCGGAGAGCCTTTCGGAGACGATGTTCAAGTTCACGAATCTGGTGATGTACGCGGCGCCGATCGGCGTTTTTGGCGCGATTGCTTACACCGTGGGACATTTGGGGCTGGGAGTGCTTTTGCCGCTTTTGAAATTGCTAGCGACGATGTACGTGGCGCTGATCGTTTTCATAGTGGGCGTTTTGTTGCCGATTGCTTTGTTGGTGAAAACGCCGTTGAAGGAATTTTTGCGAGCTGTCACCGAGCCGGTGACAATTGCGTTTGCGACGGCGAGTTCCGAGGCGGCTTTGCCGCGCGCGATGGAAGAGATGGAAGCGTTTGGAGTGCCGCGCGAGACGGTGGCGTTCGTGCTGCCTACCGGTTACAGCTTCAATTTGGGAGGATCGAGTCTGTATCAGGCGCTGGCGCTGATTTTTGTGGCGCAGGCGGCGGGGATTCATCTCACGATTGGACAGCAGACCGTGATGATGCTGACTTTGTTGATCAGCAGCAAGGGGACGGCTGGCGTGGCGAGGGCGTCGCTGGTGATCGTACTGGCTGCGGCGACTTCGTTTCACCTGCCGACGGAGCCGCTGTTTTTGCTGTTTGGCATCGACCAATTGATGGACATGGGGCGGACCGCGGTGAACGTGTTGGGGAATTGTTTGGCGTGCGTGGTGGTGGCGCGGTGGGAAGGCGAGTTTCGAACTGAAGAGGCGCAATTGAGCGTTTGAGCGAAGACCCGCAAGCGGTACGAGACGCTTCTGGCCAACTACATTTCGCGGTAATTCAAAAGAAGAAGACCGATTAGAACCAGGCAGGTGGGCCAGAGCCAGGCCATTCTGTCGCGGACTTTGTTCTCTGCAGGTAGGCGAAGCTCAAGCCAGCGGGACCAGCCGGCCACGACTCCCAAGACCGCGAGAGGCGCGTGACTCAGTTCGGCGAGAACTTCTTCTTTTATGTTGCCGAGACTGTGCGAGTGGGTGAGCAGCAGGGCGCTGGCGACGGCGACGAGTGCGGGGAAAATCAGGCGAGCGCGAGCGGTGGCGACGCGGCCGGTTTGCACACGCCATTCGAAGATCGCGAGGGCGATAACGAGCAGCGCGAAGATGCGGTGAAGAAGGACTTCCGGATCCTGGAGCGTGACCCAAAAGCCATTGGGGCCAAGCGGCCACGTCTCGGGATCGCTTCTTAAGAAAAGAAACAGGGAGAGACCAAGAAAGAGGAGCGGCCAGTTTCGCGCCCAGGGGAAATGCTTTGTCTGCGCGAGAAAAGCGAGGAGGCCGAT
>Ga0210387_10004942_pt1 | contig 10225 bp, 9 predicted proteins | sample IncBWC7OmetaG_FD_160108 | JGI IMG/M metagenome (GOLD analysis project Ga0210387, IMG submission 160108) | Forest soil microbial communities from Barre Woods Harvard Forest LTER site, Petersham, Massachusetts, United States - Inc-BW-C-7-O ...
TCGCGAGGAGCGGATTAGTCCCTACAAGTCGCATTCTCGGAATTTATGGTGCTGGGTGGCAGCCGGAGGGCAGTCGTTTCCAGTTGCGCAAACTAAACCGTACCTTGGATCTGTGGCCTCAGGCCGGCAGACCCAGTGCGGCGCCAGAAATTTGCCCAGCGGAGGTTGAGATCGGGTGAAAAGGGCTGGAATTCTTCCTATCCTTCAGGAGAACCCGCAAGAGCTCACTTTTCGAACACCTTTTTGACGTCGCCAACCTTCTCCTGGACTTTGCCCTTGAGCTTTTCGGCGGTCCCCTCTTCTTCCATATCAGGGTTGTCGGTGGCTTGGCCTACTTTCTCCTTCACCTTGCCAACGGCTTGGTGAACCTTACCTTGAATCTTGTCTTTAGCACTTTCGTCCATAGTACTTTTGCTTACCAAAAAAGGATGGAATTGCAAAACTTTTCGCTATTCACCTGCTTTGCTTACAAAGCTATTGACGATTGATCGGTAGCATCAAAACTCCAGATCCCCTCCCTGTCGGCATATAACAGGAAGGAACTGAGATGAGACTGTTTTGCTCTTGTACAAGAGGGGTGAAGAAAGGTGCCTTTTTTGCCCAAATGTGGCAACAATTTCGGCGCTGGAGTTGCAGAAGCTGGCAAATGAGACCGGCTTGCACATCTCGGTGTGTCATTTACCTCCGGGCACCAGCAAGTGGAACAAGATCGAGCACCGATTGTTTTCCTTCATGCCGCGCAGAGTCCTAGACGTTTATCGACGACGTGCGGTGGTTGAAGAACCCTACGAACTGCGCCGACATCCTGCTTCACTGCGTCTGACTTTATTGGCCTCGTTCGGCGTTTTGCGGATGCAAGAGATTACCGATACCCTTGTTGATCTGTTGCTGGAGATCGTCCATCGCCTCGAACTCAAAGCGGAACGCAAAGCTGATAAAGAACTGCTGGAAGATCTCAAGCGAGTGCATTCGCTCTGGTATCAGATGACGGCCGCGCTGAAAACAGGGAGACTATCTTTCATGAGATAGGGCATTATTTGGGCACTTTGGCCAAGGGCAACTTATACGGTGACAACAATTCGTCCGAAGAGCTGCTAATGTGTTCAGGAGAAGCAAACGGCACCAAGGTCCCCTTCCAAGACGTGATCACCTATTTCAACACCAATTATAACTGACTGGCTCATGTCCATCCTAGGCTATGCCCGCGTTTCCACCGGTGACCAAGATCTCGCGGGCCAGAAACGCCGCCTCCAAGCCGCCGGAGCGTACCGGGTGTTCGAGGACGTGATCTCCGGCAAGACCTTCCAACGGACAGTCCTCGCTGATCTCTTCGACCACCTGTGCCCCGATGACAGCCTGGCCGTGGTCCGCCTGGACAGGCTGGGGCGTTCGCTCCGCGAGCTCCTCGACGTTGTTGAGGACCTCCAGAAGCGTGAGGTCGCGATCCTGTCACTGGAAGAGAAGCTCGACACCTCGTCGGCTTTCCGGCAAACTGGTTTTTCACGTCTTCGGCGCGCTCGCGCATTTCGAGCGGCGCCTCTCGCTGAGCGCACCTGTGACGGTATGAATGCCGCCCGTACGGCTCGGCGACGGTGAGCATGTCAATCCAGGCCTGCACTTTTTTCAGGAGGGGGGAAAAACCAGGGCAGGGTGAAGGTAATTCACTACAACAACATAAAGGACGTGATGCTGTAGTAAACGGCGGAACGTGGTACGGGCGCTGGAATGAGATATCCACGGATTCGCGAGTGTGGCGCGAATCCGGTACGCGACAGCTAGCTAGTGGATTTCCGGTAAATAACTAACGACAATGCTTTCGAACAGCAAAGAACAATGATGGACCACAAAATGGAATCCATTCAGGCATTCTCGTCAGAGGGATCCAGTTTGCGAAATGTGAAATCAGCAAGAGGTTAGAGTCGTCATCAATAGCGTTCGTGGCCTTGATGGGTCAGAGCTGTTCGCTGAAAAGTATACAGACCATTCCGTACAGTGAATTCGAACAAATCCTGAACGAGAGAACTAACGCAGTCGTTTGCTGCAGCGCTCGGCGGGAAAAATATCAAGTATTCCGGTGAGCCTGCGCCTGGATGACCTTCAGACCAACCTGTTTTCCCTTGGTTTGTTGTGTTTGTTATACCGGTTTCATTAAACTCCTGTCCACCAGTTACGTGGCCGGGCGCCACCCGGCATCGGCCCAGAGTTCGCCACTCACGGCGGCATTCGTTACCATAAAACAAATGGCATCCGCGATTTCCTCCGGCTTGATCAGCCGTTTCAATTGTGTTTGCGGAAGTACTTTGGTCCGGATGAAATCTTCCCCGAGCGCTCGCACCATCGGGGTGTCGGTAAATCCCGGATGGATCACGCTGCAGCGGATCCCGTAATACATCGCCTCGGCCATGAGAGTGGAAGCAGCCCCTTCCAAGCCTGCTTTTGTCGAGGAGTAGGAGATTTGTCCGACATTGCCCATTGAGGCAATCGATCCGAGGAACACGACTGCTCCCTGCAACCCTTCCTCCGGCTGCCAGCGTTTGAGACCGCGGGACGCACGATCCTTTGCCACGGCCGCCACCAGCTCGATCGCCCAGTAGATCGGGGCAATCATGTTGATTTCCACCACTTTCCGAAAATCCTCCATTGGGTAGATCACCACCCGGCCGGTCTGCTTATCGATTCGCACCGCCAGCGCGTCCTTGATGATCGCCGCCGCCGGCACACAGATGCGCGGCACGCCTGCCTTTGTGGTGACGTCGGCGAAAACTTCCTGCCGGAAAGCCGGGTCAGTCGTGTCCCCACGATAGGCGATCGCAACCTGACGGCCGGCCTCGGCGTTTATTTCGCGGGCCACCTGCACAACCCGGTCACTGAAATCGACCAACGCGATGCCGGCTGCCCCGCGCCGTGCCATGTCCAGAGCCAGGGCTTGTCCGATGCCGCCGGCGGCTCCGGTGATTACGGCCACCTGTCCTTTAATCTTGTGCATATTGACGGTGCCGCCGGACAGCGCCTCAAGGGTGTTAACTTTGTCTTTGTCGAGGCCCGGCTCCTCGATGTTCATTCCGCCGCGAGCCGTGCGTTTGAGGTCGAGCGCGCCGTTCAGCGTCCGCATGTATTCAACCCAGGCCTCGGCCAGCACTTTCAGCATTCCGCCCCGCATCTTGCGCATCTCCTCGGACGGACGGAAGCCGGGCGAAAACTGAGACCAGATGGCCATATTCGCGAAGGAGTCCGTCCAGAGCTTCTGGAAAGTCGCGACCTGGTCGAAGCATTTGTTCATCTTATCGCTCATAGTGGGATTTTGCCGATACATCGGCGAAAACGCCGCCAAAGCTGCCGGGTGGCGTCCTGACGCTGCCGGCGAGGTGGATTTCCTTTGGCATTGCTTTATCGCCGAATGTGTTCTTTTTGATTCAACTAATTACTTCACGGCCGGGCTGAAACGTCCACAGTTCCTTCCACGAAGCTATGATCTTAGCGTTCGTGTTAAGGGCGCTGTGAACGTTGACCCGCAGGGTGGTCAGCGAGGTTTCGATCAGATCCTGCACGCGGCGCTGCGCATCGGGCACCGAGGTGGCTTGGTAAACGGCCAGCGTTTTCTCGAACAGATCAATCGTCTGATTGCTCGTGCGGTTGAACGTCTCGACAAACTCCTCCATCCGCTTGCGAGCCTTCGGGAAAGTGGCCGCCGTCATCGCTTCGAGCTTCGCCTGGAGTTCCTCGGGGGAGCCGAGCTTAGTGAACAGCTCTTTCCAGAGGTTCACTGATTCCTCCTGCAGTTGAATGCCCGACTTCAGGGCCTTCTCATAACTGCGCATGGCCTCGTGAAAGACCTCGTCCATGGTTTCCGACCTTGCCGCGGTTGCCTTTTTGGTAGCTTCATTACTCATCTTTTTTCCTTACTTCTTTTCTTGGTCAGGGCTCCGGGTGATTCCCGAGCTTCTGCGTGGAACATCGCACCGATTTCCGAAACGCGCCAACAATGTTTTTGCATTCGCACAAACTTTGGCATCGTGCCCGCGAAATGAGCCGCGAGCGTTCGCGTGGGCAGTCCGGAACGATAGAAATCGGGCCGGTCGAGTCACAGGAGTTGAATGCTCCAGGTTCGCATGACGGGTTCGCTTTGCGAACACCTTCCACAGAATGCGATGAGCGCGTGGCGCAGCGGTGCGGGGAGAGCCGGGCCGTTGCGGTTTCAGTCCAGAAGCACGAGCGTGAGCGGGGCCTGTTTTTGCCGTTGCACAATACGATAGGGAAGCCGGGGGACGGGCTCAGGAGCGCCAGCGGCAAGACTTCTCTAGCCTTACTCGTACAATCAAATAATCTTAGCGTGACTAATTTGGTGACTGGCTCAAACCCACCGGAGAGGGTGGGATCTCAGCACGGAATGGAGCAGGTCAGAACAAGGGGCTGGTTCTGCCAAAGGATGAGTGGTTGCAGGCGGGGGTTAGCGGCTTAGTTTCCTGGCAATACAAGAAGGCATCAGATGAATAAACGTTACCAATTGGCGGTCATTGGATCAGGATCAGGAGGCAGAGAAGCGGCGTTACTGGCAGCTCGGAACGGTCTTCGGGTTGGTTTAATTGAAAAGGATACGCTTGGCGGAACCTGTCTGCATCGCGGATGTTATTCGGTCAGGGCGCTCAGGGCGTGCGCAGAAGTCGCGGAGATGACCTCCAAAAGTTCCCGATTCGGGTTTTCGATGACAGATTCCGAGCCAGGTTTGCCCGCCTGGATAAGTGCCCAACGCCGAGTAAGTGCGCGCTTAACTCACGAACTCCAAAACCAGTTGGAGAAAGCCGGCGTAGAAATTCTGTTTGGCCATGGATCTCTATTCGAAACCGATCAGATTCGCCTGACGCCCAGTCGTGCTGAAGAGGAAATCGTTGAGGCTGACTACATCATCCTGGCGACCGGTTCCAGGCCAGAGTTCGATGCTCACGCGCTCGGGCCAAAATTCGTCAATAGCGATCAACTACTTACCAAAACAGAGTTGCCCCGACATTTATTGATCATTGGTGGAGGCTATATCGGTTGTGAGTTCGCTTCCATTTTTCGTGCACTGGGATCGACTGTGACATTGGTCGAAAAACGCAACCGTCTGCTTTCGAACTGGGATGAATCCCTCGGGGATTTTATCGCAGCGGCTCTACGCTCGTCGGCTGTGGACTTGCATCTCGGATTTGAATTGGACGTGGAGCGGCTCGGTTCGGCGAATCCAGACCAAGAGTTGACGCTCGGCGACGGGAGACGGATCCGCCCAGACTGCGTCCTGGTGGCGATTGGACGAAGGCCAAATGTTGAAGGTCTCGGACTCGAATCGCTGAACATCGGGAAGAAGCCATTCATTTCTGTCGATGAACAATTGCGCACCTCATCGCCGACGATCTTCGCGATCGGCGACGTGAACGGGCTGAGCTTACTCGACAGTGCCGCAGTTGTTCAGGCCAGGATCGCGGTAGATGCCATACAAGGCGGACAAAGCCGGTTCTCCGCTCGCTGGGTCCCTCGGTGCATCCACACCGATCCGCCGATTGCGTCTATTGGATGGAATGAAGATGAGGCCGGCAAGGCTGGGCTTGAGCTAATTGCACACAGTCAGACTTTCAGGCTTCTTACGGATGACGAGAGGAGCGTGGTGGATCCCGTACCGACGATGTTGAAGATTCTGATTCAATCGGAGTCGAGGGAGATCTTTGGTGTTCATGTCATTGGTCGCCAAGCTGCCGAGATCGTCAACTTGGCATCCGTTGCAATTCGTTGTCAGCTTACCCTGGAACAATTGCTGCAAATCCCGCTAGTCCACCCCAGTGCGACAGAAGCGATTCAGGAATGCGTCAAAAGTCTCGGTCGGGTCGAGGTTGGATAGAGGGGTTTGGGAGCAGCGGAACAGTCCGGGACCACAGAGGGCCTGCGTCCCGGAGGGACGCCACTTCGCGGTGTTTGCTAGCGTGACGTTCCAAGCGTAACCTCGCGCGAGCGCAGCTACTTTGACTCAACTTCAGTGGTCACTCAACTCTGGCAGTGGATCCGGCACCCGCGCGGTGTTCTGTCGGACGGACGCAACAAAATTAAAAACTAACAAATGTAGAGGAAACAAATGAGTACAACTGCTGCAAAGCCATAACAAGGATGGCACCTCCCACAATCCAGAACCGGTGGCCCATGCCAGGGGCGGTTGGAAAGATGTGACCCCTCAAGGGGTTGGAAGAAATTACTGGGTTCTATTCGTTGGAAAGAAGTTCCTGAACTTGCGCAGTCCGATGGAAAGCTACGCGGCCGAAGCTTGATCACTATTGCCGGGGCAGAAAGAGCTCTGGAGTAATAAGTCAGCGAATGATAGGACAATAAAATGCATCGTGACCGAATTCGCCGGGAATCGCTTTTGGACAAGGTCGTCAGCGCGGAAGAAGCCGCGCGGTTTATCAAAAATGGCATGACCATCGGGATGAGCGGCTTTACCCGGGCGGGCGAAGCCAAGGCGGTGCCGTTGGCCTTAGCCGAGCGAGCTGCCCACGAGGAGTTGAAGATCACGTTGATGACGGGTGCTTCTCTCGGCAACGACTTGGACAAGATCCTGACCCAGGCGGGGGTATTGGCACGGCGTCTGCCTTTCCAGTCTGACCCGGTGCTGCGCAAGGCGATCAACGCCGGGGAGGTCATGTTTATCGATCAACACTTGAGCGAAACGGTGGAGTTGCTTCGCAGCCGGCAAATCGGTCCGATTGATATTGCGGTACTGGAAGCGGTGGCCATCACCGCGGAGGGCGGGATTATACCGACGACCTCGATCGGCAACTCAGCCACCTTTGGCATTTTGGCTGAGAAAGTAATCATCGAGATCAACCTGCACCAGCCCTTGGCTCTCGAAGGCATCCACGACGTCTACATCCCGACCCGACGCCCGTTCCGTGAACCGATCCCGGTAGTCGCACCGGAGAGCCGCGTGGGGCTGCCTTTTATTCCTATTGATCCAGACAAGATCATTGCCATCGTTGTCACCAAGAAGCTCGACTCTGCCTCCACAATTCTCCCCCCGGATCCGGAGACGCGGCAGATCGCCGGCCATTTAATCGAGTTTTTGAATCACGAGGTTAAACAGGGTAGGCTGAGTTTACAACTTCCTCCGCTTCAAGCCGGAATCGGCACTATCGCCAACGGCGTACTGCACGGATTGATCGACAGCCCGTTTCACGGTCTAAAGATGTATTCGGAGGTACTCCAGGACAGTGTATTTGACCTGTTTGATGCCGGCAAACTTGAATTCGCCTCCTGCTCATCGATCACGGTATCAGAGACCCGGTACCACGAAGTTGTGCCAGTCATCAATAAGTACAAAAGCCGCTTGATCTTGCGTCCGCAGGAGATCAGTAACCACCCGGAAGTGATCCGCCGCCTGGGGCTGATTTGCATCAACACGGCGTTGGAGTGCGACATCTACGGAAACATTAACTCCACACACGTCAATGGTACACACATGATGAATGGCATTGGCGGCTCGGGCGATTTTGCCCGCAACGCATCCTACGCGATCTTCGTCACCAAATCGCTAGCCAAGAACGGCAATATCAGCCGCGTCGTGCCGATGGTCACCCATGTCGATCATAACGAGCACGACGTAGATGTCATTGTCACCGAGGTGGGCTTGGCTGATCTGCGCGGTCTCGCACCCCGAGAGCGCGCCCGTATGATTATCGAAAACTGTACTCATCCAATTTACCGGGACGAGCTTCGCGACTACTTTGAGCGGGCGCTGAAGCGAGGTGGTCATACTCCGCACCTGCTGGAAGAAGCTTTTTCCTGGCACGATGTCTTTCGCAAGCACGGCACGATGAAGGATGCTGGTGCGAAACAGAGGGCACAAGAAGCTGTCACTCCCTAACAGAGATCGCGCCGGCGGCATAAGAGCTCCCGGCTAAGGCGGTAATTACTCAATCTGCTTTTGGCGTCGGATTTCCAATAGTCGCTTTTCGTATCCTCTGGAGGGAAATTTAATCCATGGCAAATCGATCCAGTAAGCAGTCCAACTTGCCCTCGACCGCAGCTGCGCTGGTGGCAGGACTGCGCCTCACACCTCAGATGTTGATGATGTTTCGCGCCTTCTTGGGTTCGCCGCAGCGGACCAAGCTCCTGCTGCTGGGCGTCGCCATCGTCGCCATCATCGGCGCAACGGCCTTCGGTCAAATCAGGTTGAACGCCTGGAACCAACCCTTCTACGATATGCTCGCGCACAAGGATTTACGTGGGTTTCTTCACCAACTCGTGGTCTTCGGTGTGATCGCGGGCGGCCTTTTGGTCCTAAACGTGGCGCAGGCTTGGCTCAATCAGATGACCAAAATCAAGCTGCGCGAATGGCTCGTGTGTGACCTGTTCGACGAGTGGCTTAAGCCTCGGCGCGCCTTTCACCTGGTCAATGCCGGCGAGATGGGCACTAACCCCGATCAGCGCATCCACGAGGACGCCCGCCACTTGACCGAACTGACGACTGACCTCGGCATCGGGCTCCTGCAGTCTTCGCTTCTCCTGGGGAGTTTTATTGGCGTCCTCTGGATCCTATCACGAAACGTGACCTTCCATGTGAGCGGACGCAGCTTCGGTATTCCCGGTTACCTGGTCTGGTGCGCCCTGCTCTATGCGGGCACCGCCTCCTGGCTCAGTTGGCGCGTCGGCCGCTCTCTGATCGAGCTCAATTCCGAGCGCTACGCTCGGGAGGCCGATCTGCGCTTCGCGCTGGTGCGCGTTAACGAGTATAGTGACAGTGTAGCGCTTTATGGCGGCGAACAGGATGAGAAGCGGCGCCTTACTGCCGAGCTCAAGAAAGTACTCGACGCGATGCGGCGGATCGTCAGCGCGACCACGCGGCTTACCTGGATCACGGCAGGTTACGGCTGGTTCACGATCATCGCGCCGATCGTAGTTGCATCTCCGGGATACTTCAGCGGCGAGCTTTCCTTCGGCGCGCTGATGATGGTCGTCGGAGCCTTTATTCAGGTCCAACAGGCCCTGCGGTGGTGTATCGACAATTCCAGTACCATTGCAGACTGGCGGGCCACTCTGTTGCGCGTCGCGAGTTTCCGCGAGATGGTTGTGACGATGGACAGGCTCGCCGCGACCGAGAACCGCATCGAGTGCGTTGAAGCGGTCGGCGGCACGATGAGCTTCGAGAATCTGGAGATCGCCACTCCCAAGGGCTGCACAACACTGAGCGAGCGGCATGTCGTAATCCGACCGGGCGAACGTGTACTCATCGTTGGAGACTCCGGTAGCGGCAAGACCATGCTGTTCCGGGCGATCGCGGGCTTGTGGCCTTGGGGCTCGGGCCGCATCGCGCTGCCTCCGTCGAATAGCGTAATGTACGTACCGCGCCACCCTTACGTGCCGCTGGGAACGCTGCGCGCAGCGCTGGCCTATCCCTCGCCCGAGACCGCCTACACTGACGAGCAGATCCTGGCTGTGCTCCAGTCCGCCGGCTTGAACCGTCTATCCTCTTCGCTCGACCGCATCGCGCGCTGGGACAGGGAACTCACCGATGACGAGCAGCAATGTTTGGTCCTCACGCGTCTCTTGCTGCGCAAGCCCCGCTGGGTAGTGATCGATGGAGCCCTCCATTCGCTGGAGGACGACGCGCACCAGCGCATGATTAGCCTCTTCCGCGACGGGTTCAAGGACGCCGCTGTTATCAACATCGGCCGGCCCGAGGCTGAGAACCACTTCTTCAAGCGTGTTCTGCATCTAATCAAAGATCCGCACGCACAGTGCTTCATACCCAAGCTCAGCGTCACTTCCGCCGACCAGCCGATGGCCGCGCCCGCGGTCCGTCCGGTCAATCCCGTCGGATGAGTGGTGGGTTTGAAATAGCTGTTTGAAAACATCCGCCAGAGTGTATTTTTCGCTGAGGTTCGCAGCTATGTCCATCCGTGCGTCCCGGACCAATATTGTTCTCCGACCCGATCCCTCGCGTGTTTTCTTCCGGCCATTTGATTTAATGAGTCAGGAGCGCATTACGCGGATCGTCGCGCGAGTTACGGCTTTGGAGCGCAGTGAAGCAGAGCAAGAGGCCAGGATCATGCTCGACCGCTTCATGGAGCGGCACCTGAAGCTTAAGGGCTTCCTTCTGAGGCGATTCGAGGAGGTGCGCGACCACGTCATCACTGATCGACCGCTCAATGATTGGCAGAAGCTGCTGGTCGGCGCTTACTTTACACTTGAATATTCGCTGGAGGCA
>Ga0210387_10004945_pt1 | contig 10224 bp, 4 predicted proteins | sample IncBWC7OmetaG_FD_160108 | JGI IMG/M metagenome (GOLD analysis project Ga0210387, IMG submission 160108) | Forest soil microbial communities from Barre Woods Harvard Forest LTER site, Petersham, Massachusetts, United States - Inc-BW-C-7-O ...
ACGAGCGTCGGGATCGGCGGAGTTGGGCTGGCGCAGCATCTCATAGAGCATGTGGATGACCCAGGCACCTTTGGCGTAAACGATGATGTTGTACGCATCGGGGGACTTGGAGGAATTGAGGCGCGAGCCCAGGGTGAGGGGACCAATGTCGGCGGGGGGGAGATCTTCGACGGTAGATTTGGTGACGAGGCGTTTGCGATAGCTCTCTAGCCAAGCGTGAGCGGGGCGGCCGGAATGTTTCTGTGAGTCCGCGAACAGAAGAGAGTAGTAACTGGCGACGGCTTCGCTAAGCCACTGGTCGTGGTAACTGGACCAGCCGACAACGTTGCCCCACCACTGATGAGCGACCTCGTGGAAGGGAACGATGTCGGTGAACTGTTCCTGTCCGGTAGCGTTGAGGCCAGCGCGTTCCTGAGCCTGCTGCGGCAGGAAGGAAAGTGTGGAGAGGTAAAGAAGGCCCGGCCAGCCCTGGCCGAAGGTTCCGGGAATCTGAGAGACGCCAAGGTGGTGGAAGGGAAATGGCCCGGAGAATTGTTCGTAAAAATGGATGGAGGTATCAATCTGGCGGGCGAGTTGCTTCAAGGCGTCGGCAGGGCTCGGAGCGGAAGGCGGCATAGCGCTGTGCGGAGCGATCACGCCGTTTTCGCCGGGCAAAACCCGGGAACGGACGTCGTAATCAGGCTGGGGAGGAGCGACGCGCGCGAGAATGGCTTGTTCAAGTTGGCGATTGGCGTAGACGTCAACGGTGTGCTCGGCGGAGGTGATGGACGAGGCAGCATATTCGCCAAGATTGAAGCCCGCCTCCGGGACGGGCTGCGAGGATTTCCACTGTGCGGTGCGGAAGTCTCCCTCTTCACGCTCACCAGATTTTTCGCCGGTGGCTACCAGGCGCAGGTGTTTGGGCCAGCGGAAGGATAGATCGTAGAGAGCAAACTCGGAAGCGTCACCGTAATGGGGATACCAACTTTCACGAGCGCCAACATAGAGGACGCCGTTGCCGGCATCGGTGATTACATTGCCGCGATAGTGAAAGTGGAGAGTGAAAGATGCGCCGGTGGCGGGAGCCTTTGGGAAGAAGACGCAGAGAGTGTCGTCACCGCGAGTGCGAAGCTCTTGTTCCGTCAAGCCTTCGTTCTGGAAGAAGGAAAGTGGAGAGCCATCGTCGAGGGAGATGGAGTCGACCTTCAGGGAGCGAGCAAGTTGAATGAACAGCACCTGATTCGCGCCGGTGAGGGCGCGAAAATCAACAGCCGTGGAGGCTACCAGGGAATTGTCGGGTTGAATGGTGGTGTCGACCTGATAATGCAGAGCCTTGAACGAAATGCGCAGCGGAACAGAATCGGGGAGAGTGTAGGAACTCCAGACATCGTAGTAGGCGTTTTCGTTGGCGCGGCGGGACTGCCCGATGAACACGTTTTCCTTGCGTGAATCATCAAGGAGGATGTCGAAGGGGCCGGTAACCATGCCATTGATGCCGGCATGAAAGAAGTGGCGAGGCGAGTCGTAGAACCTTTCCATCAGGATGCGGAGAGAGTGATTGGGATTGAGCTGCTCGATTTGCGCGCTCCACAGGGTAAGGAAATCGTTGTCGGCGGTGGGGGCAACGCCGGCGTGCTGCAGTTGATCGAGCAGAGCCGTCGCGGCGTCACTCGTAAAACGGACATACATCGAGAGGAACTGTTGATCGAGGATAGGCGCACCGAGGAACCGCGCCAGTTGCTGCTTTTCGACGGGATTGCGAGGAAGAACCAAAGCGTGCCCGAGGCCGGAGAAGACAAAACCAGTGATGCGGCCCTCGAAGGGCTGAAAGAAAGCAATCTTGCCTTCGGTGAAATAGAGAGTGACGTCCGACTGGCGGATCTCAATGCGGTCCTTCGGAGAGACGGGATAGACCGCCTGGCTGTCGAGCTGAAGGGCATTGAGAGCAGCAAGAGTCTCGCGAGCCGAGGGACTGGCGGCAGGCGAATCGGAGGTAGTTGCCTGCCGGGCCGATGAGAGCAGCAGGACCAGCAAAAGAAAAACAACGAGCGCGGGGCGGAACCTCATAACACGAGTGTAGTCACATTCGGCATTTAGTAAAAGGCCACCGGAAGACAAACGATGGAGAGGCTTAAGATAAAGGGATGCGAGAGTGGAGCTGGATAAAAATCGTTTGCGCCCTGGCGTTGTTGCTGATGGCGGTGGCGCCGGCGAGGGCGGACAAGATTGTTCTGAAGAATGGCCGGAAGATTCTGGCGTACAACGTCGTGGAAGTGGGAGACAAAATCCAATACGAGACGGCCGCAGGGCAGTTGACGATTCCGAAATCGATCGTGGATCACATCGAAAAGGGTGGGCTGATGCCGATCGCAGAGTCGCCGGCTGCGGCCGCGGAAAACCTGAACATCGCGCCTCCCGAAGTGGAAGCAACCGCGGTTACGGCCGAAATCGATCAGGCGGTAGTTCATGATGGGGCGATCGACCGGGCGTATATCGCAGGTTTGGAGTCAGAAGCGAGGGGAGGCGAGGCGAGCGCGAATGAACGGGCGGGGCTGGCGCATCATGCCGCCGCGCAATTTGAGCTTGCGCGCGGAGACCTGGAGCACGCGCTGAGCGATGAGCAAACGGCGCTGAAGTATCAGCCGGAACAGGCAACGTTCCTGATGAGCACGGCTTATGTGCATTTGCGGCGAAGCGAATTCAAGCAATCGCTGGACTATCTTGAGCGAGCCAAGAGGGTGGCACCGAAAAACGCGGATGTCTACAAGCTGGCAGGCTGGGCGTACTCGGGAATGAACCGGCCCGAGCAAGCCGTGGTGGAATGGAAAAAAGCCCTGGAACTGCGGCGCGATGCAGACACACTGGCGGCGCTGGAGAAGGCGAAGCGCGATAAACAAGAAGAAGAGAACTACAAGGAGAACGAGAGCGCTCATTTTCAGCTGAAGTACAACGGAGCGGCGGCGCCAGCGCTGGCGCGCGAGGTGCTGCGGACGCTGGAAGGGCACTACGAGCAGATCGAATCACAATTGAACTATTCGCCGCCGGAACCGATCGGCGTGATTTTGTACACGCAGCAGGGATTTGCGGATATCACGCGGGCACCGGGATGGGTAGGAGCGCTCAACGACGGAAGAATCCGCGTTCCGGTGCAAGGACTGAGCGGAGTGGATCCCGAATTGTCGCGTGTACTGCGACACGAATTGACGCACAGTTTTATTCAACAGAAAACGCGTGGGCGCGCGCCGACGTGGCTGCAGGAAGGTATGGCGCAATGGATGGAAGGAAAACGCAGCGACGAAAACGCGGCGGTGCTCATCCAGGTTTGCGATGCGGGGCAGGCTGCGCCGCTGGGACGCCTGGAGGGGTCGTGGATGGGGTTGTCGGGAGATGTAGCACGGTATTCGTACGCGTGGTCGCTGGCAAATGTGGAGTACATCGTAGAGACGCAGGGCATGGGCGATATCGAGAGAATCCTAGACCGGCTGGCGGCAGGGAGCGAGACGGAAGCGGCGGTGAAAGAAGTGTTGCGCGACGATTATGGGGAGTTGATGAAGTCGACGGAAGAATATTTGAAGAAGAATTATGGAAGGTAGGGACAGGAGCCGAGTCCTCACGGGCCGAAGCCCATCTATGCAGAGACGCAATGTCGGAGCTGAAGCTCCGACCCTCGAAAGAAAAGCGAAGAACCCAAGGAGCAACGTCCTCGCACCTAAAGCAACATCGTCGCGCCTGAAGGGGTGACTACAGGTGGGATGCCTAAGACGTGGCGAGGATGGATGCTAGGAGGGCCGCCCGTTGAGGCATGGTTTTGAACAGGACATGCTCGTGGCTGGAGTGCGCGCCTTCGCCGACGGCACCGAAGCCGTCCAGGGTGGGGATGCCGAGAGCGGCGGTGAAATTGCCGTCGGATGCGCCGCCAGCCGCGGCTTCGCCGAGAGCAAAGCCCATTTGTTTGGCGAGAGATTTGGCGCGAGTGTAGAGTTCAACGCTGTGCTTGCGTTCGAGCGGAGGGCGATCGAAGCCGCCGCGCAGCTCAAGCTTGACGCCGCGTCGGATGGGTTTCAGAGTGCGAAATCTTTTTTCCATCGCGCGCATATCGGCATGACGCCAGGCGCGAAGATCGAAATTGACCTTGGCGCTGTCGGGAATCACGTTGGTGCGAGTGCCGCCATCGACGAGGTCGGCATTGACGGTAACGCCGTGGCGAGGGTCGTTCCACTTTTCAATACGGGCGATTTGCGCGGCGAGTTCATGAATCGCATTGATGCCCCGGTCGGGATCCAGGCCAGCGTGAGCGGAGCGTCCATGCACGATGAGCGTGGCTTCGCCAACGCCCTTGCGGGAAGTCTTGACCATGCCACGAGGGCCGAGGGACGGCTCGAGAACAAAAACCGCGTCGCTGCGCCTGGCTTCCGCTTCAAAAATCTGGCGTGAAGATTGGCTGCCGATTTCTTCATCGGAGGTCCACAAGAAAACGAGACGTTTGCGAAGCGGAACTTTCGCCTGCTGCAAGGCTTCTAGAGCATAAAGAGCCTGGACGATGCCGGCTTTCATGTCGAATGTGCCTGGTCCATAAGCCTTGTTGCCAGCGATGCGAAAAGGCATCTGCGCGAGGGTGCGAGAGGGATAAACGGTGTCGTAGTGGCCGAGGACCAGCAGTTGCGAACTTGTACGCAGAGTATCGGGAGACCAGGAAACGCGGAGATGATCGCCGCGATGCCGCTGCTTGAGTATCTGGACCCTGGTGCCGCGGAGCATCCATTCGTCAGCGAGGTGATTGCAGCAGCGATCGGCGGGCTCCTTTTCGAGGCTGGGCGATTCAATGAGCGTAAGCTGGCGCAGACTCTCCAGCATTTGAGGGAGGCGCGGACGCAGGAGAGCAAGGAGGGTGCGGGGAAGAGAAGTTTGGGCCATAGTGGGGTTCATCCTAGCAGCGGCACAGTGTCCCGGCAATGATCCTCGTCACCGGGACGCCAAGAAAAAGTCAAGAGAGACGCGGAATGCACGGATCAGCGGCCGGTTAAGGCGTTACTGAGAGCCGCGGATTCCACATGGTATTCCTTGCGATTGGCGTCGCTGGAGACCAGCACAGGCCGATCGGGCAAAACCTTTTTCAAGGCTTCGATTTCGGGTTCGCCGGCTGCCTGCACTAAACCGTTTTAATGACGTAAATGCAGGGGGCCCGGGGATGTGACCGTGGTCACAGTCAGGAGCTTGCGGGTGGAGAAAGGGCCGGAGTAAAAAGCACAAAGAAAAGAGCGAGCAGCTGCGATTGATGTAAACTCGGTTAACGGACATGCTCACCAAGCTGGTGGTTCGCAAGGTTTCCATCTGACGATTCTTGTGCCGGAGGAGAGATCGGATGATGCCGTTTACGGAACGACTCGCGATTGTGGCTGTTGTGGCTTTGGGATTTGCCGTTGGAAGTTCGCCGCTGCTGGCGCAAAAAGCCGCGCCTGCGTCCAATCCTCCCTATCTGAATCCATCGCTTCCTGTCGATCAGAGAGTGAATGACCTGATTTCGCGGATGACGCTGGAGGAAAAAGCGTCGCAGTTGGTGAATCAGGCGCGCGCGATTCCTCGGCTGCAGGTGCCCGCGTACGACTGGTGGAGCGAGTCGTTGCACGGCGTGGCGGTGAATGAAACGACGGAGTTTCCCGAGCCGATTGGGTTGGCGTCTATGTTCGACGCGCGGGCGATTCACGAAATGGCCATCGCCATCAGCACCGAGGCGCGCATCAAGCATGTGCAGGATGTTCGCGCCGGCCACAGCAACATTTTTGAGGGACTGGATTTCTGGGCGCCGAACGTCAACATCTTTCGCGATCCGCGCTGGGGGCGCGGCCAAGAAACTTATGGCGAAGACCCGTTTCTGACCGCGCGCCTGGGCGTGGCGTTTGTGACTGGAATGCAGGGCGACGACCCGCGCTACTACCGCACAATTTCGACTCCCAAACATTACGCGGTACACAGCGGGCCAGAGCCTACGCGGCACACCGCCGACGTGAAAGTGAGCAAACACGATGAAGAGGATACCTACCTGCCGGCGTTTCGCGCGACCGTGACGGAAGGCAAAGCGGCGTCGGTGATGTGCGCGTACAACAGCATTAATGGCCAGCCGGCTTGCGCGAACGAGTTTTTGCTGGTGGACCAGTTGCGGGACAAGTGGAAGTTTCAGGGTTACGTGGTATCGGATTGCGGCGCGGTGCAGAACATATTCGACGGCCACCGCTACAAGCCGACGCAACCGGAAGCGTCTGCGATCAGCCTGAAGCTGGGGATGGACAATGAGTGCATCGATTTCGTTGACAAGGTTACGGACAACCACGACTACGTTGCGTATATCGATGCGGTCAAGAAAGGCTATTTGAAGGAAAATGAAATCGATGTGGCGCTGCAGCGCTTGTTCACCGCGCGCATGAAGCTGGGCATGTTCGACCCGCCGGAGATGGTTCCGTTCACGAAGATTAGTGAGTCGCTGCTTGATGGGCCGCAGAATCGGGCGCTGGCTCGCAATCTGGCCAATGAGTCAATGGTGCTGCTGAAGAATGATGGTGTTCTTCCACTAAAGACTTCGGGCGTGAAGATTGCCGTGATTGGACCGCTGGCCGATCAAACGCCGGTTTTGCTGGGCAACTACAACGGGATTCCTACGCATTCCGTTTCTGTGCTGGAGGGGATGCGGGCGGAATTTCGCGGGGCGCAGATTCGATTTGTGCCGGGCACACAATTTTTGAGCAAGGAGGTGTCGCCTGTTCCTGCCGAACTGCTGACCACGGACGGCAAGCCGGGCGTGCGAACGAGCTACTACTCGATGAAGAACAGATTCGCGTTTTCGTCGTCGGCAACGAAGCAGTCACCGCTGGCGACACGGACGGAACCGGGCATCGGTGTTGCGACGGCCGCATTGCCGGCTGAAGTTGCCAAGAGTGACTCGGTTATTGTGAGTTGGGAAGCGACGCTGACGCCGCAAGCTACGGGCGAATACAATCTAGGATTTAAAGGCGATGGGTTCTTTCGCGTATCGCTGGATGGCAAAACGGTGATACTGGCGTACCACACCAATGGCGTGGAAACGAAGGTTGGGCCCGCGCACCTTGAGCAAGGGAAGGCGTACGCGTTGAAAATCGATTACCAAAGAGCGGAGGGCGCTACAGAGCCGGGGCAGTTGGTTTGGAGCAAGATCGATCGGCGTCCGTCGCCGGGAGCGCTTGCCGCGGCGAAGGATGTTGATGTGGTGGTGGCGGTGGTCGGCATCACCAGCGAACTTGAAGGCGAAGAGATGCCGGTGAGCGAGGAAGGTTTCAAGGGCGGCGATCGCACCAGCCTGGACCTGCCGAAGCCCGAGCAGGACTTGCTGGAAAGCGTGGCTGCGGCGGGCAAACCGCTGGTCGTGGTGCTGATGAATGGCAGCGCGCTCAGCGTGAACTGGTTGAAGGAACACGCCAACGCGATTCTGGAAGCGTGGTATTCCGGAGAGGAGGGCGGCGCGGCCATTGCGCAGACGCTTGCGGGCGTGAATAATCCAGCGGGCCGTTTGCCGGTCACGTTCTATACGGGAGTGGAGCAGCTTCCCGCGTTTGAGGACTACTCAATGTCCAACCGAACGTACCGCTATTTCAAAGGTGCGCCGCTATATCCGTTCGGTTACGGGCTGAGCTACTCGAAATTCGAATACAGCAACGTGAAACTCTCGGCCAATAATTTGCATGCTGGGGATCCGTTGAATGTGGACGCAGATGTGAAAAACACCAGCGCGCGTGATGGCGACGAGGTCGTTGAGCTTTACCTGACGTATCCCAAGTTGCCCGGAGCGCCGATTCGCGCGCTTTGCGGCTTCACACGAGTGCACGTCCGCGCCGGGGAAACGAAACACGTGAACGTGCCAGTGAACCCGCGTGACCTGAGTCACGTCAACGAAGCAGGTGACCGCATCATCGCACCGGGGTCCTATAAGCTTTCGGTCGGCGGAGGACAACCGGCAACGGACGCGCCGGTTGTTGAGACGGACCTGACGATTACGGGCGAGGCGCATCTACCCGAATAGGGCGGAGGGTCGCTCTTCGGCCGATCATGAATGCGTGGTAGAAGCCGCCTGAGTCCCCGTGCCGACTAAGCTCCTAAACCAGCACCTCGGTTCCGCTCACAGGCCGGTTCTGCCAACCACCGTGCTTTTTTGAAGCCGCCGCCATCCATTGCGCCCTGCAGCGAGACTTGTGCGTCCCTTTTTAAATTGATCTTCTCGTCAGCATGAACGGGAAACGAGCTGAGCACAAACAGATTGTCTCCGCAACCGCAGGGGGGACAAGTAAGGCGGAGTATGCACCGCTACCTGGCTCATCTGATTAGCCGTTCCCAGACAAGTGGCTCATAGCGCCGCCATGGACCGTTGGGTGAACTACCTGGGACTTAGCAGTTATTTCGGTCCACGAGCAGATAGGCGGGCTGGACTATTTGCCGACTGATTCGTGCAGGCGGAAGGGAATGAAACTTGCCGCGTTACGCTGGGATTCCCTCGACGATGGAATCGGAGGCAGCGGTGGGGATGATCCGGCGTAACTGCCAGCCCGCCGCGCCGAACAAGTCTCGGAACTGTTTTTCGGTGCGCTCGCATCCGCTGGGGAAAATCAGCATCTGGAGATCGAGGAACTTGCCCAGAGAGAAATCATTGCCTGGCTGAATGACGCTGTCGACGACGAGCAATCTGCCGTGCGGGTTCACGCCTTTTCGGCATGCTTTGAGAAGCTGGATGCACCGGTCGTCGGGCCAATCGTGAATAATGTGCTTCATGATGTAAGCATCGGCGCCAGCAGGAACCGAGGAAAACATGTCGCCGGACGCGAGGGTGCAACGTTCCATCACTGGCTTGAGTGGACCGTTCGCGGCTCCCTCGACAACGTGGGGCGCCTCATAAAGGGTGCCTCGCAAATGCGGATTTCTCTCCAGGATGGTGGCCAGCAGAAATCCGTGGCCACCAGCTACGTCCACGATGGTGTGAATGCCCTCAAAATTGTAGGCCTCGGCTACGGCCGGGCCATCAATCATCGAGAGCTCGGTCATCGCGTCATGGAAAATCTGTCCTTCCGCCGCATGCTGCTTTAGAAAATCGAAGATATGCGTGCCGTAAATTTTGTCCAGGGCCTGCCTTCCGGTGCGGACGCAGTATTCCAAGTGAGACCACCCGCGCCCGTGCCACTCTCTGCCGCCCATGATCGCAAAGGACCGCAGGCTGGGGGTAGTGTTGCTGCGCAGAGCCGCCGACATCGGCGTTTGCGAAAACTTTCCGTCGGGCCCTTCCGCGAGCACGCCAACGCAGGCGGTGGCACGCATGAGACGGTAGAGCGCTTGCGGGTCAGCTCCGATCTGACTCGCCAGGTCTTCCGCCGACTTGGGAGCGCCATCGACGAGGTCCGGGATACCGAGCTGCGCGAGGCAAGCGACAGCTCCTGCGACGTGGCCTCCATTCATGATCTGGAGTATGCCGACGTGTGCCGGCTGAGTTTGCGGCTGAGCTGTCATTCGTTATTCACCTGAAATTGATTTTTCGGATATGGAGCTGCGGAAGTATACCTTGAATGCTGCGCAATTCAAGATCGTTCTGTTGAGTGTTCTTTCCCGTGAGATGTGTGGATAGAACTCTCTTGCCTCGTAAGCGCCGTACCCGGACATCCCTAACAATGTCGCACTACTCCGTTCACTCCGAAGAGTAGGTTTCCTTGTTCCTTGTTGACCTGTACATCGACTACCACGGCGCGCTCGTAATCTTTCGATCGGCTTCAGTCCGACCTTGAACATTCAAACTCACCGGACACTTGGATTATTTCCGAGGCACCACGTCGCCCGGAACCGGCGGTAAGCACTGCTCTTCGCTTCCTAATATCTGACTACTGATTTCTGATTATCTCTTCCCCCTACTCCTTCACATGTGCCAACGGAATCTGCGAAAACAATTGCAAATCGACGATCATGGAGAGCCGCCGATCCAATTGAAAAAACGTCGCCGCCTTCTTCCCCGGCAGCGCCTGGGTTACCGCCGGCACATACTTCAGCCGCAACGCCTGCGCCTCAGCGTCCACCTCCATCCAGTGCCGCACATAAATCAGCGCGTCCTGGTCCGTCATCGTTGCCCACGTCTCCGCATACTGTTTCAACAGTGCATACTTCGAGTTGTTCACTTCATGCAAGTCGTCCGCGTAGTGTTTGTAGATGGGCCAGAACTTCTGCGCCTCCGTATCCGACAGTGAC
>Ga0210387_10004946_pt1 | contig 10223 bp, 13 predicted proteins | sample IncBWC7OmetaG_FD_160108 | JGI IMG/M metagenome (GOLD analysis project Ga0210387, IMG submission 160108) | Forest soil microbial communities from Barre Woods Harvard Forest LTER site, Petersham, Massachusetts, United States - Inc-BW-C-7-O ...
GGGTGGAGTACCAGTACATATCAAATTTCTAGCTCTAGCTTTACTGGATAGTGTATATTACCCAAATTACAGCACTTCCTGAAATTAATGAGAATGGCAGAAAAATTATTCTTCATCCCAGAAAGGGAATTTGTGATGTTTTCAGCAAAACCGGTGACATCAGGGTCAGCCACTACTAGATGCAAATGTCATCAATTCCCTTTCTGGGACACAGAAAATATTTTTGCCATTCTCATTATTTTCAGGAAGCACTGTAATTATTGCAATAATAATTTTACTTTTTAGCTGTATTTCTAACTGTTAAAAGATCAAATGAAGGACAACAAGTAATGAGGGAAGTTTCCTAAATCTTTCCTTTTTTGCTTTCTTTTTTTCTTCTTCTTTTCTTTTTTACCCAGTGAAATGGGGGGAAAACCGGTTTCTGATCCATGTGTTCCAGTGACTTCCATAAGTTCCATTTCGAAGAATTTCATAGCCAACGAATGAATTATGTTATGTTGGCCACGCGGCCCTAACATTTTGGAGCTGATCACTTAGCATCAAAGCCATAGGTGGGACGCTGAATTGGTTAACGTTTATGCTCGGGCCGCCCACATTTACACCTTTTCCAAATGAAAGGACCTTGAGAGCCAACTCCAAGATGCTGTTCATCACCTCGAAGTCCCCCACCGTTTCCCAGATCGCTAGGTCATTACGCAGTCCGTTGCACCTGCCAGTGGAGACGGTGGAGTCGGAACGTCAATGCTGTGGAATATTATTATTTAAATAATTGAATGCCACCCGCCGTCCGATACCGCCGGCATGGCCGTAGCAACGGGGGCAGTGTAGTCCAAGAAAGGTCTACCACGCAAAACACAAGCGACCACCATCCACTCAGTGCTGTCGCACCACCTTTCATTGATATACAAAGTATGGGTCTCATTCGACCCGCAACTCCAGGGTTCATCGTAACATTGGTCGCCACCATCCTTCTCGCTGTTGTCTCTTTTTGTGTACCATACTTCAAATCAGTCTACTTCCTCAAAGCCAATATATCTATCAGCAACATCAATGGATCGATTACGTTCGGGACACTCGGATATTGCCTGGAGCTATCGAATGGTACAACTTGTTCAAAACCCTCCATTGGATACCAACTAGGCGAGTAGTTCCAATACCTTATATCTCATTCCTGAGTTCTCATCACACGATATCCAGACATAAACAGTTTAGTTGGGAACAAACTACCAATAGAAATCCCCGAGGTACTCGTCAAATGGCTCACATACGCTCTCGTACTCCATATCGTAGCTCTCGGCCTCGCGGCCGGGTCTGCAGTCTTCGGTCTACTTGCACACGTTCGTGAGATGTCCATGACGTGTTGCAGTACCTGCATCTCAGGATTCGCAGCTGTAGTGGCCCTTCTCGCTTTCATATTCGATCTCGCCTTTTTTTTCCTTGCCAAAGCCCGTATCAACGAAGTGGGCTCCGCCGAAATAGGGAACGCCATTTGGCTGACATTGGCTGCTTGGGTTCTTCTCTTCTTTAGCGGCTGCTTCTACACCCTTGGCAGATGCTGCATTTCCAAGCGGAAGGCCCGCGGTAAAGGGGATAACAAGGACGATGAGGCGGCTCCAGTCGGCGGAGGATATGACGATCGGAGGCGGTTGGATGCCGTCAAGGCTGAAGCAGACAGGAAGGCAATACAGAAGGCGACCGAAGGTGGTCTTCCAGCCTTCCATGAAACTCAACCTCTCACAGCCAGAGTAGAGGGCGACGCCGTGTACGTCGACAACCCATACCATGACCAGTACAATAGCGCACCCCCCTCCGCAACTCCTGGGTACGATGGACGACCCCACGGTGGAGGATATGCTGGTGGTGGGTACGCACAAGCACCTCAGGGCACTCGTGCTGTTGACGAGTACTACTCGCCAACCAATTACAATAATGTGGGATCCACTTATCCCCCTCAACCGCAAAACCAACGACAGGCCACCGGCCAAGCGGCGGGGACGTCAACGTATGCTCCATCGACGTATGCGGCATCTACATACACCTACTCCGCCCCAAATGCTCCCTCCTCCCCCCCTCCTAACAACCAGTACCTATCGGCCAACACCCAACAATACCCAGATCGATACGGCAGTCCCGGTCACGAATACGGTCACACTTTGGGAGGAACTACATGTACGTCGTTTCTGCTTCTCGATATTAATCCTCAATTTGATGTTCGTTCCCCAGATCACTCTGCTATCAGCCACCCACAGAACCCTTCGACATATTCCCAATACGACCCTTACGGATCACAACAACCCGACCCTGCATTCAACTCAGACGCCTACAACAACACAGCTCTTCTTGCGAACGTCCCCCAGCACGACCGCAGCTACACATTAGGAGGGGATGGCTACGGTTCCAACGCCCTCCCGCCGCTTCCCGACCACAACCGCTCAAGCGTAGGGTACCTCCCTTACCCAGGCGAGACCCATCACTCGCCGGGACCTATAAATACAGACATCCGCGCCGTTTCCCCTCCGCAGACAAGTCCTGTTAGAGGTCCGCGTGAGCAGCGGATGATGTCACCCATTCATTACGATGATAACCCACCGGGTTACGATGCTGGGTCGGCACCGGTTCCTAGTGCATGGAGTAAAAGTTGAGATGGAATATAAATAAGTGTGGGATTTTATTTGTTTCAGCATTGTGTTTATTTTATTCCTGGACTTCTTTTCTCTGATCTACGACCTCCGTTATGCTGTGCTATGGGTTCAATCATGATCACATATTAACAAGGATACCCTGCATCTACTTCTATTTGGTCAATTTGGCGTCACCATCGCTCCCAGGCCTTGAAACATATTGTGAATGGAAGATCGGCTTGATATAAAGATCTTAACTTGACTTGGTGCGACAACGAGCAGCACAAGTGCAATCGACCGAAGTATTTTCATACTGTTATAGAAATAGATTGAACATGACTATCAGAGTCTGCTCTCTCCTAGATTTAGACAAACTTAATCTCGTTCTTCATTCCGTGATTCTCGTCACAACTCGTCCTTGGCGGGGACAGAATACATGGGTGCCTTTGGAGGCTTTTCTGAGAGAAACATGGACAAGAAATCGTGTACCAAGTCAGCGGCGGCGATTCCAGTAATTTCAGCTGCACGACCAGCTCTCCCATGAATCCTGAGTCGATGCCCAACATACACTTACGGCTCACCATTATCATATGCGGGGGAGACTTCAACGATGTCGGCGCCGCTGGTAATACTGACCCTGAGTACGGGAACAACAAATTAGAAAAAGGGACAGACGGACACAAAATTTAGACCAGCAAGTCCACGAATGATGCGTTTGACCTCGCGGGTAGTCCAACCGCCTGCCTCGGGAGTGCCCGCTGCCGGAATTTCTCAGCGTATCTGCAAAGTTCGGAGAATGTGAACTCACTAGCGGGTGCCAATCCCGGATCTACGGAAATCTTTAGTTATGCGAGGACGGATCAGAAAAGCCATGTACCTATCACATCGATATCCAGACTGCAATAGTTTGATCAGTAGCATAGATACATATAATGGAATGTCTCACCTCAGATAAACAGGGGTATCCCCCACTCGCTGTCTGATCCGCCTAATAATTTCGGGAATTCCAAGATCATCGATGTCGTCTGTGGATATTAACTGGAAACCAACGGCCTGATCATTTTCGAGATCAGAGACCCCCTAGCAAAATCGTGTTGAAAATGTGTGTTTCGACGGTTGCACTCGTAAATACCCCTAGCTTGCATCGAATGCCAGCATGTATACTTGTATTTGATATTAGACCTTCTTGTTGTGCGAGATAAAAGAAAGTCCCGTGTGTCACCCGAGATTGTTCAGAATGTTGACCGGGGTATCCTTGCCAAGTATCCTATGGGGTTAATACGACAGGATTGATGCAAGAAGTGCATGGATTGCAAGAATGCGAACGTACTAGATGTGCATCAAAGTGAATCACCGATATCGGTCCATAAACCTTGAACAGGGCACGTAGAATGGGCAATACCTGTCCAGAAACTATTTAGGAAGGCAAGTGGATTATAACAACCTAACTTGCAATGGTATGATCCCCTCCAAGGCTACATGGAGCCTAAGTGTTAGGTAAAGAGGCCAATATCAGAACGAATTATTTACCTGATGAGGCGTGGATGGTCTGTTCCATCCTTTGCTGAATTACGCTTTCCATACATCCCAATAGATTTGATAGTTGTAGGTCTTTCCAGCAGAGTTGAGTACGCAACCTCCATCTGGTCCAGAGCTAGAGCATTATCGAAAGGGCTGACTGGCACCTGGAATTTTTTCATGGAGTCTCACCCAACACCAATGTATGATAATGCGGACGTCACCACAGTCAAGGATCTTAGATCCCTTTTCATAGGGATTATTTCCCCAAGACATCGTATATCCGATACGACCTTGTTGCCTCCTACTGCCCGAACGGATGGCATAAGGACCAAAGCGTGCCCCGGGCCTGTAGGTCACACCTGTGTCGAACGGTATGCCAAGGATAGCGATGTCGAAATCCACATTATCATCTTCTAAGCAGCGAGAGTAAGATAAGTGGGAGAAGGCGAGTGGACCAGAGAAAGGCTGATCGATCTGTCTGCCATATTTCTCAAGCCACGTCTTGGCTGAGGAGCCTCTCTGGTCAGTTAACAGCGTTTGATCGTGTGCAATTGACGCCTGGAGGAGGCGCAAAAGGAGGATGCTCGTAGCAGATCTCATTCTGGCCTGTGTTGTTCAACTTGTTGAACGTCACGGTCTCGATGTGTTGGTGCAGATATAAGATGAGCTTCTTTTAGAATATCAATTTGATATCGGATGGCAGAACGAGACAAAACATCGACAGTCACAGGGGAAGAATAACGACACACCCGGGCCACGGATTCGCGCGTGGTGTCGCTTCCAAAAGTAGTGACCAATGACAGTGATATCGGCATTCCGGTCACGTGGCGAATCCTTGCCAACTTCAAGTTGGAAGTTATCGCCGGGTCGTGGACTTGGGAATTCTTGACATTCCTCAGGCGACCAAAGTTATATGGATGGACCAGAACTGCCAAAGCCACATCTTATTAATTGATTCCCATCGGATCCGAACGTTAGAATCAAGTTAGGATATTGAAGATGGCTTGTGTTGCATCTTCAAACTCTCATTCGCCAATGCTCGGTCCTCCTCAGCCAAGATATAGCAATTTCCCATTTCCCATCGAGATATATTTCATACAAGTCGCGTCGTCCGAATAATGTTACATTGTCGTACCTTTATCCTGTCATCCGATCTCAGTCTGATAATGTTCCTGTTCGGGCATTCGATTTACGAAGAGGTACGATCTGCCAGCGCCTCCTGTTCATGGCTTTCTGTCCCAAGGCCTTGTCACCTTTCTCCTTGTCAACAATGGACAACATTCGTACTCTCCTGGCAGGCTCAGGAGAATCATCGACCTCCGCCTCTTCTCCACGCTCTTCTTCCAGGACCTCATCCTCGTTCAAATCAATGTCACTGCTGAACACTTCCTCCGGTGTAGCCTGAGGTGCTACACTTCGTCCCGACAAGAACGATAGGGGTGTCGAGACTGCAGAGGAAAGAAATGCTGTCGCATCGTCCATAAAGGTCCTGGGTTTGCGTAATGGGATCGAAGTCAAGATATATGACTTGCTCTTCCATACATTGGATGGCGCTGCGGAAGGGGTGGGATGTGCCGGATCTGAACCGAAAGTCACGAAGATTTCTCCCGTCTCAGGCAGATATGAGAACCTAGGAAGAGGATGCGCATAGGCATTTGGGAACGGATAAGATACCGGTCGTCGGTGGCGAAGAACGAGGCGATCATCTGAACAAACAATTAGGAGTTTCTACCATGATCTCACTTTATACTCTACCTTCAATGTCGAGGGCATGGCCTGCGGACCTTGAACACAAGGCGCCAGATGTATCGACGAAGAAGACCTTTGTACAAGAGGGAATTGAATCAGCCGAAGGCAACAAGATGTACGACAATTACACAACAAACCTGATTGTTAGCTTCAGGATCTCTCCGAGCTAAACGAGTGGCGATGAACCCAGGTAGACGCAATCCGTGAACAAATTCACATACTTTCGACGAGTGAGGTATCTTTCTCCGGCCACAAAATAATCTCAGTACCATCCTCGATGTTATCCATTGTTACATCCAGTAAACGATTGGTGGCAACAGAACGGATGATAAAATATCCCGCAGGGAAGCCATATGTCCGTTCGTGGGCGGTCATGATAGTTGTAGTTAAACTCTGGGGGCTGTTGTATTTGGGCGATACTATATGTAGGCTGTGCTCGAGTCACGTCCCAATATGGCAAGTATAATGAAGTTTGACCGTGACGTGCATACAAAGTTGTGTGTAAAATAGAGTGATACCTAGTCCTCACCCTCACTCTCAAATGCGCCGGGAATGTGCTGACTTGCTTCTCTGTTTGCACGTTCTTGCAGACGAGTGGATCGTCTCCGTGAAGACTCTCTCTGTTCCTGTGTGCTCTTCTCCACCCAGTCTTCCAAAGCTCCGGGCATCTTTGACAAACCTTTCCACTCATGTCGGGCAACAATACTTCCTCCATGACCGCTTTCCCATCCGGCACTTAAAATAACAGATTCCTATTGATGTAACATTATCGCTGAAAACTCGTCATAGGTTGCTCGCAACATACCTGAGAATGCCAACTAACATCGCGCACGCAAACGTTGGAGCGCCTACCGCTTGTAGACTCCGGTTCAGGTCCAGAAGGATCGAACGACATGGGGAGTGTTCTGGCTCGATCAAGAACTTGGACAATTCGCCCATCGAGCGACCATATCTAGGAACAAAGGATACGATCGAGACAGTTCAACTTTCATATGAGTGGACAACTCACATGGATTCTCCCATCTGCCGAGCCCGAATACAAGTATTGCCCTCCAGTCGTTTCACCAGGGCTAAAATGACAGCGAATGAGGGTCCGTAGAACGGAATGACCCCTATAGGTCATGACGCTGCAATCTTGTGGATGAGCATCGTATTTCGGCCGAGGATAGTGTGGATACCTGTGTTGGTTGATTAGAACTTTGCCGCTACCTACCGCACATGTTAAAACCGCACCGATAATCAAATTGGTCCAATCTATATGCATCATGCTCCATGCCTTCAAACTCTGTATTGCTGCGCATTTTACGCAGGTCCCAGAGCCGCAGAGACTGGTCTTTACCGTTAGAAATAACATATCGGCCATCGCCCTTTGCAGAGACATATGTGATGCCCTCTGTGTGACCGACTAACACACCGGAAGGCTTCTGTGATGCACCTAGCGACCGACGGTCCCTGGAGCAGAAGATTCGCTTGGCAGAAGATTGACTTGCACCTAGGTCACGCACCAAACTTTGAGGAAAGTGTCATCCGAAGCGCTGACGAGTACATTTCCAGACGCGGTGTCAGCCCAACAGCAGCTGTTCACATCGTCAGTGTGAGCTGCGATTTTGACAGTCCTCTGGTTGGCCAGTAGATCGTATACTGGGACTTAGTTAACACACCCAGGTCCAACCGAAGACCCTCCGTTATGACTTACCAAAGATCTTGCCACTTCCCCCTGCGATAACTTCATTTCCATCAGCCGAAAACCTACAACTATAAATGCCAAAGCTTTCGCCGAAACCCCAGACACTCTGGACGCGACTAGGAGGATCAGCAAACGGAATGGGGATTTGTACAGGTGATGAATCGACTGTGCTGGTCATATAAACAGTAGGTGTCTGTAAATCGTTAGCACAGTTGGGAGGCGTTTTCATATTGCAATCCTACAATTGAAGAATAAATCATTCTGTGAGATCCATACCGGGTCAGGGATAAAGAACTTTTGAATTATAAAGGGGAATGGGACCTTTCGTTATCCGGTGAGAGGTTCGCATCAGTGATCGTCCATCTTCCTGGGTGACCCCGAATACTTTTCCTGACCTTCATGTTCGTCTGAAGGCTCGGGTCTGAATAGTAACCGACAGGTCGTGGAAGTCCCGGAGGACTATCTTGTACCGGAGGAGCGGTCGTGTCAAAGACATGCAGACGGAAGTCTAGATGAGACACTGGATGAGCAAAATCATGCTTGGGTTGTCGTGATTCATATTACCTTGGGAACATGTGTAGTAAAATGAGGAATCTAATGATTGTGAACAGGTGAAAATGTCGTAGAAACAGAAAGGAATACATCAATTACCTGCAGAGAACTGTCCAGTGTAAATATTAGCGTCATAAACCGCCACCGCAGTGCCGTTGGAATTTGGAATCAGGTTCTGCCATACGATTAGTCCCCGAATGCGTATTGATCCACGAGAATAAACTTACACTAGCATAGTCTTCCTTGTATGAAGCCTGACGAAGCCGAGAGGATTGATTGTTGATAAGTTTTGCAATATTCACGTCATTCTGACGAGATTTGATTTTGTTTCCTACTCGACCAAAGTCCCCGCTCATGAGAAGCTCAACTCCTGCCTTCTGAGGTTCCGTAACTTCAGGAAACCATTGATGGGACGCCCGACGAACCGAGTCGTAATTCGCTTCTTCATCGTCATCGTCGCCACCTTCCGCCGAGTCCTCTTCATCCTCATCATCCCCTGTATACGTGCGATCGATATAATTGCTTCTACGTATCACCCGACTCAAATCTTGTAGAGTAATCCTCCCAAGACTGATTGATTGGCCTCCCGTAGGATTGATGAGGGCATTCGAAGATTGCATTTCAAAAAGTGCTAATGACAGGAGGTATAATTCCAACGTATGGCAAGGATAAGAAAGTGACTTACTACTGAGGATATCCCGAATCGTAGCACGGCGAGCTGTGCCTGATCCATCCCGTCCAGTTGGCATATCCGGATCCCTGTCTTCGAAGAGGGCATCGGTTATCTCGTCGTCGTCGTCGTCCATCCCAAGATCCCATTCGCCTTGCATTCGAAAGACTATTTGCTATTTGCTTATCGGGGGTGAGAGGGAGAAGTTGTTGAGCTGACCATTACTCGGAAATTAGTGATGACAACACCAAGAAATGATCGGCAAACACGTGAGGTCGAGGGGTGCAAACCAAACAAGAGGCAAACAAGTAATTGAGTTCACGGATTCAATATTCAATCTCAACACAAATCTCTTACAGCCGTGTACAGTATTCCCTGTGGTGATGGCAGTTCCTATCCGCATCACAGCGGATGAGATTAACTGTCTAATTTACTCCTACCTTAAAGATTCTGGTGAAAGATTTTGTTATTCTACCTCAGCGTTGTGATCCTTAACAGGGGGTTTCCAGGCTTCGATCACTCTGCCTTTGCTATATGCATGGAAAGTCGCCTCGAGGAGTCTTCCCACTTCACCAAACACATTCCTCGTGGAGAACTCATTGAACTCCTGAGCAAAGCACTGCTTTACATCGAAGTCGAATCACACTGGAGGGGTGACGCGATGACTACTAATTGCCAAACGGGCTTCTCCCTACTTGAAACCCACGTCTGTTCTCTTGACCCACCCACCTCGAAACTCAATCCACCGACACTATCTGACGCCCCGGAGAAGGAAGCTGTCAAAGCCAACGGAACAATAGTGGATCCCACCGCGAAGCGAAAAGCAAGTCCACATTCGACAGATGGGCAAGCAGAAAAACGCCCCAAACGAGATCAAGAAGATATGGACATTGATATCCCGGAAGAATGTAGGCTTCCATGCCTAGGATTTGATTTTCACTCACCCCCCACCATACAGCGGTAAAAACAAAAAATGTTGTGGACATAGCCAATGGCGCTGTACGATGGGAATCACCACTAGAACCACTCCCCAAGAAACCATCGAAACCTAAACCGCGAATTCAAGGTCCTGGAGATGAAGTTACTAATCCTAAAGCTATTAAACTACTTCAAGGTCACAAAACAGAAGTAGTGCACTCTTTCATGATCCAGGTGGCTAAATACACTGAACAAACTTTTAAACTTTCAGGTCTTTGTATGTGCATGGAATCCAGTGACACAACGATTGTTAGCGACGGGGTATTTATCCGCCAACCTAACAACAGCTTTGTATATAGCACTGATATTATGTCGTTACTCAGGTCGAAAGATGCTGTAGTCAACCTATGGACCGTCCCTGAACAAAAACCACCCAGCTGGCTTGGCGCTGATGCTGCTACACCAACTTCCCTCCCTCCTATGATGTTAGACCACTTTGCCAAAA
>Ga0210387_10004948_pt1 | contig 10222 bp, 10 predicted proteins | sample IncBWC7OmetaG_FD_160108 | JGI IMG/M metagenome (GOLD analysis project Ga0210387, IMG submission 160108) | Forest soil microbial communities from Barre Woods Harvard Forest LTER site, Petersham, Massachusetts, United States - Inc-BW-C-7-O ...
CTGGCCGGCGCCACGACCTTCCTGATCGCAGCGGCGGCGCGGAACATCACCGGACAGACCATCGTCATCGACGGCGGGTGGACGGCCCAATGACCGGACAACCACAAGCCTGAGGTTGGACCGCCGGCAATCAATCTCAACCAGGGGATCGGCCGTCGTTTGTCCTGCTCGTTGCGGAAAATCGCAACGTCGCCTCGCAGTTCTTAGAAGTCCCTGGGGAAATCGCCTATAATCCGACTGTCGCATTTGCGCGGCAGAACGGATTACTCGCAGTGCTCTACCGACTCCACGAGTATAACCGCGCGCTGTTCGCGCCCGCGGTCGAGCTGGCCGAGGCCGGCGCCCGCATGTTTTCCGAACCAGGAAGCTGGCTGGCCCAGCTTCCCGGGGCCAGCAACGTGGCCGCCGGCTATGAGCTGCTCTACCGGCTCGGCAAGACCTACGAAAAGCCGGAGTTCGGGATCCACGAGGTGACCGTCGAAGGGGTCCGGGTGCCGGTCGTCGAGCAGGTGGCACTGACGAAACCGTTCTGCCGCCTGCTCCGCTTCAAGCGTTACAGCGATCAAGGTGAGGTGGTCACCGAGCTCAAACGCGCGCCGACGGTCCTGGTCGTCGCCCCCCTCTCCGGTCACCACGCCACATTGTTGCGTGACACCGTTCGAACCCTCCTCACCAACCACAAGGTCTACGTCACCGACTGGGTCGACGCGCGCACCGTTCCGGCCGACCGCGGCCCGTTCACGCTCGACGATTACGTTGGCTACATCCGCGAGTTCATCCGTCACATCGGAGCCGATCGCCTGCACGTGCTGGCGGTCTGTCAACCGGCGGTGCCGGTCCTGGCGGCCGCCGCGTTGATCGCGGCGGCCGGCGAACCGCAGCCGCGCAGCCTGATCATGATGGGTGGGTCGATCGACGCCCGCCGCAGCCCCACGCGCGTCAACGAGTTCGCCACCAGCCACTCGCTCAGCTGGTTCGAGAGCAACCTCATCCACGAGGTGCCGGACCCCTACCCGGGGCGCGGCCGCCGGGTTTACCCAGGCTTCTTGCAGCACGCCGGCTTCATGGCGATGAACCCCGTACGCCACATCGGCTCGCACTGGGACTTCTACCAGCACCTCATCGAGGGTGACCTGGCCAGCGCCGAGGAGCATCGCCGCTTCTACGACGAGTACAACGCGGTGCTCGACATGCCGGCCGAGTACTACCTCGACTGCATCCGCATCGTGTTCCAGCAGCACCTGCTCCCCCGCGGGCTCTGGCACGTCTCCGGCGAGCGGGTGGCGCCCGAAGCGATCACCCGCTCCTCGCTCCTGACCATCGAAGGGGAGCTGGACGATATCTCCGGCATTGGTCAGACGCGCGCCGCGCTCGACCTTTGCCTCGGCATCCCCCCCGAGCGCAAGCGTCACCTGACCATCGCGGCCGGTCACTACGGCATCTTCAGCGGCCGGCGCTGGCGCGAGACCGTCTATCCTCAGGTGCGCGACTTCATCGCCACCGCCGATTTGTCGGTCTGACTCTCGGCCATCGTCAGCCAGACGTCGATCACGAACAGCGCCACCGCCAGATCGTTCAGCAGCGTCGCCTGCGGGAAGTCCGGCCAAAATTGATTGGCCGCCCAGAAGAGAAACGCCGCCGCCAGCACGATCGCGCGCCCGAGCTCCCCGCGGCTTGGCCGTTGCCTCAGACGGTGCGCCAGCCAGGCCAGCGCGATCAGCGCCAGCGGCAGCGCCGACAGCGTGTCGTGCGCCCTCGGCGGGAACCGCCGGGGAAACAGATCCCAGACCAGCAGCAGGGCGACGGCGCCGAGGGTGATAATCCCGAGCGCGGCAGGAAACGCGGCGGAGGTGGAGCGGCGTGAGGTTCCGGTCGACCGAGCGGCGAACATCCCGCCGAAGCTACGTGGCGCGATTGGACTCCGCAACGCCCACCGCCCGGTTTTTTCCCGGCGATCTCACGATGCAAGCCGACCGTGCAGTTCGCACGAGGAGCGGCACCCTTCGAGCCGTCAACCCTCCTCGCGCCCGGCGCCGGCGATCTCGGCGGCGACCGCTTCGGCCCGGATGGCGATCTCGCGCAGGTGGCCGGTCGGTACGATCTCGTAGCCGACGAAGAAGAGGTTCGGGCAAGCGCCGCCCGCGCGCCAATCGCGCGGAGAGCCGCTGTCGTCGAGGACCCCCGGGACGGCGACGAATTCCGCCAGCGCCGCTCGAAAACCGGTGGCCAGCACGATGGTGTCGAGCTCGGCCTCGCTGTCGTCGGCGAACACGGCGCCCGTCTCGGTGAGGCGCGCGACCCCCGGCTTGACCGCGATCTCGCCCCGCTTGATCGCGGCCATGGTGCCGACGTCGATGAGCGGGATGCGCCGCCTCAGTTTGATGGCCGAGATCGGCCCCATCGCCGGTCGCGGGAGGCCCAGCCGGGCCAGGTTTCCGAAGGCCAGCCGGGAGGCCAGCCGTCCGATCCCATCGGCCAGCTTGAGCGGCGCCTTGCGCAGCCGGATGCTGGTGAGCTGGATCGGCATTCCGAGAAGATCGCGCGGCACGACGTTCACCGGCGCACGCACCGCCAAGGTCGGCCTGGCGCCGCGCTCCGCGAGATCGAGGGCGATCTCCGCCCCCGTGTTGCCGGCGCCGACCACCAGCACCCGCTGCCCCGCGTACGCCGCGCCGTTGCGATAGCTGGACGAGTGCAGGATCGCACCCCGGAAGCGCTCCTGCTCGGGGAGCCGCTCCGGGTTCGGCAAACGGTTGTACCCGGTGGCAACGACCACGGCGCGCGCGCGATAGGCCGCGCGCCCGCTCTCCACGACGAAGCCACCGTCCGCGACGCTCACCCGGCGCACCGCCTCCCCGGTGCGCGGGACGATCGAGAAGTGGGCCGCGTAAGACTCGAGGTAGGAAACGAAGTCCGCGCGTGACAGGTACCGGGGCAGCTCCTTGGCGAAGGACAGCCCAGGGAGATGCGACTGCTGCTTGACCGTGTGCAGGTGCAGCCGGTCGTAGTGATTCCGCCAGGAGTGGCCCAGCGACGGGCCGGCCTCGAGCACCAGCGCATCGACCTTGCGTTGCTTGAGACAGGCCGCGGTGGCCAGCCCGGCCGGACCGGCGCCGACGATCAGCACCGGGAGCGGCGCGATCGGGTCTGGCGCGGGCACGCTGGTGGCGGATGGCATGGGCAGCACATCATAGCGTCGCCGGCGAGGGAGCTTCCCGAGCCCCTGGTCATCCTCGCCGCCGGGCTGGCGGGGCTGATTTTGCGGCGGCCCTAACCGGCTGAAAAGCCCCGCCGAAGCTCTGCCGGAGCAGGTTCGCGCCGCGCTGCGCGGGATCGAGCGATAAAGACCAAGTGGCTTCGGGGGCACCGTCTGCTACTCTCCCGCGTCCGATCGCCGATCGTCGACGATTCAAGAAGCAAAGGAGCAATGCCCGCCACGCGACAATACCTACACGGTGACTACCTCGAGGCGGGCGATCGACGGCCAGGAAGCGTCGTTTATTGCGCCTTCTGCGACGGGTTCTGCACTCCCGAGCATCTCTACGACGAGCATGAGCTGGACCAGAACATCGCCCGGCTCAACGCGAGCAAGAGGCTGCTCGATCGAGCCCGTCAAAAGATCGAGCGTCCCATCAACGCCCCCAACTACCTCGACGGCACACCCGATCCCCTCTGAGGCGTGCTCATTTGGCTCCGCGAGACGATACTTCTCGCGGATCGCCAAGTTGAGAGTAGCCTCAATGGCATGTCGCTCGCCCACCTCCGCGCTCTGAAGACAGCGCGCATCCGCCCGCCGGCCGGCGCTCCCGCGACCGGGAGAACCGCAACCCCCGCCGCCTCTTTGTGCGGCGCGAGCCGCGAGCCCATCTACCGCACCATGGACGAGGCCAACGAATCCGGCCTCGAGCTCTGCGGCAGCTGCCTGGCCGATTTCCGCAAGCAGCAGAAGACCCACTGAGCCACCGCGCCGCCGGGATCGGCGGACGGAGGCACCGGCAGGAGCTGGCCGAGATTGCCGGGCAGGCAATCACGGTCGCTTTGCGCCCACAGCCTCCACAAGAGCCGCGGCCCCAGATCGTGCAGACTGCGAGCGCAGAGTTTGGCCTGGGGCACCGCATCAGCGTAACTTATTGTAGTTACTGCATTCATGGGCGACTGGAAACAGTTGCGAAATGCATTGCTGGCAGAATCTCGGTTAGGATCGGTCCTGCGAGCGGTGCACGGAATGATGCCCAAAGCGACAGCAGATTCGGGCGCGGCCAACCGCCCGATCTCGGATACGCCGGCGCCCGGCGCCACGCTCTCGTTGATTGGCATCGTCGCCTGCGAGGTCACCACCAGTCTCCTGGTGGCCCTTTGTCGAAAGCCGGCGCTGGGGATGGTCTTCGTGGGCCTCGGGATGGCGATCGCCCTGGGTTGGCTGCGGAGGTATCGGAGACACGCAGATGCAGTCGTGAGCGACCGAATCGACACGGCGACGCGGTTGCTGGCCGAGGGGCATCACCTCGCCGCCTGGAACACGGCTTGCGCGGCGGCCGACGCGGCCGCAGGCCCGCGGCTGCGCAACGCTGCGCTGACGGTCATGGCGCGGATCGCGCTCGACGACAGGAGGTACCAGACCGCGCGGCAGGCCCTCGGACGGGTGAGACCTCGATGGGCCGCCGATCTCTGCCTGGAGGCGGCGATCGCGCGCGCCGACGCTGGTGTCGACGAGGCCATCGAGACGCTCGAGCGAGCCCGCAGCTGGCCGACGTTCGATGGAGCCGCGGCCCGGCTGCTCATTGAGCTGTGCGGGGAGGCAAATCATCTGGAGCAAGCGGCCCGGATCGCCATCGCGCATCTGGACCTCCTCGAGGTTCACGATGTCCGTCACATGATCGCCTCGCTCGCGGAATGGGGCGAACCCCACCACGCCGCGGCGGTGACCATGGCCTTGACCATCCGGCTGTCAGGTGCCGACCGCCAGATTCGGCTCTCCGAGTCCCACGACGGCAGCACCTCCTAGTCGCGTCGCGACTTGAAGACCCGAAACAGGAGCCGCAGCGAAGGGAACAGCACCAGCGCGCCGGCGCCCAGCGTCGCCAGCAACAACGTCTGCGTCACCCGCGGCGCCGAAGCCGCCGCCAGGGTCAGGTCCGGCACGACGACGAATGGATACTGCGAGGCGCCCCAGCCGAGCACCACCAAGGCCACCTGCGCCGCGGCCGCCAGGCGCGCCAGCCGAAAGCGCCGGCGGCCGACCGCCAGCAGCGCCGTCACGGCGAAGAGCGCGGTGGCGCCGTGCAGCGGCCAGGACCACCGGCGGATGGAGAGCCCCTGGTGGACGCGCGGCGCGCCGCTCTCGGAGAGGAGAAACGTCGCCAGCGCCAGCGCCCCACCCACGATGCCCGCGCCCAGGGCCCGGCGGCGAAAGTCCTCCTGCAGCTCGGGATCGCCTTCGGCTTCGACGGTAAGGTAGACGGCCGCCAGGAAGGCGCACAGCGCCAGCGTGAACAGCCCCGCCGCCAGCGCGAACGGTGTCAGCCAGGGACCGCTCCAACCGAGATGCGCCGTCGACAGATCCGCAGCCCTCGGGCCCGCGACCATCGCCGCCGCGATCATCCCCAGCAGCAGCGGCGAGGCCAGGCTGCCGGCGACGAAGAGGGCGCTCCAGCCGCGTCGCTCGCGGGCCCGCTCGCCCGAGGCGGACCGAAACGCGAAGGCTGAGCCGCGCACCACGATCGCCAGCAGCAGCGCCAGCATCGGCGCGTGAAACCGGGTGCTGATCATCGCGAACGCGGAGGGAAAACCGGTGAAGAGGACGACCACCACCAGGATCAGCCAGACGTGGTTGGCCTCCCAGATCGGCGCAATGGCTTCGGCGATCAAGGCCCGCTGGCGGGACGCCCGCGGTCCCCGCGCCAGGAGGTGCCAGACGCCGCCGCCGAAGTCGGCGCCGCCGAACAGAACGTAGAGGATGAGCGCAGCGAGCATGACCGCGCCGAGCAGCGCCGGCTCACCCCACATGCGCCGCTCCCGTCTTGAGGAAGAGCCGTCCCAGAAGAATCGCCACGACCGCACCCAAGCCGAGATAGACGACCGCGACCAGCGCGAACGGGGTCGCCAGCCCAACCACGGGCGTCACGGCGGCGCCCGTGCGGATGATGCCGTACACGATCCAGGGCTGGCGCCCCACCTCGGTGACCGTCCAGCCGGCCTCGAGCGCCAGAAAGCCGAGCGGGCCGGAGAGCGCGACAGCCCAGAGCAGCGTGCGGTCTTCATTTGGGTAGGGCGTCGACCGGCCCGTGCGGTAGCGACGCCACCAGGCGGCGCCCCACCAGAGGGCCACCAGCGCCAGCGCCGAGCCGGCCCCGACCATCACCTGGAAGGCGACGTGCACCACGCGCGTCTCGGGCCAGTCGTCGACAGGAAACGAGTCGAGCCCGCGCACCTCCGCGTCGAGATCGTGAAACGCCAGGAACGACAGGCCGTGCGGGATCTCCAGCGCGTAGCGCGTCGTTCGCGCCGCCGGATCGGGCCAGCCGCCGAGGCGCAGGGGGGCGCCGCGCTCGGTGTGGAACTGTCCTTCGAGCGCGGCCAGCTTGGCCGGCTGGCGAACGGCCACCGACCGCGCGCTGAAATCGCCGGAGAGCGGCTGCAGCAGCGCCGCCGGAACGGCGAACATCATCGCGATCCCCAGCGCCGCGCGGTGAAAACGGCTGTGTGGCGCGCGCAACAGGAACGCCGCATGGACCGCGGCCATGGCCACGGCCGTGGCGAGGTAGCTGGAGAGGAGCACGTGCACGACCTCGACCGCCCAGCCCGGGCTGAACATCGCCGCCAGGGGGTCGACATCGACCGGAAGGCCGCCCTGCACCTTGAAGCCGGTCGGCGCATTCATCCAGGCGTTGGCCAGCACCACGAACAGGGCCGAGAAGGCGCCGCTCACGGTCACGGCCAGGCCGGACAGGAGGTGCATCCGGGGCGAGACGCGCTCCCAGCCATAGAGATAGATGCCGAGGAAGATCGCCTCGGTGAAGAACGCGAAGCCCTCCAAGGAGAACGGCATGCCGATGATCGCCCCGGCGAAGGCCATGAAGCGCGGCCACAGCAGGCCAAGCTCGAAGGAGAGCACTGTCCCCGACACGGCGCCGACCGCGAACAGGATGGCCGTCCCCTTGGCCCAGCGTCGGGCGAGCTCCAGGTAGATCTCGTCGCCGGTGCGGCGATAGCGGAGCTCCGCCACCACCATCAGCGCGGGGAGCGCCACCCCCACCGCCGCGAACACGATGTGAAACGCCAGCGAAAGCGCCATCTGTCCGCGCGCAAAGCTCAGATCCGCCGTCGGTGCCGTCACCTCTCGTTGCTCCGTGGCGTGAGCATAGCGCGCCCGGCGCTGGCGCCCGCGGCCGAAACGTGTGAGCGGGGCGACGTTCTAGCGCCGTAAGCGCCGGCCGCGCCAGAGGCCGACCACCGAGCTCGTCAGGAGAGACTGATGTTGGCCGTGCACTGGCCGGCGATGCAGGCCTCTCCGGCGTTGCAGCAGCCGCAGCCGCAGGGGACCACGTCCGGATCGCACAGGATCGCCGCGCATTGGCCGTTGTTGCAGATCTGGCCGCAGCCGCAGGTCGGCGTGCAGGTCTTGCCCGGACAGAGGCCGTTCGTGCACTTGCCGCCCCCGGCGCAGCCGCAGGTGCCGCCACAGCCGTCGAGGCCCCCGCAAGTTCCGTCCTTCGGACAGGTGGGCGTGCAGCAGATGCCCTCGTAAGCGACCTCGGCGGTCGGGCAGGCGCAGGTCTTCCCGCAGCCGTCGGCCATACCGCCGCGGGTGTCGTCGTCTGGGCAGTTCGGCGCGCAGCAAGCCCCCATGTAGAGCGCGCTCCCCTTGGCGCAGGCGCAGGTGCCGCCGCATCCGTTCGACTTGCCGTCGTTGCTGCCGTCGGCCGGGCAATTCGGCGCGCAGCAGGCGCCGTTGTAGACCACTTCCGCACTCGGGCAGGCGCAGGTCTTGCCGCAGCCGTCGCTCATCCCGCCGCGGCTGCCGTTGGCGGGGCAGTTCGGCGTGCAGCAGGCGCCCATGTAGAGCGCGCTGCCGGCGGCGCAGGCGCAGGTGCCACCGCAGCTGTCCGATTTGCCGCCGTTGCTGCCGTCGGTGGGGCAATTCGGCGCGCAGCAACTCCCGCTGTAGACCACTTCAGCGCTCGGGCAGGCGCAGGTCTTGCCGCAGCCGTCGCTCATCCCGCCGCGGCTGCCGTTGGTGGGACAGTTGGGCGCGCAGCAGGCGCCCATGTAGAGCGTGCTGCCGGTGGCGCAGCTGCAGGTCCCGCCGCAGCCGTTCGATTTGCCGCCGTTGCTGCCGTTGGCGGGGCAGCTCGGCGTGCAGCAGGCGCCGTTGTAGAGCGCGCTCCCCTGCGCGCAGGCGCAGGTCTTGCCGCAGCCGTCGCTCATCCCGCCGCGGCTGCCGTCGGCGGGGCAGTTGGGCATGCAGCAGCCGTTGGTCGCCTGCGTGCTGCCGGTCGGGCATGGGCAGAGGCCGGCGCACCCGTCGTCGAGCCCGGCGCGACTTCCGTCGCTGGGGCAGGTCGGCGTGCAGACGCAGGCGCCTTGAATGCAGTGACCGGCGGAGCCGCAGCTCTTCCCGCAGCTGCAGGTGTCCATGCAGGTTCCGTTGCTGCACAGGCTCCCCGCCGCGCACTTGACGCCGGCGCACAGATTCGCCACGCAGCTGCCGCCGCTGCAGATCTGATTGGAGGCGCAGCGAACGCCGGCGCAGGGATTGGGCGATGCGCAGGTGAGGTCGCAAGCCATCCCGGGGCCACAGGCGGCGTCGCACGCATCGAGCATCACGCAGGCGCCGGTGCCGGGATTGCAGTACTGCCCGGAGGGGCAGGTCACGCCGTTGCACGGCTCGAGAAAGCAGCCCGCGAGGCAGGCGCCGGAGACGCAGGTCTGACCGGCGGCGCAGGTCTTGCCGGCGCAGGGATCGGTGACCGCCACGCAGGTCGCGTGGCAGGTCGTGCCCGCCGCGCAGCTGGAGGCCGCGGCCAGGCAGGGGTCAGGTTGGCAGGTTCCGCCCAGGCACACCTGTCCGCTCGGACACTGCGCCGGACAGGTCGGTGTGCCGCCCGTGCCGCCGGCACCCGCGGCTCCGCCCACTCCGCCGGCTCCGCCCGGCGCGCCGCCGTCATGAGATCCGGAACCGAGCTTTCCGTTCGTGCTGCCGCTGCCGCCGCCGCCCGTGAGCTTGAGAGCGGTCCCTCCGTCCTCGGAGGTGGAGGTCGAGACCGCGGCGGGGCGGAAATCGCAACCGGCGATCCACAACAACGCCAGCAGCGACATCCCCGATGAAACGATCAGCGACGGACGGAGCGAGCGCGCGGTCCCCATGGGATCTGCATCGGCGACGGCGCGCTGCGAAGTGAGAAAATAATGTGGCGGCGAACAACGACCTCCACGCACGCCGGCGGCGAGGTGGTTCGTCGCGCACGTCGACGCCTGCGCGCCTGCATGCGCGCCCGACAGGTTCGTGGCGAGCCAGGTCGCTGACGTGTAGATCAGGGGTCGAGCCTCAAGGAGGGCGACTGATGCCAGACCCGAAGCGATACCTCGAAGACTGGAGCGCGATCACCCCGACCGATTTCGGTTTGCATGCCGCCTACTGGACGGGGAAGCCCGAAGAACCCGTGACGTTCCGTCCAATCTTGGGCTGGATCACCTACAACGCGAAGGAGGTCGGAAGCCCTCCCGACACACTGCTGAAGAACGGATTTGGCGCGGTCGTCCTCAGCGATGCCTGGTGGCCGCTCTTGGCCTTCCAGATCAACGACTACGGCGGGGTCTTTCCGAAGACGTTGGATCTGGAGACCGTCAAGACCAAGATCGCCGAGTGGCGCACCTCGGGCGCCGAGCAGTTTCGGATCAACGTTCGCGAGATTGGCAGGGCCTGACGGCCTGACGCTCCGTGGCGCCGCGCCCGAGGTGCGGTGCCAAGCGCGCCGACGCCACGAAGAGATTCCCCGATTCTGGCGCCCGCCACTGGTGCGCGCCGCCAGCGCCCCCAGGGTCCTGGGGGCGACGCATGTTGCGACGAATCGTCGAGCTGACGGCCTTGCTGTTCGAGACCGGGGGGACATTCGCGATGTCCGTTGGCGCCATCGTGGCGCTCGGCCTGGCGCTGCGAGACCGGGCCAGCGGGGCGCGGACCATCTTCCGCAGCTTCCGGAACCGCTTGGGACGCGCCATC
>Ga0210387_10004953_pt1 | contig 10217 bp, 7 predicted proteins | sample IncBWC7OmetaG_FD_160108 | JGI IMG/M metagenome (GOLD analysis project Ga0210387, IMG submission 160108) | Forest soil microbial communities from Barre Woods Harvard Forest LTER site, Petersham, Massachusetts, United States - Inc-BW-C-7-O ...
ACAGTAAAAAATCTAATAGACAATCCTCAAACCAATAAACCACACAATCTCTAAAGAAAAGGTAAGTGTCAGTCAAAAGACTCCCTGATACCAGTTCTAAATGATGATAATGTGGATAGATGAAGTGTGCACCAAATGACAAAGGATGTGATGAAAAGTTAGAAAGTCAGAAAGTCAGAAAGTCAGAAAGTCAAAAAGTTGGAATGATGTCAGAGACAAAAACAAGATTGACCAAGTTCTGGAGCACACAAAGATAGTGTAACAAGATTTTAAAACACAAAAATGTAATCTGAGACAAGTGGGGAGTTCTATTCCTTGTTTTTTTTTGTGTTCTGAACAGGGGTTTAATTATTGGGGAAGTATGAGAAAGTCATACTAAAAGGAACAAGTGAAAATTTAAGAATTAGATGAAAAGTCAAATAAATGGGAGGATTCAGTCTATGTGAGAGAAAAAATGGACAAAACAAGGACAAAACAATAGTAAATAGAAATAATAAATCAATGTATCATGAAAACGGTTGAAATAATATAACAATAAAGTGATAAAATCATGTGGAATGTGGCTAAAATGGTATAATCGAAAACATTATGTAAGGGCAATCCCAAACTGAGGAGATCACTCAAGCTAGAGGACAGAATCCAAAGATATATATAAGAGAGACCATAAATACAAGAAGTGCTCTACTCACCTAGAAGGGTAAATCTGAAGAAATAAACCTAAAGAGACCCCTAATTAGGGTAAACTGTGTATATATGGATAAAATATACAGTACCAAGCCACCAAGATACCTGTCAAGCATAAGCAAGACCTTGGAACATTGAAAATATTTATATAAGTCTGATGAAGTGCATATATGTGCACGTGTGAAAAGGTGTGAATGTGCATATGCATGGATGCATGAATAGCACAAAGCTACAGAAAGGGTTGGAAATGATCAGAAACAGATGTCCTCTTACAATGTCATGATTATGGGTAATGTGGATAAATAAGTCCAATGCTGAGATTTAAAAATGTCAGAACAATATTGTGATGTTCTGGGTAGTAGAAGTTGTAATTAAGTTTTGTAATTAAAGTACTTGTTGTTAGGATGCAATTAGGATGTGTAGAATATCAATATTCCAAGCCCAGAATGATGAGGTGTATATCACCAGTCTTCATAAATTAGACAAGTTATCAAGGTTAGGCAGAATTTGCTTGTGTTACCTATTTGTATAAAAACTTTGTTCCTTCATCCTAAATTATTATCGGAACTAACAACAGTAATATATACTAAATACAAAACAAGTGGAAGACTGGAAGTGGTGAGAGACATAGTAAAGCAGAAATGGTTAAGTGTTACAGTGACCTGTCCATGATTGTACATTACTGTAAAGAAAAACACTTTAACACACCCTCTGAAGCAAAATTTAAAAAAGGGAGAATACAATCAATATTTAATGCAAATCAAGGAAATAAATGACATGCCTTGTAACATCAGGACAACATTATTATAGTGAGATCATGCCATCATAACAGGTTGTCACCAAACTGATAATCAATAGTAGCCACAAGGTTAGAGGTGATTTTAAAATTTGAAGAGATTACATACAAACTGTCCAGAAACAGCATGATACCTTCAGCACAAATGAAAACTATATTTCAAACAGTGAGACATACATGCTACAATCAAACCAATTGTAAATTATCAATATGATGATGTTCAGCTGGATAGCAATGTGATACTTACATCCTAAATACAGACAGAGAAACTTTAATGTCATGAAGTACACTTATAAATGTTGATTCATACCACCTGGAAAAAGCATAAGCTATACAAAAATAGTTTAAAAGGAGACATAACAACATACCAGCTAAATCAAGTTTGCAACCTAGATTTAGTACATCATGGCACATATATGAACAATAAACAGCAGCACATACATTCTGAAAGTAACAACAGAACATCAGTTCCAAAACATATATAATTGAAATAAAATTCTATACCTCCTGAGATAATCCAAAGACAATAAATTGATCCTTCATATAAAATTGAATTACGAGACATGGACACATACCCACTGCAGAAAATCAAAGTTTATAATATAATCAGTGTCATATCCAGCATGTATAAAATAACCACATACTTTCTGGGAGGAAAATAAGTCATGATGTCATCAATAAATAATCATCTGTCTATCATTTTACTTACCCCCTGAAGTAAACAAAACCTCAAGAGCATCAGCATGATGTCCTGCAGCTATCAAACAGGATCACTTACAAGCTGAGAGCAAGCAAATGCCATGACACCATCAGAAAGGGGTATTGCAGTCATGAAGCAGGATCACTTACTTCCTAGCAGCAGGCAAATACCATAAGACTGTCAGCAAGACATCCTGCAGCTATACAACAGAATAACTTACTTTCTAAAGACAGGTGAATGCCACAAGATCATTAGCAAGAAGTTCTGCAGCTATGAACCAGAATCACTTACATACTGACAACAGGCAAATGCCAGGTCCATATTCTCATTAGCAAAAAGTCCTGCATTTATAAAACAGGTTCACTTACTGTCTGAAGGCAGGCAAATTCCATTAGACAATCAGCAAGACATGCTGCAGCTATGAAACTGGATCACTTACTGTCTGATGGTAAGTAAATGCCATCAGGCCATCAGAAAAAGGTCCTGTAGCTATGACACCAGATCACTTACATACTGAAGGCAGGTAAATCCCAGAAAAACATGAGCAAGAGACCCTGCAGCTATGAAACAAGATCACTTACAAACTGAGGACAGGTAAATGCCACCAGGCCATCAACAAAAGGTCCTGCAGCTATATCATTAGATCACTTACAAACTGAGGGCAGGCAAAGGCCAGAAAACATAAGCAAGAGACTCTGCAGTTATGAAACAAGATCACTTACAGTCTGAGGGCAACAGTGCCACAAGACCATTAGCAAGAGGTCCTACAGCTATGAAAGTTAAATGAAACAGGATCACTCACAGCCTAAGAGAGACAAATGCCACAAGACCATGAGCAAGAGGTTCTGCAGATATAAAACAGTATCACTTACAGCCTGAGGGCAGACAGTGCCACAAAACCATTAACAGGAGATCCTGCAACTATGAAATGGTATCACTCACATCCTAAAGACAGACAAATGTCACAAGACCATCAGCAAGATATTCTGTAGCTAGGGGATAGAATTACTTACATACTAAGGGTAAGCAAATGCCACTTGACCATCAGCATGAGATGTGGCAGTTATGAGGGTCACTTACCTCCTGAGAGCCATCAAATGCCCCAAAACCATTAGCAAAAGGTCCTGCAGCTATAAAACAGAATCACTTACTCCCTGAAGGCAGACCAGATGATCAGAAAGAGTTTTGCAACTATGAAACCAGATCACTTACAAGCTGAGGGCAGGCAATATGCCTCACAACCATCAGCAAGTGAGCTTCAGCTATAAATCAGTATTACTTACATGCTGGGGACAGACAAGTGTCACAATATCATCAGCAATAGGTTCTACAGTTATGATGCAGGATCACTTACCAGCTGAAGGCAGGTAAATGCTCCATCAGCAAAAGGTCCTGCAATTGTGAAGCAGAATCACTTACATACTGAGGGTAGGCAAATGCCACAAGAATATCAACAATAGGTTCTGCAGTCATACAGCAGAATCACTTACTCCCTGACATCAGATAAATGTGAGCAGACCATCAATAAGAGGTTATGCAGTTATACAACAGAATCACTTACACCCTGACATCAGATAAATGTGAGCAGACCATCAATAAGAGGTTCTGCAGTTATACAACAGAATCACTTACTCCCTGACATCAGATAAATGTGAGCAGACCATCAATAAGAGGTTCTGCAGTTATACAACAGAATCACTTACTCCCTGACATCAGATAAATGTGAGCAGACCATCAATAAGAGGTTCTGCAGTTATACAACAGAATCACTTACTCTCTGAGGGTAAACAAACACCACCACACCATCAGCAAGACTTCTGCAAGTATAAAACAGGGATCATTCACAAACTGAGAACAGGCAAATACCACCAGGGGATTAACAAAAGGTTTGGCAACTATGAAACAGAATCACTTACTCCCTGAAGGCAGACAAATTTCAAAGACCATCAGCAAGACATTTTGCAGGCTGCAGCCATGGAGCAGGATTACTTACATACTGAGGATAAGCAAATGCCACCAGACCATCAGAGTGATTCTGAAGTTATGAAACAGGATCACTTACATTCTAGAGGCAGGAAAATGCCACAATAGTATCAGCCACAGTTCCTGCAACTATAAAACAGAATTACTTCTGTCTGAGGAAAAACCAATGCCACAAGACCATTAACAAGACAGTTTACAGCTATGGAACAGGTTCACTCACATACTAAGGGTAAGGAAATGCCATTGGACCATCAACAGACAGTTCTGCAGCTATTAAGGGTCACATACATACTAAGAGTAGAAAAATGCCACAACATCATAAACAAAAGACCTTGTATTTATAAAATAAAATCACTTACTCCCTGAAGGTAGACAGATGTCACGTAATGATCAGCACACAACAATCCTGCAGTTATAAAACAGGATCACTTACTTTCTAAGGGCAGGCAAACCACATCACTATTAGCAAGCAGTCCTGTGGCTATAAAACACAATCACTTACTCCCTGAGGGCAGACAAAGACCACAAGGTCATCAGTACAAAAGATCCTGCAGCTGTGAAACCAGATCACATACTTTCTGAGGGCAGACAAAGACAGAGAACATCACAAAAAGGTTTTGCAGATATTAAATAGGATTACTTACATACTAAAGGCAGGCAAATGCCACAATGTTATCAAAGAGAACCTGCAGCTGTAAAACAGGATCACTTACTCCCTGAAGGCAGGCAAATGCCACACAGTCATCAGCAAGATGTCCTGCAACTACAAAAAAGAATCACTTACTCCCTGACAGCAGGCAAATGCCACACCAACATCATTACAAAAAGGTCTTGCAAATATGAAGCAGGACCACTTACATACTGAGGGCAGGCAAATGCCACAATGTCATCAAAAGAAGGACCTGCAGCTATGAAACAGGATTACTTACTCTCTGGATTGTCTGAAAGCAAATGCCATAATGAGTAAGAGGTCCAATTATTATGAAACATGATCATTTACTCCCTGAGGACAATCAAATATAGCAAGACCATAAGCAAGAGATCCAGCAGTGAGAAAATAGAATCCCTTACTTTATACTGTGCCTAAGTGCATGCAAATGCCATAATGCCATCAGCACAAGGTTCTACAGTTACAATATATAATCTCTTACTGTCTAAAGACAGAAAGAGAGAAAAGTCAGTATTAGGACATGACCATACAGCCTGCATCACATGTGACCACAAACCAGCTAAGATAAATAGAAAGAAGCAATCATCAGCTGATATTGAATAACATCATAAAATAATACAAACATTCTGAAGATGGGACATTTAACCAAGTTAACACATCAAATTGAATATTTCCATGAGTTCACATACTTCAACCACATTCTGTATTTGCTTGAGGATGTTCATGACTGATTTCCATTGAGGTGAATGCTGTGTTAAATGTACATCAGTCAAGTACTTGCCAATTCTGAGAATAAATAGACCTACTGCCATTCTTTCAAGGACAGCACCACAGTCTTTACCCACAGCTTCCACCACACCAAAACCCCCTAAATTATAGATCCAGAGCTTCAACCACTTCTGCTGCATTGTCACCATGAAAGTCTCCATTTGATCTCCCAAGCAGGAGTCAATATAGTTCAAAGCTCCCCCATGCAATAGTGTTAAAGAAAAGTGGTAGCACCAGTTCTGGTAAGCATAGTCTAAATGCTCACCACCTTTCATATCATCCTCTATGTGAGCCACAATTAACTTTAAGCAGTCAACCAGAAGAGCCACATGGTGCTTCATGGCATCCAAAAAATGCTTCTTTGCCCGGTCACTATCTCCAAGGAAGTCCCGCAACGAAGCGTGGTATGGTCGAACAGATTCCTCGTCGTTGATCACGAGAATGGACTGGCACCCACGTAATGCTAGTCGGACAGCCCCAGATTGTAGCTGCAGAAATTGTTCAAGTTGCCGGACAGTGATAAACTGGCGAAGAAATATGATGGCGCCGATAACCCGTTCGAATTGATCAAACTTTCGAGCCTCCGATAGAACTTGGTCATAAAGGGGATCAACACCCGTATGCGCCCTCATCGCGACCTCCAGCTTTTGTTGGGGAAGACCATTTCCATCCGCAACAAATCTCAGAAGTGTCGATACGTAGATGAATAAACCGTCCGACTGCTCGACAAGCACTCCGAGGTCTTCTTGTGATGGCCAGGGTCTCGGAATATCTTGCATAAGCTCCTCATCATCATCACGTATATTCGAGAGGCGTAATTGCAGGTACTTTCGAATGTCGTCATGAGCATTGTAATCCCGCAAAGACAAGTTGTATGTCTTGCTTTGGATCGAGGGGGATTTGAATGTCTTCTGAATATGAGCCTCAGGTCGGCTCGTAAAGAGAAACCGAAATGGAAGCTGGTGCGTAGTGTCAACGAGAAGCCGAATGAGCTCCTGTACGAGATCTGTGTGCCCGCCGCATTCGTCGAGGCCATCGATAATGACGATCATTGAGGAGTAGGGTTCCGCAATGGTCAAGATAGGGTTGACGATAAGCTTCTTGATCTGATCTTCAAGACATTGGAATGGAATAGACGAATCGGTTGCTAGAGTACATTGCATCGACGTTTGAATCGCCGGTAAGAACGAGGCGAGCTGATATGCAAATGTGGGGAAAAACTTGGTAGTATCACTGCGATCTCCCTTCCCTCTCGAAAAGAAAAAACTGGCAGCAAGCTGCTGCTCGATGGTGCATTGCTTTGCGATCGTGTGAGCAACCGTCGACTTTCCCGAGCCAGCGGGCCCCTCAAGCCAGCATATCGGGCGGTCATTGTTTATTTTCACCCAAGCCGAAATCTTGCTCATGATGTCCTCACGAGTACCCTCTTGGCATGTGGATGCATGCTCGGACTCTCGCTCGCTTGAATTATAAGCAGCGTTAAAGGCGGTGTGTTCCTTTAAGACGTCGAAAATGGACCCTGGTTTCAATCGGTCACGACGAAATAAGCATACATATGAACAAGCACCACTCACGAGTGTTGTAGTTGATCTGATCACGTCCAACGTAGTTGAATTGACTGTATGGAGCATTCACTTGCATTCTGAACGCGAGAAGCACAATCTGAGCACAGCAGTTGATTTAGAGAGCGATTGGAAGGGGAAGATTAACTGACCAAGCTTTCGAATTGCCTGCGTTCGTTTGGCGACTTCAACAAGTTGTTATCGATGGCTGTCACCAAGCTGTCACGATGATTCTACGATTGTTAGAACAGTCACGTGTTGTTTGACAATTCGCCAGACTATGAACCTGGTTTCGCGCCAACCCGTCTCCCCGTCCGTGATCCATCTCCATCCTCACTTGCGAGACGCTGGAGCTCTGGAACACTCCCAGCTCCTTCACCGCCATTGCAATTACACCTTCCGGTCCTTCCCAACCAGGCTCGGCAGGGACTGCTCCGAACGCGCAGTCAAATAAGCCAACGGGAGTTGCGCTATGCGTACGTCCCATTCTATATCCCACATCTCACACTAACACCCTTACATACCCACCAACACAGTGCAAGGACATTGGCCACCTCTGAGCCAACTGCCCCTCCTCGAACTTGTCACGACCGCGCAACCACCCTCGCCTTCCAAGACGTCCCCCAACCCACATTCATCTACAATCTCCTCAGCGGATTCTCGCCAATGATCATCCACCATCGCTTTCTATTTCTTTCATCTCCAGCATCCTCCAGGAAGCCTCGAACGTGCCGTATACCTCAACTTTGCTTCTGCACAATATAAAGTCGGACATGCGTGCGAATTCGTGCAGCCCTTCCATCTGATGCCTTGCTCAATATGCAATATCACGAGCCAACAGGGCGAGGTTGAGGTGCAAATCCGCTGAGTAAGTGGTTCTTGCCTGGGGTGATGGGGCGTTCAATAAGGATGAGGACTGACGTAGACATTTACGGACAAAGCGGCGAGGAGGGCTTGGCGAGTCTGGAGTTTGCGATGGGGTAGTATTCAGAGTTGGTGGGTGGGATCCTCAGGATTTTAGAAGTGCCACAAAGTGGTATACGCAGGTGGGTCTTCATTGCGTGTATATGTTGTTCCTTATATCTTATGCATTTCCCGGCAGGCTTCAAAGCACAGGACACTCGCGAACGTACCCAAGCGCAGTAGCAGTCTGATTCCCGGGGGTCTTTGCCTAGTGAGAATGGAGATGTAGGGGAAATGGGACAGCACACCCGTTGGGAAACAGGTTATTAAGGTTACTAGACAGAATTTGCTTGGGCCGCCTCTTGGTGCTCAACCCCGAGTGTAGAGAGGCAGACCACCGCGTCTTGTGGAGTGCACGCAGCTTATTGGAGACGGCGACTACCATTTCCTTGGGAGAGGTCCTGGTTGGGGACGATTCCGGAAGAGCGGGTGCATGGCCTCGTCCTGGGTTAGAGGTTACGTCGCAGCAGCAGACGCAGAATAAGTATTCGTTACCCGGCGCTTAATTGACGCAAAGCCACCACGACGTCTCATGCTTGCCACCACACATCTTTTCTCCAGGGCCATCGCTCGACATTAAACGGAGGTAATCATGGCATGACCCTGAGACGCTGGAGGATCTCGCGCAGTTTTCATTTGTACCTGGCCCTCTACCTCCTTCCGATTCCGCCGCCCATTCACTAACAGTACTCAAAGTGTGAACGACGACAATGCCTAGCGACCAGTGGACACCAAAATTCAACTACGAGACACTGCGAGCTCTCGTAGACACCACCGGCATGCAACTACTGCCGACCGTCCCAGATTTCTGCAAGTCATCTCATCCAGTTTCTCAGTCATAGCTATTCCCATTCATATTTATTGTATATATAGCTGATGCTGCATAGATATATATATTCATACACGTATTGTATTCTACTAGTATTATCTTGCTTCGCCGGACATTGACTTCAATCGAGACAGCCAACCCCAGAATCGAAGTTCGACTGCACCAGTAAGCACGTACATACCTTGGAACAACCGCCGTTCGGTGAAGCATAGAGATCTACAGCGTCTTGAATATCAGCCTGTTACGACTGCATACAAGCACAGCATGCAAGCCAGAAAATATGGCATGCTAGCCATGGAGCAATGTTTCTCGTGCACCTACGTGCAGTCATGGAGGAACAATGACCCGAACACTGTGTGATTCATCGTCACTTTTGGGGTCAGCTCCCAAAATCAACTCTCGAAGCTCAGACTGAAACCCCATACTGAACAACATTCCAACAATGAGCACTTGAGTGCCTGGAAATAAACCGGAGGACGTACACTCCATCAAAAATTTCCTCCAACGTCCGGTTGGCTCTGACAATGAATGCGACACAACGTGAGTTGAAAATGATGGGCTAAAAGGTAACACTTACTCTTGTGGACTTTCGCTCCTGCTGGTCTGCAGGTTCTGGTGGCATCAGTCCGTAAGCTCGTCCTGTCGTCATGTCTTCTATAAGTCCCCACACGCACAAATTCATCAGTTTGGGATCCTCGTGCCGAATCCTTCGACTTTGAAACCAAAATCACATCCTCATCCTCTAGCCCAAGCCCCTCGGGTGTCTGATCAGCTTCAACCGTCCTTCCATTGAGCATCCGCACAGACGGCATCACTGACCGCTGTTGGATACCCGCCAAATTCGATCTTCTGTTCGGCTGTCCCTGCCCTGCATCTTTTGCAGTCCCCTGCTCTGCCCCACCTTCTTCATCCCTCTTCTCGCTGCCATCCCCAAGTGCGTAATCCTCCATTCTCTCCATCGAAGCAGCGAAAAGCGCCGAAATTTTCGACTCTTGAGAGGTTTTGGAGAACAGTTCCGAAGCCAGTTTTGTTGATGATGATTCTGCATTGGAACTTTCGGACGAAACATCCTCAGCCTCTGGTTGCCTGAGTGAACCTAGGCACGATTGAGATAAGTAGGTAGACCCGGAAGCACGTCAACGGTGCTCTAGCAAGTCGGGCAAGGTCGAACGTTTGCCAATATTGAAACAGGACGCACCAGGTGATGAGGGAGAGGGACTCTGAGGCGAGAAACACTTATTCATGTTGAGCCATCTTCTGAC
>Ga0210387_10004955_pt1 | contig 10215 bp, 8 predicted proteins | sample IncBWC7OmetaG_FD_160108 | JGI IMG/M metagenome (GOLD analysis project Ga0210387, IMG submission 160108) | Forest soil microbial communities from Barre Woods Harvard Forest LTER site, Petersham, Massachusetts, United States - Inc-BW-C-7-O ...
GCGGTCACCGATCGCCAGCGAGTTCACTCCTCGTTTCAGAGTTTCATTTCTCGGAAGCGCGGCGACGGCGGAGGAAATCGACGTGCGGACCCAGTTCGGCGCTTGTGCCCACAGGCCGCCATAGCGGACGCCGAGATGGCGGCGATAACCACCGAACAATTCGTCCGGACCCTGTCCTACGAGAGCGACTTTGACATCCTGGCGAGCCCGCTCACAAACAAAGTACATAGGGACAATGGAAGAAGCAGCGATCGGTTCTTCGAGTGCGCTTACAATCTTTGGCAATGCCTCTTCGAAGATCGATTTTGTGATCTTGACTGACGTATGCTTCGATCCGAGAACGCGAGCACTTTCGGCGCCGTCCGCCAACTCGTCGTCGGCATAGCTCGATCCATAGCCCACCGTGTAAGTTGGCCAGGAACTTCCGTTGAGATTCATCAGCGCAAGCAACATCGCAGAATCAATGCCACCACTCAAGAGCAGGCCGACCGGTACATCGCTGATCAATTGTCGTTTGATCGCTTGCTTATAAAGAGCCAACAATTCTTCTTTTGCTTCGTCGAGTGACTTCGCTGGAGAAAAAGGCCGGGGCTTGAATTGGTACCAGCGACTGACTTCGTAATGTCCTTTTTGCGCCGTCAGCTTCGTTCCAGGCGCGAGTTTATATATTCCCTTTAAGATGGTATTGGGAGAAGGAGTAAAACGATAGCGAAGAAACAGATTCAACGAACCTGGGTCAATTTCAGGTTTCTCGTGCATCGCCGCTCGTACCGCGCGCATTTCTGACCCAAAGTAGAGCGCTCCTCCATCAACCCTGTAATACAAGAGTTTGATTCCAAAGGGGTCACGCGCAAGGACGAGCCTTTTCTGACGAGCGTCCCATATCGCGAGGCCGAACATTCCATTTAGCCGATTGAGTACATCATCTCCCCACTGCTTGAAGCCGTGAATGATGACTTCTGTGTCCGAGTTCGTTCGGAAAACATAGCCATAACCCTCAAGTTCTCGCCGGAGCTCGCGAAAGTTATAGATTTCGCCGTTGAAGACCACCCACACAGTCTCTTCCGGATCCGACATAGGCTGGTGACCGCCTGCCAGATCGATGATCGAAAGCCTGCGAAAGCCAAATCCGAGTGGTCCAGAGAGGTAGTAACCTTCGTCATCCGGGCCTCGGTGTCGGATGGACTCCGCCATCGCAACGATATCCTGACGTCGAACCGGCGCCAGATTTTTGAAATTAAATTGTCCGCAAATTCCACACATAGAGTTTCTCTGGAAAAAGTATCGGCTATTCGGAGAGCAACGTGAATTTGTTGATCGGCCTGAACGTTAGAACTGATTTCATGATCGCTTTCAACTTACGCATCTGTTCTCGTCGATGGAATGCCATGAGTTCGTTGGATACGGGTCTGCTCAATCTGCGCAAAGCCGCCGATGCATAGCCTAAGCCAAGAGCAAGTCCGGCTTCGACATAAGGACGTTTGGTCATGCGATATAGCACTCGAAAAAGCTCCCATAGCGGATGCCCGCCAAGGTAGTAATCCTTTTGACCGTAGGAATATGACGCGGCGAAGACGCTTCGCTCGGCAGTTCCCAGCCGTCTATGATGGAAGAACGATATTTCGTTGAACGACCGCGTTTTCCAACCCTTCATTCGCGCCGTCGTGACCGCGATCCAGTCGATTCCTCCGGCCTTGTTCGCAAAATAACCGCCAATGTCGCTGAAACATTCTCGACGAAAAAGCTGGCATTGGCCAGAGACATAGAACTGCCCTTCCAAACTATCAGTCTCTGAGTTGTAACCTTCTTCCTTAAAAATAGTTCCCGCAACTCCCAGCCGCGGATCGTCCTTGAATTTGCTCAAGAGAAATTCAAAATGGTCTCTCTCCAGGGAAACATCCGAATCCAGGTTGCCGATGACCTCATAATCAAGGTTCTCTAGTATCTCCTGGCCCGCATTAAATGCTTTGACCTTTGCCGCAAAATTTCGCTCTTTCCGCACGGGCAGATTGACGAGTTCGATCCAATCGTGTTTCGCAGCATAGGGCTCCACGGCGCTTGCGGTCCCATCCGTGGAACCGTCATTCACAATTACCCATCTAATCGGCCGATAAGTCTGACCTACCACCGAATTGAGGGTCTTGCAGATAAATTCCTCCTCATTTCTGGCAGGGGTGATTAGAACGTATCGAGGAAGGGTCTCGTGCAGATCCATAGGAAGGTCTTTCAGTCGGTTCGTCGCGTTGCTAGTTAACATCACGGGAGGACGGCTGAGCATATACTTCGCTTCGCTCTGCTGTGAGCGCCTTGTCGTATTTCTCTTCGGGCTCGTATACGACAACGTGGCTGCCCCGATTGGAGAAACTGAAAGGAACGCACAGTAGGTTCTTGAGCCGCGCTCGCAACTCCTTGCGTCGCTCGGGCGAAACGAAGAACAGCATGAATCCGCCCCCGCCCGCGCCTAGAATCTTTCCTCCCAAAGCGCCTGCACTGCGTCCGGCTTCGTAAATCTCATCCAGATTCGAATTCGTGATACTTCCGGAGAGCGTCCGCTTCACTTTCCAGCATTCATGGAGGAGATGACCGAATTCATCGAGCGATCGGTTCGGATTTGTTACGATCTCTTCCGCCTCACCGACCATTTGAAACATTGTTTGAAGTTCGTTCTTCTTGTGAGGCGTCATCTTGATCTGTTCTTTGGCGATCTCTGAGGCCGTCCGGGAAAAACCGGTGAAAAAAAGCGCGAAATGATCCTGCAACCGCGCCAAACGATCGGGTGATGCAATCACCTGGCGAACCTGAAAGCTGCCGTCGGTGCGAAAATTGATTCGATTGAATCCTCCATAAGCTGCACTCACCTGATCCTGCGAACCCACGGCCTCACCGATCACATTCTGCTCGACGTGAATTGCGTCAGCCGCCAATGCATGTTTATTACGCATCCGATCACTCAATGCGTAAAGACCCAGCAAGAGACCGACTGTAAACGCCGAACTTGTCCCGAGGCCCGTGCGTGCGGGAAGATCCGCGACGTGGTGAATCTCGACGCCCTCATCGACTCCCATATATTTCAAGCAGGCGCGCACCGACGGGTGTTGAAACGAATCGTTATCGGTGACGTTTTCAACCTTAGAATACAGCACGCGGCTGTGGTATTCGAAAAAGGGCGGCAACCGCCGGCAGGTGATGTAGCAGCACTTGTCGATCGCAGTGGACAAAACCGCGCCGCCAAATTCGCGGAAATACACCGGATAATCGGTTCCGCCACCGAAAAACGAGATTCGAAGTGGTGTTCGCGTAATGATCATGCTGTTAAAGTCCTTCTCTCAAGGTTCGTTTCCTTGCCTGCGTCCCATGTCAAGATTTGCTGAACGGAATCGAGCAGGGACGAGGCTGTTACCTGAGCATAGTTGCTACTCTCAGCATCTTTATTCGTGGCGAGATTCTTTTCTCCAGGACCAACGACTCGCGCAGTTTTGCAGCCTGCGTTCTTGCCGGCCTGTATATCAATATCCGAGTCGCCCACCATCCATGACGAGCCAAGGTCGAGGCTAAGCGCTTGCGCCGCCTCTAAAAGCATGCCGGGCGCTGGTTTGCGGCACTTGCATTGGGACTGGAAATTGTGAGGACAGTAATAAATCCGGTCCAGCGTCGCGCCCGATCGGGCCAAAGATTCGCGCATACGAGCGTGTATTTCTTCCAACCCAGCAATACCGATGAGACCCTTTGCCACGCACCGCTGGTTCGTCACCACGATTACTGCGTATCCCGCTTTCTTCAAGAGTGTGATCGCTACCGCAACCCCGGGGAGAATATGGAAGTCGCCCCACGAGGTGATGTATTCACCCTCCCTAGGTTTTTGATTGATAACGCCGTCGCGATCTATGAAAACAGCTTTAGGCATTGTGGTCGGCTTTGTTCCGGTTCCATCCGTCGACAGCTGCGAACCGGCGTCGACTAGGAATTCGAGACTTTGCTTGCCTGGAGTTGCGGCTCGGCAACGGCAGCTAGGCGAAGCTTCTCGTAAAGCGTTTGTGCCCGCGCATAATCCTCGGGTGTTCCGATGTCGATAAAGATTCCCTGCGCTTCGAAAGCGTACATCCCTTGCGTTACAAGCTCCGGGAACACATCCTTTTCGAGACTGCAAGGACCCGGAGGGATGCGATCCAGGATCGCCCGCCTGAAGATGTAGGCGCCCGCATTGATGAAGCCGGGTTGCGGCTTTCCCATTTTTTCGCTGAATCCGGTGATGCGCTTGCCATCGTTAAACTCCACTGTGCCATATCGCGCGGCGTCCGAGATCCTGCAAACCGCCATCGAAACGAGTCCATCATGCTCGCGATGAAAGCGGATGAAACCTGGGACATCGAGTTCTATGAACGAGTCGCCGTTTACAACAAGAAAATCGGAACCTTCCTTCAACAAAGACGCAGCAAATTTCACAGCACCAGCCGTTCCGAGCGGCTCACGTTCCCTCGCATACTGGATTTCGGCCTCCCAGCGGCGCCCATCGCCGAAGCTCTCCTCGATCTGTTCCGCTAGATGGCAAGTGCTCATGATCAAGCGGCGAATTCCCTGCGAGCGAAGCTGCATTACCAAAAGCTCGAGAAAAGGGACGTCTCCAACGGAAGCAAGAGGCTTGGGCTTGGAAGAGACGACGGTTTGCAGCCGGGTACCTTTTCCGCCCACGAGAAGGATAGCCTGCATGTGCTTCGCCGCCAGAGTTGCTCCCGAACTTGCGTTTGCTTTCAAATGCAACCCTCACCGCACTCGCCTAGAGAGTTTTGTCCCAATAATCCAACATCGAGTGCAGCGTTTGGTCGATCGTACGCTGCGGTTTCCATCCAGTGTCTCTACGAATCTTCTGGGTACTGCCAAAAATAATCTTCTCGTCCGAAGGGCGCATCAGGCGCGACACGGGGCGAATCTCGGCCTTCACACCGGAAAGGCGAATCGCCTTTTGCAACACCTCGCCCATGCGATGCGTGCGGGCTGCACAAACATTATACGACTCGCCTAGTTTTCCTTTTGTGCCCGCGAGAAAAAAAGCTCTAACGGTATCGTTCACGTCCAGGAAAGCCCTGCGAGGTTTTAGGTTTCCCACTTCGATTACCGGGGGCTGCAAGCCCTTCTTGATTGCCACCAGCTGTCTGACGAAATCCGATGGCGCATCATTCGTCTTGCCAGGACCAGTCGTATTGAAGAGCCGGATATTCACCGCTGGAACTTTGAAGTCCAGAAAGTATTCGCGCGCAATCAGATCTAAGCAAACTTTGCTGATGCCGTAGGGGTGGAGCGGATGAAGTGGCTGCTCTTCTTTCACCGGAATGGCCGAGGCCGGTACAGTTCCATATTCCGCGCTCGAGCAAGCTGAAACCACCACCGGCCGCCGCTTCATATGACGCAGTGCCTCAAAAAGATACAACGAGCCCATAATATTGGATTCAAATGTTCCGACTGGATCCGCCCACGAAACAGTGGGTAGACTCTGTGCTCCTAAGTGAAAGATGTGAGTCGGCTGATGCTCGGCCAGGATTTGCGTTACACGCTGCCCATTCCGCAGATCGCATTTGGCAAATTGCACGCGCGACATTTCAGGAAAGGGAAGGGAACGCTCCTGCTGATAAGATCCGATTACATTCCAGCCCTTGCCATGCAGAAACCTAACCATGTTAGAGCCGATAAAACCTTCCGCTCCGGTTACAAGTGCGGTTCTTCGCATCAGTAAAGTCCACCAACCTCGATAGTTCGATTTTTCACGGGAGCGACTTTACGCCATGACGTTTTGCGGCCGAACTGGTCGAGCGCCTCGGACGACCGCGTCCACGACTCGCACCTGATCTGATACGGAGAGACCTGGAAACATGGGAAGAGAAAGAATATGCGCAGCGGCCTCTTCGCTCGCAGGAAAGTCGCCGGCTCGGTAACCGAGATCGCTGTAGGCCTTTTGCAGGTGAAGCACGACCGGATAGTGGATGCCGGTGTCGATATTTTCCTGCGAAAGCGCTGTTTGCAACGCCTGCCTGTCTTCGACTCGCACTACGTAGAGGTGATAGATTCCCTTTGACCATGACGGCTCGTGCGGCGTCACCACGTTTGCACCCGCTTCAGCGAACAGCTCATTGTACTTGCGGGCATGCTCGCGGCGACTCTCGTTCCATTTCGTAAGATGCTGCAACTTCACCCGCAAAATGCCTGCTTGGAGCGAATCGAGCCGTCCGTTGTAGCCTTCGATGTCGTGGTAGTACTTCTTGGCTTGCCCGTGGTCGCGGATCATTTTGCACTTGCGCGCGATTGCTTCGTCATTCGTCGTAATCGCGCCGCCTTCTCCGCACGCGCCAAGGTTCTTGCCAGGATAAAAACTGAACGCCGCAGCTTGGCCCATCGAGCCGCACTTCCTCCATCGGTTCTCCGCCTTCGAGAAATACTCGCTCCCGTGCGCCTGGCAGGCATCTTCGACGACGGTCAGGTTGTACCGCGCGGCAATCTCAAGAATCGGATCCATATCCGCGGACTGGCCGTACAAGTGAACGGGGACCACCGCGGTGACCGGCTTCCCAAGCTTTCGATTGACGTAGCGTCCCGTCTTTGAATCCACTTCGCACTGCGTCTGCATGTAGTGTCGGAGCTTCTCTGGATCCAGCGTATAAGTCCGCGGTTCGATGTCGATGAAATCGGGGCGAGCGCCTGTTTGTGAAATCGCTTCCGTCGTCGCAATAAACGTGTGAGGCACAGTCAAAACGACATCGCCGGATCCAACTCCCGCCGCGCTCAATGCGAATCGCAGAGCGTCGGTTCCGCTGTTCACCCCCACACAAAACTTGGCGTCGCAGTAATTCGCAAAATCGTTCTCGAATCCCTCCACCATCGGACCGCCAATGAAGCCAGCCGTGGCGAGCGTGGCCTTGAACACGCTCACCAGTTCGTCTTGCAGCTCGCGATGAGGTGTGACCAAATCAACGAACGGAATTTTTGCATTCTGATTCATGAGTTCGTCCTTCCATGTGGAGTAATGGTGCGCAATACCCGTGCCGGATTTCCTATGACGATCGTGTTCGGAGGTACATCGCGGGTCACGACGCTGCCGGCGCCAACGATTGCATTTTCGCCGATGACCACGTTTGACAAAATCGTCGCCCCCGATCCAATCGAGGCGCCTTTCTTTACGAGTGTTAGCTCGACCTTCCAGTCTGCTTCGGTTTGTAGTTTGCCGTCTTCCGCTGTCGCGCGCGGAAAAGAATCGTTGACGAACGTCACGCCGTGACCGATGAACACATTGTCCTCAATCGTGACGCCTTCGCAGACGAAGGTATGGCTGGAAATTTTACAGTTTTTGCCGACTGTCGCGTTCTTCTGGATCTCGACGAACGCTCCGATTTTGGTGTCATCGCCGATTTCACAGCCGTACAGATTAATGAACTTGGAGAGCTTTACTCCGCTTCCCAGTTTCACGTTTGGCGTAATCGAACAGAATTCGTTCACAGGCGCACCAACTTTTCCCTATTTTTCAGGTGAACCGTCATCGGAGGCCGAGGCGCTGAAGACATCCGTGTGGATGTGGCCGTCACCGAATATTTAGCCACGCTTGTTCTGAGGATCTTGAACCACTTTCGCTGGCCGGGAGCTGGATTTGGGAGGAGACCTGGCAGCCACTTTGGCTTACTAGGAACTCGCAAACGTCCGAACAGGCTACCGCCGCAAAGTCCTTAAAAACTCCCCTCAAGCATGCTTCTTCAGCGAAACTAAGTTACTATGAATCTATGGGTTACGAAAACACAATTAGACGTAACAGCTACGTACAAGTACAGGATTGCAATTGATCTGCCAGACTGACCGCGCCGTCTCAAGCGGTTAGCTAACCGAATGCGCCGTTAAACGTGTGAAATATAATGGTTTAGACGATCAGCCGGGCAGCCGATCCGACTTCTAAGCAGTTCCAAAACGATCCGGATCGCGAAATAAGGGAAAACCCTTGCCATTATTTCCCCGGACTTTCCGGTTGGTTGTTCTATCCAGGCGCGAGATCGGGCGTGGCTTGCAGCTGCAAAGGTCAGCGACCTGCGGGTCCCGTGGTCAGGCGTTGCAGCACGGGGTCCTCACCGCGCGGCCGCAGCTTTGGCAGCCATCACCGCACTTGGAACGCCAAACCGGCCGACGGCGTAAAGAAGCCATCCGAAGTGGGCGGTCGTAGCCTCAAGCCTAATTCTCAGATTTTTAGCCTGCAGCCTTCTTGAGACATTCAACAAGCTCAGCGCAGCCTCGCTATAATTCGCGATCCTCCCCGTAGGCTCTAACGACTCCCAAATAACTCCATGCTCGAAATTTCGAAAATCCATCCCAAGCTCATTCCCACCAGCAACCCACGACAGCCCGTTGCGAATCGATTCGTTGAAATTTTGGCCGGTCACCTCTCCTAACGCGAGCAGTGCGATCGGCGCGAGCGCGTCCTGATACTGAGAATGCACCGGATAATGATTGACGACACGGCACTCGTGCTTGTCATACGAGAACCACCATTGCCCGCTCTCTCCCTGCAGAGCGCGAATCGCGTTCGCGCAATTCAGCGCGGGGGCTATGGGTTCTTCGATCTGAAACGCACGCGCGAAAGTCGCTAGCGCGTAGATCGCATGGACTTGATCCGCAAATGTTCCGAACCGATTTGAAAAGGATCGCCGAAGAAATCCGGGTGATGCTGCGTATCCGAAGATCCCTCCGTCGCTTTGACTGTCTGCGAGCGAGTGATAGGCATCCACGGCTACGTCCATCAAATCCGGCAGTACGTCAGGACACGCTAACCGCGCGTGCGCTACGCCTGCCAGGAAATCACCCAGTTCAGTTGTGCGTCCTTGCTTATTATCAAGTTTCGCTTCAAGAGCCGCACCTAAATCGAAGTCTCGGAGCAGCGTTGCGAGTCTGTCTGGCACACACTCGGCAATAAACCTGGTCAGCAGTCCCAGTTCTCCGATGCTCTTGACCCAGCTCGTATCTCTCAGTACGGCATTTTGAATGGCTGTAAGATCAAACGGTTGCCGAACTCCGGAGTCGGCGAGATGCTGCAAACCCAACAGGGCGATGATCGTGCACTTAGGGGACGTCCCTGCCCTCTGAAATCCGGCGTCAGTCAGAGTGACGTGACGGCAGAATAGCTGCTCGTTCTCGTTAAACAGTACGGCGAGTGACCGGAGAGCTAATTCCTTCAGCCCAGGAAGATCCAATCCAGAGCCGCTCTCGTTTGCAGGAGCACTCTCGGACGCGCCGACAGGAACGAATCTAATTTGTGGCTTCTGATTCAAATGAGTTCCGACAGAAAATTCCTACGCGAGAGTAATTTCGTACTAGATTATCGCTAGAAAATAAACGGAGGCTAATACCGGAACAGATCAAACTGAAGATAAATGCGTCGGGACTAAAGCAGATTGCGATCGCTACGTGCGGATCGAATCCTTAATTTCACAAGCAATGCTCGTAGCCGATTCGTTCGAACGCTGTGCAAGTGAAGGACTGACCAAGAAATCTAAGTGTAAAGTACATGTCGTTCAGTATGAGAACTCCAGATCGCATTCCATGCCACACGAGACGTTCACAAACGGACAAGCTCCCCTCTCTTCTGAATCGAAGCCTCGGCCGCTTCCAACATCCGCACGACCCGTAAGCCCGCATGACCGTCGTTGAACGGCGTTTTGCTGTTCGCGATGCATTCTGCGAAGTAGTCGAGCTCCACATGCAGCGCTTCAAGCTGCTCGAGCTGCGGCGCCCACATATCGCCCGTCCGATAACTGACGAGAAGTTCTCGCAGTCCTTCGCCCGAGGCGATTTGGACTCCCTTGTCGTACACCCGAATTTTTTCATCCGCAACAAGATCGTTCCAGACGAGCATCTTCTTCTGTCCACCGATGAGGGTGGTCCGAATCTTTACAGGCGAAAGCCAGTTGACGTTGATGTGCGCAATGACGTTTCGGGGAAAGTAGATCGTCATGTACGCAACGTCTTCGACTCCGTTCAAGTGCCGCTCGCCCGTCGCGACCACAGCTTCGGGGTCGCCTTTGATTACATGATCCATGATAGCGAGATCGTGCGGAGCGAGGTCCCAAATTACGCTCACATCGTGCTGGAACAGGCCGAGGTTGATCCGCAGAGAATCATAGTAGTACAAATCGCCGAGTGCACCACTGTCCGTCAATTCGCGAATCTTCCGCACGGCCCCGGTGAACAAGA
>Ga0210387_10004956_pt1 | contig 10214 bp, 9 predicted proteins | sample IncBWC7OmetaG_FD_160108 | JGI IMG/M metagenome (GOLD analysis project Ga0210387, IMG submission 160108) | Forest soil microbial communities from Barre Woods Harvard Forest LTER site, Petersham, Massachusetts, United States - Inc-BW-C-7-O ...
TCGCCAGGTGGCGATGGCCTCTTCGTTGGTGGGCGGGTCGGACTTGTCGGTGCGCACGACGCGCGTCGTCACACTTTCAAAGTCTTCCGGCTCAAAGGGGCACGCGATCCAGAACGCGCGCTCCACCAGGTCAGCTTTCTCGTCGATATCAAGGCCCGTCAGAGCGACGCTCAGATCCTTGCGGTAGCCACCGAGTTCATTCATGGCGACCTTGAGCGTGCTCGGAGGAGCCTCGCCGCGGGCCCCACTGATGCGCACGCGATCAACGTCCAGCTGTTCGAGTTCGATTGTGTCGAACCGGGCGGTGACGTCCGGGCCGAAGTACGACGGTGAACCGATCTCGTAGAGCAACTGGGACGTGACGGTGCCAATGGACACTTCGCCTCCTGTGCCGTCGTGTTTGCCCACGACGCAACTTCCGTCCTCGTCGACCTCGACCCACGGAAAGCCGACGCGTTCCATGTGCGGGACCTCTTTGAAGAACGAGTAGTTGCCTCCCGTGACCTGAGCGCCGCACTCGATGACGTGTCCGGCCACGACACCTCCCGCGAGCGCGTCGAAGTTGTCACGTCGCCAGTGATGATGCCAGGCTGCCGGACCGCACACCAACGCCGCGTCGGTCACCCGGCCCGTCACTACGATGTCCGCGCCTTCGCTGAGCGCCTCGACGATGCCAAAGCACCCGAGATACGCATTCGCCGTGATGAAGCGCGACAGATCGCCCAGCGATTCCCCCGTGTCGAAGTGCGTGAGGGCCCCGGCGCGATCCAGGTCGACCAGCCGCCCCATGAGGTCGTCACCGTTGACGTACGCAATGGTGGGAGAAAGACCCAACTGACCGGCGATCTGTGCGACGGCCTCCGCGCACGACGCGGGATCGAGGCCGCCCGCGTTGGACACCACCTTGATGCCGCGGTCCAAACAGGTTCCCATGACCTGTTCCATCTGCGTCAGAAATGTCCTCGCGTAACCCTGTCCCGGTTGCTTGGCTCGCGTGCGCGCCAAGATCAACATGGTGAGTTCGGCGAGCCAGTCTCCGGTGAGGACGTCGATGGGACCGTCCTCGACCATCTCACGCGCCGCCGAGATGCGGTCACCGTAGAAGCCTGAGCAGTTGGCGATGCGGATCACGAGGCGTCGTCGTGCATCGTGAGGAGCGTCGCGCCCCGTTCTACTTGCTGATCCTTGCGCACCAGGACCTCGTCTACGACGCCGTCACTGCTCGCGGCGATCACGTGTTCCATCTTCATGGCCTCCATGACGACGAGCGATTCGCCCGCGCGAACAGCCTGGCCCGGGGCGACGCGGACGTCGAGAATACGTCCGGGCATGGGTGCGCTGAGGCCGCCAAAGACGGCGTCGCGCTGGTGGACGGCGAAGCGTTGGACTATGGAGAAGTCGATGGTTCCCCGCAGGGTCTGAACAAAGAGGTGACCCGCGGCGAGAGTCACGAGCACCCAACGTCGCCGTCCGCTGATCTCAACGTCGAGGTGCCGAGGTCCCCAGTCGTGGACTCGGGCGAGGCCCAACTCGCCGAGATCGAACGACCCGTCGCGACGACGAACGTAGGCGACATCAAACGTGCGCTCGTCGTAGCTGAGTTCGGCGTGTTGGCGAGGGAGCCGGGCGTTGCGCCACCCACTCGGTATGTCCGCGAGAACCTGGGCGTCACGTCGATGTTGTCCCTGCAGCCAGAGCGCCCCTGTGGCCGCAGCCATCGCGAGCTCGTCGTCGGTGGCCTCCAGTCCCCGTGGCACGGCTGCGTTCTCGACAAAGTCGGTGGTGGCTTCACCGCGCAGGAAGACGTCACTGCGTAGCGCGTTGACGAGGAAGTCGCGATTGGTGATCACGCCGCCGAGGTGCAAGCGCTCGAGGCCGAGGGCGAGCGTGCTGGCCGCGAGTTCGCGTGTGGGCGCATACGAAATGACCTTGGCGAGAAGCGGATCGAAGTTCACGGTCACGACTGAGCCCTCGTCGACGCCGCTCTCCCAACGCAACGCCGGTACTTCAGCCGGCTGAAAGGCGCGCAGCGTGCCGGTGGCCGGGAGAAACCCCGCCTCGGGATCCTCGGCGCACAGGCGTACCTCGATCGCGTGTCCCACGAGGTCGACGTCCGCCTGCGTGTAGTCAAGTTCCTCGCCTTGGGCGAGTCGCAACTGCTCTTGGACAATGTCGATGCCGCTCACTTCTTCGCTCACCGGATGTTCGACCTGAAGGCGGGCGTTTACCTCGAGGAAGTAGAAGTCATGGGTCGCGTCATCGACGATGAACTCAACTGTGCCGGCCGACTCATAACCGATGGCTCGCGCCAGTGACAACGCTGCGTCCCCCATGGCCTGTCGGGTGGCATCGCTGAGCGCAGGAGATGGTGACTCCTCAATGAGCTTCTGGTGGCGACGTTGAATCGAGCAGTCGCGTTCGCCCAAGTGCACGAGGTGCCCATGCTCATCGCCGAGGATCTGTATTTCGACGTGGCGCGACCGGGCGACGTAGCGCTCCAGGAACACGCGATCATCGGAAAACCCACCGAGCGCTTCGCGTTGTGCCGCCTGGAGCGAGTCCGCGAGTTCGCCAGCCTCGTACACGACGCGCATCCCTTTGCCGCCGCCACCCGCCGCCGCCTTGATCATGAGGGGATAGCCGATGCTGTCTGCGTCCTCGGGCCGTTCACTCGATTCCAGCACGGGCACGCCGGCTGATCGGGCCAGATCCTTGGCCGCCAGCTTGTCGCCAACCGCCGCGACCACGCGCGCGGGCGGCCCGATCCACACCAGACCAGCGTCGACCACGGCGCCCGCAAAGTCTGCGTTCTCCGAGAGGAAGCCGTAGCCGGGGTGGATCGCCTGGGCGCCGCTGAGCCGTGCGGCCTCGATGATGGCGGAGGCGTCGAGGTAACTGGAGGGCAACAGGATGGCTTCATCCGCCTCTGTCACGAACGGCGCGTTCGCGTCGGCCGCGACGTAGACCGCGACCGTGCGTAGTCCCGACTCGCGCGCGGCGCGCAGGATGCGTCGCGCGATCTCGCCGCGGTTGACCACGAGGATCGACGTGAATCTCACAGGCGAAAGACCCCGTAGCTCGTGGCGCCTTCAATGTCGCGTCGACGCACCACCGACAGACAGATCCCCAGCACGGTGCGCGTGTCGCGGGGGTCGATGATGCCGTCGTCACTCACGACGCTGGTGGCAGCGAGGGCCAAGGAACCTTTTTCTTGGGCCTCTTCGACCGCGGCCACGATCTTGGCGTCTTCTTCTTCGTCGAAGACGTCGCCGTGGCGCTCGGCCTGGGCTCGTCGAACCTGGGACATCACCCCGGCGATCTGCTTTGGACCCATGACCGCGATCTTGGCGGTGGGCCACAGGAAGGTGAAGCGATTGTTAAAGGCTCGGCCCGACATGCCGTAGGTTCCCGCACCATAGGACGAGCCAATGATGAGCGTGATGTGCGGGACCGTTGAGTTTGTCACCGCGTTGAGCATCTGGGAACCTTTTTTGATGATGCCCTCGGCCTCGGCGTCTTTACCAACCATGTAGCCGGTGATGTTCTGAATGAACACCAGTGGTACGTCGATCTGATTGCAGAGCTGGATGAACTGGCCGGCTTTCTCCGCCGCCTGAGGGTGGATGACACCGTTGTTGGCGAGGATTCCGATGGGATACCCGTGCACGCTTGCCCAGCCGCACACGAGTGTGGTGCCGTAGCGCGTCTTGAACTCTTCGAACCGCGAGCCGTCCACGACGCGCGCGAGCACGTCACGGGTGTCGACGCTCTGTCGTAGATCTCGACTCACGACACCAAGCAGCTCTTCGGTGTCGTAAACAGGTTCGTCGTTCGGAAGTGAGGGTGGTGGTCCGTACTTTCGCCAATTGAGGTGCGCGACGACCTCGCGGCACATTCGGATGGCGTCCATCTCGTCCTCGGCCAGGTAGTCACCGAGGCCCGAGACTTCAGCGTGCAGCGCCGCTCCGCCGAGGGTCTCGTCGTCAGACTCTTCGCCGGTCGCCATCTTCACGAGCGGGGGACCGGCGAGGAAGATCTTGGACTGATCCTTGACCAGGATGTTGTAGTCGCTCAAACCGGGCTGATAGGCCCCGCCCGCCGTCGACGAGCCGAACACGACGCTGATCGTGGGCACGCGCATCTTGGAGAGCTCGATGAGGTCGTAGAAGAACCGGCCGCTCTCGGCGAAGTGCGCCGTCTGCATCTGGCCTCCGCCGCCGCGGCCCACGCGCAGATCGGCCCCCGCGGACTCGACGAAGCTCACGTAGGGCATCTGGTTGTCGCGCGCGATCTCGAGCGCGCGCATCCACTTTTTGGCGGAGTAGAGCGTGAGGGCCCCGCCGAGCACCGAGGGGTCGTTGGCCATGACCACGCACTCGGTGCCCGCGATGACACCGATGCCCACCACCATTCCGCCACCGACGGCGTAGTCCGAGCCGTAGCCGGCGAGGGCGGAGATCTCCAGAAACGGCGAGTCCGGGTCGAGCACGGCGGCGATGCGTTCGCGCACGGGCATTTTGCCCCGAGATCGCATGCGCGCCATCGCGGCCTCGCCGCCACCGGCTTCGGCCTCGTCGAGAAGGCCGTCAATGACCTCGAGTTGTTCGAGCATCTCACTGCGGTTCTTCGCGAACTCATCGGAGGCGACATTGAGCGACGAAACGAGCGGAGGCGCGAGAGCGACGTGCTTCACGTGCCGATACTAGTGACCCCTCGACCTGGGAATATGTCCCGGCGTGCGGCGCGATTGCGACTCTCTCGGGTCTGAGTACGAGAGGGGGTGAACGGTAGGGTAGTTATCAATGCGCATCGCCATCGGCTCCGATCACGCCGGATACGACCTGAAGACGCTCCTGGCGTCGTCGCTGGCGGCATGGGGCTATGACGTTCTCGACTTGGGCACCACCAGTGCAACGGAACCGGTCGACTATCCCGACTACGGTGCGGCGGTCGGTCGTGCTGTCATCAACGGTGACGCGGAACTCGGCGTCGCGCTGTGCGGTTCGGGCATTGGTATCGCGATGGCGGCCAACAAGGTGCCCGGCGTGCGCGCGGCCGTCGTACACGACGTCACCTCGGCGCATCTCGCGCGCGAGCACAACCACGCCAACGTCCTCTGTCTGGGCGGGCGACTCACCGGTTCGGTCGTGGCCACCGAGTCGCTGCGAGCGTGGCTGAACGCCGAGCCCGAGAGTCGACACGACGCGCGCATCGAGAAGTTACGACAGCTCGACCACGTGCTGAGCGAGAAAGGGTAAGGACACAATGGCCCCGTCCCCGTTAGATGCCTGGATCACGAATGACGAGGAGGTTGTTGAGCTGTTGGCGCGCGACTACGAGCGCCAGACATCGACGATCCAACTCATCGCGAGTGAGAACTTCGCTTCGCCCTCGGTGTTGGCGGCGACCGGTTCGGTCCTCACCAACAAGTACGCCGAAGGGTATCCGGGTCGGCGCTACTACGGCGGTAACTACATCATCGACGAGGTCGAGAGCCTGGCCCGCGACCGCTTGACCGCGCTCTTCGGTGCTGAGCACGCCAACGTGCAGCCTCACAGCGGGGCGAACGCGAACGTGGCGGTGTATGAGGCACTCCTCGAACCCGGTGACACGATCCTCGCGATGCGCCTCGACCAAGGTGGCCACCTCACCCACGGATCGCCGGCGTCGATCACCTCGAAGTTCTGGAAGTTCGTCTCCTACGGCGTCACGCCGCGCACGGATGATCCCGGCGAAATCGGCGAGGTCATTGACTTTGAGAACGTGCGCGATCTCGCCCTCGCGCATCGCCCCAAACTGATTGTGGCGGGCGCCACTGCGTATTCGCGCACGATCGACCCTGAGCCGTTCCGTGCGATCGCCGACGAGGTGGGAGCCCTATTGATGTTCGACTCGGCCCACGTGGCCGGGCTGATCGCGGGGCACGCGCATCCCAGTCCCGTGCCCTTCGCCGACGTCGTGACCTTTACCACTCACAAGACTCTGCGCGGTCCGCGCGGGGGAGCGATCGTCTGTCGCGAGGAGCACGCCAAGAAGATCGACTCCGCGGTCTTTCCGGGACAACAAGGCGGGCCTCTTGAGCACGTGATCGCCGCTAAAGCCGTGGCCTTCAAGGAGGCGAGCCAGCCGAGTTTCTCTGACTACGCCGCACAGGTTGTGGCCAACGCGCAGACCTTCGGGGTGGCTCTCGCCAAGGAAGGTTTCCGTTTGGTCTCGGGCGGCACGGACAACCACATGTTGTTGTTGGACCTGCGCGACTACGACGCCGACCTCACGGGCAAGGTCGCCCAAGAGACCCTGGACCGCGCGGGGATCACGACAAATCGCAACGCCATTCCCGACGATCCCCGCAGCGCGTTCATCACGTCGGGTCTGCGGGTGGGATCAGCCGCCGAAACGACCGCGGGGATGCGCGAAAGCGACTTCGAGCTGATCGCCTCGTTGATGGCTACCGCCCTGCGCGGTCGTGACGATGAGGCCACGCTCAGTGGTGTCCGCCGCGACGTGGGCGAACTCTGCGCGGCATTCAATCCGTACGTGAACTTCTCGCAGTAGATAGATGGGCAACATCGCCGCCTACGGAGTGGTCGCTCTCGTCGGCGCGGTGGTGACCCTTCTCGCCAATCCGGTAGCGCGAGTGATCTCGCTCAAGGTTGGCTACGTCGCCGAACCCGGGGAGCGCAAGGTGCACGAGCGCGCGACTCCCTACGGCGGAGGGGCGGCGATGCTCGTGGGTTTCTGCGTCGCACTGATGGTCGCGTTGCTCGATCCCACGTTGCGCACGGTTATCACGTCATCGCACGAGATGTTGGGCGTGCTGCTCGCGGCGGGCGTCATCTTCGTGGTCGGTGTGCTGGACGACTTTCGCGAGATGAGCGCCCCGGCGAAGGTCGCGGGTCAGTTCCTCGCGGCGTCGATTCTGTACTTTTCCGGGGCGACGATGTATCAGTTGAAGCTGCCCTTCGCGGGATTCGTCGTGCTCGGTCCTTCGATCCTGCCGATCGTCACCGCGGTGTGGGTCTTCGCCCTCACGAACGCGGTCAACCTCATCGACGGACTGGACGGTTTGGCCGGCGGGATCGTCGCGATCGCCTCGGGCACCTTGTGCGTCTACGGACTACGACTTGAGCACCTCGGACTGCTGCCCTCGACCAACGTGGGGCCACTGATCGCGGCTCTGACCTGTGGGATCTGCATCGGGTTTCTGCGCGACAACTTCCATCCGGCCAAGCTCTTCATGGGTGATGCCGGGGCGATGATGCTGGGACTCTTGATGAGCGCGTCCACCATGGTGATTGGAGGGCGTACGCCGCCCGCGAGCGGCGTGACCTTCTTCTTCTTTGCGCCCTTGTTGATTCCGGTCTTCATCCTGGGGGTGCCGCTCCTGGACGCCGCCTGGGCGTTCGTGCGACGCACCCTTTCGGGACAGGGTTTTCAAACGGCGGACAAGATGCACGTTCACCACCGCCTCATGCGGTTGGGTCACGGGCACCGACGCACGGTGATCATCCTGTGGTCCTGGACCGCGCTGCTGTGCGGTTTCGTCCTACTGCCGCTCTTTGACACCGAGGCCAACGTTTTCATCCCTCTCGGCGTGGCGGTCTTAGTGATCGCACTGTTCACCTGGTTCAGCCCGTTGCGGGGGCGTCTCCAGCGACGTCGAGAGGAGACCTTTTCGCTACGCGATGAGGTTCGCCGGTGAGTGACCCCTCGAGCTCTCCTCACGGCTCTGATCAGGAGAAACCTGTCCTCAAAGATCTGCCCGGGTTCGCGGCTTTCACGGCAATGGGGCTCACAATCGCGATCTTGATCTCACTGGGCGTTCTGCTTGGTCTGTACCTCGACCACCTCTGGCACGTCGCGCCGTGGGGTCTTTTGATCGGGATAGTGTTGGGGACTGTTGTGGCCGCGACGAGCGTTATCCAGCTTGTTCGTCGCTACCTTTAAACTCGACAGGCCGTGTTAGAAAACCTACCCACCGACACTCTGCCGCGGCTCCTGCGCCGAACCACCCTGACCGCCGTGGTGGTGGGAGCGGTGGGCTTCCTCGTCGCGATTTTCGTGGCCCCGCCCCTCGGAGCGCTCGGGCTCGTCCTTGGCATGGGACTGGCCGTAGGCAACTTTCGTCAACTCGCTCGGCGCTCGTCCCGCGTTGAGGTTCGAGGTGAGCAGAGCACCAAGGCCGTGCGCCGCCAACTCGGCAGCAACACGATCGCGCGTCTCGGCGCACTGACCGCCCTCGTGCTCCTCCTGCTCTGGCTGAACGCCCCCTTGGGAGTAGGTATTGTGTCGGGGCTTGTTCTTTATCAAATTGTCTTTGTTCTAAACGTTTTGCGAGTGGTAGCCAACCAGGGAGGAGTGCAGTGAGGATGCAGTTCGCGGTGAAGACGATTCCCGTCGGCGTGCACCCCGCGTGGCACATCTTTGGGCTCACCGTCTACTACGACATCGTGCTGTCGACCGTGGTGGCCGCCGTCATCTTCCTCTGGTTGGGCTTCGCCATGGTGAGAAAGGCGACGTCGGGCGTCCCGAACAAGCTGCAGCTGATCTGGGAGATCCTGGTCGAGCAGGTGAGTGACCTCGCCGACTCCGCGATCGGACCTCAGGGCCGGCGTTTTGTCCCCCTGGGCGCGACGCTGTTCTTGTTCTTGCTGATCTGTAACTGGCTCGACTTTCTGCCCACGTCAATGCACCCCGGTTCGTCGGGCGCCATTCTGCCCGCGCCCACCGGCGACGTGAACCTGCCGCTTGCGCTCGTGGCCTTTGTCATCATCTGGGTCCACATCGAGTCCGTACGCGCGCGCGGTTTCGGAGGGTACATCAAGCACTACTTCAAGCCCTTTGGTGCGCTCGCGCCGATTAACGTCATCGAAGAGATCACCAAGCCCATCACGATGACCTTCCGTCTCTTCGGCAACATCTTCTCGGGCGGGCTCTTCGTTGTCGTGCTGCTCACCTTGTTGCCGGTCTACGTGACCTGGCCCTTTGAGATCGCGTGGAAGTTCTTTGACACCGGACTGCTCGGCACGATCCAGGCGTTTATCTTCATGCTCCTCACGATCCTGTACTTCGGGTTCGCGATGAGTCACGACGAAGACGAACACCCCGTTTCTCAATTAGAGACGTCTCACTAGGAAAATCCAGGAGGAAGCAACAATGGCAACAGATTCATCGAGCATCAGCGATGCGGTCCGCAACGCGGGCGCCCTCGTCGGCGGCGGTCTCGCCCTCGGTGGTGGCGCGATCGGTGCTGCGATAGGTGACGGTCTGGCCGGTAGCCAGACGATTGCCGCGATCGCGCGCCAGCCCGAGATTGAAAACAAGGCGCGCACCTACTTCTTCTTGACCGTCGGTCTCGTCGAAGCCATGTACTTCATCAACTTGCTGTTCATGGTCGTCTTCGTCTACGTGTTCAAGAAGCAATAGGACCGACGGAACGACGCGGAGCACGCGCTCTATGAAAGAAGGTCTCTCGAGATGATTGGTACGTCAATCTTTCTCCTCCCCAACGGCACGTTCTTCGTGGAACTGGCCGTCTTCGTGGCGATATTCCTCATCGCGAAGCGATACATCTTTCCCGTGATCAACAAGATGCTCGTGGATCGACAGGAGAAGATCCGCACCTCGCTCGAGGCGGCGGACGCGGCACGCGCCGAGGCGGCCGCGGCCGACGACGCGCGCGACAAGGTGCTCGCCGACGCTCGCGAGCAGGCCCGCACCATCGTGGCGGGCGCTCAAGAGACCTCCGATCAGCTGAAGGCCGAAGCGGTGGGCCGCGCGCAAGCCGAGTACGACCGTATTTTGGCGACCGCGTCGAGCGAAGTGGCCTCGGCGCGCCAGCACGCCGTCGATGAGGCCTCGGCGCGCATCGGTGAAATTGTTTTTGACCTCGTGTCCAAGATCGTGGGACGCGAGGTGGACCAGAGCACTCACGACGACCTCGTGCGCGAGGCGGTGGCTGCTATCCACGCCGAGGCCGCCAAGGGGACGAGCAACTAGTCATGCTGCCCAAGCTCGAAGGTTTCGCTTCCGCCGTCCTCGGCCGCCTCGACGCGGCCTCGCTCGGCCGGGTGATTGGTGACATTGAGGCCTTCGACGCCACGATCCAGTCGCGCGACGACTTGAGCGCAGCGCTCACCGATACCTCGATGACGCACGTGGCTCGCGGTCTCGTGGTCCACGACCTGCTCGAGAAGAAGGTGTCGGCCGAGGCC
>Ga0210387_10004960_pt1 | contig 10206 bp, 7 predicted proteins | sample IncBWC7OmetaG_FD_160108 | JGI IMG/M metagenome (GOLD analysis project Ga0210387, IMG submission 160108) | Forest soil microbial communities from Barre Woods Harvard Forest LTER site, Petersham, Massachusetts, United States - Inc-BW-C-7-O ...
ATCGGTGCGGCCACCGCCTCCCTCGTTCAAGGCAAATGCCGCCGCGACGAGCTCGGGCTTGTTGTTCGCCAGCCATTGCGCACCGTTGAAGGCAAAAGTCGTCTCCTCGCCGCAGGTCAGCGCCAGTTTGATCGTGCGCTTCGGGTGATAGCCGGTTTTCTTGAAGCGCATCAGCATATCGATCCAAGTCGCGTCCATCGCCTTCATGTCCGCGGCGCCGCGGCCATAGAAATAGCCATTTTCCTCAATCAGCGTGAACGGATCGCGTGTCCAATCCTCGCGCTTGGCCTCGACCACATCCAGGTGACCCAGCAGCAACATGGGCTTCGCGCTGCTCGAACTTCCCGCCAAGAGGGCAACCAGCCCGCCTTCTTTGGGATGATCGGGCGCGGAAAACAGCGTGAGGTCTTTGTCGGCAAACCCCGCCTCCTTGAGGTGCGCCGCAATTCGCTGCGCCAACAGCGTGCAGCTGCCGGCCGACAACGTCGTGTTGGTCTCAACGAGTTCCTTATAGAGCGCACGAAAGGTGACCTGATCGGGGCGCAGCGGCGCCATTGGTGCTTCCTGTGCGAAGGCGGCGCAAGGTAGTGCCACGGCCAACCAAAGCGCGCCGAACATGTGCCTGTACGTCATACATTCTCCATTGCTGGGCCTAAGGGGAAGTCTTTTCATCGCGGTTAGCTGTCAATGCCCGCGAGTTTCGCGGATTCAGCCCACAAGCGCTCGGCTGCCGCATCGTCCCGGCCGCCTGCCGTGGGGGTCGCGGGCCGGCATTTGTAAAAATATTCGCCGCTGATGGCGGCGACATCCGGGGAGGAAGCAAGGTAGACGATGGTCTCCGCGCCTTTTTCCGGGGTAATCGCAAAGGTTTTCGCGATGCGCACCACGCCCGACAGAAATCCGCCGCTGCCGTCGCCGAATCGCGTGGCGACGAATCCGGGGTGCAGGCAGTTCGCGGTGACGCCTTTCCCGCTCCAGCGGCGCGCCAATTCGCGCGTAAAGAGGATGTTGCAGAGCTTGGAGCGTCCATACGCCCGAATCGCGGAGTAGCCCTTGGTGGCCTGCAGGTCATCGAAATCCAGCGAGTATCCCTTATGTGCGTCCGATGCAGTGCTGACGACTCGCGCGGGTGCGGCTGCAAACAAATTCGCCTGCAATCCCAGCGTGAGCACGAAGTAGGCCATGTGATTGGTGGCGAATGTCTCCTCCAGATTGTCCGCGGTGAGGCGCCGCGCGCCAAACAAGGCGCCGGCATTGTTGATGAGAACATCAATGCGCGGTTCGGCCGCGGCGATTTCCGCCGCGACGCGCTTGGATTCGGAGATGCGCGACAGATCGCCATAGTAGATGGAATGGGAGGCGCCGGCACCGAGGCTGGGCAATCGGGTCAGCGATCTTTGACCGCGCGCCGCATCGCGCGCGACCAGCACGATGCGCGCGCCCATGGCCGCCAGCCGCTGCGCGGCGATCTCGCCAATGCCCGACGTCGCACCGGTAATGACAACGACCTTACCTTTCATTTGACTCCCTCCGCGGCCGTTGGCACTGTACCAGGCAACGCAGCTCACGCGGAATACTCAGACAAGCTCCCACTAACGGTGCACCGGCAGATCCAAATAGCTGCCGCCGAACCAACTGATCTGCAGCGCCGTCTTCGCATCGGCGATCGACTCGCCGCTGACCTCATAGCCTGTGCCATAGTTAATTTCCCGGCCCGGCTCGCGGACGATGCTCAATACCGCGACCAAGCGGCTGCCCGCCTTCAGCAGCCGACTCATGAGCCGCACGCTTCGAAAATCCAGCGATTGACGTTTTCCAGCAACCAGCAGATGGCGATGCGTCAAATCCTGCACGTAACTTGCCCGCGACCAATAGGGCGCAAGCTGAAAATAATCCCCGTCGGCGCTAAGTTCGAACAACCGAACTTCGAAGTCGAAATCGCTTTTGTTCGCGGTGAATTCGAGATGGCCGCTGAAAAGACCGCTCATTTCCGTAGGTGTAGAGAGCGGCTGGCTGATGAAGACCAAGCCGTTGGCGGAATCCAATCCCTTGTCTTGTACCCCTCCGCCCGGGGTTTGTGCGTCGACGTCGCGGCGATCGGCCAGGTCAACTGAGAGTGGTATGGTCCCCGCCGTCGCGGTGATGCTCAAGCGATAGGCGTGATGGGCCAGGCCGTCAAGATCCGTCGACAAAAAGTATCGCGCGGACTCCGTCGCCATCGCCGCGATGGAAGGCGCGTGTTTCCAGGCATTCGCCCCCGTTACTTCATAGTTGATTTTATCGGCGAGAATCGCCGGCTTCGCCCCGCCCCTCAACGTGTGGTCGAACCAGCGGTACCGCACTTCGGTGAGATCGATTTTGGCGGCGGAATCGAGCTGGTAGCCGGCGATCGTCTCCAAATCGCCTTCTGGGATTGCGGTACCGCGTTGCGCCATGAAGTGATCATAGGGGCCGATGATGAGGTAGTGCTGCGCATCGGGGCGATACTGAACGTGTTGACTCAGGTAGTAGACCGCGGCACCCGGTCCTCCGTAGTAGTAGCCCGCGGTTTCGAGCACGGGAATTGAGATGCGGGAGAACTCTTCTTTGTAAGGAATCATCCCCTGCCAATAGGCATCGTAATCGAAATGGCTGATCCACCTGTCAAATATCGGATTGGGCGTGCCATCAATTTTGTCGAGATCACGATAAGGGCGACCGCTCACATACCAGTCTTGATCAAGCTTCGCCCAACGGGCGCGATCATTGTAGATTTCGTCATTCAGTGTCTTGTTCGTGGTGGCATAAAACGGCCACGGATAGACAAAGTTCCACACGACATTTCCTTCCATGGGTACATCAACGCCCGGAGCGACCGGAGCACCGACCATGATGGACTTCAGCGCCTTAGGGTGCTGTTTGGCGGCCGCCCACGGCGTGAATCCGCTGTAGCTGCCGCCATACATGCCCACGTTGCCATCGCTCCACGGCTGGGCGGCGATCCAGTCCACCAACGCCGCGGCGTCCGCGCCATCATGCTCGTAAGGGACGATCTCGCCGGGACTGCAGCCCTTCCCCCGCGTCAGTCCCATCACACCGGCGTAGTCATTGGATGCTGCGCGGCGCGCCTCGCGAAATAGCGAACCCGGGTCGTTGTAGATTGTAAATTGCAACAGCGCGGGCAGCCTGCCCTTCACCGACGGGCGAACGATGAGCGCGCAAATTGTGGCACCCTCAGGCGTCGCCACCATCACATCCCTCTGAACCGTGTACCGATGCGCGTCGTCTTCGGCGATCAGTTCGGCACTAGTCGATCCGAATGCACGGTAGACCTCGCGTTCGTTGTAATCGCCGATCAGTTTCAAGCTCTCGGCCAGCGAAATTGCCGTCCTGCCCTTGAGCTGAGCGAGGTCCTGCTCCAGTGCTTTGTTTGCCTGAGAGAGATTGTCAAAACTCAAACCGTTCACGGCCATCGCGGCGGTGCGGTCATCGAGCGGTTTGATCAACGCATGGAATGTCTCGCGGTAGGCCGCTTGAAACGCTGTCTTGCGCTGTTTGGCCGTCAACCGCGAGCGCGCGTAGAGTACGTATTCCAAATAACGCGCGCGAACACGCGGCGATGGGTCCTCAGCGAGCGGTGCACGCAACTTGTCCAGGCTCGCGAGCGCCTCGCCGTAGAAGCCGGCAACGAGCTGCGACCGAAAGAGCGAGGGCAATTCGGCCGGCTCGGCCGCCTGCTGAAAGGCAATGACGGCTTTTGCAAATCGCGGCATCACACGCGGCCACGCCGCCTCATCGGTCATTTCCGCGGGAATGTTGATCTGCTGCGCCATCACAGGCACGGCACACAAACACAGAAAAATCAGCAAAGATGCCTGGCGCATGGAGATCTATTATAGACGCCGCCGCTCAGAAGATGCCTTGATCAGTTCTTGCAGGCGCCGCTCCCGGGTCTCGGGGCGTATCGCACTGACAATGCGCCAAATGATTCGGCTGACAGTAGCTGCGCGGCTGAGCTTCTCCAGCCAGGCCGCAAACTCATCGGCTGTCGCAAAGAAAGTTGCCATTTTCTTCTACGCAAGATTCCGTTGCTGTACGATCGTTCAGTATCTATGCATAACTCGATTACATTCAATACTTTATGGATTTTAGTGATTCAAATTGTGGTGCCCCCGCAGGCCCTGCCGGCCGGCATCGAAAATGCCGCAAGTGGTTATCAGAGTCATATTTGCGGCATAATGTGCCGCGAAGACTCGCACCGCTACGCAAATTTCTCAAGAGCAATCAAGAACAGGGAGAGTCAACATGTCAGAACTCGACGCACTACCTAAACAATTTGAGCAACTTCTCGAAGGCATTCGCGGCAAACACTCTCTGGAAGAATGGCGACATGCGTATCGGAAGATCATCTATTCCGGCGCAAAGAGAATATTCGATGACTTTCCCGTAATCATAATCGGGCCACCGCCTGCACCGTCTTCCGAGTCGCGGCAGCAACATCAACAGCAACAACAACAACAGGGTCCTACTCTCAGCGGCGGCGCCGCGAGGAGTCCGGGTACTGCGGGACAACAACCGCCGTATCACCCGAGCGCGATCTGCCAGTATGTGTGTACTGTATTGGGCAATTGACACCAACAAAATTGGATGAGCAGGACGGACTGGACTAAAGGTCAGTGTGAATGGTTTCCGTCAGCCGATCGTTGGATCGGCTGACTTTAGCGAGGAGCGCCTGAAAATCGCTCCTGGATTGCAACGACGAAAAATACGGTTCGTTCGCTGCCCACCAGGCCCGACGCCATCCAAGATTCACTGCTTTATAGAGATCGCGCAACGCATCGTCTCCACGGCCTTGGAGCGCGTACACCTTGGCACGCAATTCATAAGTCCCGTAGCGCTCTACGCCGGACGCGATCATGTTGTTGAGCATCGCCAGCACCGTATCGAGATCTTGCCTGGCTGCGGCGTGCTCGCCGAGCATTATCTCTGCGACCGCAAGATCCAGCCGATACGAATTTCCTTCTGGGCCCGCACCCCTTGCATACCAAGGTGCTTCGGCATAGCCCGGCGGCCGGTCAGGCGCGATCAAAGCTCGGGCGATGAGGTCTTTGGCTGCGGATGCGTCATTCAACAACAAGCGCGAGTAGGCGGCCTCGAACAATGCGATGGCGTGAGGTGATCTTTCGAGTTGCACGGAATCAAGATACTTCCGCAAAGCGTTGGCGCCCCCTTCTCGGTAGGACACCCGCAGCAACTCAATGTTCGCACCGTCCTCATCCTTCGTCGCGCCGCGCCCTGTTTCGACTGCCTTACGCGCCGAATCCGCCAGTCCAACCGTGAGCAATAATGTCGCTCGAGTCCAATAGAGACCAAAGTCATCACGAGATTGGGCCTCTATTGCCGCCGAGTTCCAGCGCAAGGCGTCCGCAATGTGTCCCTGCGATTCGGCTAGCCATGTCAAGGCGTCAGCGGCCGAGGCCGTGTTTGGCTGCAATGTCCGCGCACGCTCGCAGGCGCTCGCGGCTGCCTCATACTGCGCCAAGTCCTCCAGCACTGTGCACCGCGCACCTTGCAAGGTGGCATTCAGCGGATCGAGCGCGGCCGCGCGATCGTAACCCTTGAGCGCCTCCCGCGGTTCACCATGAAAGAGTCGGATCCGCCCGATTTCCGCAAATGCCCCCATATCGCTCGGGTTCAACGAAATCGCGTGCTGCAGATCATCAAGCGCCTCTTTGGTTCTCGACTGAGATGCCCTCAAAACTCCGCGAACCGCGTACGCCGCCGACATGCGGGCATCGAGGCGCAAGGCTGTTGCGATCAGAGGTTCCACTTGCGCCGCCACGTCGGCATTCGGTGTGCCGCGAAACTGTCCCTCATTCAAGAGAGCGTAGGCCAATTCTGGATAAGCCGGCGTAAAGTTCGGATCCGCGATGAGCACCTGACGGTAGAGCTCGATTGCGCGGTCAGTTGATTCGGGTAGTAACTGTGCGTAATGGCGTCCTAGCAAGTACATCTGATAGGCCTGAGAATCGGTTGTGCGTCTGGCCACAAACTGTCGCTCAGAATCCGCTGTGAGACGCACCTGCAATGTGCCTGCCACGGAGCGCGAGATGTCTTCTTGAATTTTGATCGCGTCATCGACGGGACGATCGAAATCTTCCGACCATAAATGATATCCCGTGCGGGCATCGATGAGCTGCACGGTGATTCGCATCCGATCGCCCGAGCGCCGTAAAGATCCTTCCAGGATGTGATTGGTATCGAGCGCCTTGCCGATCTTGCGCACGTCTTCACCCTGTCCACGGAATGCAAATGCAGAGGTGCGCGCCACGACCCGCAGTGTGGGAATTTGCGCCAGCCAACTCGACAGTTCCTCGGTGAGGCCATCGCAGAATGACTGGTCGGATTTTTCCGCGGTCATATCGATGAAGGGCAGCACGACGATTGAATTGGCGGCCGACATCAAGCTGCTCGTCGATGTCTTCCTCCAAACCACAGCGCCCACCGCAATGAGGGCAATCAGCAAGGCACCGCCGCCAACGATCGCCATTCTGGTGCGCCTTCGAGCGGGTGGCGCGTCGACAATCGGGGAAGCATCGGCAGAAGGGGCGCTTTCGTCCGCGGCCTCAAGCCGCCGCACGGCCGCAATGAGTCGATAACCTTTGCGGGGAACCGTTGCAATATATGTGGGCTCTGGGTCCACATCGCCGAGCAGCTTGCGCAATTGAGACACGGCTTGATACACCGACGCCGATCCCACGACCACGCCGGTCCACACTTCATTGAGCATGCGATCGACGCTAACGACTTCGCCTGCGGAGCCGGCCAGACATAGGAGCAGTCGCATGGTGCGGGGCTCGAGCTTTTGAGTCTCTGTACCCTTCGAAATCGAATCAAGCGAGGGATTGACGATCCACTCGCCGATTTGCACCACGCCCTGTTTATCCTCGCTCGACATCCTGGCGAGCCTCCTGCGTTCAGTATAAACCCAGCACCAGCTGGCCGCCGCCGGACTCCGGGTACTCTGCGCGTTTTTGCGCGAGCGCGCATCTGTTATGCTGGATCAGCACGCTTCAAGGGAGCCGGTATGAGAACCATAAATCTTCTGTGCGCCAGTCTCATTGTCTCGATCGTCGTCGCTGCATCCGCAGTGGCCGCAAAGGACACTCCCCCCAAAGACCTATGGGACCGGGCCGAGCATCACGACGCCGATTCGAACGGCGTCAAAATCCACTATGTAGCGATCGGCAAGGGGCCGCTGATTGTGATGATCCACGGCTTTCCCGACTTTTGGTACACGTGGCGCAAGCAGATGGACGCGTTGAGCGGTCACTACCGAGTCGTGGCGATGGATCAGCGCGGCTACGATCTATCGGGTCGTCCCGCCGGCATCGAACAATATGCGATGCCCTTGTTGGTCAACGACGTCGGCGCGGTGATCAGAGCCGAGGGCCGCAGCAACGCGGTGATCGTCGGTCACGACTGGGGCGGCGCGGTGGCGTGGACCCTTGCCATGACGCATCCCGACTGGATCCAAGCACTCGTCATCCTGAATCTTCCGCATCCCAGCGGCATTCAGCGTGAAATTAGAAATAATCCGGAACAGCGCAAGAACAGCCAATACGCATTTAATTTTCAAAAGCCCGGCGCGGAAAAGAATCTGACCTCTGAAAAACTGGCCGGCTGGGTCAAGGACGATGCCGCCCGCCTGCATTACATCGAGGCGTTCAATCGCTCGGATTTCGAGGCCATGCTGAACTATTACCGTGCGAATTATCCGCGCCCGGATCAGGAGCCATCATCCGCGGCACCCTCAGCCCCGGCGCCTCCCGCGCCCCTGCCGAAGGTCACAGTTCCGGTGCTCGAGTTTCATGGCCTTGACGATCAGGCATTGTTGCCGGGCGCGCTCAGCGGCACCTGGGATTTGGTCGAGAAGGACTTCACGTTGGTTACCATTCCCGGCGCCGGTCACTTCGTGCAGCAGGATGCCCCCGACCTCGTTTCAACCACCATGAGCGATTGGCTCGGGCGGCGAATTCACTGACGTCGGTTCCTGCAGGTATCGGGCAAAGCACTCGCGCGTCGACGCGGCGAACGCACGCGCCTCCTGCTCATAGCGATTCGCCCAATATCCGCGCCGAGCAGACTCGGCGAGGTAGCGCCACCGCGTCAGGTGTCCTGGGCGCCACTGGCGTACGACATGGAAGTATTCGTGCAGCAGGAATTCCGGATCCGCGACAAATTCCGCCCCGCTGATGGCGAGCAGGATGCGATTGGGCCGCGTTGTCGCACGCATGCCCAAGTGGGCGCGAGCATAGAGCGAATTTTCAATGACGACGATTTCCCGCACCGGCGCTTCGAACACGCGCTCGAGCGCAATGCGCGTCGGACGCGGAACGAAAAAGCGCCTGCCGATCACAGGTTCTAGACCTGCCCGGGCACAAGCTGTTCTTTGAGAAACGCCAGTGTTCGGTCCAGCGCTTCCCGAGTGGGCTCTCCGGCTTCGTCGATAAGATGATTCGTCAGCACGCTATGCGCCGGCTTGGGGAAACCGGGATTGGCGTACTTCTCGTCGATCTCGATCGCTTCGAACGCGGAGCCGAATTCGCGGCGCAATCGCGCGAATCGTTCTCCCGGGCACATCGGGTCCTGGATGAATCGCAGGGCCAGAATACGTGCGCCGTGATTGTCGATTTTCTCATGCGCCGCCCGCAATTCCTCGGCCGAAGCATGCAACCCGTCGCGCCGCGACTTGGTGATGGCAAAGGGCAGCGAGGGTTGCGACAAAACCGGCGCCAGCACCGGCGCGTTCAGCATCATGGCTAGAGCGAAGTTGCCCGTGAAACACATGCCGATCGCGCCGACGCCGCGGCCGCCGCATTCGGCATGGGCGTGCCGTGCAAGTGCACGCAACCAGTCCACGATGGGGCTCGATTGATTGGCCGCGAGCACCCGAAATTCTTTGCTGATGCAAGATTTCGCGATGACTCGCAGCGCATAGCCGCGCTCGGGAGGCCGCATCGGCTCGCCAAACAAGAGCGGCATGAACACGGAGTAGCCCGCCTGAACCACCCGTTGCGCGAAGCCGGCAACTTGAGGCGTGATTCCCGGGATCTCCGACATCACAATGACGGCGGGGCCGGTGCCGGCACGATAGACACAGCGCGTCGCGCCTCCAAATTCGAGGCTGGTCGCATCAAATCCGGGAACTTCCCTCGTGGCAACTCTCCTGCAAATGAGCCAAGCATGTCACGAATCGGCGCGATTCGGGGGCATCAACACGGACTGCAAACTTCGGCGCGGACTCGCGGGACCCGGCCGTGTCGGCCACCCCACCCGGAACGCGAAAGTGGGCTGCCAGTCGGCTGCGCCGGTGAAACCCGTCATGGCGTTGCGATAGGTTGCCGGCTTTCCCAGTTGCCGCTCGCGATCCACGCATTCGGGCAGCTGATTCAACGGCTGCATTCCGAGACCCAGCAAAGTCCCCTGCAAGTGAAGGCGCTGCCACAGCCGCCCGGCGGCGAGCGCGCAGTCGCGATCATAAAGATCTTCGACGGCGATCAAACCGATGATCGGGCGGGTTCCCAGCTGCGCATCGCGTGTTTGATCGATCCAATGACGATGCGCGCTTTGCGTGGACACCGGCATCAACCGCGCGCCGAACAGCACCAGGGGCGAGAGTCCGGCGCAGTACAAGGTCGGCCCGTCACGATGGAGCTCGATCTCCTTATCGGACGCTCGAAACCACCGATCGCTGTCGGCGATCATCACCGGGTCGGCCGCGATGCTCTCGGTTGCCGCAACTGTGGCGGCCGCAAAGTCGCGCCGCGCCGCAGAATCGGTTATCCAAATCAGGCGTGCCGCCGGCTCGCTTGCGAGGGCGCTGAGCTTGTGGAGCAGGTCCATCGGAATACTGCGGTCGCCCTGATAGGGCGAGCGATTCGTATGCCGATGCGGAATGGCGGCCGCCAGCGGCGATGCATCTGCTTGCTGCTTCCCTAAGCTGATGGACGCCGCAGGGCGCACGTCATCGGTGATCCCACCCTCGTGCAGAAGCCCGCCGGAAGTCTGCAAGTTCGCGGCGTAACCGAGTGAACGTGCGATCAGCACGGCGTTTTCGAGGGCACAGCCCATGCTCAAGTGCATCTCGCGGCGATAGGGGTCCATCGCGCCCAGGTGTCGCCCAGGGTCCGCGAATACATCGATGCGGTCTGAACCGATCTGAAA
>Ga0210387_10004961_pt1 | contig 10205 bp, 12 predicted proteins | sample IncBWC7OmetaG_FD_160108 | JGI IMG/M metagenome (GOLD analysis project Ga0210387, IMG submission 160108) | Forest soil microbial communities from Barre Woods Harvard Forest LTER site, Petersham, Massachusetts, United States - Inc-BW-C-7-O ...
TCTGTAGCAATATAGATTTTGAAATTGTATCTATCTGTCGCGGTTGTGAGCGACCGTTGCAGACATGCTTGCTCTTGTATTATACACTATAGACTCATAGAGGCATAATCTCGCATGCTCTCCGTCACGGTTTTGCAATGTATGTTCAAGTTGTATATGCAATGATAAATATTCGTATCGGACCCCATGAACAATTATGTAAAGATCAAACGGCTGCGCAAGGGTTATATTAATAATTAATAATATTACGTAATATTAATATTGATAATTTAATTAATTATGTGAATTATAAATTATATAATTTGCTAATGCTATGCGTTACGTATTGTTCGCTATACATCCCTCTTCTGTAGAGAACGCACCTGGCAGTCGCTACACGTACTTAATGACAGCCAGTCCTGAACTTCACACTCTAAAGATCTCGGCGCGTCCACCACAGCCATGGATACAAACTATCTATGCCTTCTTGTTCATGGTAGTCTTCGATTTTGCATGCCTCATGATTAATGGTTCGCAATTCATATTCCTGTTGCCATTGCGGGTCCTCCCTTTTCAATGGGCAAGCAAACTATACAAAGAGGGCATCCGTTACACCAAGGGAGCATTTGCTTGCCTTCTGAGTGAGTCCCTGACCCGTGTCTCATTTCTTTCTGAGAATAATATTCGCATGCAGTCCTGATGAACCAATGGTTTGCTCCGACAAAGTTTATGATCACTTTTGAAAGGGATGGCAAGGGACGTTTTACTGAGGAAGATATTGAACGAATTGTTGTAAGAGACCAGACGGGCAAGGTTGTGTCCTTGAACCTGCCGACTAAATCTGTTCTGATGGCAAACCATCAAGTATGAAGTCTTTTATGGTCTTCCAATTTTACTTTCTCATGGATTCTATATATGTAGGTCTACGCTGATTGGTGGTATGCCTGGTGTTTGACATATTTTATGGGCACGCACAAGGACGTTTGCATTGTCCTTAAGAAGAGCTTGAAATGGGTGCCCATTGTGGGATGGGTGCGATTCCATGAACATTCTTCTCAACAACAGCTAATGCAACAATACTCAGGGTATGCAATTCTACAACTTCATCTTCCTGGCACGATCTTGGGCATCGGATCGCGTTCACCTCGCTTCTCACTTGTCTTTCTTGGGAAGGGAAGCTGAGCGAGAAGACAAACCATTGACACTTATAATCTACCCCGAGGGAACGCTTGTCAGCGAGCTTACACGGCCTGTCAGCAAGAAATTCGCCGACAAAACTGGAATTGTAAGCGAGGTTGTTATATTCTACTTTGTACTACCCAAACTAATTCTCTTAAGCCGGATATGGTGAACACTCTACATCCAAGATCAACGGGATTACACTATAGTCTCCGCTCTCTCGCCCCGCGCATACCTGCGTTACAGTTGATAGACATCACCGTCGTATATCCAGGTACGGCGCTATATCCAAACTTCAGCGGAGGCGTACCAACTGTAAATGATCACCCAGGAATTCCGCTTATGAGATATGGCCAGAGTTATTACACACTGCGCTCGATATTTTTCGATGGCGTGCCTCCGCCCGCCATTCACATGCATTTGCGAATGTTCACCGTTACAAGCGAGGTTCCAATAGGAGACATATCATCGAGTAATCCTGCTGTTCTCCCCAACGATTCCCCTAGCAAGCGTACAGTGGAGGTCGATATCCCGGACGAGGAGAAGTCAAGCTTTGAACTTTGGTTGAGAGAATTGTGGCAAGACAAAGATCAGTCGATTACAAGATTCTTCGAGACAGGGTCATTCTCTTCTGGTCAGACAGAGCAGACAGTTATACAAATTCCTCTGAAACTGCGGTACTGGCGAGAATTTCTTGATGCCTTTTGTTTCTTTTTACCTGCCGCTGTTGGATATTTGTGGGGAAGTATAAGATAGTATATGTAACTGGGTGGCCGAACGCTAGACTCGGTATTTCTTGCATGAACATCGTTCCAATAAAGTAGAACTTTTTGTTGTGAATTAGAAAGTGAGAGCTGAGGTCTACGGTCCCGTAAAACGAGCGTTCTCTCGTTGTTCTTCTATCTTTCTAACCATGAACAAGCTTGTGTCCAAAAACCTCTCCACGCAATACGAGAGACAGTTCTCCTCGCTTCGAGAAAAACTTTTTCCTGGTGTTCCAGTGATGCACCTTGATGGAGCCTGTTCAACGAACATTCACAGAGAAGGAGGAGTAACATACTTATCCCAACACATGCTCGTGAAGTTGTGGATAGATGAATGAAGCCTTGCCTTGTTTATTGTCCGTCAGGTTCAACTGCAAAGAAGGGTGAAGGATGAGAAAGGTTCACCTGGGCTTGCTCTTTCTCCAGGAAGCTTGACAATTCTTTCTGTGATTTTTCCAAGTTCATGCCATGGCTCGAGGGGATATGGATCTGATGCCAACCTGAGTTGCCTCGTCAAACCTATCTGCCATGATTCCGGCGAGTCACTGAAAAGGAAGAAGTTAAAACTTTGTCTGCTAACGTAATTGAGCTAGTTATAGTACTAGTAGCCCCGTGAAATTTGCTTCCGCTAAATCAACCGTTTGTATACTTCGAACTTGATATCGGTGCAACATAACCTTCACAACCCAAAATTATGGCAATTGGTTCCAGACCCCACTTTGTAATCAGTCCACCTTTTCCCTAGCAATTGGCGAGCTGCTTGTCCCCATTCCTTACTAACCCTGCTCCCCCTCGTTGGCACAACACTCAAGTTGCTGGACTACAACAACACACTGGTACACGTGAGACTCTTTATAGTCTCACCCTTGGTATACACCTGTTACGATTAAGGGAATGCGGGTACTCTTGCCTCGTGTCCCTTCTTGCCTCGTGTTCACACCGTTCTTTCTTCATGGCGTCCTCATCTTCAGGTATCTCATCACAGTCTCATCATGCTGTATGGCCTCCAGAGCCCATCCAACCGTGAGCTTGTCCTGTCCTTCCTTTTTATTGAACTAAACAGACTGCGTGTTTCCAGCGTAGGGTATCTCAGTCGCAAGGCCCTGCCCATCAAACGTAATGACGCCGAACCGCTCACGCGAAACGACGTCCAGTTCGATCTTCTCAACTACATATTCTCGGATACAAAGGCCGTTTTTACCAGCCAAGTGCCGGGAAAGTCTGCCACCAAAGTTACCTTCTCCGACCTATACGTGAACGCATTGTACAATTCGAGTAAATGTTCCAAGGTCCTAAAGGACAAAATGATCGAAACCCCCGCTTTTGCCATTGAGCTGGCCAAGATATCCCTCCTAACAAACGTCGGGCGAATCAACACGACGATGGCCTGTGAGCACCTCTTGTGCTCCTCACGCTGTCGTAAACTTCTCTAATATTCAAGGTCCAGTTTTCCCAGAGATGAAGACCGCCTTGAGAACCTACCACCCAGTTCCCTCCTTACAGAAAACAGACGGCAATGCACAGGATGCTCCCCGGATCAAAAACTGTCTCAAGGCCGCTCTGTTACCGGCAGAATTTAGAACATTGCCGCCATCAACACCGGAAGAAATTTTGGACAAATGTGTAAGCCTTTCTCGATTATCACACAAAAAACGGATGAGTCAACCTTTGGGATCAAAAGAGAGCAGGGCAACATCCACCCACGAGTGTCGTGAATCTCGTATTCATACTCTCCAATCACGCTGCTGTACGATCATCTTCGCCTTTTGAACCAGATGTTCTGCGATTGACCTATGGATGTAGCCACTAGCAAGCGTTCACTTCGATGGGTCATTGAATTTCTTGGACCTCTTCTTACCCAGGGATTTGTCCTCCGTAGATCGTGCGAGAGCTTTTCTTTGGCTTATCTACCACTATCTGGAAAGCCCAAAGCCGCCAAACCCATTTGACGACGAATACTCGCGGAAAAACCTGGGCAAGGCACCATTTCTGCGCTATCTCAGCGATGCGGCAATGGAAAAAGAGAACGTGGACACTCCCGAGGAAATTGAATGGGGAAACATGATGTCCGGTCAAAGAAATGCGTTCCTGCAGAGACTTGTCTCCTCGATGGAGTACGAAAAGAAGGCGAAAACCACAGCACCTCATTTTGTATCAGGTTTTTCCTACTCCGTCTGTACCGGTCTTATCAAGAAACTCAATAGATGCAGCAGCTGCGGAGGGAAGTACAACTCATCGTCGCTCCCGTTCACAACGACAAGGACCTGAAGGACAAAAGGATGAAGCGCCCTTCATGTATTACGTCCCAAATCGAGAACCACCCCCACCCCGCAGCCCAACCAAAGGTACATTATATTCAACATGTTTTAGGCTTGGGTTTGAATTTAGCTCTTGCAGCGGATCCTCAACCTCGCCCTAGCGTTCCGCTGAGAGAAGAACGCACGATGCTTGAGCGTGGGTCAGTTGTAATTTCTCTCTCAGTTGCGACTTAAAAAATTCCGGAACAGATGCTTGGCATATGGTAACAACATCAGATCCCCTCTTAGATTCGGATGAAGAAAATCCAGATGAACATGTCCGACTTGACTATAGTGCGTCGGCTGGCTTGTTGAAATATCGTATCTTATAAACATTTCCCACTGTAGCGCGTCGTCTAGGTGTCATAACCCGGCTACGCGGCAGACCGCCGACACCCGATCACACTGACATTCTCACCGAGGGCAATGCACGGACGAATAGGCGCACTGTCAACCGTGATGGATTCGCTGATCAACGGCAACCACTAGAGTCCTGTGAATAGGGATCATGCCTTTTGTAGACGCATTCAGGCTCTCAGGGTATAATGCTAAGGCTTGCAAATATTCATATTGAAAGCAGTTGTGTGTACACTATAAATGATACAGGAAGTCCTGCTGAACGTGCATAAGTAAGTAGGTCAAGCGGGTCCAGCCCTCCCCTGTTGGATTCAAAGATAAACGAGTGTTAGACGGTGACATTATCTACTGTCATCGAGGCTAGCTAGTGATAGCAAGACCAAAGCAAACAGGAGAGAAGAAGAAACGAACATGTTCATCTAAAAACTGTTTCTTGACAACAACGGAAAGTAACCCAAATAGTGTACAACTTATCACAGCAATGAAGACGTCAAAAGGGTTGGTACCAAATAATTGTCCGAAAATTGAGTAAGTCAAAAGAAGTAAGCGAGGAACATGAATGCTTCACAATGACTCGACTCAAAATCCGCCTGGGATAGAGAGCACAGGGTGGTCGAAGCCAGAGCGTCCCTGTGGTGGGATCTCAGGTGGGCAACTGTTTCGCTTCCACTTCCGATCCTCCGCATCTTCCAGGTCCCGTCCGGTTAAACCATGCTCAGACGGAAACGTCCGCCGTCTAATCGTAGAGAGCATATCATGCGCTCTACGTGCACGGGAGTCCAAAGCTTGTACATTGGACTCTGAAAGTTCCGTCGGTGACATTGTAGACGTGCGGGGAACCCGGAGTGTAGTAATCTGAAGGTTTGGCGTCAATGGCGAACATGGCGAACATGGGGGTAAAATGAGCAAGGGTTCTGCCTTGGACGGTGCCGGAGCCAGAATGTGCATTTGAAGCCCGCCAACGCCAACAGGGTGCTTTGGACTCTCGCCTGGAGGGTTGGGCTGACGTGGCTGAGTCAGGAAGGCGGGGAGACGTGCAGCACGAGCAACAGCTTCGCCTTCGAAGCTCGGCGTGTGGACATGCCTCTGGGAACTCAGGCGAGCTGAAATTTGGTCAAGGGAGGGGAGGGATTTCGCAGACATAGTGTTTCGTGATATTAAGTTGGTCGTAGATACTTTAGGAGAGGAGTGCTTCGACTTCAAGTCACCAGGTAACCGGAAATCGACTTGTTCGACCCAAGGCTCTCGGGGATATGAAAGAGGGCCGCAAGCGGGATCGTAGTTCAACGATTCGAACAGGGCGAGTGGGGAGACGAGACCGGGTGAAGGAAGAGTGTAATGGAAAATAGCGGGAGACTCTGGGGGTGTCTTGGGGGTAGAGGCCGCTGTTGGGGACGGCGGAGCAAGTACCTTGGAAAGAAACAGCGCACGACGCTCAACTGTGAATACATTAGGCCCCTTACCAGTCAATAGAAGCCATGGAACATACACTGCTTATTCTTGTGTGTTTTGAGGGCGATCTCCTTCCGGAGATCGTGTTCTTTCTTGGCCCCAACTGCCGAATTTCTCTCCCGGGAAGTCTTTAGTAACGCTTCAAAGCGCGAACGCTCAAGTCCATTGCCAAAGGTAGTAGCTTCAGAAGGTCGAAGGGGGGACAAAGGCCTGTTAAATCCCGTATGGGTGGGCGGGGGAGTCAGATGCTGAGGTCTGAAACTATCCTCGTCGTTCGGAGTCACTGTACTCCATGAAAAAGGAGAGTACGGCTCGACCAGGGGTTCATCTGGAGGTGCCGGAGAAACCGAAATCTGGGGTATGTGCGCAGTTGCGAAAACCATTGGGAAAGAAAGGAATGATTAGGTTGTGAGGGTCGGAGTGTTACAAGATGAACGATTGGGCGTCCAGCACCTAAGCCTAATGGATTGCACAGGTGTAGGAGAGAAACCTGAGCACAGAATAAAAAGCAGACTCACAGCACAAGAGAAAAAGAAAGCGCAGAATAGCTGTAATGTTAGTCCTGACGATTTTCCTTCTATTACATATGCACGCAACATTCGTTACCACACGACGAGCACCGTGACGGCGGTTCCCATCTACAAGCACCGGCATTTTCCCCTTCTAGGCCTTGACGATCGTATATCAAACGTTAATTGCTAATCCTTGAAATTATACGCATGCGATCGGCCGTTGACCTTCCGAGTCAACTGAGTCCAGTTTGCAGAGGCAATACTAGCAGTTGTCTTTTACACCCAGACCTCCCCTACGTATTCTGGCCTTCATGTACATGTGTGGAGCGCAAACTCCTTGGCGACCACACCATCAGAACCTTCCGTTTATTTTATCAAAATCAAATCACAAATATATCATGCTGCATGCCTGAGAGGGACTTTTTGAGGAAATTTCAATCAATAATTATAAGAGATACTTGTGTGAATTGTAACTGTCAAACTAGTTGGTTAAGTACTAGTATCAGGTCAAGTCAAGCTTATTGCTTTCGCGAAAACCACCCGAATCGTGAACATTTACAATTGGTTTAGCCTGAGTGTAATAATCAAACAGTTCAATTATATATATGTATAACTGGGTGTAAGGGTTCTGATTCTGTGAAGAATCAGAAGAGCGACGATGTGTTCCTGGTGTGACCGTGACAGGCTCACTACCGCCGGACCATTCAAAACTCTGGGACTCGGATGGGCACACTACTCGCTAGTATAGTACTCCAAATCGTTTACCAATCTTTCCAATGCCCAAGCATTACTTGAACAAGTTCCACCTTCCCTTCTTCCGAGTCAAGCGTTTGAAGGATGTACCGGCCATCCCAACGCAAATGTGAGCATCTCTTTGGCATCTCTTTCCTGAGGCCTTCCATAGCCTCTTTGATATAATCATCCAAGGGCACCCGTAACTTCGACGATTTTTCAGTCTTTCCGTAGGCTTTGTTCAGATGTTAGTTGCTATAGCATGAGGGTGTCTCACTAAGCTCACAGTCAGGAAGTTCGGATTCAGCCAACTAGAATACCTGTTAGAACATCATTTATTCAACAAACTATTCACATACGATTCCAGGACGTGAACGTTTGTGTCTTGTAGCCGGGCATGAAGGGAGATACTGAAACTATGCAAAGCCGCCTTGGTAGCAGAGTAATTGGAGACCCGGGCACCAGGAACAATGGCGAGATCAGAGGTGACAGGGATTACGAAACAAGGCCGACCTTGAGACTGCACATATGGTTAAGGACCCGACATTTCAAAAAACGATGGTCAACGAACTCCGAGTTCAAGAAAAATGCGGTAAAAAGAATGTTGCGTTCTTGTGCCGATGCCTAATTATCGTGCAGCTTGATTCTGTCGTCCTCTGCGCTGGTGTTCAGCATTGGGTTGATTTTAAGAAACTAGAGGAAATTGATCTAATAAGTTTGATTCGTGTCAATGAATTTTTGGTCACCTTTCTAACGAGATAATTTTTAGAGCTTGATAGCGAAATGATACCTCAATTGTAACAACGATCAGGTTGGTTTACGCATACAACTAAGGTTTACATCAGGGCATTTGTTGATCACATCGTCCACAAACTTCTCCAACATTTCCTTGTCGGTATTGACATCGATTTGAGCTGTTTCAAGCTTGGCCTTGGCCAGTCCGTCCAGCCCATCCTCGCGCCGACCAGCTGCGACCACTTGCGGCCAAGTGGGCAATCCAGCAATGCTTAAAGTAAGCGCATGCCGCCCGCCGTCACACCAGTCACAAGAATATTCAATACATTGCTGTAGTTGATGGTGGGCATGATGGTGTAGTAGTGCAAAGTTTACAAGTATAATAAGTAAAGTAACAAATTTTCCTTATAAAGGTCGATTGCGGGAAAAGCCGATCTGAGTTTACATAATCTTTTGAGTGAAAGTCGTTGGCCCTTTATAGTATCTCTGATGTCTCAGGACCACTCATTACCGCTCACTCTCAGCGACCATATTTCACAAGACAACAACGAAGGCGTGCTTAACGTTAACTTGAATCCCTTCATCGTGACGTGTTAAGACAAGCCTGATGCATCAAATTTTGCCAGGAATGTCTTCGTATAGCAGGTGAATTGAAAACTGAGGGAAATAATCATTTCCGTGTGAGCAGCTGGGACGAAGCGCTAGCTGCATATCGGAGTGGTCTTGGTCGACTGCCCGAAAGAAAAGATAAGAGCAATGATAGCCTGGAGGGAAAGGCGAAACATGACGGAGACAGTCTAGAAGAAGAAGCGATTACCAAGGAGAGCGATGTAGATGAAGAGAAATTGCCGGAGACCGCCTTGGAAAGACAGTGTGCCAAAGCCCGAGCCGTCCTGAATGCCAACATTGGAGCTTGTTATGTCAAACTGGTGAATTTTCCAGCGTATGTATGCCACCTGTTGCACTTGGCTGATTTGGATTGCTAGGGCGATCACAAACTGGCTGTGGATGCTTGTACACAAGGTCTGGCCTTTCAGTCCTATCCCTGGAGGGGCTGTAGTCTGATTTTTTGCCTAGCCTTGCTCGACGATCCAGCATATGTCAAAGCCCTACAAAGACGTGCTGCATCCAACGAAAAAATAAACTCATGGTCATCCCTGACCAGCACGCAAGAAGGTATGAATTTCAGGCCAGAATTCGTGTGGTATTTTACACACGTCTATGGGTAGATTATACCACCCTTCTCAAGTTATTGCCGTCTTCTTCTCCTCAAATTAGGGAGATAGAGACATCACTGCAAAACCTAAAACCTCGCGTCGAAGCTGCCCAGCAACAAGAAACTGCAGAAATGTTAGGTAAACTCAAAGGTCTGGGTAACACCATTTTGGGTGCGTCCATTCTCGCGTCCGTTCAACAGGATGGAGAACTGACGTATATCAGGAAACTTTGGGTTGTCCACAGATAACTTCAAGTTCGAGCCCAACGAACAGGGAGGCTACTCCATGAATTTCTCTCGGTAGTACTTTAGAAGAACCTCGTAGATAATCCATCCGACTGTAGCATATTCATTCAGCCAATTTCACCTCACATTGGTTAGTCAACTCCGTCGTCATGTCAGCAGACCCTGGACATGGCTCATGTTTGAATGTTAGAATCCAGGAGTTGAGACTAGGGCGACTCAATTCTTCGTTCGGCGTCGTCGATTCTCAAGTGCGTGTGTGTGGGATCAAGGCACGGCCTTCACCATGAAGATTATTTGTGTCGGAGCTCAGAAAATACACATCGTCATGTAATAGTATACGTAGTTTTCACATCCAGCTAAGGACTATATATGATCCCACAACACACGCACTTGAAAATCGACGAACGACGAACGCCGAACGAAGAATTGAGTCGCCCTACTGGGATGGCAGTCATTTTCAATTAGACATAACTGAAGGACTAATCGAGAAATGTTGTCGGGTTGCGGAAAATAGTGAAGCCTTTCGGAGGCCAGACCCAAGCCAGACCTGCGATCAAAGGCTCAGTATGAATATTGCCTTGGAAACGTTCACGGCCCACTCTGGCGACCAATTTGGCTTGATCAGCGACATGGAGACTGGACCATAGTCACGCGAGTCACGTGAAAATGCGGCGTTGTCCAAACATGTCCCTTTGGAATCATTATATGCTCTGTGGAAGGTGCTTTCACTCCAGTT